>Ga0105048_10002659_pt1 | contig 29092 bp, 27 predicted proteins | sample MAT05_FD_78382 | JGI IMG/M metagenome (GOLD analysis project Ga0105048, IMG submission 78382) | Freshwater microbial communities from Lake Fryxell liftoff mats and glacier meltwater in Antarctica - MAT-05 | ecosystem: Environmental > Aquatic > Freshwater > Ice > Liftoff microbial mat | place... | reverse complement strand
GGTGGTGGAGGTGGTGGTGCATCGCTCGCGCGAGACATTCGCGTGCTTTGCCAGCAACGGTGCCCGGCCGCAAGCGATCTTCCGTCGCTCTCGGCCCGCGTCCGATCGGCCTTGCGGCGCGACGCCAACCGGACTACTCCCGGATCCGCTCGCCATGGCGCCCCGCTTCGTCCACGTCGCTGTGTTTGCGCTCGCGAGCTGCGATGCGCCGCGAACGACAGTGGAGGCTGAGCCGGCAGAGCCGTCGCGCGACGATGCGCCTGCGACGACGGCGAGCGAGGGCGACGCGAGCACCTCGAGCGCGCCCGCGACATTTGTCGAGCCGACGCCGACGCCGACACCGGTCGACGCGGTGCCGCCGTCGACCGCCGAGCTCGCGCTCGAACGACCACCGGGCTTCGGCACGATTCGCCCCGAGCTACCGGTGCCGAAGCCCGAGGAACTCACGGTGCATGCGCTCGCGGGTTTCGAGGTCGTTGCGATCCACATGCGCCCCGATCTCGAGTCGCCGCGGCTCGGCTATCTACGCATGGGTCAGCGCACGATGGTCACCGCGAAGCTCGACGATCAAGACAAGGAGTGCCCGAAGGGATTCTACGGATTGCCGGCGGGCGGCTTCGCGTGCGCGAGCAAAGGATTGCTCGTCGATGCGACCAAGGAGCCGTACATGTATCTGCCGCCACTGCCGCCGCGGATCGACCGGCCGATTCCGTATGACTACGGCGTGATCGCGTCGGACGGCACGCCGCTGTGGTGGCGCATGGCGGACGCGGACGAGATTCGTCTCGCGACCCAGCGCTACGAGGCGGAGGTCGCCGCAGCGGCGCCAGCCGACACCGATCCGAACGCCCAGCCCGACGCGAATCCCGACGCGAATCCCGACGCACCGAAGCCCGCGCCGACGAAGAAGAAGAAGGCCGGCCCGCGCATGCCCGGCGAGGAGACGCCCGACGACGAGCCGCTCCCCGACGTCGACGACGCGCCGCCGCCCGAGCTCACACCCGAAGAGATCGAGAAGCAGAAACGACACGAAGCCGCGGAGCGCAAGCGTGCCGAGGCGCAGGCCGAGGGCGAACGCGAGCGCGCGAAGGAGCTCGCCCGCAAGGCCGCTCGCCTCCCGCTCAGCGCGAAGTCGCCGTTCCTCGAGGCCGGCATGGTGATCACGCTCGGCGAGAAGGTGAAGGACGACGGTCGCTCGTGGTGGCGGACGACGCGAGGTGCGTTCGTGCAGAGCCATCGCGCGTGGCGCAAAGAGCCGACCGACTTCCACGGCGGCGAGGTGCCGGCGGGCGCGACGAGCTTCGGCTTCGTGATCGAGGACGTCGCGTCGGCCTCTGCGATCGCGAAAAGGGGCAAGCTGGAGTGGAAGCGCAAGCTCGGCTTCCGCGAGCTGCTCGTGTTCACGGCGCAAGCCGAGGTCGGCGGTCACACGTACCTCGTCACCGCCGACGGACTGCACGTGCGCAACAGCGACATGCGGATGGCGCGGCCGGCGACGCGTCCCGAAGAGGTGCGGCCGTACGAGCGCTGGATTGACGTCGATCTCGAGCGCCAGCTCCTGGTCGCGTACGACGGCGACGTGCCGGTCTACGCGACGCTCGTGTCGACCGGCAAGAAGGGCACCGCCGAGGAATCGTTCCTCACCCCCGCAGGCAAGTTCCGCATCACGACCAAGCACGTGTCGTCGTCGATGGACGGCGACACCGCATCCGACGGTGCGTACTCGATCCAGGATGTGCCGTGGGCGATGTTCTTCCACGGTAGCTACGCGTTGCACGGCGCGTTCTGGCACAGCAAGTTCGGCAGCCGGCGGAGTCACGGCTGTGTGAATCTCGGACCGACCGACGCGCGGTGGTTGTTCAACTGGACGATGCCGTTTGTGCCGCAGACATGGCACGGCGTCGCCGCGCATCCAGGCGCGCCGGGCAGCATGGTCGTCGTGCACTGATTCGTGCGACAGTGCCGAGCACGATGCGCTGCTGGCACCTCGTCGCACTCGTACTCGTCGCATGCACGCCGCAAGGGAACAGGCCGCCGTCGGTTGCCCCGATCGCCGCTGCACCGCCACCGCCACAACCACAGGTGTTCGACGTCGCAGCGATCGACACGTGGGTCACGGCGATCCTCGAGCGCCACGAGGTGGTCGGCGCACAGCTGGTGATCGCAAAGGACGGCGACGTCGTGCTCATGCGCAGCTACGGTCACGTCGCGGTCGGCGGCGACGCGGTCACCGATGAGACCGCGTTCGCGATCGGCTCGGTGACCAAGCAGTTCGTGTGCGTCGCGGCGCTGAAGCTCGAGGCGCAGGGCAAGATCGCGATGACGGATCCCGTCGCGAAGTACTGGCCGAATCTCACCCGCGCCGCGGACGTGACGCTCGACGATCTCGGCAGCCACCTGTCGGGCTACGCCGACTTCTATCCGCTCGACTTCCTCGACCGTCGGATGCAGCAGTCGATCGAGCACGACGCGCTCATCGCCGAGTACGCCGGCAGGCCGCTCGACTTCGAGCCGCGCACGAAGTGGTCGTACAGCAACACCGGTTTCATCATGCTCGGGCGGCTGGTCGAAAAGCAGACCGGCGTCGCGCTCGGCAAGTGGATGGGCGAGCAGCTCTTCGTGCCGGCGCAGATGGAGCATGCGTCGCTCGATCCGCCCGACGACGCGTGGGGGCTCGCACGCGGGCATCTGCGGTTCGCGCTCGGCGATCCGGAGCCCGTCCGCCGCGAGGCACCGGGCTGGATCTTCGCGGCCGGTGGCATCTACGCGAGCGCGTCCGATCTGATGCGCTGGAACTTCGCGCTCGCCGGTGATGCGCTGCTGGCCGCGGAAGCGAAGCGCAAGCTGACGACGCCGCGCGTGCTGACGGACGGGCGCAGCACGGATTACGGCTGCGGGCTCGGCGTGCGCAACCAAGGTGGCGAGGTGATCTGGTCGCACAGCGGAGCGGTCAGCGGTTTTCTCGCGTTCAACGCGTTCGTGCCGCGCACCAAGACCGGCGTCACATTGCTCGTGAACACCGAGGGCGCGGCGGTCGGCGACATGCATCAAGCGGTGCTCGGCCTCGCGCTCGCGCCGGCGCAGGGCGTGCCCGTGATCGCGGGCAAGCCGGCGGCCGACGTCGCGAAGGAGATCTTCGTCGGTCTGCAGGCCGGTACGCTGGATCCGAGCAAGGCCGGTGAGGAGCTCGTCGCGTTCTACGACAGCAAGCGGCTCGCGGCCGCGAAGTCGCGACTCGGTACGCTGGGTGCTCCGACGCGCGTCGAGGTGGATCGTCCGCGCGAGCGCGGCGGCATGGAGGTCACGAGCGTGCGTGTCGTGCTCGGCGATCGCACGCTGCGCGCGACGATGTTCCGCAGCACCGACGGGCTGGTGCAGCAGTTCCTCGTGCTCGCGGAGTAGCGGTGGACGATCGGACGCACTACCTGGATCTGCTGCGCGCGTTCGTGCGCGGGCGGCTCCGCACAATCACATCCTCGCGACGGTAACGGTCGATGCAGCTCGTCAAGTACCCGCGCACGCGACACCTCGAGGGATCACGACTGCAGCCCGGTGATCACGATCTCGAGGTGGTGACGCTCGCCGAGCTGCGCGGCCGTCACCTCGTGATCGAGGAGAAGCTCGACGGCGCGAACGCGGGCATCAGCTTCGACGACGACGGCACGCTCCACCTGCAGAGCCGGGGACACTTTCTCACCGGTGGCTATCGCGAGCGGCACTTTGATCTGCTCAAGACGTGGGCCGCGTGCCACACCGCCGCGCTGAACGCCGTGCTCGGCAGCCGCTACGTGCTGTACGGTGAGTGGGTCTACGCCAAACACACGGTCTTCTATGACGCATTGCCGCACTACTTCCACGAGTTCGACGTGCTCGATCGGCAGCGCGGGGTGTTCCTCGACACGCCGAGTCGGCGTGCGCTGCTCGCCGGCACGCCCATCGTCTCGGTTCCGGTGCTCCGCGAGGGCGAGGTCCGCAGCACCGATGCGCTCGACGGTCTGATCGCGACGTCGCTGTACAAGACGCCGACGTGGCGCGACGCACTGCGCGATGCGGCGCGCGGCAGCGACGTCGACCCCGATCGTGCGGTGCTCGAGACCGATCCGACCGACGACGCGGAAGGCCTGTACGTGAAGGCCGAGGACGGTGGCATCGTCACCGGTCGCTACAAGTTCGTGCGCGCGTCGTTCCTCACCGCCGTCGTCGACTCCGGCTCGCACTGGATCGACCGTCCGATCGTCCCCAATGGCCTGAAGGACGGCATCGATTTGTTCGCGCCATGACTGCCCGAGCGAACCCTTTGCCCGACCTACGCCGCTTCGTGCCGGCGCCGGGCGAGCGGGTCGACTGGCCGGCGATCGACGCGGCGCTGCCGTGGATCGCGACGATGCGCGACGTCCCGCAGGATCCGATCCACCACGCCGAGGGCGACGTCTGGATCCACACCCACATGGTCTGCGCCGCGCTCGTCGAGCTCGAGTCCTGGCGCGCGCTCGATCCCGACGCGCGCACGAGCCTGTTCGTCGCGGCGCTGCTGCACGATGTCGGCAAGCCCGAGTGCACGGTGGTCGAGCCCGACGGTCGCGTGCGCTCGCCGGGTCACTCTCCCACCGGTGCGATGATCGCCCGGCGAATCCTGTGGGCGCACGGCTGGCCCGCGTCGCGCCGCGAGCCGATCACTGCGCTCATCCGCTTCCATCAGGTGCCGTATCACCTCGCGGATCACCGCGATCCTCGCAGCGTCGCGATTCGCCTGACGCAGACGGCGAACGCCCGCGACCTCGCGCTTTTGTGCGAGGCCGATGTTCGCGGTCGTACGAGTACCCAGCTCGCGCAGCAGCTCGACAACATCGCGCTGTTCCGCGACTACTGCGAAGAGCTCGGCTGTCTCGATCGTCCGTACGCGTTCGCGTCGGATCACGCCCGCGCGATGTACTTCCACCGCCGCGATCGCGATCCCACGTGGGCCGCGTTCGACGACACGCGCGTGCGCGTCACGCTGATGTCGGGGCTACCCGGCGCCGGCAAGTCGACGTGGGTGCGCACGCACGGCGGTGGCGAGCCGGTCGTGTCCCTCGATCGGATCCGCGACGAGCTCGATGTCGATCCCGAGGACGGGCAGGGGCCGGTCGTCGCGCGTGCACGCGAGCGGGCGCGCGAGCATCTGCGCGCTGGCGAGTCGTTCGTGTGGGACGCGACGAACCTCAGTCGATCGCTGCGCACGAGCTTGGTGTCGCTGTTCTTCGACTACGGTGCGCGCGTGCGGATCGTCCACGTCGAGGCGCCGTCGCACGAGCTGCGTGCGCGCAATCGCGGCCGCGATCGCAAGGTGCCCGACGGCGTGATCGACCGGCTGCTGCTGCGCTGGGAGATCCCCGAGCCGACCGAGGCCCACGAAGTGCTGTGGGTCGAGTGATCAGCGGCGACGTCGACGAAGCAACACACCGAGCACGAGCAGCAGCGTACTGCTCGCGCGACGATCGTTCGCGCAGCCGCAGCTTCCGCCGTCACCATCGCTGCCCGCGGTGCCCGACGTCGCGCCGTCGTCGGTGCCGCCGGTCGGTGTCGTCGCGGATCCCGACGCGCTCGCGTCCGCGCCCGACACCGACGCGCTCGCGCCCGAAGCCGAGCTGCTCGGATCCGTGGCCGAGGCCTCACCCGCGCTCGGGTCCGAATCCGTGCCCGGTTCACCGCTCGTGTCCGCGCCGGTGTCGGTGTCGGTGTCGCCGGGCGGTGAGCCGCACGCGATGCCGTCGGCGAGCTCGTTGATGTACGTCTCGATCGCGGTGTACCCGGAAGGCTGCACCGTCGCGTGATCGCTGCCGTCGGTCGGATCGAGCCCGTTGCGCAGCTCCCACGCGTCGGCCATACCATCGGCGTCCTCGTCGGCCGGCGCTTCGCCCGGCACGAGCCCCTCGAGTAGATCCGCCGGCAGATCGCCGCCCCAGCTCCCGCCGCGATCGATCACCTCCTGCACGGCAGTACTCGTCACGACATCGCGGGGAAACGCACCCGCACACGCGAGCACGGCGTCGTACGCCGACTGCGACGGATCCGTCGTGATCGGCACGTAGTCCTGCCCGGCGAACACGAACGGCTGCGCTGCCCGCACGGCATCGGACGCGCCGATGTACTCGGAGAAGTATGGATCGCTCCACGGATCGTCGATCGATCCGACGAATTCACCGGGATCGTCGACGGCGTTGTCGGCGAGCCAGTACGACACCGACTCGCCGCCGTCGAAGAACAGCGGGATGAGCGTGTCATCGGGCCCCTGGATGAACGTGTTGCCGACAATCGTGATCTCGCCCGACGCATCGTTGTGGTTCACGAACCCATGACGCACGTTGTACGCGACGTTGTTGATCGACTCGGACGGCCCCGTCGCGAGTGCGGGGTTGCGGTTGCGATTGTGCGCAAACAGGTTGTGGTGGACCGATGCGCTGCCGCCGTAGTTCAGCAGCCCGTAGTTGTGATCGCCCTCGGGGTGGCCCTCGGTCGCGGCCTCTTCGATCGTCGACCACTGCATGGTCACCTCCCTGCCTTCGTAGACGTCGACGTTCTCGTCGACGCCGTGCGACACCGACACGTGATCGAAGATCCCGCGCTGGTTGATCGCGAAGCGCAGCCCATCGTACTGCTCACCGCCGTCGCCACCGAGGAACGGCCCGGGACGGATCCGCAGATGGCGGACGATCACGTTGCCGACCGACTCGTCGTACGCCGTGTACAGCCGGCCGCGAATCGTGATGCCTGCACCCGGCGCGGTCTGGCCGGCGATCGTCACGTCGCCATACGCGATCGTCAGGACGTTGTTCGTGTCGCTCTCGTCGAACGGATCGTCGGCGTTCGCGTCACCGAGATCGATCACACCGCTGACAGTGAAGACGATCGTGCGCGGACCCGCCGTCTCGAGCGCCTCGCGCAGCGACCCGGGCCCCGACTGCCCGAGCGTCGTGACGCGCAGTACCTGACCGCCACGCCCGCCGGTTGCTGCGGCACCGAATCCCTCCGCGCCGGGAAACGCGGGGATCGCCGCCGCGACCCGCGGGGCGAGCGTCGCGGCGACGAGCAAGACCGAGCAGATTGCGGTGCGACAGTGGCGAGCAAGGCGCATGGACCATCGTACCATGCGTTTCGTGGACCTGCGTGTCGGCGCCGAGCGCTTTTCCACCGTCGAGATCAACAACACGTTTTGTCGGATGCCGAAGACCGAGGTGCTGCGCAAGTGGTTCGACGCGGTGCCCGACACGCTCCGCTTCGCGACCAAGGCATCGCGCCGCATCACGCACGAGTCGCGTCTCGAGGACACCCGTGACAACGTCGCGTACTTGTTCAGTCAGCTCGAGGCGCTCGGCGACAAGCTCGGCTGCGTGCTGTTCCAGCTGCCGGGCAACCTGCGCAAGGACATCCCGCGGCTGCAGGCGTTCTTCGCGACACTCCCCGCACAACGCAGTGTCGTGATGGAGCTGCGCCATGCGTCGTGGTTCGATGACGAGGTGTACGACGTGCTCGCGACCCACGGCATCGTGCTCGGCGCGAGCGACGAGGAGCGCCCGGATCCGCCGCTTCTGCCCACCGGTCGGTTCGGCTACCTGCGACTGCGCGACGAGCAGTATGACGAGGCGACCCAGACCGCGTGGCTCGAGCGACTCGAGGCGGTGTGGCCGGCGACCTACGTGTTCTTCAAGCACGAGGAGAGCGCGCCGGCCTCCGTTGCCAGGCTCGATGCGCTCGCGCGCGCTCGAGCCATGCTGACGGTGGCGGTCGATCCGCAGGGCTGACCACCGCGTATGATGATCCACATGAGCCCCCGCGCCGGCATGGCCGTGGTCTTCTTGCTGGGCGCCGTCGCCGCCAACTGCGTCGAGCCCGAGCCGGAGACGGAGCGCGTCTACGTGTGCACCGATGACGATGCCCTCGATCTGTTCGAGGCCCGCATCGCGCCGCTGCTCGCGTCCGACCGCCAGACCACGTGCAATCAGTGCCACCTCTCGGGCATCGATCTCGGCATCTACGTGCAGGCCGATCCGTGCGCGACGATGGCGTGCATGGTCGAGTCGGGCATCGTCGATCTCGATCACCCCGGCGACAGCCTCGTGCTGTCGTGGATCCTTCGCGCCCAAGCGGAGGGCGACGGCCCGAACAGCGAGCTCATCACCGAAGACGTGATCGAAGCGGAGCACGACGCGGTGCTGCAGTGGATCGAGTACAACGCGGGCTGCGGTGTGGATGTGTGCGCGCCGGTCGAGAACCCGTGTGGCGGCACCGCCGTCGCGCAGTGCGAGGTGCCGTCGTCGAGCGCGACGCACGGCAGCCGCCCGTTCGACGACCCCGGTGATTGCAGCGATCACACGCTCGAGGCCGGCTTCGCGGAGCTCGTCTACGGCTGGCGTGGACGCTGCTCACCGTGTCATCTCGACAGCCACGACGGACCGCCCTTGGATGCACCGCGGTGGGTGCACGACGGGAGTTGCGAGCTCGGCTCGTTGCTCACGATGCATCACGTGGTCGAGTCGGGATTGCTCGATAGGGCGACACCCGCGAACAGCCTGTTGCTTCTGAAGCCGCTGTCGATCGGGCAGGGCGGCGTGATGCACGGCGGCCACGAGAAGATGGCCGGCAAGGACGACCCCGCGTACGTCGACTTCCTCCACTGGATCGAGCGCTGGGCCGCCTGTCAGCAGTAAGGGCCCCGGTCGAATTGGACTTGCCGCCACGCCACCGCACTGCGCCACGATGGCTTCGTTGCGAGGCCTCGCAGTACGCCCGGTACAGCTTCGTCCCCGCGCCTTGCCCTCATCGCGTAGCTCGGCGGCCTGACGACGAGTCTATTTCGACCGGGGCCCAAACTGGCGCGCGTGCGGTCTCGTCGTATGATCGACGTAGGAACCCCCGTGGCGACGCACTACAAGGCCCACACGTTCACGCTCGACGACGAGTGGGAGACGATCGACACCTACTGGAGCAGCCCGCTCTCGTACTGGTCGCGCAAGAGCATGCGCATTGAGCCGCCGGTGCCGCTGCGCGTGCGGGCGCTCGGCAAGGTCGTCACCGAATCCGAAGTGGGATGGATCAACTACGGCGGACTGGGCGCAGTGTTCGTCCACGTCGTCGAGGCGCGCGGGCGTGCCGGGCAGCGCGTGCGCGCCGAGATCACCGACGAAGCGGTGAACGAAGTCGAGGTCTAACGGACTTCGACCGTCGCCCCGCGCGCGAGCACGAGCCGCGTGCCACCGCCGCCCGTCGATCGCTCGACGAGCGCGACACCATCGATCCCGGCGCGCACCAGGTCGCGGCGCAGCCGGTGGACGAGCACGTTGATCGCGGTGCGATCCGCCGGCTTGCCCGGCCACACGCGCGGTAGCAGCACGTCGTCGGGCACGAACTCGCCGGGCCGCAACGGCGCAGGCGGCTGCAACAACAACGCGACGAGATCGCAGCGACGATCTGCGAGGTACAGCGATCGTTCGTGCCCACCCGACACGAGCCGTAGGCGGCCGCCGTGCGGCAGGAAATCGAGCGTGATCGCAGTGACGTGCATGTCGACCGGTCGCGCGCCGGTGCCCTGCGTCGTGACGTCATGCGCGCGACCGCCATCGATCACCCGCAGCGCGATGCTGTGATCGGCATCCGCAGGATCGCCGACACCGACGCGCGAGCCGGGACGCAGCCCCTCGACCGCACCGCTCGCGACCGTGCGCCCATCGACCGTACCCTCGGCACCGAACTCGACGACCAAGCGCTCACCGATCACGCGGAACGTCAGCGCATGCGGCGGACGACCGGCGATGCGCAGACCGTCGTCGGCCGCGCCACCGATCGTCAGCGGCCTCTCGCCGACGCCGAAGAACGCACCGCCGATGCGCTCGATCACCCAGCTCGGCTCGTCCTCGCGCTCGGTGAGTGGCTCGGCGACGAGCGTGCACGACAGACCGGGCACGTCGACCTTCGATCCGCTCGCGCACGGTCGCGACGTGTCCACGTTGACGCCGTCGAGCAGCGTCGGCGCGCGGCCCATCGCAACGACGTACGGACCCTCGGCCCCGAGATAAACCAGCGCCTGGCGCCGACTCGCGTCCTCCGACACGAGCACGACATCGCAATCGGCAGCACGCCCGAGCAGGCAGCCCGACGGCTCCACACGTCGCCCCGATCCATCGGGCAGCCGCAGCCACCACGTCGATGCGAGCGTGTCGGCCACCGCCCACGAGCATACCGCAGCATCCAGTACCACGCGCATGGGTTTCGCGTTACCAATGGACTCTGCCAATGCCGATGCTGATGCGAACGCGCCGCGCGGTCCTCCCGTTCACCTCGTGGTTCGGCGCGGCGGGACCATTGTTCCTCGTCGGGTTGCTCGGCGGTCTGTCGTGCAAGACGACGATCGAAAATCTCGAACACTGCTACTACAAGAGCGGCAACGATACGTGTGCCGACCGGTACGACGGCGAGCTGCCGTACTGCGCGACGACGTGCGCAGGCAAGGGCGACAACCCCGGCAGTCCGCACGACGACGGCTGCGTCGACTGGGTGCCGGACGAGGGCTGCTACTCGCCGTGCGGCGGTGAGAACGACGTCGCTGACGACGCGATGTGCCTCGGCGTTGCGGACACCGGCTCGACGTCGATGACCGACGCGACGACGACGACGATGACCACGACGACGATCGATCCGACGTCGGAGACCGGCGACACGACGCCGCCGGCGTGTAAGTCGAGCGACGAGTGCACGAGTCCCGATGCGCCGATCTGCGTCGACGACGAGTGTCGTCCGTGCGGCGACGCGGCCTCGCCGGACGCCGGGTGTGCGCTACGTGACCCTGCGCTGCCGGTGTGCGGCGACTCGGGCGCTTGCGTGCAGTGCAGCGAGGACAGCACCGCGCAATGCACAGGCACTACACCAGTGTGCGATGCGGCGGGCACCTGCATCGGGTGCACCCGTCACGACCAGTGTGCGGATGCATGCGCGATCGCGACGGGCGAGTGCTTCCCCGACACTTGCATCCGCGACGTGCCGAACGAGCATCCGACGGTCCAAGCAGCGCTCGACGGGGTCGACGGCGAGGAGTTCTGCGTCATCCGCGTGCGCAACGACGTCACCGGCTCGATCGTGCTCGACGGTGCTACAACGCGCGCGATCGTCTACTTCGGTGGTGGCTCGGTGTTCTCGCTCGTCGGATCCGCCAACACCCGGACGCTGCGCGTCCTCAATGACGCGGTGGTCTACGTCGACGGCGTGCGCTTCGAAGGCAACGACGTCGGCGCGATCGATGTGAGCCTGCAGGGCGTGCTGTACCTCGACCGCGTCGAGGTCGTCGGCAATGCCGGTGACGGCATCCGCGTGCTGACGGGCGCGTACATGCAGATGCGCAACTCGATCGTCGCCGGCAACGGCGATGGCAGCGCGGACACCCCGGGCGTGCAGGTCTACAACGCCGCGGCGGACATCCTCTACTCCACGATCGCCGACAACGACGGGATGGACGTCGACACCCTCGACTGTGTCGGCTCGGACGTCACCGTCCGCAACAGCATCCTCATGGGCGCCGCCGCCCAGTCGATCGGCTGCGATGCCACGATCACCTTCAGCGCCGTCGACGAGAACGTCGCCGGCACGGGTAACGTCGATCTGGGGTCGCTCTCGCTGGAGTGGTTCACCAACGCGCCGGACCTGAACTTCCACCTGTCGGACATGGGCGTGGACGCGTTCGCCGACATCGCGCGGTGGATCGAGGGCGACCCGCCGGGCGACATCGACGACGACGATCGTGTCGCGGTTGACGGCGCGAGTGAGCCGGCGGGCGCGGACGTGCCAAACTAGTGCGGTTCGGTAGGCGGAACAGGGATCGAACCTGCGGCCAGCGCGGTGTAAACGCGCCGCTCTACCACTGAGCTATCCGCCTGCGCGCGCGCAACCTACCACGCGTCACAGCACGGCGTCGACACACGCGAGGATCGTGCGCTGCGCCGCGGGCAACGCCGCGAGCACATCACCGACCACCACACCGTCGATGCGCAGCGCCGGCCACACCTCGCAAAGCGGCACCAACACGAAATCCCGCGCCGTCATCCGCGGATGCGGCAGCGCGAGCGTGCCCGCCGACACGACCGACTCGTCGTCACCCGGGCGCACCCACGCGAGCAGATCGAGATCGATCACCCGCGGCCCCCACCGCTCGCGCCGCATACGGCCCATCGCCGCCTCGATCGCGAGGAGCTCGGCCAGCAGCGGCTCCGGCTGCGTCGCCGTGTCGATGACGATCACCGCGTTCAGATAGTCGGGCCCGCGTGAGCCCCACGCCCGACCCTCGTACACCCGCGATCGCGCGCTGACACGCACGCCCGGCGTCGTGCCGATCCGCGTCACCGCATCGCGCAGGCTCGACAACCGCTCGCCGAGGTTGCTGCCGATCCCGATCGCGGCGGTCGCGTTCACAGCCGTACGTCGACGCCGAGCCGCTTGCCGACGATACGCGACACCGTCGCGAGCAGCTCGTCGCCCGTCTTCGCGGCAACCCAGGCGCCGCTGTCCTCGATGAAGTCGAAGTGCCACGCGTTAAGATCCGCGGCCATCCAGATCTGCCCCGCAGCACTGTGCGCGTTGATGACGTAGCGCGCGCCGTCGCCGAACGCGAGCGTCAGCCCGTCGCCGGAGAGCTGCACGTCGAGCGAGTCATGCTCGAGCGCGCCGAGGTGGCGCTCGAGATGCTCGAGGGTGCGGGACGACTTTGCGACGAACGTGCTGCGATCCACTGCGTGAGCCTTGGTCGTTCGCGTGCTGCCGTCAATGGGGCGCGGGCTCGGCCGGTGCATTCGCGCCGGGGTCGTCCTGCTCCTTGGGTTGGGGCATCGGTCCGAGAATCGCCTCGGCCTGCTCGGGCGTGAGCTCGACGATCTCTTGCTGCGTGCCATCTGGCAGCGTGATCATGCGTTTGTGCGGCGCGAGCTTCGCGTCGAGCTCGCTTTGCTCGGTCTGCTCCGGATGACCCTCGGCCCACCAGCGATCGAACGCCCGCCACGAGAGGTACCCGAGCAGCGGCACGTAGATGCAGAGGCGGATGAGGATGCCCTTGCGCGGCAATCGCACGGGGTGAACTCTGGCCCACGCTCGAACACGACGCAAGCGGAGCGCGCGGCCGGTGCTCACGGTACCGAGACGAATGCAACGAGTCGCTCGACGCGACCTTCGAGGTAGCCGCCCGGCAGCAGCTCGCCGGGGTACGCAGAGCTCGCGAGGCGCGTGAAGCGATACGATGCGTCGCAGCGCTCGCGCGCGCCCGCATCGACCGCGGTTGAAGGGATGTTCCAGTTGCCGTCGTCCTCGATGTCGACGCCGGACAATCCCTTGTAGTCGTGCTCGGCGACCATCGTCTCGAGACAGACGCCGTTGCCGACCTCCTCCGCGAGCGCGATGCCCATCTTGTTGCCGGGATTGCCTGGCGTCCACTCGAGCAGGAAGTCGCTGCTGCGTGAGACCTCGGCGGCGATCATCGGCGCGGTGACCTCGAACGACGGCGGCATGTCGACCGTGAACGAGAGCGAGTCGCCTTCTTCGCGCCGGAGCTCGAGCTGGACGGTGCGCGACTCCGGCATGTCGCTCGTGAACGAGTAGACGACCCGATCGGGCCGCTCGATCTCCTCGGTCTCGTGGCCGTCGACGAGGAGCGTGTCCTTCTCGCAGAGCCCGAGGCCATGCACCCCCCCGGCGTCCTTCGTCGAAAAGTCCACCTCGGTGCGGAACGTCGGGCCGTTCTCGACCGCGGTTGCGATGAGCGAGATTTCGTCGGTCGGTACGCCGCAGCTGTCGTCGCGCGCCTCGTCACAGGCCGCGCAAGCCAGAACGGCGATCACTATCGAGAACGCGCGCACGACCCAGCATAGATCGACGGAGGCGATCACCTCAAGCCCAGGGCTTGACGACCGCCATTGCCACGATCGTCACGAGCAGCACGGTCGGGACCTCGTTGAGCAGGCGGCACTGGCGCGACGTCAGCCGACATTCGCCGGCCTCGAGGTCGCGTCGAACCTTGCCGGAGTAGAAGTGGTAGCCGAACAGTGCGACGAGCGCGACGAGCTTCACACGGAACCACCCGGTGGCGAGATACCCCGCAAAATTGTTCGCCCACAAGAGCGCTCCGAACAAGGTGGTCATCACCATCGCTGGCCAGCAGATCCCCCGATACAGACGACGCTCCATCACGCGCAAGACCGCGAGCACGCGATCGTCCTTCGCGTTCTCCACGTGATAGACGTAGAGGCGGAAGATGTAGAACAGCCCCGCGAACCATGTGACCTGCGCGATGATGTGCAGCGCGCGGAGCCAGTTGTAGGACATCGCCCGTAGGCTACCGCGCGGACCCGCGCCGCGCCCGAGTCGACATACACGTCCACGAGGGTGTGGCCGGCGAGCCCCGATCGTGGTCCGACGGCCCTGCGCGCAAAAGCGGTCGGCCCGCGGCCGGCCCGATCCGCCGCCGTGGGTTCGGTGTATCGTCGACGACATGGCAGCGGGAGCGGACGGGTCCGATTCGCGGCGTGCCGACGCAGCGCGTCGGAACAATCCGATGAACCGTTTGGTGCCGTACCTCGATCTGTTCATGCGGCTCGACGACGCCGAGATGTCGCGGCTCGCCGGTGTCGAGATCGACCTCGTCGCGACCCTGCGTCGACAGGTCGTCGAGATCAGCGAAGGCCTCGCGGTGTACCTCGATCTGCTACCGCGCCTGGGCGACGACGAGCTCGTGCGCCTCACTGGCGCGAGCGCGAAGACGGTGCGGTTCTGGCGGCTCTGTCAGCCGCGCGGATCGGTGGCGAGCAGCACCGATGTCGCTGGGCGTGCGGACGTCGCTGGGCGTGCGGACGTCGCTGCGCCTGCGGAGATTTCCTCGATCACACCGATGCCGCGACCGGAACCGCAGCAGCCGTCGCCACCGCGCGACGAGCAGCCGACCGAGCTGCGCCGGCGCACGACCGGAATGAGCCTGCAGGCGACGATGGTGCAGGGCGGTGCGTCGGCCTCGCCGCCGCAGCCACAGCCCGTCGCGAACTGGTCGCACGAGTCGTCGTTGGACAATGCGGCGACGACGATCACGCCGCCGCCTCATCACCTCCCGACTGCCGCGTGGGATACGACGAGCCCGGCGTCCGGCACCGAGACGATGGTGACGCCGATCGGTCACTCGCCCTCGGTGGTGGATCCGTCCGAGAGTCAGGCCGCGGCTGCGCGCGCGCTCGACATCAACGGCGAGCCGTTCCCCGGCTTCGAGTGGCGACCCGCGGTCGAGGACGACGGGTTCTCGCTGTCCGAGCTCGATAGCTGACGGCTACTCGGGGATCTGCGGCAGCAGCTCGACGTACTTCGTGCCCGCGCCGGTGTTGAACGTCAGCACCTCGTCGTCGGGACCGATCCAGCCGCGCTCGCGCAGCGTCGCGATCGCGGCGATGCATGCACCCGTCTCCGGGCACGCGTTGATGCCTTCTTGCTGCGCGAGACGTGCAGCGCCGGCCATCAACGCATCGTCGTCGATCGCGATCGCGGTGCCGCCGGTCGAGCGGACGATGCGCAGCATCATGCGATCGCCGACCGCCTTCGGCACGCGCAAGCCGGACGCACACGTGCGCGCATCGGGGAACAGCGGCGCCTCGTCGTCGCCGCGCTCGAACGCTCGCACGATCGGCGCGCACCCGGTCGCTTGCACGACGACGAAGCGCGGCTGTCGACGCTCGCGCAACCAGCCGAGCGCAGCGAGCTGCTCGATGGCCGCATGCACGCCGAGCAGCCCGGTGCCTCCGCCGGTCGGGTACACGACCACGTCCGGTACGCGCCAGCCGAGCTGCTCGCAGATCTCGAGGCCCATCGTCTTCTTCCCCTCGAGTCGGTACGGCTCCTTCAGCGTCGAGACGTCGAATGCACCGAGCGCGTCGCGCTGCTCGGCGACGATGCGTCCGCAATCGTGGATGAGACCGTCGACGCGATGCAGGTGCCCACCGACCTGCAGCACCTCGCGTTGGTTGATGATCGGCGTGTCGGCGGGGACGAACACGTGCGCCGGCACGCCGCACCGCGCGGCATAGGCGGCGAGCGCACCACCGGCGTTGCCGGCGGAAGCGATCACGAAGGCGCGCGCGCCGAGGTGCATCGCCATCGTCACCGCGGCCGAGATGCCGCGCGCCTTGAACGAGCCCGTCGGCTCGAGGCTCTCGTCCTTCACCCACAGCTTGCGCACGCCGAGCGCCGCGGCGATGCGCGGCGCGTCGAGCAGTGCGGTGTCGCCCTCGCCGAGCGTGACGGGCCGCGCAGACAGCGGCAGCGGCAGCAGCTCGCGCCACCGCCACATCCCGCGCGTGCGCCTCGAGACGGCGTCGCGATCGACGTCGCGAGCGATCGCGTCGAGGTCGTAGTCGCAGACGAGCGGTCGACCGGCCGGCGAGAGCATGTGGAGTCGATCGACGGCGAACGTCTCGCCGGTCTCGGAGCAGCGGAGCTGGGTGAGATAGGTGTCGCGCATGGGTTCAGGTTCCGGGGCGATGACCGAACAGAGCGATGTGGAGCCGCTCGCCGAGGCGGAATCCGGTGCGGCGGCAGACCTCGACCAAGGCAGCGTAGTCGGCGTGCAGCCGCACGGGGTCGATGCACTCGGGCATCAGCAGCACGCGATCGCGATGCGCGTCGTCGATCGCGAGCGCGGCGACGAGCGCATCCACCTCTTCGAGATCGAGCGCGAGCGCGCCCGCGTCGTGTGCACGCACGACGAGCTTGAGCTGCCACGGCAGCACCATGAGCTCGCGCAGGACGTCGATTCGTCGCCGGCGTGCATCGTGCCTCTGCGCCCAGACCGGATCACGTGTGTGCGGTGTCGAGTGCCCGAGCTTCGGGCTCAACGACACCAGGTCGGCGTGCAGGCCCGGCTGCAGCACGGTCGCCGCCGTCTCGATCGTGACGTGATGCCCGCGTGCGCGCAGCCGCTGGGAGAGCGGGGCGATCGGTGCGAAGAGCAGCGGCTCACCGCCGGTGAGCACGACATGCCGCGGCCCCGCGGCGCAGAACGCCTCGATCGCGTCGAGCGACACCGGCGTACCAGTCGGTGTCCAAGACGTGCTCGGCGAGTCGCACCACGCACAGCGCAGGTTGCAGCCCGAGACCCGCACGAACGAGCTCGGGACGCCGACGAGCAGTCCCTCGCCCTGCAGCGAGACGAACTGCTCGTTGATCGGGAGCGTCGCAGTGTCGCCCATCGTGGGCCATGGAATCCCACACAGCGGCGCTGCGGCCAAGCCAGGGGGCGTGATAGGCGCTCGCCCCGCCATGCAGTCCCCACGCACCCGCATCGCCGAAGTGCTGACCATGGAGCCGCCCCGCGCGGATGTCCGCATCAAGGGCTGGCTGCGCACCGTTCGCGACAGCAAGCAGGTGGTGTTCCTCGAGGTCAACGACGGCTCGTCGATGGCGAGCCTGCAGGCGATCGTCGACGAGTCGCTGCCGAACATCGACGAGGTGCGAAAGCTCGGCACCGGCTCGTCGGTCGCTGTGCGGGGCGAGCTCGTCGCGTCGCCGGCGAAGGGACAGACCGTCGAGCTGCGGGCACACGCCGTCGAGGTCATCGGTCGCGCCGATCCCGACTTCCCGCTGCAGAAGAAGCGCCACGGCTTCGAGTTCCTGCGGACGATCGCCCACCTGCGCGCGCGCACCAACACGTACGGCGCCGTGTTCCGCGTTCGCAGCAAGCTCGCGCACGCGGTGCACTGCTTCTATCAGGATCGCGGCTTCGTCTACGTGCACACGCCGATCATCACGGCGAGTGATACGGAGGGCGCGGGCGAGCTCTTCCGCGTGACCACGCTCGACGTCGGCACGCCGCCGCGTAACGAGGCCGGCGCGGTCGACTACGACCAGGACTTCTTCGGTCGCCAGGCGTACCTCACGGTGTCGGGTCAGCTCAATGGCGAGACCTTCGCGTGCGGCATGGGTGACATCTACACGTTCGGCCCGACGTTCCGCGCGGAGAATTCGAACACGACGCGACACGTCGCCGAGTTCTGGATGATCGAGCCGGAGATGCCGTTCTACGATCTCGACGACAACTGCATTCTCGCCGAAGCGTTCGTCAAGCATCTGGTGTGGACGTTGCTCGATGAGTGTGCGGCCGACGTCGAGTTCTTCAACGAGCGTGTCGACACCGGGCTCATCGCGCGGCTACGGCACGTGCTCGACTCACCGTTCGAGCGCATGACGTACGCGGACGCGGTCGCGCGACTCGAGGCGAGCGGGGAGAAGTTCGAGTACCCGGTGTTCTTCGGCGCGAACCTGCAGGCGGAACACGAGCGATTCCTGACGGAGAAGCTCGTCGGTCGTCCGGTGTTCGTCACGGACTACCCGAAGGAGATCAAGGCGTTCTACATGCGCCGCAACGACGATGGCCGCACCGTCGCCGCCGTCGATCTCCTCGTGCCGCAGGTCGGCGAGCTCATCGGTGGATCGCAACGCGAAGAGCGATACGACGTGCTCGTCGAGGCGATCGAAGGCGCGGGCCTGCCGAAGGAGGCGTACTCCTGGTATCTCGACACGCGTCGCTACGGCACTGTGCCGCATGCGGGTTTCGGTCTCGGCTTCGAGCGGATGATCATGTACGGCACGGGGATGCAGAACATCCGCGACGTGATCCCGTTTCCGCGAACGCCGCGGCACTGCGAGTTCTAGTTTTCTTTCAGGGGAAGCGCCGCTTCCCCCTGGGCGCCGCCAAAGCCGTCGCCGAGACGCCCCCATTCCATCGCTTCGCTGGTGAAGTTTCTTCGGGGAATTCGCCCGTGAATTTCGTCGCTTGGCGGGGAAATCGATCCGGTGTGTTCGCGCGTTGAAGCTTTGCACCGGTAGGTCGTCTGACCCCGAGTCCAGCGATGCCGCACCGGTTCGAACCCCGGACGGCCCCCACACTCACGAGGAACTGAAGAGCCATGTACTTGCGAAGGAACAAAGTCCGCTGTGGCGAGTCACGCCGCACCTACCTGTCCATCGCCCACAATGTTTGGTGGTCGGGAGAGGGCAGTCGAAAGGCGCAGAGCCGTCCCATCGTCGTCGCGAGCTTCGGCGTCGAGGACAACGTCGACATCGATCTCGCGCGGGACCTCGTGCAAGCCGTCGAGCGGTGCGCACCGAAGTTCCAGAGCAAGCGTGGCGAGGGTAAGGCCGTGACCATGCGGATCGCTCAGGAGATCCGCAAGATCGAGCCCTTCCTCAAGGCGCTCGCGAGCCGCAAGCTCGGCCTCTCGCAGCACCTGCCGCCCCACCCGGACCGCGGTGCGATCCTCGAGGCGCTCGTTCGCGATCGCCTCGCGGAGCCAACCGTCGGTGTGCGTGAGGAAGAGATCCTCACGAGCATCAAGGCCCGCTTCGATATGGCGTGAAATTCATGTCTCTCGGGGGAAGCGGCCCGCTTCCCCCTCCGTTGCGAAAAACCAGCTTTGCTCAACCCTGCCCGTCGAGAATGCGTAACAGCACCTCGGCGGGCAGTGTTTGTTCCGGCTTCCGTGACACGAACGCGTGCTTCTTGCCGGTCGTAACGAGCGTGCCGTAGCCGAGTCGCGGCGCGAGCACCTCGAGCGACTTCAGCGAGCGACCACCGATCTCGAGCGCCGTCGCACGCTGCTCGAGATCTGCACGCGAGAGCGGCTTGTTCTCGATGAAGACCTCGCTGAGGAACTCGACCGCGATCGCGATGTCGCAACGCTTGCCCTGCAGAGGGAGGGTGAGCTCGCGCGGCAGGCCGACGGGCAGATCGCCGTGGATCTCCGAGACGACGAGCGCACGCAACACGTCGGGCTCGCCGAGGCCCGCGGTCGGCAGCGTGATCACGCCGAGCGGATCGATGACGTGCTCGAGCGAGGACTGCACCTCCTCGGCGCGGCGTCGCAGCTCGGCCGCTTCGGCGGCCGCTTCCGTCGCGCGTCGCTTGCTGTCCTCTTCGACGTTCGCGCGGGGCGACGGTGCGGGCGCGGCTGGTTTCGCACCCGGTGCACCAGGTGCACCGGGTGCACCAGGCGCGGCCGCACGCGGCGCACCAGGCTTCGGCGGAGGCGTCCCGTCGTCGGGCTCGGCGCCCGGTTGTCCCTCGCGGCCGACGAGCGTCATGAGCAGCTGCTCGTCGTTGTAGCCGCTCGCATCGACGAGCGAGATCTCGACGCGCGGTGATCCGGGGAATCCGTCGGCGAGATCGGTGAGCACGAGCCGCATCTGCTCGCAGAGCTTCGTGACCGGCCACGCGTCGTCAGGCCGCGGGTTCTCCTCGGTCGCTTCGTCCGACGCGATCACCTGGCCGCGTTGCGCGAACAGGAAGCCCTCGCGGCGCTTGCCCGGCGGGCCCGGCTGCGCCCAGTACATGAGCACGCGATGCGGCACCGCCTGGCTCGTGACGAGTGCGAGATCAGGATTGCCGCGCCAGAACTCGCCTGGATCGTCGCCGACGACGTGCCCTTCCATGCGCAGAAGCAACACGCGACTCGCCTCGTGGCGTACCGCAATCAGCCGCGCATCGAGGATGTTGCGCGCCTTGCCGACCAACAGCTCGCCGAGGATCCCCGCGAGCTGCGACAGTCGGAACATGTCGAAGGGAATCAACATGCCGCCGTGGCTGGTGGCCGCGACCGTGGTCGTCTCGTTCATGCGCGCCGGAGTCTAGCAAATGGGAGCCCGCCCGCGCTGCGCAGTTCACGGCGCCGTGCTGCGCAGCTCGCCGAGCACCGCGATCGTCACGAACCAACCGGGCCCCGAGGTCGAGCGCGCGTGACCGACGGCGAGCGTCGAGCCGCCGTCGACAGGGCAGGTCTGGAACCACCGCGCCGCGTCGTCCTCGGCCGGTGTCGGCGCGAACGCTGTCGCGCACAGCCGCACGACCTCGCCACGGGCCTGCTCGGCAAGCGCGCGGCTCGTCGCTTCGTCGAGCTCGTCGATGTACAGGCCGACGACGCCGTGCGGTGACACCTCGAGCGTGAACGTGCGCTTGCCGATCACGAGCGCGTCGCGAGGGAAACATAGGTAGGTCGGGCCCGCGCGCGTTGCTCTCGGCTCCGGCTTCACCGCGCACCAGCGCGTCGCCGCTTCGATGAATGCGGCCTGATCGGTGTCGGTGTCGAGCAGCGTGATCGAATCCTCGAGCAGCTCACCGAGCTCGTGCCAAGTCGTGCGGGGATCCCCGGGTGCAGGGCGCGGACGACGACCTGGTCGGTCGGGGCGACGCGAGCCGGGTGTCGACGGTGGACGCGTCGCGGCCTCGAACGCGGCCCGGTTCTCGGCATCGGTTCGGCGCGCGCAGCCGTCGATCGCCGGCGTGCAGGCGAGTGCGAGTCCGACGATGATAGTGATGCGCTCCTTCACGGAGTGCGTTCCACACCACCGACGACGACGTGGACGACGACTCCGGCGGTACCGCCGGTGAGCAGCGCGTCCACCAGCGCGTCGTCGCCGACATCGGCGAGCGTGGGATGACGTCGATCGATCACTGCGGCATCGAACTGATGGCCGACGTCGAGCTCGCCGATGTCGCGGCGTCCGAGCGCGACGGCACCGCCATGCGTCGCGATCGAGAGCAGGCTCGCGCCGAGCGAGGCACCTTCGTCGGCGAGGCAGATGCGTCGCCGCAGTCGCAGGCGCTCGCCCATCTCGAGCGCGCGCGCCTCCTGCACGAGATCGATCACCGCGTTGCTGTCGCTGCCGAGCGCGAGCGCGACGCCGGCATCCCGTAACGCCGTGGCCTCGACGAGGCCGTCGCCGAGGTCGGCTTCGGTCGTCGGGCAGACGCACACGGTCTGGTCGCGCAACAGCGCGCGGTCGGCATCGTCGGTCGCGATCGCATGCACGGCGGTGAAGCCCTGCGGGCGCGCGAGCAAGCCCGCATCAGCGAGCAGCTGCGTCGGCGTGCGGCCGTGCTCGGCGCGGCACTCGTCGTTCTCGCGGATCTGCTCGGAGACGTGCGCGTGCACGACCAAGCCCGTGCGCGCCGCGTGAGCGGCGATCGCCCGCAGCGACTCGAGCCCGACAGCGCGGACACTGTGCGGCGCGAGGCCGACGTCGAGCCCCGCCGCCCGCAGCGTCTCGACGCGCGCGAGGTAGGCATCGACATCGCGATCGCAGAAACGCCGCTGCTCCGGCAGCGGAGCCTGGCCTGCGCCGGCGCGTTCGTAGAAGACCTCGAGCAGCACGAGGCGGATCCCGACGTCCGCGGCAGCGCGCGCGACCTGCAACGACAGCTCGTTCGGATCCGCGTACGGGCGGCCGTCGGGCTGGTGGTGCAGGTAGTGGAACTCGCCGACGCACGTGATCCCTGCGCGAAGCATCTCGCGGTACGCGAGCTTCGTGATCGCGTACACGCCCGCGGGATCGAGCGCCGTTGCGTGCTCGTACATCGCCGTGCGCCAGCTCCAGAAATCGCTGCGTCCCGCGGGCCGGCGCTGGGTCGCGCCTCGGATGCCCCGCTGGAACGCATGGCTGTGCGCATCGACGAAGCCGGGCACGACGAGCGCGCGGCCGAAATCGCGGGTGCGCTGCGCGATCGGCTCGGCGATCGCATCCGCCGCGCCCGCGCGGACGATCGTTCCGCTCGCATCGACGTCCCAGCGCGGTCGCGCGACGAGCGAACCCGCGATCACGCCCAGATCCGCGAGGAAGGTCTCGGCGAGGAACGTCGGGGTCGCCGTCACGGCGCGATCCAGATCCGCTGGGTCTCGTAGTCGACGGTGAACGCCTTCGGGCCGAGGCCACCGAGGCCGATCATCCCGTCGAGGCGAAAACCGTCGGAGCTCTGGCTCTGCTCGAAGAAGCCGAACGCCGCGGCTCGCTTCTCGACGACGTGCTCCTTCGCCTTCGCCCGTTCGGTGCGCTCCTCGTCGAGCTCGTCGATCGCGCCTCCGCTGTACATCGCGAAGCGGGCGACCGTCACCATCGGGATCTCGTCCGAACGCAGCGCCGGCGCACCGATGCCCGCGTACGAGTACGCGGCCTGTGTCGCCGCGAGATCCGCTCCGCGCATGCCGGTGTTCAGCAGATACAGCCCCTCGGCTGCGTTCATCCTTGCGGAGATGTAGATGTGGTGCGCCTCGTGGAGATAAAAACGCAGGTCCTTGCCCTTACGCTTCGCATCGCGCGCGGCCTTGCACGCCGGACCGGGTGCGACGAGCTCGAGCTTCGAGCCCGGGATGTCGACCGTGACGAGATACTGCGACAATACGTGCGTCCCGACGACCGCGCGGACCTTGCCCGCGGGCTCGCCCGACATCTCGGCCACGACCTCGTCCGCGATGATGGCGACCGGCACGTTGCGGATCACCGACCCGCCGATCGCGAGCTCCTCGACCTGGCCGTACGCGACCTCGGGCGCTTGATCGTCGAACGACGCGCGAGCGCGCACGGTGACGTCGATCTCCTTCGCATAGCTCGCCGCGAGGATCACCTCGGCCGACGCTGTGTCGAGGATCGCGTCGGCCTTCTTGCCGCCGATGTCGAGCGAGACCATCACGAGCGGCGACGTCGCGGCGAGCTTCGCGGACGACACACACTCGGCGCCCTTCACGACCGTGTAGGGCTTGCCGACGAATGCCCGATAGCGCCCGGCCATCGTGGATCCGCCGGCGACGTCGAGCGCCTTGGCGAGCTTCGGGAAGTCGAGCTTGCGCGCATGCACCCAGGCTTGCTGGCGCGCGATCGCATCGGGTCGAACGCCGGCCCTCGCCGCGCGCTGCAGGCTCTTGCTCGCGGCCGGCACATCGCCGAGCAGCAGCTGCGCGCGCGCGAGGGTGTACAGCGCCTCGGGCTCGTTGCGCTCGATCGCGAGCGTCGCCTGCGCGGCGATCTCGGCGGCTTCGAAGTGACCGGCCTCGAACAGCGCGCGTGTGAGCCCCATCTGCGCCGCGACGTCCTTCGGACTCGCGAGCGCGGCGACGCGCGCCTTCGCGACCTCGGCGAGCAGCGGATCGGCGACCGGCTTCGGGGTCTCGACCGCCGGCATCGAGAACTTCGCGACCGCGATCGGCTCGTGACTGATGCGCTGGGTCTCGAAGTCGACGACCTGCTCACGGCCCCCGAGCCGATTGATCACGCGGATGTCGAACGAGACGAGCACGCCGTCGACCTCCTTGTAGTCCTCGTAGACGATGATCTGCTCGCGCCGATCGGCGCCTTCGCCTTCGTCGATCGTCTCCTCGCGCAAGAGGCCCGTCGCGCGATCGAACCACATCGTCTTGCTCGGCTGCGACGGATCGATTGTCCACCTCACGCCGTCGAGCTGCGCCGGCCGACCGGCGGAGTCCTTGTCGCGTGGTGCGACGAGCGAGGTCTCGATGCCGCGCTTCGCGATGTCGAAGTACCAGTGGAGCATCGCGTCCTCGCGCGACACGATCGCTTCGTCCGGTGCATCGAGTCGCAGCATGCGATCGGCACCGAGGCTCCAGCCTTGCTTACTGTCATAGCCGCGTTCTTCGAGCAGATCGGTGAGCAACGTGCGGCGATAGAGCCGACCGTCGGCGGTCGTGTTCAGCACGAACGTGCCGATCTTGTCCTCGGCGAAGCAATCCTCTTGATCGGCCTCGCAGCCTTCCTCTTTGTGGAAGACCATCCGTGCCTCGACGGTGCGCTGCTTGATCGCGTGCAGCTTGTTTGCGCCGCCGAGCGCGCTGATGTGGCGGTCGAGAACCTCGGCGGCGGTCGTGGGCGCGCCAGGCGTGCCGTCGGGGTTCTCGATGAGATCGTCGGGGATCTTCAGGCAGGCGGGCGCCGCGAGCGTCGCGGCGGCCACGAGGATTCGGAACAATCGATCGCGCACCGTCGGACGGTCGCGCGGGCGCGACGACGCGTCAAGGCGACGACGCATCCCTCGCGCCTTGCATCGCAGCGTTGCGCACCCCTAGAGTCGGCGGGTGCGAATCAGGCCCGTGGGCGTCGGCCACCGCAATCATTGGGCACTGCGCGTGGGTCTCGCGGTGCTCCTCGTCGCGTGTGGGCCGTCACGGCACGACGCCACGGCTCCGCCCGAGGTCGGCTGGGGCGTGATCGCGTATCGGCGCGTCGGTGTGACCGCCGCTCGCTTCACGCTCGAATCGGCGCGGCGCTGCAAGCGAGTCCCCGAGCCCGTCGGTCGCGACGTGGTGCTCGACGCAGACGCGCAGCGCGTCGGTTGTCGTCTGCGTCCGTGGCACGGTCAGGTCAGTCTCGCGCTGCGCGATGCGAGCGGGCAGTGGATCGATCTGCCGCCGATGCGATCCGATCGCGACGGGCAGCTCGAGCTTCGCTTCGCGGATCTCGATGACGCGTTGCGAGTGAGCGATGCGGGCCGGCTCGGTGACTACGTCGCGTTGCGCGTCGGTCGCGGCGGCTGGGCGGGCACCTACGACCTCGAGCGATTGCGCGGCGTGCAGGCCGACGTGCACGCGTGGTGGATCGGACGCGGGCGCGGCGTGCCGGCGCTGTTCACGGTACTGCATCCGTCGCATCCCCGTGCGCGTGCGATTGGCGAGCTCGCCGTCGAGGCGAGGCTCGCTCGTCAGGAGCAGGACTTCGCGGCGATCGAGCGCGGCGAGCTCTTGCCGTCGGAGTTCCTCGATCGCCACGTCTGGTCGCCGCTGCGCGTCCGCGTCGCGGCGATGCTCGATGATCGCGTCGCGCCCTAAGGTCCCGGCTGGGGCCCGATCTCGGGCGACAGTCGTTCCTCGCGCTCCGTCGGCGGAGCGGTCGGATCCTTCGGTGCCATCCCTTGCGGCTGGCGACGCAGCATCGGCGCGAGCGGCACCGGCTTGCCGTGGCCGATCACTTTGATCGGCGTCGTCGGCACTTCTTCGAACAGGCCGACGTAGTCGATGCGCGCGACACCGGCGTGCATCACCGCGCGGAAGTAGATGCGGTCGTTCGCGTTCGAGTAGAACGACCACAGCGGCTCGGCACCGTTGCGGATGATGTCCTGCGGGCCCGATGCGAGCGGCTGGGTTTCCCACTTCGCGGTGCCGGGGAAGCGCGCGGCCGCGGCCCGGAACGCGGCGAGGAACGCTTCACCGCCGTCGCCGTCGAAGATTCGTCGCGCGCCGAAGCGCCGGGTCTCGGGCAAGCCCCACGTCGCATCGGGCGTCAGCACCATGTGCAGATCTTCGAGACGGTCGTGCGCCGCGATCGTGACCAGCGCGATATCGAGTCGCTTGATCTGGAACGGCAGCTCCCACGCATCCGCCTCGAGCTGGAGGATCGGTTGGCGGGCCGCGTACTGCTCCAGGAGGTTCGCCGACATGCCTTCCTCGACCGGTTGGATCGCGGAGGGGACGCGCGTGCGCAGCCGAGGCCTCGACGCTTCGACCGGGTCGAGGGGCAGCTCGCAGGCAGCGAGTAGCGCGAGCGCGCCGATCAACGTTCGCACCCGCAACATTGGCGTTCTTCTTAGTCCGGCGATCGCCGATTGACAATCCCGGCGCCGAATTGGTGCTCATCCGCACGCGAGATCACGTGCGAAGCCAGGTCGCCGTGGGGGCTCCTCGGTTTGCGGCGGGCCGACTCTTTTGGCAGGATGTCGCGCATGGGGCCGCGTGCGCACGGGCCATCGGACGGCGGAGGCGGAAGCGCTCGTCGCGAGATGGATGCGGGCTGGGACGATGTACTCGCGCCCGGGCCTTCCACGCCGGCCGTCGTACCCGAGGAGCTGCGTGCGGCGACCGAAGAGGCCGCAGCCGACGCCGGGCCGCGCGTCGCCGAGAGCTCGTCGGTCGATCTCTCGACGGCGACGCTCGAGCAGGATGCGACCGAGCCGGACGACAAGGTCGATCGCGCACCGCCCGACGAAGCGATGGAGGCGATGATGTCGGGATCGTGGGGCCTGGCGACGCGCGATGCGTCTGGCCCCGTCACGATCGCTCCGCTCGTCGCACCCGAACGAACGCTGCGTGAGTCCGAGGCGGAGATGGCCGCGCTCATGGGCGCGCGCGAGACCGCGGCTGCGGAGCCGGTCATCGCGAAGTCGTCGCGCACCGTGATCGTCACGCATGCGACGCCGCGATCCGAGCCGCCCGATGAGACCGGTGTGCCCGAAGCGATCGAGTCGCTCGGTCGACCGGTGGCACCGACGGCGATCGATCCGGTGCGCGAGTCGACCGAGGTGCTGATGGAGCCGCCGCCGACGCGACCGAAGACCGGTCCGATGGGGGTCGTGCGACCGGTCGCGACGGCGCTGCGAAGGATGCCGAGCCAAGAGCCGCGACGCATCACGTCGCGCTCGAGCTCGATCGAGCTCGGCGCGAAGCCGAAGCGTCTGTCGCTCGGGTGGGCGGTCGTCGCCGGTGTCGGCGTTGCCGGCATCGCGTGGGCGATCGGCGGGCCGATCGGGTCGCGCGAGTCGGACGACGCGTCGCAGAAGAAAGTCGTCGTCGATGCGAAGCCTGTCGGCGCGCGCGAGCCGGTCGCGAGCAAGACGCCGACGACGCCCGAGCCGGCGACGCCGGCGAACACGAGCGCGCACGATCCGATCGAGCCCGAGCCCCCGAAGCCGGAGCTCGAGCCGAAGATCCAACCGAGCCCGACCCTGAACCCGACGCCGAAAGCCGAGCCACAGGATCCGCCGCCGGCCGTCCGGCCCAAGCCCGTCGAGCAGACGACGAGTCGTGGCGTTCGCACGCCGCCGCCCGGCACGCCGCCGGACATCGCGGCGACGTTCGTGCGACTGCCGGTCAGCGCGGCCGATCTCCCGCCGGTCGGTGGCGTCGGCGCGAGCGGCATCCACGTCGATCGCGTCGACATGGGCTCGGGCTACGACAACAAGACCGGCTGCACCGGTGTCGCGCGCGAGTTCTCGCTCGCGGCCAACGACGAGCTCAACGTCTGCGTGCGGGTCGTGCACCCGCGGCAGGACGAGGTCATGTCGATCGTCTGGCAAAAAGGCGATGGATCCACCGCGCGACGCGGCAAGATCGCCGTGAAGCCGATCCACGCGTATCGCACGCGCGCATATCTGCGCCTGCGTGCCGAATACATCGGTGCGTGGACCGTCCGCATCATGTCGCCCGATGGTGTCGAGCTCGCGTCCCATGCGTTCACGATCACGCCGTGACCTCGGTGTGGTGCTCGTCGTCGGTGTGCTCGCCGGCGCGCCCGTCACGACGCTCGCGCAGGAGCCGGATCCAGCGGCCCTGCCGGTCGTCGACACCGCGCCGACGTGGCGCTTCAAGCACGCCGATCGCAAGGTAAAGGTCGTCGTCGTCGCGGGATCGATCGGCGCGTGGCCGAAGCAGCCCTACGCGGAGGAGATCGAGCGTCTGTGCAAGAACGTCGAGGTGAAGAACCTGTCGCAGGTCGGGCAAGGGGCGTGGGCGCTGAAGAAGCGCTTCAAGTCGCAGGTGCTCGGTAATCGGCGCGTAAACCTGCGCGATGAGTCGCTCGAGTACTGGTTGGTGTACGGCGGCGGGCTCAACAGCGTCGGCACGCCGAAGTCGACGAACAAGCACATGCGCGATCTGTTCGTCATCGCGCACGGCAACCGGTTCAAGGTCGTCGGGCTCACGCTCACGCCGTGGGGTGACCAGAGCGATCGGAAATGGCGCGGCTTCGAGGGGCTCGGGCGGCGCCGCGTGACGCAGCAGGTCGTCGACTACACGCTCGGTCGGCTGTCCCCGGAGCAGGCGTTCGGCGAATACGGCGGCAAGCGACCCGGCGGGCGCGCGGCGGCGTGGGATCCGATCGAGCTGCCCGATGTCGGCATCGATCTGTACGACTCGCCGTTGCGCGATCGCGAGGCCGTGGTGCACGACCTCGAGGCGATGAAGCTCGTGCTCGCGAAAGATAAGAAGTGGAAGGCCGCGCACGCGAAGCTCGACGACGCAGCGCGCGCGGCCCAGCTCGAGCTCGATGCGGCGGTGCTAGCAGAGCTGCCGCGGTGGTTCCTGCGCGAGGAGCTCCGCAGCTTCGATCACGTCCATCCGAACGAGCAGGGACACCGCATCATCGCGGCAACGATGTGCCCGTCGTTGCCCGCGAGCTGGGGCTGCACCTGCGAAGACGCGCCGCCGAAGTCGCCCTAATCCAGCAGCGCGAGTAACTCGGCGCGCGAGATCGAGGTCGCGCCGCCGGTGCCGTCGATCGC
>Ga0105048_10002658_pt1 | contig 29099 bp, 28 predicted proteins | sample MAT05_FD_78382 | JGI IMG/M metagenome (GOLD analysis project Ga0105048, IMG submission 78382) | Freshwater microbial communities from Lake Fryxell liftoff mats and glacier meltwater in Antarctica - MAT-05 | ecosystem: Environmental > Aquatic > Freshwater > Ice > Liftoff microbial mat | place... | reverse complement strand
TGCCCGCAATCTCTTCCGGCGACCAGCCTCGCCCGAGCCGGGCGTGCACTTCGTCCCGCAGCGGCGCGTGCTCGGCGATGTCGCAGCGGCCCCGCTGGCTGGTGCCTCGTCGCGAGCGCGCGGTTTGGTGCGCACGGTTCGCGCAGTAGCCGCTCCGTCCGCCGTTGCGTTTGAGTTCCAGGCTGATCGTGCCCGCCGCGCGTTTCAATCGCTTGGCCAAGGCCGCTTGCGTGTCGCCTGCGCGCAGCCCCGCCTGCAGTTCGATGCGTTCTGACAGCACTTTTAACGACGCCTAGGACATCCCCTGCCGCATCGCAGGCCGAGACAAATGACCCCAGTCATCCCGTGGCACCGTTGCCAGCAAGAACTGATCAGAGCCACAGTCCGTAGCGAGTTTCGACGACGCGTTCTCCGCCAGCTAGCCGTCGGATCCATGTGCACGATAATCAACGACACAAAACCAAAAAATCCCAGCGACCACTTCGTCAAATTCAGCCATACCACACTAAAACGCAGACGTAGCGCATGAGGCCTGAAAAACGGATAAAACCGGAGCGTTTGTGATAGGTGTTGAAGGAATCGTGAGCGTAGCGGTCGGCTTGCGCTGTCTTTACGCCGTCAGGGCGGTGGCGCGGCGGGGCTCGTACTTTGCGTAGAGTAGCGCCGCCAGCGCGCCGAGTGCCGAACCGACGATGATATCTACGGCGACGTGTTGTTTGGTGGCGAGCGTCGAGTAGACGATGCCCGCGCACCAGCAGAGGTTCAGCGCGAGCATCAGGCGCGGAGCGGCGGCGCGGCGTAGTCGGCGATGAATCCATAGCGCGGAAAAAACGGCGAACGCGGCGTGCAGCGATGGGCACGAATTACCCGAGGCGTCGACTTTGAGCAGGTTTGCAAAGAGCGGCGGCGCTTCGTCCAGCGACACGAGGAGCGGAATCGCCGTCGGCCAAAAAAAGAAACAAGTAAACCCCACCAAACCCAGCGCCGCGGAGGCCACGCCGAAGGCGACCAGTTCGCGCCGTTCGCCGATCAGCAGCGGGGGGAACTGCACGTAAATCCACAGCGAAACATAAAACCCCAGCGCGCCTGGCTCGAAGGGTATCCAGTCGTCGACGAATAGCGTCGGCATGGTCGTCATCGGGAAAACAGGATTATTCAGCAGCAGAAAATAGCCGGTGAAAAAGACCGTCATGAAGGCCGGGATCGTGAAAGTCTTGAACCAGACTTGACGTTTGTAGCCGTCGCCTAATCGAGAGAGCCATGATTCGTTAGGCGGCGTGAACATGGGGGCGAGAAAGGGCGGGCGGCGGATCAGAGCGGATGTTTAATACCAAATACCCTAAGCATCTGCATTTTTCACAGAAGATAACGAAGAGAGCGAAGCGATTCTGGTTTTCAGTGCCGTGTCTTCGTTTCCTTCGTTCTCTCTCTCAAGAAACTCGGCGGGCTTGGCTTTGATGTTAAAAGCTCCGAGCTTTTGGTATAATCGCTCATGAACGCGGAGTGACGCTTGATCAGTTTAATTTAAGATATAGCCGATTTTCAGATGATCGCTTCACGCAAAGTAGCCAAGCCGAAAAGAAGAAATCGGGGCAATGAACTCTTTTTAGGCTCATGGATTTTTAACTATGAGAGGAGAACGGACAATGACCACTGAACCAGAGCAGCTCCATACTTTGCGGCTTGGCGTCTTTGCGTGAACCTTCTGTTTCACAGAATATAATCAGCGGAGCGGTTCTCCATTAGGTTAAAATGCTCTCATGGCGTTTTTGCGTAGGCTGCGAGCTTGCTCGCGCTTTGGTCCGATGCGCGCTCGCGAGCGGGCTCGCCTACGCGGCCATAGGGTGAGTTTAAAGGCTCGTAGTATAGGCCGTCGTATCGGATTGGTCTTGAGCACGCCGGAGGGCGCGGGGCTCAGATTTGTTTTACTAGGACTTTCGGGTTGCGGCCGCTTTCATCGTAGAGCTTTAGGCGCGCTTCCGGGAGGATGGCTTTGTCGGTTTCCTCGAAGTTGAGGACCGAGGTGAAGAAGGAGTAGCTCTGTGTCGAGAGGGCGACGATGGTGGTGGCGCCGCGTTCCTTCGCTATCATGCAGGCGAAGTCGACCATCTTCCGGCCGATGTCGCGGTTCTGATAAAACGGCAGGACGTAGAGCGAGCCGACTTCGGCGAGCTGCGGTTTGTCGGGATAAAAATAGAGCGAGACGCAGGCGATGATGTTTTCGTCGATTTCGAAGACGAAGAACTGGTCGATATTTTTTTCGATGGCCTGCTGCGTGCGGTAGAGCAGTTCCTCGCGGCGGACGGCGCCGCGGGTGAGGTTGTGGATCTGGCGAACGTCTCGGCGCGTGGCTTTGCGGATCTGTTGATAGTCGTTGCCGTAGACGAGTGTGCCGACGCCTTCGTTGGAGAAAACTTCGTTGAGCAGGCTGTCGAAGATGCGGCCGTCGACGATGTGGACGCGTGGCGTGCCGGTCTCGATGGCCTTGATGGCGTGGATGGCTTTGCTGCGCGAGTCGGGGGAGACTTGATCGGCTTTGTCCTTGAGGATGGCGCGCAACGCCTCGACCGAGATGTCGCGTTTCACTTCGCCGTCGATTTCGAGACCGGCGAAGGGTGTGAGGTAAATGATCTTCGTGGCGTGGAGCGCCTCGGCGATTTCGGCGGCGAGCAGGTCGGAGTTGATGCGCAGCGAACGGCCGTCGGGGCCGAAGCCGATGGGCGAGACGATCGGGACGACGGCTTTGTCGATCAGTGAGAGGATGAACTCGGTGTCGATGCGTTCGACTTTGGCGGTAAACTGTTGGTCGACCCCGCGCAGGATGCCGGTGGGCAGGGCGCGCACGGCGTTGGTCACGGCGCATTTCAGGTTGTTCTGCGTCAGGCCCTCGACGAGGGCGTGGGAGACGCGCGAGGAGGCGCGGATGGCGAGATCGAGCGTGGCGGCGTCGGTCACGCCGGAGCCGTAGGCGTCGGTGATGGGAATCTTTCGCATGGCCGATAGCTCTTGGATCTGGTGGCTGATGCCGTGGACGAGCACGACCTTGATGCCGAGGCTGCGGAGGACGGCGATGTCGACGAGTAGGTTGCCGAAATTTTCATCGGCCACGATGGTGCCGTCGATCGCGATGACGAAAATCTGGTCCTTGAAGCGCGGGACATACTTGAGGATGCCGCGCAGATCGGTCGGCTTGATCGTGGTGGTGGTGGCGGCGCTCGGCAAATGGTTGGTCCCGGTGCTCATCGATGTGATGCTTTTCTCGACGAACCGGTCGCGGGCGTCAATGCACTTGCAGCGTCCATTGGCTCGAACTGTGCGCGCCGATCAGCGTGACCTGGTACTCGCCGGATTGGAGTGTGCCGCCGGGAAGGGTGATGCGCACGGTGCTTTCGCTGGTGCGGGCGAGCAGGTCGCCGCTAATGTTTTCGAAGGTGGCGACGATGGCGAGGGAGCGGTCTTTGACGTAGATCTGGGCGTCGTTGAAGACGTTTTTTTTGTCGGGGAGCGTGCAGGTGAATTGAAACGAGTAGGGGAGCAGCACGGTCGCCGTGGTGGGTGCGGCGACGGCGGAAAAACTTTCGGGCAGAGTGGGTTTTTCGAGGAGCGTTTCGTTGAGTTCGGCGGGCAGACCGCCGGCGGTGCTTTGGGTGGTGGCGAGCGGTTTGCCAAGGTTGGCGGCGGAGCGCTGCGGATCGGCGGGCGAGGAGACGGTGGCGGCGATGCGCTGGTAACCGGCGTCCTGGAGGCGTTGCACGGTGGCGCGGTCGCGCGAGTCCTTGTACGGTTGGTAGGCTCGGCCGGGTTTGCGGTAGTGGAGCGTGATGAGGGTGTAGCCAGCGATGAAGGTGAAGATCGCGAGGGCGATCCATTTCATGGGCCAAGGTTTGGGCGTGGGTCGGGCTGGCATGCGCGTGGAGGCACCATCGAGGGGACGTACGAACGTCGCAAATACATTTGCGCCTCCGCGGGCGGACTGCTTCGTTGGCCAGCTTTATGAAGTATTGGTCGCAGTTTTTCATTCCCACGCTGAAAGAAAGTCCGGCTGACGCCGAAATCGCCTCGCACAAGCTCCTCGTGCGCGCGGGCCTCGTCCGCAAGCTGGGCGGCGGCCTCTACACCTACATGCCGTTTGGCCTGCGAGCGCTGCAAAAAATCACGCAGCTGTGCCGCACCGAAATGGACAACGCGGGCGCGATCGAACTGTGGATGCCGCACGTGCACCCGGTGGAAAACTGGGAGCAAGGTCCGCGTTGGGCCGCGGCGCGCGAGATCATGTTTCGCGCTGACAGTGCGGGCGCGGGCAAGGGCCGCTCGAAAGAGCCGGAGTTCGTTCTCGGGCCGACGCACGAGGAGGTCATCACGCCGCTCGTGAAGGCCGAGATCACGAGTTACCGCGACCTGCCGAAGAATTTTTATCAAATTGCCACGAAGTTCCGTAACGAGATTCGCCCGCGCTACGGCCTGATGCGCGCCCGCGAGTTTGTGATGATGGACGCGTACTCGTTTGACGCGGCCGACGAGGGCGCGGTGAAGAGCTACTTCAAGATGAAGGAAGCCTACGAGGCGTTCTTCAAACGCATCGGCGTGCTCGCCATCGCCGTCGAGGCCGACACCGGCGTGATGGGCGGCAGTTATTCGCACGAGTTCATGGTGCCCGCCGAAATCGGCGACGACGACATCATCTACTGCGAGGAAAGCGGCTACGCGGCCAACCGCGAAAAAGCCACTAGCGGCCTCGTGCCGAAGGATCTCGCCGACGCCGCCCCGGTTGGCGCAGTCGAAGAGTTCGCCACGCCCGGCGCCGTGACCATCGCGGCGCTCGAAGCGGCCCCGTATTCGGTCCCTGGCGACAAGCAGTTTAAAACCCTCGTCTTCATGGGCGACGGCAAACCCTTTCTCGTCATCCTGCGCGGCAGCGACGAGCTCGAAGAGGCCAAGCTCGGATCGCTCGGATTCACGCTCTTCCGTCCGGCCACGGCCGACGAAATCGTCCCGGTCCTCGGCGCGAAGCCCGGCAGCCTTGGCGCGGTCAAGGGCACGATCAAAGATCCGTCCGCGCTCGCGGGCGTCTTTGCCGACCACGCGATCCGCCTCACCGGCAACGGCACGACCGGCGCCAACAAGGACGGTTTCCATCTGCGCAACGTCAACGTCGCGCGCGATCTCGCGATCACGAAGTTCGGCGATTTCCGCCGCGTGAGCGCGGGCGAGCCTTGCCCGAAATCCGGCCAGCCGCTCAAGAGCCGCCGCGGCATCGAGGTCGGCCATATTTTCAAACTCGGCACGAAGTACTCGGAGAAATTTGGCGCGGTCTATACCGACGACCAGAAGCAATCTCACCACATGGTCATGGGCTGTTACGGCATCGGCATCAGCCGCACGATGCAGGCCGTGATCGAGCAAAGCCACGACGCCGATGGCATTATCTGGCCGTGGAATGTCGCGCCTTTCCACGTCATCATCTGTGTGCTCGATCCGCAGCTGCCCGAGGCCGCCGAGCTCGCGAAGAAACTCGGAGCCGCCGCTGAAAAAGTCGGCGCCGACGTGCTCATCGACGACCGCGCGGAACGCCCCGGCGTGAAGTTCAAGGACGCCGATTTGATCGGTATCCCGCTGCGCATTACGATTGGCGGCAAGGGCCTGAAAGAAGGCATCGTCGAGCTGAAATGGCGCCACCAGAAGGAAGTCGCTAAAGTGCCGCTCGCCGAGATCGAAGTGCGCCTGGCTGAGCAGGTCGCCGAGGCCGCCGCCAAAGCGTAAACCGCTGTGGGAAATCAAACTCACACTTCTCCTGTCGCGCATCCGGAGACCGAGCTAGCCTTGCAAGGTCTCTGGCGCGTGGTTGTGCTCGACGACCCGGTGAACCTCATGTCGTATGTCGTGATGGTGTTTCGCAAAGTCTTTGGCTTTGACGACGCCACGGCGCGGAAACACATGATGGAAGTTCACGAGCAGGGCCGCTCCATCGTCTGGACGGGCCTGCGCGAAAAAGCCGAGGCTTACACCTTCACGCTCCACCAGTGGCACCTGACCGCCATCCTCGAACCTGATGAGCCGGCGCATGGTCACCACTAAGGCAGTTTCAGTTATGACGTGGCTGTTTAATCTCTATGGGTGCAATTCCCCGAAACTTGCTTCGGTTTGGTTTATGTGGGTCCGGGGAGCGCACGCGTCCCGCGTGCTGCTCTCGGCGTCCCGCCGAGAGCGGTTCGGATGGTTCGGGCGGGACGCCCAAACCGACACGCGAGACGCGTGTGCTCCCCGGACCCCGGACCCCGGACCCCGGATTTCGGACCCCGGACCCGGATTTCGGTTTCTGCGTTCTGCGAGACCTTCCTTTCCTTAATGCCGATTGGTTCTCATTAGCGGTTCCTCTTTTCTCGAATGAAACAAATTGAAGTCCGCCTCAGTTTACCGGTGGTCGCGCCCTTGCTCGATGAGATCAAGGCCGTGTCCGATTCGCTCCAGGACCGGCTGGCGGCGCCGCTCGAAATGGGCGATGTCGATGAGGATATGCGCGGGTTTTGGCGCGATGAATTGGTGACGTCTCAGAATGGCGATATCGCCAAGTTGCTTGCGCTCTTTGACCGGGAGTTTTTCGTCAGCGGTGTGGTGGTGTTCGACCGAGACAACGCCGAACCGGTGCTGCGCGCCTGCGCGGCGGTGCGCCTGCTGCTGCGCGAGGGCTTTTTGCAGAAACTGCCGAACGAGGCGCTGGAAGGCGGCGAGGTGGAGATCGAGCAGCTGGCCGAACCGCTGCGAAAGCCGTTCATGTGTTATCTGTTTCTGGCGACGGTGCAGGAGTTGATTATCCAGCATCTGGATACGCTGGAGCAGGACGAGGAGACGGAGGCTTAAGATGCAACCGGTGACCTGTCGCTACTGCGGACTACCTTTTCGCGTGCGGCGCGTGGAGCCGGGGCGCGATTATTTTTGCTGCACGGGTTGCGCGATGTTGAGCCGTGTGACGACCGACGGCCAAGGGCAGTTTCCAGTGAACGCGCATCTGGTGACGGCGCTCGTGGCGGGTTTTTCGTTTTTTAACGAAGTGCTTTTGTGGCTCGTGGCGGAGCTACTCGTGCGCGAGAGTCGGATGGCGCTGGCGGTGCGGTTTTTCTGGCTGGCGGGTGGTGCGGCACTGGCGGTGTGGCTCGCTTTAGCGGTTTTGCAATGGAAGGGAAAGGCCACACGAGCGGCGGACTATGTCGTCATGGCGCTCGGGCTGGCGGTGTTTGCGGTGGCGCTGCGTCGCATGCCGCCGATACCTTTGGAAATGGCGGCTGCTAATGTTGGCTTGGTGGCGTGGAGTTTCCGCGGGTTGTTGCGCAAGTGGATCGCCGGTTGAGAGCGCAAAAAACGCCGTGGAGAGCGGCGTTTTGGAGGCTTTGGGCTGGGGGGCGTGGCGTTCAGACGCCTTCTCGCGAGACGCCCTTCGGGTCGAAGATATAGCCGACGCTGTGGACGGTGCGGAAGGTGTCGAGACTCAGGCCGTTTGATTTAAAGAGGTCGCGGACCTTGACGATGTACTGGTCGAGGGAGCGGCTTTTCACGTCGGCGTGGATGCCCCAGACGGCGTGGATGAGGGCCTTGCGGGTGATGACGACGCCTTGATTGTCGTTCAAATAGGAGAGAATGCCGAGTTCCTTGCGGCCGATCTTGGTGATGGTGGCGTTGGGGAATTCGATTTCGAGTCGGTCGGGCGTGACCTTGGCGCCGCAGAAGTCAAAGGGCACGTCGCTGACACTGGCGTTTTTGGTGACATTATTGTCGGTAGCCGATTCGGAGCGGCGCAACACGGCATGGATGCGGGCGACGAGTTCAGGGTAGCTAAAGGGCTTGGTGATGTAGTCGTCGGCACCCATTTCGAGGCCGCGGATCTTGCTCGTTTCGAGCGAATTGCCGGTCACGAAAATGGTGGGGATCGAGATGTCGCTTTTTTTCAGCTCTTCAAGGAGTTGAAACCCAGATTGGTCTGGTAGGTTGACATCGAGCAATAAGAGATTGGCAAAGTTACGTTTAAGAAAGCGCAGAGCGTGCGCGCAACGGTTGTAGACTTGGGTTTGCATCCCGGCTTCTTCAAGGTGAATGGCGATCAATTTCGCCAGTTCTTCTTCATCTTCAACAACCAGAACCAGGGGCTTTGGGGCAGAGCGCATAGGTAGTTTGACTACAACTTTTTTACAACGCGGCTTTGATTTGTCAAAAGAAACCGTTGCAGGATTGTAAAAAATAGAGTCGGCCTGGCGTTGGGATTGGTCGAGAGAATAGACTTGAAGCCATGGAGGCCTGCGTGTGGCGTGGCCGCGTGCCTGATTCTACACCGCTACTTATGCTCGGGTTGCCGAAGGGCAGCCTCGAGGAATCCACTAAAAACCTGTTTGCCAAAGCAGGTTGGAAAATCACGACGAGCTCGCGTTCCTACAAGCCGTCGATTGATGACCCGGAGCTCGACGGACGTTTTGTCCGCGCTCAAGAGGTGAGCCGTTATGTAGAACACGGTTTCTTCGACTGCGGCCTGACCGGCTACGACTGGATCAAGGAAAACGAGTCCGACGTCGTTGAGGTCTGCGATCTCATTTACAGCAAGGCTTCGGTGCAGAAATCCCGCTGGGTGTTGTGCGTGCCGGAGGGTTCGCCGATCCAATCCGCTGCCGATCTAGCGGGCAAACGCGTTGCCACCGAACTGGTCAACACCGTTAAACGTTACTTTGCCGAGAAAAAAATCGCCGCCGAAATCGAGTTCTCTTGGGGCGCGACCGAGGTGAAAGTGCCGGATCTGGTCGACGCCATCGTCGATATCACCGAGACCGGCAGTTCGCTGCGCGCGAACAAGCTCCGCATCGTCGACACGCTGCTTTACACCAATACCAAGCTCATCGCCAACAAGCAGAGCTGGGCCAACCCCGCCAAGCGCAAGAAAATCGAAACGATTGCGCTACTGCTCATCGGTGCGCTCGAAGCGCAGAGCAAGGTCGGCCTCAAGATGAACGCGCCCAAGGCATCGCTCGAAGGCATTCTCAAAGCCGTGCCGTCGCTGCGTAATCCCACGATTTCGCCGCTCAGCTCGCCTGACTGGATCGCGCTCGAGACGATCATCGACGAGAGCGTGGTGCGCGAAATCATCCCGCAGCTCAAGGCGCTCGGCGCCGAAGGCATCGTCGAATACCCGCTGAACAAAGTGGTGTATTGAGCGTCTGACTACGCCCGGGGCCGAGCCCCGTTTCACATGAGCACGATCACGCTCGGACTTCTCCAGCACGCCTGCGGTTCCGACCCGGCGAAAAACCGCGCGAAAACCCTCGCGCTGGTGGAGCGCGCCGCCAAACGCGGCGCGAAGATTGTGTGCACGCAGGAGCTGTTCGCCTCGCAGTATTTTTGTCAGAGCGAGGACTACGCAAACTTCAGCTTGGCTGAGCAGATCCCCGGACCGGGCACGCAGGCGTTTCAGAAGCTGGCGAAAAAGCACGGCATCGTGATCGTCGCCTCGCTGTTCGAACGTCGCACGCACGGCCTTTATCACAACACCGCCGTCGTGATCGACGCCGATGGCTCGCTCCTCGGCCTCTATCGCAAGGCACACATCCCCGATGATCCGCTCTTTTACGAGAAGTTTTACTTCGCCCCGGGCGACACCGGATTTCGCGCGTGGCAGACAAAGTACGCGAAGATCGGCGTGCTGATCTGCTGGGATCAATGGTATCCCGAAGCGGCGCGGCTCACCGCGCTCCAAGGCGCGGAAATCATTTTCTACCCGACGGCCATCGGCTGGCACCCGCGTGAAAAAGCCATGCTTGGCGTGAAGCAGCACAGCGCGTGGGAAACGATTCAGCGCTCACACGCCGTGGCCAACGGCTGCTACGTCGCTTCCATCAATCGCATCGGCCACGAGGCGCCTGCGGGCGGCGATGGCATCGAGTTCTGGGGGCAGAGCTTCGTCGCTGGCACCAGTGGCGAACTACTCGCCAAGGCCAGCGTCGACCGTGAGGAAGTGCTGCTCGCGCCGGTGGATCTGGCGCAGATCGACGACACCCGCACGCATTGGCCGTTCCTGCGCGACCGCCGGATCGACGCTTACGGCGACCTCAATAAACGCTTTATCGACTGACTATGGCCGCCGCGAAAAAAACTCCCGCCGTCCTCGGTTACCGCATGCCCGCGGAGTGGGAACCGCACGCCGCCCTCTGGCTGTCGTGGCCGCACCGCCGCGCGACCTGGCCGCGCAGTTTCCGTCCGATCCCGGCGAAGTTCGCCGAGATCGCCGCGACGATTAGCCGATATGAGCCGGTTCGTCTTAACGTTGCCCAGCCGATGCAGGCAGGTGTGCGACGCTTGCTGAATCGCGCGAAGGCCGACCCTTCGCGTATCGAAATTTTCGATCACGCCACCGACGACGCGTGGTGCCGCGACCACGGTCCGATTTTCGTGAAGCACGCCCGCACGGGCGAAGTCGCGCTGACCGACTGGCAGTTCAACGCCTGGGGCGGCAAGTACCCAAAGTCCGCCGCCGACAACCAAATCCCCGCGCTCATCGCCGACGCGCTGAAGTTCCGGCGTTTCCCGCATTCTATGGTGCTGGAGGGAGGTTCGATCGACGTCAACGGCGAGGGCCTGCTGCTGACGACCGAGGCCTGCCTGTTGAATAAAAACCGCAATCCGCATCTCTCGCGTGAGCAGATTGAGCAGGCGTTGCGCGACTCCCTCGGCGTGCAGACGATTTATTGGCTGTGTGATGGCATCGCGGGCGACGACACCGACGGGCACGTTGACGACCTCAGCCGGTTTTTCCGCGCCGATGGCATCCTGACCGCCGTGGAAACGAATTCGCGCGACGTGAACTACGCTCCGTTGCGTGAAAACTTGGAGCGCCTCCGCAGCCTGCGCACGCCTGCCGGCAAGAAGTTTAAACTCGTCGAGTTGCCGATGCCGCGCGCCTGTTATCGCAACGAACAACGGCTGCCTGCGACCTACGCCAATTTTCTCGTGCTTAATGGCGCGGTGCTTATGCCGGCCTTCCGCCAGCCCAAGCGCGACCGCGAGGCAGCGGAGATGATCGCCGCTTGTTTCCCTGGCCGCGAGGTGGTACCGGTGGATTGTCTCGATCTGGTCATTGGTCGCGGCACGCTGCATTGCATTTCTCAGCAACAACCCGCCTGATCTATTTTTTGTGAAATCTCTTTCCCTCTTTTTTCTTGGTGCGCTCCTCCTGACGTTGACCGGCTGCGACACGGTCCGCACGAAGGTGCAGACCCGTTTTGCCGAACCTGTTTACCAAGTCAAAGTCGTCGATGTCGACCCGCGCAAAGCCTACGATGCCGCCAAGGCTGCGTTGGCGAAGATCAGCTTCACTGTCGAACGCGGCGGCGGTCCCGCGCAGGGCAAGCTCACCGCGATCGGCCGCCTGCACCCGAGCACGTCGGCTCCCGGCACGGCGCGTCAACTCTTGTTTAAAGCGAAGATTGCGCCCGCGCTCGAAGGCGGTTCGAAGATCGAAGTGCTCTTCTCGGAAATGGTGGAGGACGATTTTAACAAGCGCCCCGGACAGGGCGAAGTGACTCCGCTGCATGACTCGTCGATCTACGAAGTTTATTTCCGCTACATCGATGAAGTGCTCGCGGCGAAACCCTGAGGCCGGCGCGCGGCGAGTTGGACCGCGCATGGGTTTCCTCACCGATGGGTTGAAACCTTGAGGCTGTGCGAAGGCTTATCGTCGCCGTCGACCGACGGCGGGCCTGCTGATTGCAGGCAGGGGTAAAAAGGAGAAAAGCGATGTGGAATCCGCTTCTCCCTTTCTCATCGCGGCCTTCCCAGTGGTCCGGATTAAATCCAAGTTTATCGGGCGGGCTCAGTACGAGCCGGAGGGGCGGAGGAAGGTGAGCATCAGGGCCTTGTCCCGGAAGGGGCCGACCCATTGCGAGACGATCTTGCCCTTTTGTACGACGATGAAGGTGGGTGTCGCGTTGACGTGATAGAGATCGTGCACGGCTTTATTGTCGATGTCGCTGGTATCGATTTTCACCACGGTCAGTTTTTTCGCGTACTCTTTGGCGACTTGGTCGACGAGGGGATTCATCGCATTGCTGGAGGAGCTGTCCGGCTGCCAGAAATAGAGGAGGACTTTGTCCTGCGTGCCTTCGAGGATTTTGGTGAGTTTCTCCTCGGTGACAGCGTCTGGGCTGTAGGTTTTAAACTTTTGGCCTCGGCTGAGGAAGATGGCGACGACAGCGATGAGGGTGACGACGAGGTAGCGGTTCATGTGACGTGAGGGGCGGTTGGAAGCTTCGCAGGATTTGGACCAAGTCAGCGCGGGTGATGAGGCCTCGCCGTATCATTGAATCAATGGTTAGGTGAAAGCGTTGCGTTTTACAATCCCAACCTTGGGGCGGGAGTTTTTGTTGGTGGAGACGGGCAGAGTCGGTCCAGCAGGGCTTTGACGGGAGCGTGGAGCTGGTTCACCGGCACATGTTCCAGCAGTTCGGCTATCGAGGCGGATAACTCGTCGGCGGAGGACGGCGTTTCGATGGCGGCGGTGAGGGTGACGTAGAGCGCGGATTGATAGGCGCTTTCAGCGAGTTCTGGTTTGTCGCGCGCGGCATAGACGAGGCCGGCTTCGCGCAGCACGGCGGCGTAGCCGAGGCATTTCTCGCGGGCGGAGGCGGGCGATTCGCCGAGGCGGAGCAGGTGGAGTTGTTCGTCGAGGCCGAGGCCCATGAAGGCGGGCGCGGGCCGGGCAAAGAGTTTTTCCTGGGCGCTGACGATCGCGATGAGGGCTTGATCGAGCTGGCCGTGGTCACGGTGTTGGACGGCGGCGGCGACCATGCGGCGGAGTTCTTCAATCGCTCTTAGAAGGTAGTCGTCGCGTTTTCCGGCCATGGTGAGGAGTTGAGTTAAAAAAGCCGCGCGTTTTTGGCGCGCGGCTTGGGAATTCAATTTACCTTCGGTAGGTGGTGGAGTGCTTCGGCGATTTTTACTTCGGGGTGCTCGTAGTCTTCGAGGTTGCCGGCGAGGTGGGCGTCGTAGGCGGACATGTCGAAGTGGCCGTGGCCGCTGTAACACATGACGATGCATTTGCCGTCGTTCTTCTTCGCCTCGGCGATGGTTGCGGCGATGGCGTGCGCGGTCTCGGGCGCGGGCACGAACCCTTCGGTACGCGCAAACTGGAGCGCGGCGGCAAACACGGTGTTCTGCGTGATGGCGACGGACTCGATGAGCTTGAGGTCGGCGAGGTGGGCGACGATGGGCGCGGTGCCGTGGTAGCGCAGTCCGCCAGCGTGGATGCCTTCGGGGACGAAGGTGTGGCCGAGGGTGAACATCTTCACGAGCGGGGTGAGTCTGGCGGTGTCACCGTAGTCGTAGGCGTAAACGCCCTTCGTGAGCGACGGGCAGGCGGAGGGCTCGACGGCGATGAGGCGAAGGCCGTCCTTGCGCTGCAATTTCTCGGGCAGAAAGGGCAGGGCGAAACCGCCGAAATTACTGCCACCGCCAACACAGCCGATCAGCGTGTCGGGCGTCTCGTTGGCGATTTCTAGCTGTTTTTTTGTTTCAAGGCCGATGACGCTTTGGTGGAGTATAACGTGGTTGAGCACGCTGCCGAGGGTGTACTTGGTGTCGGCGTGTGTGGCGGCGTCTTCGACGGCTTCGGAGATGGCGATGCCGAGGCTGCCGGGAGTGTTTGGATCGGCCCCGAGGATGGCGCGGCCGGCGACGGTGCGGTCGGAGGGCGAGGCAAAGACTTCGCCGCCCCAGATGTGCATGAGCGAGCGCCGGTAGGGCTTCTGGTGGTAGCTCGATTTCACCATGTAGATGACGCATTCGAGCCCGAAGAGCTGTGAGGCGAAGGCCATCGACGAGCCCCACTGACCGGCGCCGGTTTCGGTGGTGACGCGTTTCACGCCTTCCTGCTTGTTGTAGTAGGCTTGGGCGAGCGCGGTATTGAGTTTGTGGCTACCAGCGGGGCTGATGCTTTCGTTTTTGAAATAGATGCGGCAGTTGGTCTTCAGCGCCTTTTCGAGGCGGGTTGCGCGGACGAGCGGGGTGGGGCGCCAGATTTTATACTGCTCGCGGACTTCGGCGGGGATCTCGATCCACCTTTCGCCGCTCATTTCCTGTTCGATGAGAGCCTTCGGGAAAATGGGGGCGAGGTCTTCCGCGGCGAGTGGTTTGCCGGTGCCGGGATGCAGCGGGGGCGGCATCGGCGTGGGCATATCGGCGAGGACGTTGTACCAAGCCTTGGGGATTTCGCTGTGCGGGAGGGTAACCATTTCGGAGGACATAGGGTGGGGAAATTAACGGGGAGATTGGATAATCTGGGGCGATTGTCGAACCGGTGTGAATCTGGAAAGCACGAACTCAGGAAGCCGAAGGGGAAGGAATTTTAAACACGAAGAAAACAAAGAAAACGAAGGCCGGTCGTTTTGTTAATTTTGCCGAGGTGGCGGCGCTGCGCAGATCAGGTGTAGTCACGGCGGAGGTTGCTCGGGAGCAGGCCGAGTTCTTCGCGGTACTTGGCGACGGTGCGGCGGGCGATGTTGATGCCTTTTTCCTGAAGCTTGCCGACGAGTTCTTGGTCGCTCAGCGGGTGGCTGCGATCTTCGCCTTCGATGAGGTCGTTGATCATGTCTTTCACGCTGGTATTGGAGACGGAGGCACCGCTGTCGGCCTGATAGCCGGGGGTGAAGAAATACTTGAAATCAAATACGCCGTGCGGGGTCTGGATGTATTTATTGGCAATGGCGCGGCTGACGGTGGTCTCGTGCACGCCGACGACGTCGGCGATCTGGGTCATGGTGAGGGGGCGCAGTTTTGAGACGCCGTGCTCGAAAAAATCGATCTGCACCTTGATGATTTCGCGGGTGATGCGCTCGATCGTCTGCTGGCGCTGCTCGATGGAGTTGATGAGGAACTTGCCGGAGCGCATCCGTTCGCGCAGGTAGTCGCGCTCCTGCTTGGTGAGCGTGCCCTTGGCGATGAGTTCGCGGTAAGTATTCGAAATGCGGAGACGGGGGATGTAGTCGCTGTTGAGGTGGATTTTCCACTCTTCGCCGTCTTTTTCGACGGTGATATCGGGGACGACGACGCGGTTGTTGTCATCGGCGAAGCGGCGACCGGGCGAGGGGTCGAGCGTGCCGATTTCCTCGATGGCGACCTGGACGTCGTCCATGTGGGCACTGAGTTTGCGGGCGATCTCGGGGATGCGGCGGCGTGAGAGAAGGGTGAAATGGTCGCGGATGATTTTCGCGGCGAGGGAATCGCTGCGGCCTTTGGCGATGAGCTGTTGGAGTAGGCTATCCTCGATGTCTTCGCAGCCGATGCCGGCGGGATCGAAGGTCTTGAGGAGCTTGACGGCCTGCTGGACGACGTCGAGCGGGAGGCTGGTCTGAAGGGCGATGTCCGGAGCGGACTGGGTGAGGAAGCCGCGGTCGTCGAGGCTGCCGACGAGGTGGCGCATGGCTTCGAGCACGGGCGGCGCGATGTCGGCGAGCTCGGCCTGCTGCATGAGGTGTTCTTGGAGCGAGGTTTCGCTGACGAGGGAGTCGAAGAAGTGCTGACGCTTCTCGGCGTCTTCCGAGGTGTAAGGCTGGGAGCCGCCGGCCTGGGCCATGTGGTCGCGCCAGTCTTCGTTAAGCTTGCTGAGGATATCGAATTCCTTGGAGAAATCCATTTCCTCGTGCTGCTCGGGCGTCTCGCTGCTGCCGTTTTCGTCGGTTTCGTTAGATTTGTCGGTTTGCTCTTTGTCGAGGCTGATGCCCTCCATGGGCATTTCCTCAAGGGTCGGATTGTTCTGAAGTTCCTCCTGAATGACGGAGCGCAGGTCGAGCGCGGCAACTTGGAGAATCTTCAGCGACTGCCGCAGCTGTGGCGCGAGGACCAGCGACTGGGTTTGGCGCTGGCGGAGATCTTGGCTAAATCCGTGTCCGCTCATGGGCTGCTTCCTCGATGATGATTGTGGTGCGCATCAGGAGGCCGGGGCAGGGGTGCGGGCAGCGGGGATCGGCGAGCCGGGTTCGTGGTGGTCCATCAACTCCCGGAGGTAAACGCCGAGTTTTTCGTTGGTGGGGCCGTAGCGGTCGCTGTAAAGGTATACTTCCAAGTCGGTGAGCATCTCGGCGGCGGTCTGGTAGCGTTTCTCGCGGTTGCGCTGGAAAGCTTTTTGCAGGATGGCTTCGAGGCGCTCGTCGATCTCGGGTCGCAGGGTGCTGAACTTCGGGATCGGCATCGTCAGGATGTTGCGACGCGATTCGAGGCGGTCGGCGGAGCGGAAGATATTCCTTCCGAGCAGTAGTTCGGTGAGGACGATGCCGAGGGGGAAAAGATCGGCGCGGGCGTCGGTCACGGCGTAGCTGGCTTGTTCGGGGGAGAGGTATTCGTCTTTGCCGGCGATGACTTTGCCTTCCTCATTGTACATGAGGTCGAGGGCCTTCGCGATGCCGAAGTCGGTCAGTTTCACGTCGCCTTCATAGGCGATGAGCACGTTTTTCGGGCCGATGTCGCGGTGGACGATATTGAGGTGGCGGCCTTCGATGTCACATTTTTGGTGGGCATAGGCGAGGCCGCGGGCGACGCGCGAGATGATGAAGGCGGCGATGTCGATCGGGATCTGGCGCTTGAGCACGCGATGGCGCTCGAGCAAGTGCTCGAGGTGCACGCCGCGCACAAATTCCATCACCATGAAATACTGTCCCCCGACCTGGCCGAGGTGGTAGGTCTGGACGATGTTGGTGTGGATCAGATCGGCGACGAGACGGGCTTCGCCGATGAAGTTTTTTTGGAATTCCGGGATCGTGGAGTACTCTTCGCGGATGAGTTTAACCGCTACGTTCTTACGAAAGTTTCCCGCACCGCGCTGGATCGCCTCATAGACGACGCCCATGCCGCCTTCTGCAATCTTGCGGGTCAACTCGTAGTGCAGCTCGTTGAAGATGTGTTTGAGGGAGGCCACTCTGTCGAAAGTAAAGTCTATGCCGCGTGTGCTGGCAAGAGTGCAGATGCCATCTAGCATGAAAATTGCTCTAAAATTTCCGCGTCGGTTGACAGGCGTCGCCGCGGGAGCACGTTGCTGCATGATTACTCTTAGTGCCCGCGCCGCCGCTCAGGTGAGCGCCATGCAGACCGAGCTTAATGAACCGCAAAAACATCTGCGGGTCTTTGTCGAGTCGGGCGGTTGTTCCGGTTTTCAATACGGAATGTCCTTTGAAGAACCTAAAGCAGACGACGCACGCTTTCAGTCCGAGGGCGTGACCGTGATCATGGATCCGGCCAGCATCGCCTATATGCAGGGTTCGCAGATTGATTTCGACGACGGGCTACAGGGCAAGGGGTTTGAAATCAAAAATCCCAATGCCCAAAGCACCTGCGGCTGCGGCAAATCTTTTAGCTGAAATCCGCGCGTGTAGTGCTGGCGCGCTTACTTGACCGCTTCGTGCAATGCGACGGTGCCGAAGGTCAGCCCGCGAGCCTGCACGGCACTGAAACCGGCGGCGAGAATCGCCGCGCTCAACACTTCGCGCGAGGGAAACTCGGCGATCGTCTCGTTGAGGTAAACGTAGGCGGCGCGGTCTCCTGTCACCAGTTGGGCAATACCGGGCAGGATGCGTCGCAGATAAAAATAATACAGCTGTCGGAACCAGCGCGCGGGTTGCGAAAATTCGAGGACAAACATCCGCCCGCCCGGCCGCAGCACGCGGCGCATTTCATTGAGGGATTTATTCAAGTCGCCCATGTTGCGCAAACCAAAGGAAATGGTGACGGCGTCGAAGGAGTTATCCGCCAGCGGCAGCGCGAGACCGTCACCCTGTTGAAACGTGACGTTGGCGAAGAGGCGCGTGCGTTTTTTGATCTCTGCTTCCTCGAGCATCGGCCGACAGAAGTCCATGCCGAGAATTGTCACGTTTTCAGGTAGCCCGCGACTGAGCGCGAAGGCGACATCGCCGCTGCCTGTGGCGAGATCGAGGATGGCGCGTGGTTGGGCATGACGCACCGCTCGCACCAACTGACGGCGCCAGCGAATATCCAGCCCTCCGCTGAGTAGGTGGTTCGCGACGTCGTAACGACGGGCGATGCGAGCGAACATGGAATTGACGGCGACGGGATCCGGCATGTGAAGAAATGAAACGTGAAAAGCAGAACCTAAAGCCTCACGTCGTAGTCACCAGACAAAACCGCTCAGCGAATCACTAGGTGCAAACGCAAGGCGGTTCTATTGCGTCGCAGTAAGGCTCTGAGCACGGGCTTTTCATGGCAAAATAGAGTCTCAGAAATAACCTAAGTCGGCTTGGCTTTATCGCTGTTTGGGGATCGAAATAAAAGGGTCTATTTCGACAGTTATGACACAAAAAACAGGGGGTTTGTTATTCTGTAAAACACAGCAAATGAAGCAAATGCATCGTATTTGGTTAATGAATTAGCGGTTTTCATGTGGTCAGCGGTGGAGCTTTTAGGCACTTGACCTGCGGTGGGTTGCGTATCTTTTTCACGCTTTTTTTAACGAAAAGGTAGACTGCCGAGTTGACGTAATGCCAGAATTGAAAATTACTTATGTTCGTCCTAATTGGGACGAATAAAAGGAAAATCATCATGTCCACCAACCTAACCAAACGCGAAATTGTCTTGGAGATATACGAAAAAACCAGCTTCCCCCAAAAGGAGGTTGTCGCGACCGTCCAAATGACGCTCGACATCATTATGAAAGCACTCGCCGAAGGCCGCAACGTTGAGCTGCGCAATTTCGGCGTTCTCGAAGTGCAGAAGCGCAAGTCGCGCATCGGCCGCAACCCTAACAAGCCAGAGGCTGAAGTCGTCATCCCTGAGCGTGCGGTTGTTAAATTTAAGTCCGGAAAAATCCTTAAGCAATTGCTTAAGAAGCTTGATATTAACGATCTTTAATCGCTGGGGTGGGGGCAGGATTTTCCTTTTTTGCGAGCCGGGCTTTTTCGCCCGGCTTTTTTAGTGCCTGCCTGTCGGCATGCGAGCGGTTGCCCCCGCTGCGGCAGAGGCGTCGGTGAAATTTTCGCATCGCCCTTGGCGGACGTGGTTCGCAAGTTCTTCGTTTTCCCATGTCCACGTTTCAGACATTGCCCGGTTTTCGTGAATTTTATCCTGACGCCCTCGCGCGGCGGAACCATGTATTTCGTCTGTGGAGACAGACGGCGACGACGTTCGGCTTCAACGAGTACGACGCGCCCGTGCTTGAGCCGCTCGAACTCTACAAGACTAAATCCGGTGACGAAATTGAGGCCCAGCTGTTCAGCTTCACCGACAAGGGGGGCCGCGAAGTGGCGTTGCGTCCCGAGATGACGCCGACGGTGTGCCGTCTCGTCGGTGAAAAAGTCAACGCACTCAAGCGTCCGATCAAGTGGTTCAGCATCGCAGAATTTTACCGCTATGAGCGCATGCAAAAAGGCCGCGGCCGTTGCTTCTTCCAGTTCAACGCCGATATTTTTGGCGAGCCCGGCATCGAGGCGGAGACGGAGCTGATCGCGCTGCTCGTGCAGTGCCTTTGCAGCTTCGGCCTTACCGATGAGGATTTCTATGTGCGGTTGAGCGACCGCAATTTGTGGTTTTATTATCTGGAGGCGCTCGGTCTCGACGACGCACGCATCCGTGCCGTACTCAGCGCGGTCGATAAATACGAGAAGGCGGGCGACGAGGCTTTCCGCGCTTACGCCGATCAATTTGGTCCGCTCGACGCCGCGTTGAAAGAAAAGGTGCTGGCGTTTCTCCAAGTGAAATCTCTGGCCGCGCTCGATGGCATTCTCGGCTCGGTGAGCGGGGAAAAGATTTCCACGCGTCTTGGCGATTGGCGGCGGTTGTTGGGCAATCTTTCCGCGATGGGACTCGGACGTTTCATCGAGGTCGATCTCGGCGTGGTGCGTGGTCTGGCCTACTACACGGGATTCGTCTTCGAGGCCTTTGATCGCAAAGGCGAGTTGCGCGCGCTGGCGGGCGGTGGCCGTTACGATAATTTGGTTGGCAAACTCGGCTACGCCGAGTTGCCGGCGGTCGGGTTTGCCATCGGCGACATGACCTTTGCGCTGTTGCTGGAGCAACGTGGCTTGATGCCAACCTTTGTGCAGTCGCCTGACGTTTATGCGGTGATCGGCGGCGAGAAGGAACGATTGGCGGCGTTTGCCGATATCCATGCGTTGCGGGCCGCGGGTTTTCGCGTGGACTACCCGATGAAGGATCTCTCTTTCGGCAAACAATTCAAAGTGGCCGCGGAATCCGGCGCGAAGCTGGCGTTGATCTACGGTGGCGACGAGCTGGCCAAGGGCGTGGTGAAAATTCGCGACCTCACCAGTCGCACCGAGCAGGAAGTGGCCCGCGATCAGTTGCTGGTGACGGTGAAGGACTTCTTCTCGGCGCAGTAAAGTTTTTCAAGCTGCACCACGGATTAGGGGTAGTATGCAGTACACGAGAAGCTTCGGGATGCCTTAGTATTTAGCATTCCCCACGATGAGTTTTTCGTAACAGAGAACACTGAGCCATGAAATCCGTTCTGCTTTTCCTCTGTGGACTCTGTGTCTGGGCTCCGGCTTGACTCTGTGGCTAATCCGAAAATACCGAGATGCAGTATGCTAATCTGTGGTGCGGCTTTGTTAACGCAGGTTGCCCGGACCGAAGGCGCCGGGGAGAAGCGCGGAAAGCGTGGTTTCGATGCGGTCGTCGGAGTCGCAGAGGCACACGATGCTGGCTTCGGGGCCGAATTCGTTGATCACTTGGCGGCATGCGCCGCAGGGTGTGGTGGCGGTGTCGGTGGGCGTGTAGACGGCGACGCCGCGGATCTCGCGTTCGCCCGCGGCGATGGCGGTGAAGATCGCGGTGCGCTCGGCGCAATTGCAGAGGCCGAAGGAGGCGTTTTCGATATTCGTGCCGCTGTAGATTTTGCCCGAACCGGCCAGCACGGCGGCACCGACGCGAAATTCTGAATACGGGGAATAGGATTTTTTGGCGGCGCTGCGGGATTTTTTTTCGAGACGGGTTTGCAGGGCCAGCGTGATTTTCTTCATGGTTTGTCGGGTACCATGAAGTTGTGGCGCGCGGTGCCGCGAGGTGAAAAATCAGAGCGTCGCGCAGGGCACGAAAAGTTCGTTGCGTTCGAGATCGAGCAGGCGGCGTTTGGTCGCGATGCCGCCGGGAGCGGAGAAGCCGGTGAGTTTGCCGTTGGCACCGACGAAGCGGTGGCAGGGCACGAGCAGGACCCACGGATTGCGGCCGAGTGCGGTGCCGACGGCGCGGCTGGCTTTCGGGCCTCGGCCGATCTCATTGGCGAGCCAGCCGTAGCTGCGGGTTTCGCCGGCTTTCACCTTGAGCGCGGCGGCATAGATGAGGTGCTGAAAGGGTGAGACGGTTGAAAAATCGTAGTGCAGATCGGCGAAATCTTGCAGCTCGCCGTCGAAGTGTCGTTGCACGCGAGCAATGATTTCCGCGATCCACTGGAGCGCTTCCGCATCGGTGTTTTCGGCCGGAATGCCGACATCATCGGGCAGGAAAAATCTTGTCAGTCCTTTGTCGTTCCACGCGAGGGCGCAGCGGCCAAAGGAAGTGGTGAAGGCGACGGTGTTCATGCCGACAAGATGAACCCATTGAGTGGCGGCGTCCATCTAGCGGCGCAGGTTATCGCGTGTTTTTCTGAGACCAGAATGCGTTGGTTTCGGCTCGTGCGTGGGGCGCGGATGCGGCAGCGTCGTCGCATGCCAAACCGTTTCTACGCGGAATTTGACTCGCAGACCCTCGGCGGCGAGCGCAAGACGGATTATCGCAACGCGTTTCAAATCGACCGCGACCGCGTGATCCACTCGCACGCTTTTAGGAAGCTGCAATCGAAGACACAGGTTTTTCTTTCGGGTGAATACGACTTCTACCGCACGCGGCTCACGCACTCGATGGAGGTGGCGCAGATCGGGCGTTCGATCTGCCATTTCCTGCGATCGCGCGGCGCGCCGCTGGAGGAAGATTTCTTTATCGATAGCGACTTGGTTGAGGCGGTGTGCTTGGCGCACGACCTGGGGCATCCGCCGTTCGGGCATTCGGGCGAGCGAACGTTGCAGGAGTTGATGAAATCGCACGGCGGTTTCGAGGGCAACGCGCAGACGCTGCATCTGCTGACCGAAACCATGTACCAGAATGAATCCACGGTGCACGGCATGCATCCGACGCGCGCGCTGCTCGACGGCGTATTGAAGTACAAAAAATTGTACCGCGAATTTCCCGAGACGCCGTTTAAACATTTTCTCTATAATCCGCAGGTGCGTTACCGCGATTTCGTCTTCGATGGAGCGGCGATCCCGGCGAAGTTGCACGCGGGCGAGGCGTTGAATGCCTTCAAGTCCGTCGAGTGCCAGATCATGGATTGGGCGGACGACGCGGCGTACTCGCTCAACGACATCGTCGACGGGGTGAAGGCCGGTTTTCTCACGATCGAACGTGTCGAGGCGTGGGCGGCGGGGCAGGGGATCGACGCCGAGCGGCAGCAGCAACTGGACGCGCTCTTCGGCGCGATCCGCAGCGACCGGTTGGAGGCGGTGTTCTCGCAGAAGATCGGGACGTTTATCCGCGCCTGCCGGTTGCGTGAACGCGCTAATTTCATGGCGGATCGAACCAATCGCTACCGCTTCGATCTGGTCGTGGCGGACGAGGCGTTGCGCGAGGCAGCGTTTTACAAGCAGATGGCCAACGATATCATTTTCGAGAGTCCGCAGTTGCAGCAGATCGAGCACAAGGCGCGTCGCGTGATGTTCAGCCTGTGGGAGGCGGCGTGGACGAACTACGTCGAGCGCACTGAGCGCGTGATACACATCCTGCCGTCGTCGGTGGGGAAACTGGTCGCGGGCGAGGCGTATCGCGACGACAAGGCGCGGCGGATCAGCGACTGGCTCTCGGGCCTGACCGACGGCATGATCGTGCGCACTTACCGGCGGCTGTTTGACCCGGAGTTTGGCAGCATCCGCGATCTGAGTTGAATGCGCCTTGTGCGCTTACCTTTTGTTCGCGAATTTTCTGCCTTCGGTTTACCGGTGGTGATTAGTTTGTAACGTAATACGTTACAAACGGGGTCGGCCTATTTAGCGAGGTGTCCCTTGGCCACGGCGTCGGCGACGAGCTGCGATATGTGTTCCCAGAGGGCGGCGGAGCCTTCGGCGATGTGTTGGTTGCGGGCGATCACGCGGTCGCTGGTCACGCCGTGTTTTTGCCACGCGGCGCCTTCGGTGAGGCAGTTGAGCAGCATGGGTTGAAAGCGGTCGACGGCGGCGGCGAATTTTGCCTCGGGCGTGGCGCGGGCCTCGAATGCTTCCCACAGGTCGCGGAGTTCTTTGGCTTGGTCGGCGGGCAGGAGGCCAAAGATGCGGTCGGCGGCGCGGGCTTCGCGGGCGTGTTGATCGGCGATGCGGGCGGTGTCGTAGGCGAAGGTGTCGCCGGCGTCGATTTCCACGAGGTCGTGGATGATGAGCATTTTCAGGACGCGAAGCACGTCGAGTGGTTGCACATTGCTATGCTCGGCGAGGATGATGACGAGCAACGTAAGGTGCCAAGAGTGCTCGGCGTCGTTTTCGCGGCGGCGGCTTTGCGTCACGAGGGACTGGCGGAAGATTTCTTTGAGTTTGTCCGCCTCGATGATGAAGCGGAGCTGTTGGACCAAGCGGTCGGAGGCCATGGCGGAGTTTGAAAAAAAACTATTTTCGTAGGCGAGTCTGGAATCGGCGCGTAGGGCGAACGACGTTGTGCCGTTGAAAAAGGCAGGGTGTTGTGCGGGCGAAGTTGTGCGGTTGGTTGAACCTTTTCCTTGCTCCCGCCCGCGTCGGGCTTTTCCCTAAGGACTTTTCCACATGAAAGTCCTCGTCGCCGACAAGATCTCGCCCAAGGGAGTTGAATACCTGCGCCAACAGCCAGGTTTTGAAGTTATCGAAGCCTACGGGTCTACGCCCGCCAAGGTGCTCGAACTCGTCAAGGACGTGCACGCCATCGCCGTCCGCTCGGAAACGAAGATCTCTCGCGAGGTCATCGCCGCCGCGCCGCTCCTCAAAGTCGTTGGCCGCGCCGGCGTCGGTGTGGACAACGTGGATGTCGAAGCCGCCACCGAGCGCGGTGTCGTCGTCATGAACACGCCGTCGGGCAACACCATCGCCACGGCCGAACTCACTTTCACGCACATCCTCTGCGGCGCGCGTCCCGTGCCCCAGGCTGCCGCCTCGATGAAGGCAGGTCAGTGGGATCGCAAGGGCTTCAGCGGCGTCGAATTGTTCCGCAAGACCCTCGGCATTGTCGGTCTCGGCCGGATCGGTGGCGAAGTCGCTAAGCGCGCTCAAGCCTTCGGCATGCGCGTGCTCGCTTTTGATCCTTACCTCGCGCCCAGTCGCGCCAAGGCCATGCAGGTCGAAGGCGTCACCCTCGACGAGCTTCTTAAACAGTCCGACTACATCACGGTTCACATGCCGTTGACCGAGGACACGCAGTACATGATCGACGAGGCCGCGTTCGAAAAATGCAAAAAAGGCCTGCGCATTTATAACTGCGCCCGCGGCGGTATCATCAAGGAAACCGCGCTCATTGCCGCTATTAAATCTGGCAAAGTCGCCGCCGCTGGTCTCGACGTCTACGAAGACGAACCGCTCGCCAAGGACAGCGAACTCCGCACGTTGCCCAACGTCGTGCTCACGCCTCACCTCGGTGCCTCCACCGCCGAAGCGCAGGAATCCGTCGGCATCGAAATCGCTGAGCAGATCGCCGATGTGCTTGCTGGCGGTGTGATCCGCAACGCCGTCAACATGCCCTCGATCGACGCTGCCGCGTTGAAGATCCTCGGGCCGTACCTCGACCTCGGCACTAAGCTCGGCGCCCTCGTGCAGCAGATCGCCCCGCAGCAGATCGGCACGCTCCGTATCACTTATTTTGGCAAGGTGGCCGATCTCGACGCCAACTCTATCACGCGTGCCATCGAGCGCGGCTTCCTCCGCCGCATCAGCGGTGACGAGGTCAACTACGTCAATGCGCCCTTCATCCTCCATCGCCTCGGCGTGCAGGTCGACATCGTGAAATCCAATGTGGATTGTGATTACACCGACTTGATCCGCGTCGAAGCCCTTGCGGCGGACGGCACGATTTATTCCGCTCAAGGCACGCTTATCGGCAAAGCCGCACAGCCTCGCATCGTCGGCATCAATGGCCGCGAGGTTGAAGTCGCCGCTGAGGGTAAACTCCTCGTCCTCGAAAACGTCGATCAGCCCGGCATGGTCGGCACGATTGGCACCCTGCTCGGCAAGGACGGCGTCAACATTGCTGACATGTCGCTCTCACGCATCACGCCCGGCAGCACCGCCTACATGGTGGTGCGCGTCGACACCGAACCAAGTGAAGCCGCTCGCAAGGAAATCAAGAGTAACCCCGCCATCAAAATGGCGAAGTTCGTCCAACTGTAACTAGAGGATATCTGGTAGGGCGAACCGTCCCGGTGAGCCGTGATCGACTCGGCTCGGCTGGGACGCCTCGCCCTACCAGCAAACGCTCCCATGCTCCTTCCGCTTCTCACCGCCGCTGTCGCCGGATATTCCCTCGGCGCGTTGCCTTTCGGCTACGTCGTCGCGCGCGCGAAAGGCATCAACATCTTCGAGCACGGGAGCAAAAATCCCGGCGCGACGAATGTGAAACGTGTCCTTGGCGAGAAGTTCGGTCCAGCTGGCAAGCGCCTTGGTAATCTCGTGTTTCTTCTCGACGTGCTGAAAGGCGCGGTGGCGACGGGATGGGTTTTGGTGGCAATGCGTTTCTGCGGTTCGAGCTGTTCGTGCGGAGCCGACCAGCTTCTTTGGATGCAGGTCACCGGTCTCGTCTTCGCTCTGCTCGGCCACAGCTTTTCCTGTTTCACGAAGTTCAAAGGAGGCAAGGGCGTCGCCACGGCGGCGGGCGGTTTTCTCGTCCTCATGCCCCTCGCCATGCTTGTTACCTTTGGTGTGTGGATCGGCACCTTTTACGCCACGCGTTATGTTTCGCTCGCTTCGATCATCGGCGCGCTCGCGCTGCCCATTGCAGCGTTTTTCTTTCATCAACCACCGCTCTTGCTCGGCCTCGCTGGTGTGATTGCGGCCTTCGTTGTCCTGCGTCACCGCGCCAATATCACGCGCTTGCTCAACGGCACAGAAAACAAGTTCGTTAAGAAATCTCCCTCGGCCTAACCGCCCTCACCATGAATAAACCCACGGTCATCAATATCGGTATCTGCGGTCTCGGCACGGTCGGGCAGGGCGTGTGGAAACACATCGAGCGCTCGCTGCCCGAGTTGAAGGCGCGGTTCGGTGTGAAGCTCGAACTCTATCGCGCCGCTGTGCGCGATCTGCGCAAACCGCGCGTGGTGGATATTCCGGCCGACAAACTCACGACCGACGCCCTCGCCGTGGCGACCGATCCGCACGTCCACATCGTGTGCGAACTCATCGGTGGCACCACGCTCGCGCGCGAAGTCACGCTCGCGGCGCTCAAGGTCGGCAAGATCGTCGTCTCCGCCAATAAGGCGCTGCTCTGCGAACACGGTATTGAGATTTTCGCGACAGCGCGCAAACACGGTGGCCATTTCTTCTTTGAAGCTTCCGTCGCTGGCGGCATCCCGATCATCAAGGCGCTACGCGAGGGCCTGATCGCGAACCGCTTCACGCTCATCTACGGCATCCTCAACGGCACCTGCAATTACATCCTCACCCGCATGGTGCAGGAAGGCGCGCCCTACGCGGCAATTCTTGCCGATGCCAAACGGCTCGGTTATGCCGAGGCCGACGAGGCGCTCGACGTGCAGGGCTGGGATGCTGCGCACAAGGCCTCGATTCTCGCCTTCCTCGCGCACGGTGTGTGGGTGAAGACCGATCAGATGATTGTCGATGGCATCGCGCGCCTGACGCAGACTGATCTGAAGATGGCCGCGCAACTGGGCTACTGCATTAAGCTCCTCGCCGTCATTACACGCGACTTTGAGACCAACGAGATTTCCGTGCGCGTAACGCCGACCCTGCTACCGAAGAACGCCGTGCTCGCCAATGTGAACGGCGTGTTCAACGCCGTCTCGGTGACTGGTGACGTCGCCGGCACGACGACTTACATTGGCCGCGGTGCCGGACAAGACGCTACCGCCAGTGCGGTCATCAGCGACATCGCCGACGCCGTGACGCTGCTCACCGCGGGCAAGGCCGTCGTCGCCTGCGCGCCGTCTGAGACGCATGTGCGCGGTGGCGTGGAAGCGCCGAAGCTCGCTCCGCTCGGCCATATGCGCAGCCGCTATTATCTCCGCATGACGGTGAAGGATGAACCCGGCGTGCTGGCGCAGATCGCCACGCTCACCGCGGCGAGCTGTGTGAGTTTGGCGACGGTTATTCAGATGCCGGCCGAGCGGCCGGACGCGGCTTCGCTCATCGTCACCACGCACGAGAGCGACGAACGCGCGATCCGTCACACGATCACCGACATCGCCAAGCTCGATTGCGTGCTGGAGCCACCGCTCTTGTTGCGCATCGGCGATTTTCAGGATTGAGCGCGCCGGTGTTTGAGGGGGGGCAACAGGAAGTGATGTCAGAAGATCGCCTCCGGCGTTTCCGATCCCCTGGGGGACGCCCATGCCACCTCAAGCGCTGACATCACTTTAAATTGCACCCCTGCTGGCGGTTAAAACCACGCAAGCAGCTTGAGACGAATACTGGGTGAGCATCATAGCACGTTGAGCCATTCATGGACTGCTTCTTTTCTAGCCAACTCATCACCCGCCCTAATTTTAACCACAGATGGCACAGATAAATACCGGATATAATACCACTACCCCCTAACCCCAGCCTCCTCTGCCTTTTATCCGGATCGTATCTGTGAAATTTGTGGTGTGTGACAATGAAACCAACCCACACAAGATGCCGTGGACGGGCTCCCGAGCTGGAACTAGTATGCAATAACACGAGCATCTTCGGGACGCCTTAGCATTCCCCGCGATGAGTTTTTCGTCACAGAGAACACAGAGCTCCGACACAGAGAACACAGAGCCATGAAATCCGTTCTGCTTTTCCTCTGTGGACTCTGTGTCTGGGCTCCGGCTTGGCTCTGTGGCTAATCCGAAAAATACTGAGATGCAGTATACTAGCCGCTCAAGAGCTCGATCAACGAGGTGCAATTTAAAGTGATGTCAGAAGATCGCCTCCGGCCTGGCACAGGCGTCCCGATCGGTAGGACAAGGAGGGTATTTCCCGCCTCCTCGTTTCCGATCCCCTGGGAGGGACGCCCATGCCACTCCAAGCGCTGACATCACTTCCTGTTACACCCCGCCATGCCAACTGACATCACTTTTAATTGCACCCTGTTCGCTGGGGTTTTACGAAAAAGCCTTGAACCTCGCCGCGTGAGCTTAGAACGTCTGCCGCACAACGCTCTGCGGGCGTAGCACAATGGATAGTGTAGGAGCCTCCGAAGCTTCTGATCCGGGTTCGACTCCCGGCGCTCGCACCATAACAGGCAATTGTTTACGGAATAAAATTCTTAATCCTGTCTGATTCCTGTCAAAATAGATTACAATTTGGCAGCGCGTGGTCGAACCTCTGCAAACTGAGGCAAAGGCGCTCACCGGACTCAAGGCATGGGGATTTCCGAAGGCTTCGGGCATCCGTATTCGTGAAATCCTAAACACCCATAACGGCGAAGCGTTCGACGGCTCATTCCTTGGTACCTTGCCCGTTAAGCTAACCGGACGTTTGCGGGAACGGGAAGCAGTTCAAGAGCCGCAAAGACGCCGAAGCCTGGGTCGACCAGCAGTTCCGTGGATACCGCAATCAGGGCGAGGATTGCTTTGCGCTGACCGATGCAGAGCGCCTGGAGATCGCAGCCATGCCCGACACAATTCCATTTTCCAATACCGATCAGCAACCGCCAAAGAGCAAATACCGTCTCGCTCCTAATGAAGTGGACCCCGTTGACTGGACCAGGGGATAGGGAAAGTAAATGATAAGGGAGGGGAGGGATTGAGAAGAAAAAAGATTTTCAGGGAGGGGTGCAGGGGAGGGAGCAAGGCTCCCTTCCCGCTCTTCCCGCCGCCGTTAGGCGGCTTGTCTGGTTTCGGTCGGGCGGCGGTAGACTTCTAATGGCGTTTGGCC
>Ga0105048_10002655_pt1 | contig 29104 bp, 16 predicted proteins | sample MAT05_FD_78382 | JGI IMG/M metagenome (GOLD analysis project Ga0105048, IMG submission 78382) | Freshwater microbial communities from Lake Fryxell liftoff mats and glacier meltwater in Antarctica - MAT-05 | ecosystem: Environmental > Aquatic > Freshwater > Ice > Liftoff microbial mat | place... | reverse complement strand
GTGCCAAACTGCGGCGCCTGCACGATCTGCAGGGCGACGGCGCCGCTGTCGTTGGCGCGCACGTTGATGCTCGCCTTGCCACCGGGATTCATGGTGATCGCGTCGGGCTGCACGGTGGGCACGGCGGGCGGATTCGGCCCCAAGGCGCGGCTCGCGGCGAGTTCCGCGGGGCGGAACGCGTGGTCGTAGATGCGCACTTCATTGAAGTCGATTCGGGCTTGCGGATCGGCGGTCAATTGCGAACGGCCGAGCCAGTTGTTCACGTCTTCGAGATTCGTGAGGCGGAAGTTCACGTCGATCGCGGCCGCCAGGATCCCATTGTAGTACCAAGAGGCCCGCCCGCCGGCGACCGGGAAGGCGCCGACCCCGCTTTCAAAGACGAGGGCGTAGTGGACTTCGGTATTGGCCGGAGTGGCCAGCGCGGTGTCGGCGATGACCGCGGCGCCTCCATTGAGCCGGCCCTCGAGGCGCTGCCCATTGAGGTTTGCCCGGCCGATGTTCAGCGCGAGATTGTCCACATTCGTGGTGTTCGTCGTGCCGACGGTGCCGGTGGAAGTGCTCAGCACCTCTCCAACCGCCGCACCGGTCCCGACGCCCATGGACAGGCTCATCCGCCCAAAGTCGAAGAGGCGCTGGTTATTGAGGTTCGCCACCGGTGTGGCCCAGATTTCCACGGTCAGGTTCGTCTTCGACGAGATGATGCCATTTGGCAGATCGATGTAAGCCGAGATGGTGTTCGCCGCCCGGGTTCCGGGGGTCGTCAGGCTGCCGCTGCCCGGCAGCCGCAGTGCCGTCCCGGTGAAGCTCGCCCCCGTGCCCGTCACCACCGCCGGCGCGCTGGCGAGCGAGTCCGAGATGCTCAGCAGGTGCGCCGCGCCGCCGGGCGGGTTGTTGAAGGACCAGCGATTCACCAGGTCGGCGCGGGCGCCCTCCGGATCGAAAAGACCGAGCGCGCAGAGGAGGGCAGACAGTGCAAAGCAGCGATTGGCGGAGGAAAAGGGAGCGTTCATGGTAGGAGGTGCGATCTTTTGCCGGCAAAGTATGGCGCGTTCCATGATGCGCAAATGAACGCTCATTGAGCTGCGGCGTACGCGCGACCTTGCCGTGGTCTGGCGTCCCCGATGGAGCACGCCGCATGATAAAGTGCATCTGGATCCTCTCGCTTGCTTTCGTGATTCTTCCCCGAACCCTCAGCGCCCAATCCGCTAGCACGGAGAAGGAGTATCAGCAGATCCGCACGATCGCCCAGCGCGATCGGAGGGTGCAGGAGGCCTATCGCGACGCCGACTGGAAGCTTGATGCGAAGATCATCCAGATCGATCCCGCGGTGGAGTGCTACTTGAAGGCCAAGGCAGCGGCTCGCGAGGGGACTGCGGCGCCGAAGACGGCAAAGCCCGCGCCCACGCCGGTGAGCAAGCCCTTCGCGCCGAAAACCACGGATGTGGTGGCGCAGGGCGAGACGCTCGGAGGCATCGCGGCAAAGTACCGCGTGACCGTAGTGTCGCTGAAGAGCGCGAACAACATTCAGGACGAGCGCAAGCTGCATCCTGCCTGCGATTGCTGATTCCAGCAGGCTGGAAGCCCGCAGGCCGCTCAGGCAAGATGCCTGAGCGTCCGATTGCACGGAGACGCTGCCAGTGTTCTGGGCTCCGCTCATCGACCGTGAGAAATGCGGGCATTCCCGCCGACTGCTCCGTCGTACGATTTGTCCAGTCCTGTTGCCAGATGGCGGCGCGAGACTGGAAAGTAGCGTAGCTCTCCAGAGCTGCGCGGGTGGTTCCGCACGGGAAGCCTCGTGGTGCGCAGCTCTGGAGAGCTACGCCACGGCACCTCACCGCCGCCGCCTGCATTCAGGCATTCAGTCTGAACAAACCGTATCACCTACTCACCCGGACGAATCTCGACGACCGAATATGCAAGAAAGCCAGGCAGCTCAAACGTGAGACGACGATGATCGGACTTTGACGCGAGCTGCACCGGTGCCGGGGATTCCGGAGTAAAGACGGTGACAATCGGGTTCTTGAATTCCTCTGGCAGCAGCACGTCGCACGCTATGGCCTTGGTCGCGATGGGCTTCTCGTCCGCGATGCCGCGTCCCGGGCTTTTTGGTTTCTCCGGTTCATCCCGATTGTAGTTCACGAAGTGGAGGTGAAGTTTTCCGCCGCTGGCCGGCACCGATGCGGAAACGCGCACCGTTCCGGGCGCATCGAAGCGGCTGCGCGTGCTGTCCTCCGCCTGCACTTCCTTGATGACGCGGGCCGCCTTGAGATGCTCCGGCACTGCGACATCGTCCGGGAGGATCGCGAAGAGGTGATGAGCATCGAGCAGGCTGCGGCCGAGATCCTTGAACTTCAGCAGCGCATCGAGTCTGCCCTCGTGAATGGAGCTGCGCGGATAAATAAGCAACGACTCCGCATGCGGACGCGCCCCGCGGAAGACGGCGTCGTGCCGCTCGATGAACCGGTAGTAGCGGGCGATCTCAGTCCGCGCCGCGGGATCTTTGAAGCGCGTGTAAAAACCCATCGGCGCCCCGCCATTGGCCGCGAGTTCAGCGATGGCGACGCGCGTGCGCGTGCCCTCATATTTGCCGAGCGTGAATGGCCGTCCGCCGAGGGCTCCGGCGAGATAGCGCGCCTGTAGCGTGCCTTCGCCGAGCCAGCCGTTCGCCAGGTCCGTGTAGCACGCGCTCGCGCCGGTGCTGTACCACGCATAGTCTTCACCGCGCGCCCAGAGTTCCGCTGGCAGCAGGCAGCGTTCGTCGCCGCTCACCTGGTTGAAATCGCCGAGGTGATTCCATTGTCCGAGGATCAATGCGGGCTTCAGCTTCCGCGCATAGTCCACGAAGACCTCGTCGTAAGCGCGCTTGTTGGCGATCTGCGAAAAGCGCAGCATCTCTCGCCGCAGCGGTGTGGATTCCGCAGGGGAATGCCACGCGACAATCTCGGCAAAGACATGCGTGGTGATGTCATCGATGGCGAACTGTTCCTTGAGCTGTGCCGGCGTGAAGCGCGCGCTCATGTATTCGGCGAATGCCTTGCGGCAATGGGCGCAAAGGCAGTTGTGGCGGTAGAAATAGTTGATCATGTAGCCATCCACACCGCGCTCGATCCCGCGCTTTGCCCAGGCCTTCAGCACGGCGCGCCAATGCGGATTCAGCAGGCAGCCCCAATACTCCTTCATCCCGCCGATCTTGTAGCTGTTGTTCACGATCGGCGCGCCGTCCGCATCGACTTCCAGCAAATCCTTCGCGTCGGCGACCGGCTTGGGTCCCAATTCGTTCTCGTCCCACAGGTCACGGTAGAACTTGAAAAAACCACGCGGCCCGTCCGGCCCATCGGGATCGCCGACGAGGAACTTGATGTTGAAATGGCCCACCACCTTCACCTGGCGCGCATGAAGCTGGCGGTTGAGTTCGGCGAACCAGTCCCCGCATTCCACAAGGCCCCGCACCGGAAAATGCGACGGATAACCCGCAAATTGCGGCGTGTGCGACAGACTCCAATAGTGCGCGCCATAGAAACCCACCTGGGCCACCTCAGGCCGCGCTTCGTCCACAAACTTGAGATACTCCGGATCGCCGTAGGCATCCCAGTGGGCGATCATCCGGGTGAACAGCACACGCGGCGCATCGGCGGCCTCAGCCGAATCAATACACGCGCCAGACAGAAGGGAGAAAAACAGGAGGGGGAGCAATTTCGAGCGAGTCATGAGGGTGAGGCGAGAGTATGGACGGCTATGCTGGAAGTGAACGGGAAAGGTGGCACGCGCCATCGATCCGGAACTTCCAACGTCCAAGGTTGATCGCAGCTCGGCGGAAGCGGTGTTCGCCGTTGAGCATTTGAGCTTCGGCCCGCATCGTCCTCCCGCAGCCCGGTTGCCGCATTCCGATCCCATCAGTAGTCCGCGATGGATCCATCCTTCAGCCGCATCGTCGGCCATTTCCACTGGAGGGCGGGATTGTTCGAGAGTTCGTCGAGAGCCGTCTCGTCGATCTCGACGCCCAGCCCCGGCCCCAGCGGCAATCCGATGTGGCCATCCTTGTCCGCGACGAACGCCGCGCGGATCGCGTCCTTTTCCTTGTGATTGCCGAAATAGCACTCGTGAATGAGGAAGAGCGGCACGGCCGCGATCGCGTGCAGACTGGCGGAGATGCCGACCAGCGTGTTCGTGCAATGCGGCGCCAGCGGCGTGTGGAAGGCCTCGGCCAGCGTGGCGATCTTGATCATCTGCGTGATGCCTCCGCTGTGGCTCACGTCGGGCTGGAGGATATCCAGGCACTTCTCCTGAAGGTATGGGATGAACTCCCAGATCGTGCGGTCGCGCTCACCCGCCGCCAGCGGGATGTTGATGGCGGCCTTGAGTCGCTTGAAGACCTCGATGTTCCCCGGCACCGCCGGTTCCTCGATGAAGAGCACGTCCTGCGCTTTGATGGCCGAGGCAAACTGGATGAGCGTGACGGGCGGAACCGCGCAGTGTGCGTCGAAGATCACTGCTCCATCCGGCCCGACCTTTTCCCGCGCAGCGCTTACCGCTTTCACCATTTTCTCGATGTCGGACGGCGTGCCGGAGTGCCCGTAGATTCCGCCCGGAGGCACCTTCAGTGCCTTCGGGTGCGAGTAGTAGCGGATCTTGTCGCGCACGGGCCCGCCGAGCAGCCGATAGACCGGCACACCATGGAGTTTGCCCGCGATATCCCACAATGCCATGTCGATGGCGGAGATGACGTGGACCATGAATGGACCCCCGCGGATGTCGCGGTGCGAGCGGTAGAGTTTCTGCCACAGATATTCGATGCGCGTCGGGTTCTCGCCGTCGAGCAGCCGGAAAAGGGAGCGGGCCAGTTCCGCCGCGACCCTGGGCTCCACCCCAGCGGTTTCGCCCCAGCCGAACACGCCCTCGTTCGTGTCGATCTTGATGTAGAGGTTGCCCTTCACCGGGACCGCCTTGAGCGATCTGATTCTGATCGATGCGGCGCGATCCGCCACCTGCGCGGCGGGATTGTCGGAGCCCAGCGCCTCACGCGCCATGCACATACCGGCGGCAGCGATGCCGGCGGAGGCGAGGAAATCCCGGCGACTCCCGCGGGGAACGGGCGGGCGGCTGGGAGGGAGAGCGGAGGGGGATGCGGGCATGGTCAGGCTTTAGCTTGAGTGCCGCAGGCATGGCCAGCGGGAACACGGCGGTCGATTCGGGAAATCGCCCCCTCTTTCCCTCGCTCGCGGCTTAGCCACTTCGTCCGAGAGAATGGAATATCGGCACGTGGTTCGACATAAGCATCCGGGACGGTTCGCACTGCACCGATACTCCAGTCTCAAACGCGCATTGGTATTAGCCTGCATTTCTCACACTCATGGCGTGGAACGCGGCAGGGTGTTGCGCCGGCTGCACTGCACACCTGCACTGCACACCTGCCAGGCGGGCAGCGTTCCCGTAGCGTAGCTCTCCCGAGCTGCGCCGCAGTGCGCGCCGGCACTGCGTAGCTCGGGAGAGCTACGCTACAATCGCGGCTTGCCAGCGGAGTGTGAGAAATGCGGTCTAGCCACTCCGCGTCTTCCCACCGAGCCCAAGTCTTCGACTGCCGGAACGATCACTCGCATGCTTGCATGCCTTCCGGCCGGCAGTCTCTCGCGTCGAAACTGCGCATGCGTTTCGTCGCGCTACCGCTGCTGGTCATCGGTCCGGCGCTCTGTTCCGCCGCCGTGACAATACCGGTGCCGCGCGAGGTCGCCAAATTGGGGCCGGTTCCCATCTGGGTGCGCAGACACACTTTTTTGGATGCCCCGTGGCAAGCCTGCGTCCTGAAATGGGAACCACCGTTGAGGGCAGACACTTCCCGGTCACACTGAAGTCATGAACAAGAACAACATCGCACAGGTTCCCGTCGAGCGTCGCCGTTCGCCCAAGGGGCGCTTCGAGATCGAGCGCCAGCACGTCTCGCCCGCGCTCGGCGGCAAGAAGAAGATCGGGCCGTGGGGCGGCGGGCATCCGTTCGACACCGAGCTGACGAAGCTGCCGCCCGGTCGCGCGAACTTCCCCGTTCACTCACACGCCGCGCAGACGGAGCATTGCCTCATCCTCTCCGGCACCGGCATTCTGCGCGATGACAAGGGCGGCGAGGAACGGCTCATCGCTGGCGACCACGTAGTCTGCCATCCCGGCGATGCGCACCAGATCGAGAACGACGGCACCGAGCCGCTCGTCTTCTACGTCATCGCCGATCATCACCGCGCGGATGTCGGAACCCATTCCCGCACCGGCAAGCGCCGGCTCAGCCCCGAGGCTCGCGCGGTGGCCGTTGCCGATGCGGACTACTACGCGGGCGAGGAATGAGGACTTTTCCTGGCCGACACCGGGATGACTTTCACCGATGGCGCGGCGGCATCCCCTACTCGATCACCAGCAAATCGATCTCGGCGAGCTTTGGAACCACCACGGCGCCATTGGTGATCTTGAGCGGGCCGTGGTTGATCGAGCGCACGGATTTTGCATCACGAAATCCGGGAAGCTCGACGCGAAGATTCTCGACGGGCTGAAGCGTGCCTTTGCCTGTGTCGCCGTTGGACCGTTGGTAGCTCCAGTTGATGAGCGCGACGGAATGCTGGCCGTCCCTGGCAAGCGCGATGCTCTCGACGAGTGCATCGCTGGCGGCGGCAGGACGATAAACACCGCGTGAGAGCGCCGGGGCAGCGATGAGGGCGCGGATGGCTGGGTCGTAGTCGGTGTGCATGTCGAAGTCGGTGCGGCGAACGGTGGCGGAGTAGCTCAGGCCGCTCCACAGGCCGGCGACTATGGCCTCGCCCTTGCCAAACCGATTGCGGGTCACGGCGGGTTTGCCGTCAGCGAATGTTGCGAGGATTTCGGCGGACTTCGCGGTCAAAGGTTCGCGCGCGATGCGGGCGGTGAGCTTTGCTTTGTCCCACGTGAACTCTGCTCCCGCAGGCGGGTTCGTTTCAGTGAGTGGCTTGAGATCGGTGGCGCGGTATTGCTCGACGCTGCCCCACGTTTCCAATTTGCGATCCGCAATGCCAAGCATCTCGTTCATCGCGGTCGACGGCTGGTTGGCTTCATCGTGCGACAGGCCGTTCGCGTCGGTCCACACGGTGCCGCCGGCACGCACCCATTCGCGGACGGCGCTCGCGGAATCGCGGCGCAGGTGCGTGCCGGGGATGTAGATGACTTTGTAGCGATCGAGCTTTCCCTCGGCGAGCTGCTGCTCGCTGAGGATGTCGAGCGGGATGTGCGCGTGGCGCAGCGCGAGATAGACCCATTTCGCGTTCTCGAAGGTCGTGAGGCTGAGGTCCGTCGCGCGGCTCCAGATCTCGGACGAGCGCGGCGTGACGAAGGCGACCTCTGGCTGTTTCGCGAATCTTGCACCGTAGAGGAATGGCTCCGCCTTGCCGAGGAAACGGGCGGCACGCGCGACCTGCCCCAGCAGTTCGGGCGATTGCGAGAAGCTGTCGCCCTTCGAGTAATCGGGGCCGTACGTGTACCACTCGAACGCAGTGGTCCCGCGCGCGATCACGCTCAGCATCCGTTGCGCCGGTGCGCCACGGTGCGGCTTTACGAGGCAGCCCTGCGCCATGTCGTGTCGCAGCGCGATGCCGCGGCCGATGTCGGCGAGATACGATTCCCACTGCCATGTGCGCGCATCGCGGTTCGAGGTCTCGAAGACGAATGCGGTGTTCGGTTTGAGATCGTAGAACTCGTGCCAGTCGAGGCTCGCTCCGTTCCAACTCGGCGTCGGTCCCTGCATGGCGTAGAGCTTGATGCCCGCAGCCGCGAACTTCTTCGCGACCTCCGGGAACACCTGTCCCGTCGCATGGGTCATCAGGCGATAAGTGTAGTAGTAGCGCAGCGAGTCCGCCGCGTTGTCCGGCGCAGGTGCGAGACCTGTGCCCGGCGTCGCCTTCACACCTTTCGCAGCCTCGCGCTTCGGCATCCAGATGTTGAAAGGCCTCACCTCGTCCCATGATCTCGCGCCGAGTTCGCCGGGCGTCACGTTCTGCGCGCGAAGGTAGTCGCGAAACACCTTCGCGCACCGCTCACAGCGCGCGATGTGATCCTTCGCATACACTCCCATCTCATCGTCCCAGAGTCCCCACGACTCCTTCGCGCCGACAGCGTGATGCTCCTCGATCGCCTTCTCCGCACGCTCCATCACGTACGTTTTCAACGCGGGATCAAATGGACAGCCCTCCGGCATCTCCTGCGCCTTGCCCCCCTTTTGGAAGAAAGCCATCGGATCACCCGATCCGGGCGGTCCCCAGAAAATGTGGCGGAACTGCTGCCCCACTCCCGCAGCATCCGCGAGCTTCATGGAATCAGTCATGCCATTCACCCCGAGCATGCTCAGCGTGCGAAATTCGTCCTGAAGGATCGCCGGATTGCAGTGCCTCACGCCGAATCCATAGCTGCCGCGCAGGCCGGGAGGCCCCCCGCCGTAGCCGCCCATGTGACCGACGACGCCAAACAGCTTCGGCATCGGAGCGGCATCAGGAAATGTTTTCTCCAGCCGCTCGCGCCGCAACCGCGCGTGCGTGCTGATGCCATTGAGCTGCGCGGTGAATTCCGGCGTGACCTTGTCGCCGAGTTCCTTTCCCGGAAACACAAACCCCACCGTCGCACCGTTCGGCGCGATCTCGGCGAACTGCCTGAATATCTTGCCGCTCTCCGCGAACTCGAAATCCACCGCGACGTCGGAAAGACTCTCGCCCGGCTTGCTGCTCTTGCCTTTCACAATCGGCTCGCTGGTGACGACGACACTCGGAAACTCCCACCCGCGTGCAGCGCCGACGATGTCCTTCAGCGACACCCACTCGGTCCACGCACCGATTGGAATCTGCGGCATTTTCTCCGCCGTCCAAAACCCGCCGCGCACGACGGTGCCGCCAAGCCCCTCGCCGCCGCGCCGCCAGTTCACCCGCACCGTGACTTGCGCCGGTACGGCCTTGGTCACCCGAACGCGCAATGACAGCTTCGCCGTGGCACCCGACCCATTTCCGGTTGCGTCGCCTTTGTCGATTTGCTCCTGGGCGGGCAGCGGCACAATGCCGATGAGGAGGAGAAAGATTAGGACGTTGCGTTTCATGATGAGTGGCTTTCTGACTATCAACTTGTACCGTTCGCGACGTCGCTATTTCGCATCGCCAATCACGCTCATATCTTTGAGGCGGATGGTGCCGTTCACGGGTGCCATCCTGGTGAGGTCGAGCGACTGCCGGTGCGTCTCGATGAAGAGCCCCGTGAGCTTCAGCGGGTAGTCGAGTTTGCCGTCGCCGCCCTGGTGCTGCCACTGGCCGATGCCGGGGCTGGGCTCGATATGCTTGACGGGCGAGTCGTTGGTCAGCGGGAAGGTGACGAAGCACCATCCGTCAAAATCAATGGCGGAGTGATTGCCCCAGTCGCCGCCATCGTAGCCGCCGGAGGATCGCCAGCGCTCGCCTTTCGCGTCTTCGATCTCCCAGAAGATGCGGCCGCCACTGCTGTCGCCGCGCACCCAGACGCCGACGGTGTGCGGCTGGCCGGGAATGGGCGCGGGCTGCTTCAGGCGCAGCCCGGTGTATTCGCCGACGATGCCCGGCAGGTCGCCGTTGCGCTTGAGTTCGAGTTCGAGGCACGCGCCTTTTTCGGCATCCGTGACTTGGCGCAACTCGAACTTGCCGGGCCTGCGGGTCGGCGTGGTGATGGGCGTTTCCTCGGGCACGAGCTGCCACTGCGCGATGTCGTCCATGCGGCTCACGACTTGCGTGCCGGCGGGTGGCTGATGGTTTGGAAAGCTGCGCCGACCAGCGGTGACATGCGCCGCGGCGACGGGGCTGATGATGTAACTCACGGCAGTGTCCGCGGTGACTGTGAGCTTCTTGCCGTTCGTTTTCACAGGCTTCTGCTGACCGTAGAAACCGATGCTCGTGAGTGACGTGTCCGCTGGAAACTCGAACTCCATCTCGCACTGTCCGCGCACTGTCCACAGCGGGTAGATGTGCTCGCCCCCGCGTGTGAATTCGAGTGCATACGCGCTCGATGAGCCGGTGGGCATCTGCTGCACGAGCTTCACGCCATCGAGCACTTTCGTGAGCGTGGCGAGCGCGACATACGCAGGCTTCGGGTAATGCAGTCCCTTGCGCTGAGTGAGACCGGACGCGCCCCAGAGTGTGTCATAGTAGGAATTGCCGACATCCTCCAAGGTGGCCGGTGAGACGGTGGCGAAGCGATGCGCGAGACCGATGAGCATGTCGCGGGCATACCATTCTGCGTGGCGCTGCGGCCCGAGATCGCGCTCGGCGCGGCAGGTGAATTCGTAGCAGCCGGTGAGCGGAACGTCGTAGCCAAATTTGCGCGCGGTCTCGCCCATGAGCCAGATGCCCGCGGTGGTGTGCGGCGTGAGCTTTTCGGGCGCAAACGTCTGCCCGGTGGTCTCGCTGCCGAGATAGTCGATGAGTTCACGCGGAAAGCCGCGACGCAACATCACGGCAATCATTCCAGACGATCCGCCGGAGTTGCCGGCGATGATCTTGAGTTGCGGGAACTTTGCGCGAATGAACCTGGCCGCCTTGACACCGAGTTCGGCGAGCCGGTCCTCCTGCGCACCCAGCTTCTCATCCTTGGGCTCATACTTGGCGCCATAAAGCTCCGGCGGAAACGCGCCGGGATCGTAGCTCTCGTGAAACAAGTCGATGTACTGGCAATGCGGGAAGCGTGCGAGCATGTCGCCGATGACCTTCTCGGCGCGGGCTTCGGCAGCAGGCCAATTCTCGAGATCGATGAGCCGGAACGGCCAGTTGACCTGATTGAGTCCCATTTTCCAGGGCGCAAGATCGGCCTCCGTGTCCTTCGTCCAGCCCACTGGCGTGCGTCTCATGCCAGCCTTCATCATCAGCGGCCCGACGATGCCGAGATCGCGCGTGGTGTAGTGCGCACCGCCGAACCACCACGTGCCAAACGGCGACTCCAGCCCGGCTGTGCGCGTGTCCTTGCCGAGCAACGCGAACGCGGCATCGTGCTTTACGAGCGCGTGACCCGCAGCATCGGTCAGCGCGATGCGCAACGAATACCAACCCAGCTCCGGCATCCCGAGCGGCACCGTGATGTCCGCCTCCGCGCCCGGCGTCTTCAACTCCACGGTCTTCTCGTGCGACTGCAAGATTTTGCCCGCCACATCCGCGATCTCCCATCGCAAAGTATAGGCACCGGGCACATTCGCGCGGAGGGCGAAGGCGGTCTCCGGAACCTCGTCATTGTGGAAGATGTTCCCTGGCTGCGATTGCTTGAGCCGCAGCTCCACGGGCGACTTTTCCAAAGTCACCCCGAAGACATGCACCGCGCTCACCGAGGTCGCGAGCGGCTTGCGACGCCGATCATTCTGCACCTCAAGACCGCCACATTTGCCGAGGAACTCGAAGTCGAGATATGGTCCGATCTTCATCGGCGCGAAAGGATCCGCGGTGGCCGCGAGCGTGTCCAAGATGTCGCCCATCTTCAAATCCACCTGCACGAGATACAGCGGCACGGCGACCTTCTTTCCCTGCGCGGAGACGTAGTCCACCACGCCCACCTTTTTCATGCCCGCGCCGGGCCTCTCATCGCCACGCGGCAGCGTGAGAGTCGTATCCGCCATCGCGCCGCCGCGACCCGAGATGGCAAAGCGCGTTAGACGCGTCGTCAGCACCGGATCCTTTTTCTCGTCCGGCTCCACCGCGCACAGCACCCACGCGCGATGATAGAACGCCTGCGGCACCGAGAAGTGTTCCGACTCCGGCATCGCATCCAGCGAAGTGCGCGAGGTGTTTTCATTCGTCTCCAGCGCGCGCCCGCCTTGCATCTCCTTCACCATGCCCACGTCCGCATTCGTCGCGCCATCGCCGACGATGATCGGCACCGTTTCCACCTGCTGCATCCCCGGCTTCAGCGAGACGGCGGCATCCTCCATCACGCCAGGCCGCGCGATGTGCCGCACATCCAGCGGCAGGAAGAGTCCGGTATCGGCTCTTGCAAACGTCTTCGCACCGCGAACCGCACCGCCTTCCTCCAGCTTGAAGCTCACCTCCGCGAGTCTGCCTTCGCCCGCCACACGCCCACAGTATCGTCCTTCCATCCAGAGTTCCGCACCCGCAGCATCTGCACGCACTTCCAACTGCACCCAACTCTGCGCCGGCGATGGCAGCGAGTCCCATCGCGAAAGCAATTCCTCCTGCTGCGCCTCCGTGTAGCGCGCCAGGCAGGGCCGGATGTGGTTTTCAAACCTCAACCCCGCGCCCTGAAACTCGATCAGCGCATCGGGACCAAGCTTGGTTTCGAGCACCCGCTTCCCGTCCTTCAGCACCGAGCGCTGCTGCTTCTCCGCCTTCACCGCACCGAGAATCCACTGCGTCTTCCCATCTGAAAACTTCAACCCGAGCGCAATCTTCCCAATCGCCCCGACACGAAACTCCGCCTGCATTGTGTTCGCCTCACCGAGCGCCACCGCGTGCTCCTTCGGCCCTTCAACGACGGGCGAATCAGCCGCGACCAGGAACACGGAAGGCAAATAGCAGAGTGCAACGAGCGCGATGAGCTTCATGAGGAATCTGGATTGGGAAGCTGTGGAATTAACGCGCAGGCCGTTCAGCGAGATACTCACGCACAGCCGCGGCGAGATTTGCGCCGACGGCGCGGTAGCCTTCAGTGGTGCTGTTCTTGTAGTTCCAGATCGTCTCCAGGCACAGGCTCATGGTGTGCGGGTTGCCATTCATGGAGACCCAATTCGCACTGATCTGCCGCCACAGCGGATGATAGCCGGCTCCGGTCATCTTGGGTTTGCTGCTCATGGGAATGAGCGGCTTGATTTTGCTGATGCGCGCATAGGCCAGTTCGATGAAGCGGTCGCGCAGGCCGATCATCGGCTCCTTCAGGAATTCCCGGTTGATGATGTAGAAGAAGGTGGGATCGTCAGGCCCGGGATTGTGCAGGTCGAGGAAGACATCCATCCGCCCTTCCTTGATGAGGCCGCTGACCATGCGCTGCGCGGCGGCGACTTCGTTCCAATGCGGTTCGGCAGACCAGTCGCGATTGTGGTCCTGCGGCTGCGCATCCTTGCCGCCGTTGCCCGTCGCCGTGTTGTCGATGTCCATGATTGGCACGAGGAAAATCTCCGCGTGCTGGCGCAGCCATGCGGCTTCGGCGCTGTCGCCCAAAAGCCATTCGCCAAATCCCTGCGCCACCCAGCTCGATCCACTTTCCCACGCGTGCTGGCGCGCCTGCACCCACACACCGAAGCGCTTGTCCTTCGGCAACTCGCCTTCCTGCACGTGCAGCATCGGCACCGCGCGGCCTTCGCGCGAACGGCACAATTCCGCCGCCTTCGCCTGCGGCGACTTTGCGCTCATTTCGCTGACGAATCTCGCAGCCGTCGCAGGCGTGTACGGCGGTCCCCACGCGACGAACACCGACGCGGCATCGGGCTTGAGCGTGTAAAGCATCCATTCGTCCTGCCTCGTGCCCTTGTCGGTGTGCAGCCACGTCGTGCCGTCCACGGAGAAAGTCGCCTGCCCCGGCATCGCCCACGAGGATGCGAGCGGCTTCGGTGCTGCCTTCCCTGGCAGCGCCGCCGTGGAACCCGACCCGCGCAGCCGCAACGTGATTGTCTCTCCCGGCGCGATGCCATTGACGCGGAAATACCACCAGCACGGCCAGCCGCGCGCGGCATCGCCACCCGGCGTGAAACTGATGCTGCGCGCCGCGTTGTCGATCTCGATCACTTTCACGGATGCACCCTCAAAATCAGCGGCAACCGCCAAAGGCTCCGCAGCCATCGTGGCGCCGCAAGAAAAGCCAGCAAGGGCGACGGCGGAAAGAAACAGGGAGGAAGGTCGCGGGAGTATCATGTCGTTTAAGAGTCGAGATTTGTTGCAGTCACTGCTTCGTCACCGGCTTCACCTCCGGCGCCTTGCGCGCCTTCAGCCACTCGGGCGCGAACTTCACGAAAGCAATCTGCTCATACACGTCCTTCGTGCCGCATTCGATCAGCATGCCCATCAGCCCGCCCTGCACGCGCACCATCGAGGTGTAGGCGCCCGGGCCGGACCACAGCATCTGCGCCGACGGCCATGACTTGCCGTTGTCATCGCTGATCCACGCATGCACGCCCGTGCGGTTCGACGCGATCGGATGCGAGAAAATCCAGTCGTATTGCCCGTCCGATCCATTGCGGAAGCAGCGATACGTTGCGCCCTGGCAGTTGTTCTCGACCAGCGGCGCCATGCCCTCGGCGGGCTGCCACGTCGTGCCGCGATCCTTGCTCACCACGAGCGTGCGATTCGTGCCGTGGCCGCTGATCGTGCGCGCATTCATAAGCAGCGTGTGGGAGTCCATCTCGATCACGCTGGGCTCACTGGCGTGATCCGCTGCGTCGGCTCCGAGCTGCCATGTCTCGCCGTGATCATCGGAAAAAAGACTGTGCGTGCGATACACGCCGCCCTCGGTGTGATAGGCCGGAATCACCAGGCGGTCGGGTTTGCCGGCACCGCCGCGCAGGAACAGGCCCTGGCCGTATCCCGTGCCATACCAGCCCCAGTTTGCCTTTCTTCCGGTCGCGGAAATGTCACGTGGGGCAGCCCACGTCACGCCATCGTCGTCGCTGTGCGTGATCCACACTTCCGTGCCCGGCACCGTCGCCGCGACAATTTGCGCCTCCGTGTCCGCATTGCGGCTGCGTGTGAAGACCAGCCACAGCCGGCCATTCGTCGCATCCTGCACGGCGCACGGATTGCCACACGTGTCGCGCCCGAGATCCCCGAGCACCTGCATCGGCTCCCACGTCTGCCCATGGTCCAGACTGCGCCGCAGCACGATGTCGATGTCGCCAGTCATGTGCCGCTGCTCCACGCGGCGCTCGGCGAATGCCAGCAGCGGCTTCTTCGGCATCCACCAGATGGCCGGGATGCGATAGATCCTCGCGCCGCCGTCGCCCGCCTTGAACGGCACAGTGTAGAGCAACGACTGGCCTTGCGCGGATGCGAACGGCGTCGCGAACAGCAAAGTCGCAGCAACAGCGAGGAGGGCGAGCGGGCGATGGGATTTCATGAAAGTGACGTTCATACTACGGGAATGTCGGCTTCAACTCGAACTTGCCGTTGTCGAGCTTTGCTTCGTTGCCCGCGGCAGGCGAGTAAAGAATCACCGGGGCGACGATGCCGCCGGTGCCGAGTTCGTTCACGACATCGTTCACGAGGCCGAAGGTGATGACATTTTTCCCGGCCTTCACCGCGGGCGTCGCATCGAGTTCGAAGGGATAAAACGACGCGCCGTGGCTGATGCCGATGGGCTGGCCGTTGATCCACACCTTCGCCTTTTCATCCACGCCGCCGCACCACAGGAAGATACGCTTGCCCGCGTCCGCCGCTGGCACCTCCACTGTCTGGCGATACCACGCCATGCCCTTGTAGTAGCGCAGGCCCTGGTTGCTCCACGAGGAACTGCTCGTCTTCATCCGCTGCCAGTTGCCGCCTGTGATGTCGCCGCGCCAGAGCCCGATGGCTTCGCCGATGCGCTGCGGATCGATCTGGAAATCCCACTCGTCCTTCGCCGCCGCGACGAGGCGGTTGCCGCCGGTCACGCGCTTGAAACCATCCTCCGTCGCGGGGCGGAAGAAGCGGCGCATGTAATTCGTGTAGGTGCTGTGGCGCCCGTCCGACACCATCGGCGTGGGCCGGTAGGCCATGAGTTTTCCGGCGACGGCATCGAGCCGTTCGAGTTCCTTTTGCGCAGCGGGGAAGTCCACACGCACGCGGGCATCCATCATCGCGATGAACGCCTCCAGCGTCTCGAAGGTCTCGCCGATCATCTGCACGCGCTTCTCGTAGTCGCCCTTGCCGGCGGCAAGTTTCTTCCCGTCGGCGAGCAATGCGCGCGCTTCATCACGCAGCTTCGCGGGGTAAAAGAACGGCATGTCCCACGACGAGCCCGTGCAGTGATCGCTGTCGCGCAGTGCCGCGTCCATCAGCGCGATGTATTTCTCCATCGGCTTCGCTGCGGGACCGAAGAACTTCTCGCTGATGTCCTGCATCAGCGCATCCACATCGAGCTTGTGATTCCACATCAGCTTGGCGGCGACATACATCGTGGGAAACTGCGGGCCGTAGTTCGGGAACGTCTCCACGCGCCAGCCTTTCAGACCCAGATCGTGGCTCACGGGAATCTCATCGCGCAGCCGGTGCACGATGATGAATGGAAAACCGGGACACGCGAGATTGCTCCAGTAGCTGCGGTCATAGATTTCCGGCAGAATCTTGCACCACTCCTGGCAGAGCCATTTTGCGTAGCTCTTCTCGGGCGCGACGGGATTCGAGAAGCCATGCACGCGGTCGAGCGCGATGGGCGCGAGCGCGCCGGTGATGCGCTGGTCCGGTTTCCACCGAACCGGCGGACGCATGTAGCTGTGGTAGATATAAAATGCGAGCCGCGTGTCGGGATACTCGTCGCTGACTTTCGCGAGCACCTGGTTGAAGAACCAGATGTAGCGATCGGTCACCGACGGCTCGTTCGAGAATGGATCAAAGTCGCCGCCGTCGAGCGCGCGGCACTTCTCGCACTCGCAGAACCCACCGCCATCGTTTGGCCCCATGCCGATGGTCGGCCCCTTGCCCTTCTTGCGCAGCTCGCGCACGGCGTTTACGGCGAAATCGAGGAGCTTTGGATTCGAGAGACAATGCTGGCGAATCGTGCGCTTGCCTTTGCTCAGGGCAAAGAACTCGGCGAACTCCGCCGGTTCGATCACTCCGGTGGCCTTGTCCTGCTTCACCTTCGGCGCAGGCAGCCCGTGGCCGCCGGGGAATGCATCGCCGCCACAGCGCACCATTGCCTGCCAGTCCTTGTCCGGCATCTGCAGCCAGCGCGACACAAAGGACGGCGACTGCATGGTGTCCTGATTCTTCACCGTGATCGTCTTCATCTGCGGAATCACCGCGCCGAGATCACCCGGCATGAACCAGCGCACGCCCTGCTGCTCCAGCAGTTCGCTCACGCCGTACAACGGACCTTCGCCATCGCCGGCGATCATCACCGCGTCGTCCGTCGCCTTTAGCGCGAATGCGCCGCGCACGCCGGCCTTGTCCGCGAGCAGCGCCTTGAGCTTCGCCGCGACGTTGCGACCGATGAAGACCGGCGTCTTCTTCTCACCGCGTGATTTCGTGACGAACGCATCCGCACCGCCCGCTTCGACCGTCGTCGTTTCGATCTTCGCGCCCGACATTTTCTCGACGTGCTTCGCCAGGTGCTCCGCGGCGAGTTTCTCAAATTCCGTCGGCTGATCCGGCAGTGCGATGACAGCGGTCGCCTGACCATCGCGCACGAGCGTGGCGGCGGGGAGTGCATTGTATGATGAAACCGCGGCGACGAAGAGCGCGAGGCGGAAGTATGGTTGTGGTCGTGTGGTCATTGGTATTTGGAAGAGGAGATATTGCCGGTGGCGTGCGGGGTTCGCTCAAGGTTTCGCGCCGCTGCGGTCGGCCCACCGCTGCCATTGGGCGGCGAGGTCTTTCACTACGTCGGGATTTTTCTCGGCGAGATTCGTCGTCTCCGTGCCGTCGGTGGCGAGGTCGTAGAGTTCCCAAACTTTGCTCGCGGGCGATTCGACGAGCTTCCAATCGCCAGCGCGGAGTGCGCGGTTTTGCGGGACGCGCCACGCGAGCAACTCGTGACCCTTTTGCGACTCGCCGCGAAGGACCGGCAGCAGACTTCTGCCTTCGAGCGGGAGCGGTTTGCGATCCTGGAATTCCGCCGGATAACGCGCTCCGGCCACTTCCGCGAAGGTCGGCATGAGGTCCATGACATGGCCTGCCGCACTCGTGATACGCCCGCCGTCACGGATGACCGCGGGCCAGCTTGCGATGAGCGGTGTGCGGATTCCGCCCTCGTAGGCCGTGAGCTTGGTGCTGCGGAACGGCGTGTTGCTGACGTTGGCCCACGCGAGTCCGTACGCGGTGAATGTGTCTGGTGGGCCGGGAACATTGTCCGGGTCGTTCGCGTGGCGCATGGGTTTGCCGTCGAGACGCCACGGAGTATCCGCCTTGAAGCCGAAGTCGCCGCTCCTCGGCGTCAGTCCGCCGTCGGGCGCCGCACCGTTGTCGGAGAGGAAAAGGACGAGTGTGTTGTCGGCAGCGCCGGCCTTGCGCACCACGTCCATCACGCGGCCAAGACTCGCATCGAGCGATGCGACTTGCGCGGCATAAACCGCCATTCGCTCGGCCTGCCAATCGGCGAGTTCGTCGCGCTGCCACGCGGGCACGGCGTCGGGACGCGGCGCGAGTTTCCACGACGCGGGCACGAGGCCGAGTTCGCGCTGCCTGGCGAAACGGTTCTCACGCCATTCATCCCAGCCGGCCCGGCGATAGCGCTCGCGGTGCGGCGCGATGTCCGCCTCGCGCGCGTGCAGCGGCCAGTGCGGAGCGAAGTGCGCGAGGTAGAGGAAAAACGGCGCGCGCTGGCCATCGTCCTTTTTCGCCAGCGCTTCCTCGACAAACTTCACCGAGTAGTCCGTGAGTGCGTAGGTGAGATAAAAGCCGTCCGCTGGCACCGGCCACCGCGTCTCGTCGAGGTAGAACGGATTGATCTGCACCTCGTTGAAATAGCTGACCTTGCCCGCGCATTGCGTCCCGAAAAAACGGTCGAAGCCGCGCTTCGACGGCAGGTCGCGCTCCTGCCACTTGCCGACCATGAGCGTGCGGTAGCCCGCGGTCTTGAGCACTTCCCCGAGGCTGACGGACTTCGAGAAGTCGGTCGCTTCGTTCCAATGTTTGCCGCTGTGACCGATTTGCTGCGGGTAAAGGCCGGTGAGCAACGCCGCACGCGACGGCCCGCAGACGGCGTTGTTGTAAAACTGCGTGAAGCGCACGCCGCGCTTCGCGAGCGCATCAATGTTCGGCGTGGGAATCTCCCCGCCATAGCACCCGATGTCCGACCAGCCGAGGTCGTCGCAGAGGAAAAGGATGATGTTGGGACGTCCGGCGGCATCGAGGCGGGGCGAAGTCACCAGAAGTGCGCCGAGGGCCATCAAGGAAAACAGGAGTTGACGCTTCATCATGTCAGTTGGGTTTCCAAAAGTGGTTTCACCTGCCGCAAAAGGAAAGATGGAAGAACGGCAGCCTGTGGGTCATGACGCGAGTGTGGCGGATGATCTCAAACTTGGCCTGCCTGTTCGCGGGCATAGTGATGATGGCGGGCATCAACTCATGCACGTGCCGATGATGCGCTCCTCGACTTCCGGCGCGAGCTTCGCGGGCCGGTCATAGTTGGCCATCGAGCCTTCCGCTTCGTAGCCGCCTTCTTCCAGAATGCGGCGCGACGGGATGTAGCACGGCACGTCGTTCGCGTAGCTGTTGACCCACAGCCGCACGCCGAACTCGCGCTTCAGGCGCAGCGAGTAGTCCACCACGACCTCGCCCGCGAGGAACACCATCGCGAGGTCGGCGCCGAACGTCCACGTCAGCACGAAATACGGCAGCTTCGTCGCCAGCGTCTCGCCACGGTCCAGCCGCGCGAGATTTTTGCTCGCGTGGTAGGAGACCCGTGCCGACTTGTTCTGCGCGAGCCGCTCCCATTCCGCACGCGTGCGCGGCGTATCGAAGGCGGGTTCGATGCGTTTCGCGCGGCATTCCAGCGCGCCCGCGAGCGGCTGGAGCGTGCCGGTGACGAGCCTCTTCGCCTCGGCAGCGAGTGTCTCGCCGTGCTGGACGGCCGTGGCGAGTTCGCCGCGCGGCGAAAGGTTCGCATCCGCGCCGCAGCCCTGCGCCACGAGCGTGACCGCGCCGGGAAACTCGCGCTCCAGCGCTTCCTGCGCGCAGCCGGCCCAGTCGCCGTGCATCTGGTTGAAAATGCCGGTGAGCGTCGTGCGATGGCAGGCGTAGCTGCTGAAGATCGCGCGCACTTTGCCATCGGCACCGGTCACACGCAGCACGGGCAGGTCGTGGTCGGCGGGCGCGCTCAAGTTGTCGCCCATGCCGACCCACTTGCCGTCCTTCGTGAGGCGACGGTTCGCGGCGAAGCCGACGCGCCCGACACCCCACGCCAGCCGCGCAGGCTGGCGGTCCGCGAGCGCGGCCAGCGCGGCCTGCTCGATTTTGTCGGTCAACTCGCGCGTGTAACGCTCCGCGGTCGCCTGCTGTTCGGCAGGAATGTCCGCCCTGAAAATGTTTGGCAGCACGCCCACGGGCATCGGCGCAGAGTGACTGTGCGTGGAGCATAGGGCGAAGCGGTCGGACACGACCTTCGTCTTCGCCGTGAGCCGGCGCACGACTTCATCGCGCACCGCCGCGGGCACGCCGCAATTGTCCACCGTGACGAGCACGGCCGGCCCGTCCTCATCGCCGCCGAACGCGAGCGCCTTGGCAAAGAGCCGCTGCGCGACGCCGGCGGATTCCGTCTTCCGCTCGCCGTAGCCGGTGAGCCGGATGGGATAGTCCGGCATGATATTGGCGAGCATCTTCTTGGTGGTCTTCACCGCAAGGCGCGGGTTCCGGCGCAGATACGAATCCGCGCTGGAGTAGTGCCAGATCCAGGCGGTATTGTTGTTGCCGAACCAATTGCCCCGGTCGTCGCGCATTCGGCGGTATTGCGTCTGGCCGCTCTCCGGCTCGAACTCGCCGCTGTCGGGCCGGAAGCGGAAGTCGCGCCCGCTGATGCTCACGCCATTGACCACACCGCCGCTGTCGCCATTCGCGCCGTAGAGCCAGCCGTCGAGGCCCCAGTCGAAGCCGTTGAGCCGGTGCTGCTGGTTGCCTTCCTTGAAGCCGGTGAAAATCACCCGGCGTTCGTCGGCGCGGCCATCGCCATCGTTATCGGCGGCGAAGATGATGTTCGGCGAGGAGGCGATGATCACACCATTGCGCCAAGGCATGATCCCTGTCGGGAAAGGCAGATCTTCGAGAAAGGTCTGCATCTTGTCGTAGCGGCCATCGCCGTCGGTGTCGGCGAGGATTTTGATCGCGCCTCCCGGCTTGCCCTTGCCGTCCATGCCGAGCGGGTAGTCGGGCATTTCGACGACCCAGAGCCGGCCTTGCGCGTCCCAGTCGAAGACCGAGGGTGACCTGATGAGCGGCTCGGAGGCGACGAGTTCCACCACGAAGCCGGGCCGTGCGCGCATGGCCTTGGGCGAGTCTGCGGGCGATTTCGGCACCGGCATGTCGAAGGCGATGATGTCCTTGAACGCGCGGCTCACGGTCTGTCCGCCCGCTTCGTTCTTCCAGGCAATCGAGTCGCGCTGGAACTGTGCGCCGGTGTCGCATCCGCCTTTCACGAATGGCAGCACCTTCGCCCGCGCGAGGTCGGAGGAGGCCGGGCCTTTCGCCACCAAGTGCGGCCAGCCGTGGCTCCAGCCCAGATTCGCCTTCACGGTCCCGGCCCAGAGATAGATGGCGTAACCGGCTTCATTCGACTGGATCACATCGTCAAAACCATCGCCGTTGAGTTCGGCGAAGCGCAGTCCGTTGTCGCGCTTCTGCGCGTCGAGTACCGCGCAATCAGGCGGGAGCGCATAGCTGGCGGGCTGCCAGCGCAGGCTCTTCTCGTTCCAGACAAAAATGTCGTGGTTCGCCAGCAACTCGCACAAGCCGTCGTGGTCGAAGTCACGCAATTGCCGTCCGTCCGCAGACGCAGCCTCCAACCCTGCCATGAGTGCGTCATCCCGCCCCCACGCCCCGTCTTTCCACCTCCACGCGCCGGACTTCGTGATGGCTGAAGTAGCACCGTCACGCACGATGCCGAACGTCGCCTCGCCGTGGGTGAACGCCCCCGGCGTCTGCGCCGCCAGATCTCCGGCGGAGAGCGCGATGAGCAGCGCCACGGCCCGCGACGCTGCGGGGCGGAGTCTGAAGGGAAGATTCAGGTGATTCATGGTTGGATGGTTTCGTGGTTGAAGACGGAGAATCCAGCTTCGTGCGGGGAACCGAAACGCGCAGGGATAGGCAGGCTGAACAGTGTTCGCACTATAACTGCCGCAGGAGCCGGAAGCCCACGTCGTCGCTGCGCGTGGCTTGAACGCCGAAGCCCCGGAATGCGGAGCGGCAGCGCAGCGCATTCCCGAACCAGTCGCCACCCCGAAGCACACGCGGGGCGTTCACCGGTGGATCGGCGGAAACGGCGGAGGAAGACTTCTCAAGCTCTTGGGATGCATATTGGTCCTGACACCACTCAAACAGATTCCCGTGCATGTCATGCAGTCCAAAGGGATTGGCGAGCTTGGAACCGACCCGGCGAACAGGCTTGCTGCCCGATTTCAGCAGGAACCAGCCGTATTTTTCGAGCTGTCCGGGATCATCGCCGAAAGAATACTGCGTGGTGGTCCCAGCCCGGCAGGCCCATTCCCATTGGGCTTCGCTCGGCAGCCGATAGCCGTCGGACTGTGGGAGCAATTCCCAGCCAGTTTGGGCGCCGCGGGCGTAACAAGGGCGCAACTTTTCCCGCGCGCTCAGCCAGTTGCAGAATGCAACCGCGTCATTCCAAGTGATCTGAGAAACAGCGTCATCCTCGACCTGATCATAACCCGGGAAGCGCCAGTCGAACCCGTTCCTGCCCGCGGGTTCTGGCGGACGCATTTCCGACGCGTTGCCGTTCCCATACACTTCGGCCTCGGTGACGTATTTCGTCTCGGCGACGAATTTCCGGAACTGACCGATCGTGACTTCCGTCGCTCCCAGCAGGAACGGCTGATCAATCTTCACGCGTCGTTGGGGTCGCTCAGTATCGCGGATGCGCTTGCGGGTGTTTTCGTTGATGCCGAGGGTCTCGGCCAATTTCAAAGCCTCCACCACCTGTTCCTCACTGCTTCCCATCAGAAATTCACCCGGAGGAATGAGCACCAGTGTGATGCCCAGGGAGTTGGTTGATTCAACCGTCAAATCAAGGTGACGCGCCCATGCTTCCTGAGCGGTTCGCGCATGCCGGGCGTCAAACGGCGCATGGGCGACAGACGGAGTTTCCGCGAGGGAAGACGACGGCCAGAACAGACTCACCAAGCCGAGGCTTGCGATCACACAAATGACCGCGAGACAGGGTGGTTGTGAGCAATAAGAAGGGCGGGGGGAAATGACTCGCATAAGATTAGTGAGAGGAGGAACTGAGCACACAACGAAACCCGTCGCGATCGTGGCGATAGCCGGGTAGGACATCGCGGCGGCGCGACGTGAGCATGCGTTCACGTTCGTAGTCTGCCCATGACCCGCCGCGCAAAACCCGGGGGCCATTTCCGGGCCGATACTCATCCTGGCACCACTCCCACACATTGCCCCCGAGGTCGAAAATTCCAAACTTGTTCGCGCTGAAGCTGCCTGCTGGAGACGTGAACTTAAAATCATCCGTCTTCAAATCGGGGCGGTAATTTCCCGCGCCTTTGGGCGGCGGCCATTGCGCGCCCCACGGATAGGCATTCAGAATCTTGAGATGCTTTTCCTCCGGCGTCGCACCCTTTTCCCCGGGCAACCCCACGGCCACGCTCCACTCGGCATCCGTTGGCAGGCGATACTCCCGTCCCTCTTCCTTGGAAAGCCACGCGCAGAATGCATTCGCTTCCTCCCACGTCACATTGACCACGGGGTGCGTGTCCATTTGAGGAAAGTCAGGCTGCTTGATTTCCTTTTCTCTGGCTGTCAAAAACGCGCGGAAGTCCTTCACCCGCGTCTCCCAGCGGCAGAAGAGCACCTTCGTCCCAGGCACTGGAACAAACTCCATTCCCAGGCTGTTCACGAATGGAACCTCCTTCGTCGCCTCGGCGACCCCGGGCAACGCCCAGCCTTGGACGTTGATTGCGGCCATGGCGAAAACACAAAAAGCATGACGAACACGGTGCCGGCAAAATCGAATTTTCATATTGATTAGCGTGTCATTCTCACTTTTCCCGGTAATTACTTACCACTCCACGATCGGCCTCTGCAACACGCTGTCGTCCCTTTCTCCAAGAGTGTGAGAAATGCGGGCTAAAGATGTCGGCGCCCTCGGTGTGGCAGCAGATTCGCGCACTGGAACAGGAGTTCGGCGTGGCAGGCCGGGAAGAGCGCGGCACTCACAGATCAGGGCGAATTGCTGGTGCCTCTCGCGCAGCCGCTCGTTGAAAGCTTTGATCACATCCGCGAACTCTTTGCCGATCAGATGCGCAGGCTCCCGCGCCGCATCACCGTGGCCACCACGGCGAGCCTGCTGCTGCATGAGTCGCAGAAGCCGCTCGATCTTTACCGAAAGCGCCATCCCGAGGTTGAACTCTCCTTCATCGATCGCCCGTCTGCGATGGCGCGCAAGCACCTTGAAGACGGTGAGGCTGACTTGGCCATCATCGGCCAAATCGACGCGCCACCGGCTGCGCGACTCCAAACCACGCGCGTCGGCGCATACCCCTTCGTGCTGGTGTGCCCCGCGAATCACCCGCTGCTCAAAGCGAAATCCCTGAAGCCTGCCGATCTCATCAGGCACCCGCTCGCGTTGTCCGGGCCGGGCTCGAACTCTCGCCCGCATGTGGAGCACGTCTTCGAAGCCGCCGGCCTCTGGCGGCAGGCGAACGTGGCCTTCACTGCAAGCAGCGTCGACATCGCCGTGGGGTATGTGCGCATGGGCTTCGGCATCAGCGTTACCTCGGTTCAGTCCCATGATCCTCAGCGAAGCCAGACGGAGGCATGACAGCTATCACGGAGTCGGATTCCGCGAACTCTCGGAGATTTTCGGTGAGGAAGAGATCTTCGTCCTCAGCCGCAAAGCGCAATTAGAGATGCCGCATGTGACGGCATTTCGCGACATCGTGACCGAAACCCTGCGGCTACACGATTCTGCTCGGCAACAACTTGGTGGCGAAGAGCTACATTCAGCCGCTCGCGCAGCCGGGCACCCGCCATCAACTCGGCGCGACTACACTGCCGCCTTCGCCGCTCCCTCCCGGGTAAGTGTGACCGTATTTTCCGCAGTGAACGCGGAGAAGCAGAATGAGGCACCGAAGGCCACGGGGAGGATTTTTGGCGGGGAGATTCAGTTTCATGGAGGTGTATCCGTGGTCTATCCGTCCGTGAAATCTGAGGACTTGGGTTTTTAGACAGGCTCATATTCTAATCAGGCGGGAGCGCATAGCTGGCGGGCTGCCAGCGCAGGCTCTTCTCGTTCCAGACAAAAATGTCGTGGTTCGCCAGCAACTCGCACGAGCCGTCGTTGTCGAAGTCACGGAGTTGTCGTCCGTCAGCAGACGCGGCCTCGAGCCCTGCGCTGAGCGCGTCATCCCGCTCCCAAGCCCCGTCTTTCCACCTCCACGCGCCGGACTTCGTGATGGCTGAAGTAGCACCGTCACGCACGACGCCAAACGTCGCCTCGCCGTTGCCCGCGAGCGTGGCAGCGGACAGTGTGCCCTACGAAAGCAGCGCGGTGATGAGCGCGACAAGGGCTGTTTTCATTTGCGTTCTGATTCGGGGATGTGGATGGCGGCGAAGGCGGTGAGACCAAAGCCGATGGGTTTCATCTTCGCGGGGCGGATGCCATCGGCGGCGTGGCCGTTGAAATTCACGTAGAGCGTCGAGCCGTCCGCGCTGACTTTCATGCCGTACGTTCCTCCGGGCACGAAGTCCGTGCGGCTCTCGATCGCGGGCGCGAGGAATGCGAGCACCTTCCGCCGGCCGGTCGCGATCTCGAATTGGATCACCGGCGTGCCGCTTTGCCACGCGCGCCCGTGCGAACCGGGCAGGTAGTAGAGATAGCGTTCGTCCGGCGACAACTCGCAGACCGCGGTGTATTCGCCGGCGAGCCAGCCCGGGCCGAGCAGCTTGAATTCATCCTTCGTCACGTCGCAGTCGAACAAGTGATGCGTGGTCTGCATCACGCCGAAGACGTGGCCGGCGCGCGACTCGCGCGTGGCGGAGCGCATCCCAGGCGAACCTGCCGCGCTCGCTTGCAGCGGCTGCATTTTTCCCGACGCGGGATCGAGCACTTGGAAACTGGTCGCGCCATTGCACAGCACTCGCCCGTCGCGAAGCAGCGTGAAGGCGCGGTTGAATCCCACCGAACCGTCCTCGCCCTGATGCACGACCTTCTTCGTCGCGAGGTCGATGCCGAAGAGCGCATCGCCTTTGCCCGCTTCGAGATTGCACCACCAGATATTGCGCCCGCGGTCGAGCAACGCGGTGGCGGTGCAGCGACGCGGTGGCAGATTGGCGAAGACCTCCGTCCGTCCGCTCACGGGATCGAATCGGTAAATCTGCCCGCCGGGGAGCGAGTCGTTGAAACCATATTTCGGATCGCCCGCCTTCTGCCCGCCATTGAGCGTGCAACTGAAGTAGATCTTCCCATCCGCGCCTTCGTCGATCTTCGCATGCACCTTCGACCACGCCGGCTGCCCTGCCTTCGGCGGCACGACCTTGCCCATGTCCACGATCTGGCTGAGTTGGTGCTTGGCCGGGTCCCATTGATAGAGGAAGCAGCGCGCATCACCTCCCATGTCGTTGCCGTGATCGCCGATTGCGCAATACACGCGTCCATTGCCCGCCACGCCGATATCGCCCCAGGACGACCACAGCCGCCGCGACGCCGCATCCGGTCCGAGCTGATCGTGAAACGCGAGTTCGACGCGCGGCGCAGTGCGGGCGACTTCGAATGCGGCAACGTCTTTCTCCTTCCGCCGCGCTTCGACCGACGCAGGCACGCGCAGAAAATCATCCGTCTCAATGGTAGCCCTGCCATCCTCGATGCCACGCAGCGGCGGCGGCCAGTCGGCGGCGAAAACGCATGTCGTGATCAGACTGAAACAAAGGGCGGGGATTCTCATGATGAAGGGGGCCACTGCGACAACCGCCAGCGGCTCCGGTTCTCAGAACAATGCTTCAGCCGATGAAGCCGACTGGTCATCGCACGACTTCGCGCGGCAGCAGCAGGGCAGCAGGCGAAGACGCGAGATAGTTCGGCGCGTTGAAAAACCACAGCTCGCTCTGCGCGCGGGGGGAGAAGCTCCAGACCTTGCCATCCATCCCGACGGGCACTGGCACGGTCACGATCTCGTCGTCCACCTTCACGTCAGCGATGATTTTCCGATCCGGGCCGAGGAGCTTGTGCGGACCGCCGCTCCAGAAGTAGTTCAGCTCACGCGTGCCCTTCGGCACGAAGAAGTACGTCGCGGGCATCTGCCCGAGGTGGATGATGCGTTTGCCACGCTGCATGGGCAACGTGACGGCGACGCCCGGTTCGGTCTTCAGCGTCCAGCCCGCACCGGAATCGCTGCCTTCAAACCAATACATCCCGGCACCTGGCACCTTCATGTTCAGCAGATGCGCTTCGCCGTCCTGCGGCAGAGTGCCGGAGGCGATGATCGTCTTTGCGCCGTCACGCAGCGTCCATCGCGCAGCGGCGCGATTGCGGTAATGGGCGATCACGCCCGTGGTGAACTCGACCTGCAACGGCTCGCCTTGTGGGCTGTGCATCGCATAAGTCATCGGGCGCTGCCAGGAATGACGCGTCGCGGCGGGGCTCGGATCCGCAAAGCCTGCGGGGACGAGATCGTTGGAGAAGGCCAGCTCGGGCACCGACTTCGGCTGGAAATATTCGAGCCCTTCGTGGAACCACCGGTCGGTCTCGTCGCGCGTCACCGGTTGCTCGACCATCCACGGCTTCGGCGATTTGTCGCTCACCAGCCAGGTCGGCTCACCGAACTTCTTCGCGGAGTCCTCGGCGAAAGTCTGCCGCATCGCGCCCCAGTGGTTCATGTATTCGTAGCGCGTGCGATACACGCCGGTGATGGCCGCGACCGTGAGTTCCTTCTGCTTCGCCCTGTCCTTCCCGTGATCGAGCTGCCAGCGCAGGTGAACGTAGCGCAGGTAGTGCTTCAGTGGATCCAGGCGCGCGAGCACATCGGGGCGATCCTTCGCGAGTCGCGTAGCTTCCTCCACATCGCGGAAGGCCACGCCGATCAGACTGCGGCTCATCAGCGGATTGCTGTCCGGCGCGATGCGTTCGTAGTAGCGGCGCATCGCGGGCGCGGCGGGACCAAAGGCCCTGTCGTAGAAATCCGTGAGCAAGGCTGCGACATCGGCGTCGGGATTCCACAGCAGCCTGTTGGCGATGTACATCCCGCGACCGTGGACGCCCCAGTTATTCCCCGTCTCCGCGAGGAAACTCGTGCCGCCGATTTTCGCGTAACGCTGGATGGAATCGTGCACCTTCGTGATGTCCGCCACGCGTCCGCCGGGCAGGCGATCGAAGTCCCAGAGCCAGACTGAAAAGTATTCGTAGAAGCCGAGATTGCGGCAGCGTTTTGGCCACAGGTCGAGCAGTTCGTCGTGCGTGTAGCGGCCTTCGATGAAGCCCGCCGTGAGTTGCACATACACGTTCGGCTCCAGATCAAAGGAAGGCGGTTCGCTGTGCTCTCCGTACGCGAGCGTGCCCACAAATTTGCCGGGATGTTTCGTCCGCACCTCCCGCGCGACATGGTTCACCAGACCGAACACCCGGTCCGGAATGCCGCCGAGCTTTGCACACTCATCGCACTCGCATTGCCCGTGACCGTCGGAGCACTCCATCGAGACCATCTCCTTGCCGGGATTCTTTGCGAGGAACGCAAGCGCCCACTCCGTCGCCAGCCGCCGCGCCTCGGGATTGCTGACGCAAAGCTGCGGCCCCTGCCGCCGGCCCTTCACCAGCGCGAGGTACTCGGGATGATCGGCGAATGCCTGCTTGTTGCCGAGGATCACCGCCTGCCATGCATGGCCGGTGCTCACCGTGAACGACGACGCCATGCAATTGTGCCGCGCCCAGTCGTTGTAATCATCGAGCGTGCTGCCGCCGCGCGGATGCCCCTTGTCGCGGAACGACCCATAGCCATAGGCGATGCGACGCGACAGAATCCGCGGACGATCCGTCACGTCGATCGAAACGCTCAGCTCCCGCACCGAGGGCACGATCTCCCATTCTTGCGCCGGGAAAAACCAACGGCAACCCAGCGTCTCCAGCAACCGCATCGCCGCGTGTGGCACCGCGAGATCCGTGGCACCGACAAGCAGCAGCCGCTTCGCCTCCGTGCGAATCGAAAATGCCTCGCGGCCATCGTACGTGTTCCGAATCTCCAGCGGCCCGGCGGGCACGCTGCCCGGAAACTCAGCCAGTGTGCCCAGCACGATGCCGCGCG
>Ga0105048_10002654_pt1 | contig 29105 bp, 22 predicted proteins | sample MAT05_FD_78382 | JGI IMG/M metagenome (GOLD analysis project Ga0105048, IMG submission 78382) | Freshwater microbial communities from Lake Fryxell liftoff mats and glacier meltwater in Antarctica - MAT-05 | ecosystem: Environmental > Aquatic > Freshwater > Ice > Liftoff microbial mat | place... | reverse complement strand
ACAGAAAATTGGGAAAACTGTCGTTCGCAATCAAGATATCGGCAGCTCCATTGCCATCAAAATCGGCCGAGACTACACCCATACCGGGCGCTGGCTTTACGCGAATACCGCTGGATGCCGACACATCGGTGAACGTGCCATCTCCATTGCTTCGAAAAAGCAAGTCATCGGCTGGCGGGAAATCATGCGGACCGGGGTGATACTGGTAATCACCGATGGTCTGTTGAAAGTGCTTGTCGAACGAAAAATATTGATAGTTCGCGCAGTAGAGGTCTAAATTGCCGTCGTTGTCGATGTCCAGCATGCACACGCCAGCACCAAACCGCCCGCCATCGTCTAAACCACTCTCGCCAGCAGCCTCAGTGAACGTGCCATCTGCATTGTTGATGTAAAAAACATCGTTCGCGAAATTGGATACGTACAGATCAAGATCACCGTCGTTGTCCACGTCGCCGGCAACTACTCCCAATCCATAGCCTGTATCACCAACTTGTGCAAATTCAGTGACATCTACGAATCGCCAATCGCCAAGATTCCGGTACAGTCGATTGGTCGGAGGAGGATCGACGTTTGGAGTTCCAGGCAGTGGTGCTCCGTTGAGGAAGTAGATGTCGATTAAGCCATCTCCATCGTAGTCGAATAATGCGAGACCGGCCGTCATTGGCTCGACCACGTATCGCTTTCCGCTCGAGCCGTCAATGTGTTGAAATGGCACTGGTGTAGGCTTGAGGAGGTTTAGAACGATCGATGTACCTCTTTTACCTGCAACTGATTCCTGGGCCAATAATCCGCTAACTGGACAGGTTACAAAACCAAGGCATAGGACTAAAATTTGCATCGGTAAAATCCACGTGATTCTGCGTCGTTTGGGATCCTCGTGCGTTTGAAAAGCCATTTTTACTCGTTATTATCGTACTTAGTGGTTTGTTTGAATTTTGGGAGTGTGGTAGCCCCTAAACTGCTACCTACCGTCTACTAGCCGATCCTAATCGAGTATACTCGACATTGAAATTTTAGCGGAGTTCCGAAGTAGACGGCATTTCTCGCGAAGCTTGGGTGGGCTATTCCACGATCCACGTGCACCGTATTTGTCGAGCAACGAGGCAGCATGAGTCAGACCAACAATTCTATTCAACCGATACAAGTCATCGTTTTGCTCCTGATCGTCGGCGGAGTTGGACTAGCGGCTTCTTGGGGATTACGAACCCTAAACCAAGAGCCTCCTAGCAATCAATCGCCGTCGGGTTTTGATGAAAGTGGAGGTGATCAGGCAGCCATCGACCCTGCACGCAAATTGGCATTAAAAGAGTCAGGTGGTACACAGGCTGCTGCTCAAAGTGCACCAACTAATGCGACCGTTATACTTCCAAGAGTACCACTTGCCGTTTCCCCTGACAAACTTGAAAAAGAAGTCGAGCATTTTGTGGAGCGATTGGTACATCAGCTACCGGAAGATACGATAGCGTTGAACCTCGCGGCAATGTACTTTTCTAATACTCAACAAACTTCGCGTGCTGATTTGCTTTGGGAGAAGTGTGTGAAGTCCTCGCCCGAAGATGCAATGATCTACCATAACTGGTCCACCAATGCGATTCACCGAGGGGATAGTGAACGAGCTTTGGAGATACTGGATCGCGCAAAGAACTGCGGAATCGACGATGGTCAACTGCTGTACCAGCGGTGCATTGCATTAAGTAATTTGGGAAAAGATGCGGAAGTGGAGTCGATTCTTGCCAGTCGCGTGATCAACTCACAGATGAATGGCTCGCTTTGGTTGCAGTTGGGGCTCTCACAACTAAAGCTGGGAAAGCATAAGCTGGCGTCGGAATCCCTTCGAAATGCAAAGGAAGATGGCATTAGCAACAAGCCGCTGCTCAATGGATTGATCAGTTGTTCAGCAAGACTAAAAGATCGTGAATCAGCGGAAATCTATCGGAAGGAGCTTGAGTCGCTGGAAGAAAAAGTGACCGAGTTCGGGCAGACGGAATTTGAAGCCCGGTCTGAAGCAAGAGTCAAGACATTTTCGATCGGTATCCTTGGAGAAGGCGTTGAGGTTTATCGACTGGCCGGGCTGCTTGATGATGCAGAGCAAACGTCATTGCGCGTGCTGCTCTTCAATCCTAGCTTGTCAGAGGTCTACAAGATATTGGCAAAGATTTACGCGGAGAAAAAGGAACCTGCCAATCAATTGGCTGTTTTGGAGCGATTGACGGAGTTTCAACCGGGATTTCTGTTGAATTATCTGCTGATGGCCAAAGCTGCTTCACTATGCGGCGACGCAGCCAAGGCGGAATCGTTGATTAAGCTAACCATCGCCATGGGGCCTGAAGATTCGACATCGTGGATAGCGATGGCTGAGTTCTTGGTAGAGCAGGGCAAGCCGACGAAAGCGATCTGGTACCTTCGCCGCGCCCTCGAGTTGTCGCCTGATGATTCCGCTGGCTATACTCTGCTTGCAAAAGCCCATCGAATGGCAGGGCAAGATTCGGACGCCAAGCAAGCCGAAAACAATGCTCGGCGACTTACTAAAATCCCTACTGTACGCGCTACACCCTAGCCACTCTGGACGCAAATCGCACTAATGTCCCTACATTCTGCTAGCAAGTACGTGTTGAGCCTTTGGATCACAGTCGTCGCTTTCTCCACTCAACAGTTTGGAGAGCTGCATGCGCAGCCGACCGTTAGTCCGCAGGCCGTTAGTCCGCAGGCCGTTAGTCCTTTGAGATTCACCGAAGTAACAGAATCCAGCGGCATCACTTGGGAGCATACCACAGGTCGTAGCAAGCGAGGTTATATCGTCGAGGGAATCGCTTCGGGGCTAGCCAGCTTCGATTATGACGGCGATGGTCTCATAGACCTGTTTTTGTTGAATGGAAAGCAGTTGGTCGATAAGCAATCTAACACGAACGAAAAGGCAGGCTTCTTTCGAAATCTTGGCGACTTTCGTTTCAACGATGTTTCCAGCCTGACAGGAGTTGACGGAAGTGGCTATGGTCTCGGCGTGTGCGCTGCAGATTACGATGGCGACGGATTTCCCGACTTGTTCATCAATAACTTTGGATGCAATCGACTGTATCTAAATTGTGGAGATGGAACTTTTTGCGAGACTACGGAGTTTGCTCGAATTGGTGACGGCGAAAAGGTTGGGGGAGGAGTGGCATTCGCCGACTTTAATGGCGACCAGCTTCTGGACCTATATGCCGGAAACTATGTTGATTTCACTCTGGAAAACTCGGTATTCATCGAGCGAAACGGCCAAGTTTACCACGCGGGGCCGCGTTATTACCGACCGGTGCCGGATACGCTTTTTCAGAATGTTGGTGATGGAACCTTTGAGAATATCAGCGTACAAAGCGGTATCGCCAAGCATGCCGGACCAACCATGGGCTTAATCGCCGCCGACTTAAACCAAGATGGCAAGGTAGATGTGTTTACCTGCAACGATGCGAAACCTAATTTCTACTTTATCAACGACGGAAAAAGTAACTTTATCGAAGAAGGCATCCTATCGGGCTTGGCGTTCGACTTTCGCGGCACGTCGAATGCGTCTATGGGAGTCGATATGGGTGATTTTGACGGTGATGGGTTGCAGGATCTGATCGTCACGAACTATCAAAACGAACTTCCCGTGCTGTATCGAAATTTAGGCGACGGCCAATTCGAAGACGCTTCAACCACTGCGCGAATTGCGGAAGGCCTACAGCCGCACGTTACATGGGGATGCACGTTGACTGACTTTGACAATAACGGAACCTTAGATCTGTACATCGGTTGCGGACATTTTGACGACGCCGAGATATCCGATGACCGTACCGCCAAAAAAGTTCGTGATTTCTTGATGCTCAATGAAAAGGGGCGATTCACAGACGTTTCCCTTGCAGTTGGTCTAAAAGCCGTAGAATCAACTCGTTCAATTGCGTTTGACGACTTTGACAATGACGGCGACATTGATATCGTCGCGCTCAATTCAAACGCCAGACCTACAGTGCTTCGTAATGATTTGCCAAACGCCAAAAACTGGCTGCAATTAGAACTAGTTGCCAAAAGCGCAAATCGTCGAGCGATAGGCTCCAAGGTAGTCGTGACCTATGGCGAGCATCAACGCCATATACAGGTAATTTGCGGTCGAGGTTATCAAAGCAGTTATGGAGATCGATTGTCTGTTGGGCTTCCGCATACAAAACTCGGTATGGCGCAGGTTCTTATAGAATGGCCTAACCGGTCAGTCGAAACTTTTCAGGTTCCCATCGGTCAGCGAAATCAAATCGTACAAGATACAGGCGAATCACCGGCCGGCGCCAAGTAAATTAATACGTTCCTTATTCTTTCCTCTCCAGATTTAAAAGAAACTAAATGAAGTCGACCATCGGATTGCCAATTGTTGTTGTGCTCACAAGTTTGTTGTGGGCTTTTTTTTACAGTACTTACCCGATCTTTGTTGCTCGCGAGGCGCTTGCAAAGTCGGCTGAACTTGGCGTTCTGACGCCCGAACTGGAAGTCATAATTCATGCTGAAGATGTGAAAAGCTCATTAGTAGTCTATTTGGCTTGGGGGCTGGTGGCTGGCTTGATCGGCGCGATCGCTGGCGCCGGCAAGGGGCTGGGAATTCGATTGGTTATCGGTGCAGTCGTCGGGACCGCCCTTGGGGCTGCCACGAACTACATCAGCGACCGATACGCGCTTCGATCAGCACCCCCAATAGATGCAATTCAGTATTGGATAATGCGATGTAGCTTAGTCCACTTGCCGCTAACGGCTGCCGTAGCGATCGCTGCGTCCGTCGGTTCTTGGGGGAATTTGCCCACAAATCTAATCAAAGCTGTTCTTGCGGGAGTGTTTGCGGCCTGCGTGTTTTCTTTCCTAATGGGTATGGTAACGCCCCTTGAGCAAGTCCAGTTCAATTATCCGCAATTCACCGCAAATTCCCTCCTTTTATTGCTTTGCTTCAATGTTCTGTCCTATTTCGCGATCATTTTGAGAGCAAGGGTACACTCGCAGGAAATCCCAGTCAGCTCCACTTCCGCTTCCGGCACGCCTTCTTGACAGCTCAAAGAACGATTGGAAGGCCGCTTTTGTCGCGGTAGTTGTCGTTTATCGCTAATTTTCACCCCGGAAAGCCGTCGATTAGAGCTTAAAACACTTTACTTGCTGGTGAAGTTCTGATAAACATGAGTTGTCAGCAGTAATTTCTGCATTTTCGAGTCTTCAAATCTGGAGAAAATGTTATGCGTAAACGGTTTCGAGTTGGCTTCACGCTAGTCGAATTGCTAGTGGTGATTGCAATCATTGGGATTTTAGTAGGACTGCTCCTTCCCGCAGTTCAAGCCGCGCGTGAGGCGGCGCGGAGAATGAGTTGTGGCAATAACCTCAAGCAATTAGGTTTGGCCATTCTTAATTACGAGTCTGCACATAGGAGATTGCCATCGGGTTACAAGGGGTTCCCTGGCATCGGTCGAGACAACGAACAGGATTACGCTTACACGATTCCGATTTTGCCATTTATTGAACAGGGACCGCTCTATCAAAACATGATGGCACTTGCAAGACCCTCGGGTATTGGACTTCCGAGGCCTTGGGCAGGAACAGGTGGTTATCACGATGCTGCGCAAGAAGCGTGGGGCCGTGCACAAAGGAACTGGACAGTTGACATTCCAGCTTTCATTTGCCCTTCGGATCCTCCGCCACCAGACCGAGGTGAAAGCCCGAGTTTGCTAAACTACAAGGCGAGCATGGGTGATACATTCTTCCAAAACCATTTTCCTGCCAGGGAATGGGGACCTCGGGATAATCGCGGCATATTCCATTTGAATCGATATCTGGCCATGGGAGCCATCACCGACGGAACCTCCAATACCGTGCTTTTGGCTGAAGTAGCTGGTGGTGGAGGCCCCCGCGACTTGTTGGGTGGTGTAGCTCAAGGAATTTTCGCTTGGACTCCGGCAGCTTGTTTGGCTCGGGTAGCCAATATCAACGGCAGAACGCAATTGTCTGGAAATGTTCGGCAGGTTTTTCGTCCAGTTTCAGGACGCGCTTGGGATGGTCGCCCATATTTCTCCGGCGTTACAACAATGCTTCCTCCTAACGGCCCGCACTGCAACTGGGGCGATGGAGATTGGAACGAGTCCATGGTTCCTGCAAGTAGTTTCCATACCGGTGGTGCGCAAGCATGCATGTCGGACGGATCAGTTCACTTTGTCTCTCAGTCAATTGACACTGGTAACCCAAACGCTGTTCAACAACAAGGAAATTGGGACGGTGGACCTGAGATTTTCTCCGGTCCTTCGGCCTATGGTGTATGGGGTGCTCTCGGCAGCCGACTTGGCGGCGAAGCTGCGGCATCGATAACACAATAGGTTCGGTATCGGTCAACCAGCGTTCTTTACCTGCGTGCGTGCGGCTTTAACTCCGCACGCCGCTTTTGTTTAATACTAACCGTTTTTGGGAGAATATCCATGTTCCTTCGATTGATAGGATGTTTTGCATTATTTTTGTTCGCCTCGTGTGGCGGTGAAAGGCTTACGAAAGTATCTGGCACCGTCAAATACAAAGATAAATCAGTAGCAAACGCGACAGTTATTTTTACACCAAACGGTGACGGGATCACCGGAGCCGCTACAACAGACACCAATGGCTATTATGCTCTTAGTTCTACTCTGGGTGCTGGGGTTCGGGCCGGATCTTACGAGGTCAGGATCAAGTCGCAGGCAAAACCGGCCTCTGCCGATACCAATCCCATGGCGGGCCTTGAGCCAGGATCGCCGGAGTACGCCGAAGCTTACCGAAATGTTTCGGGTTCAAGTCGTGATAAAAAGAGTTATAAAACTGTAGTCGATCCCAATGCAATTCCCGAAAAGTACGAATCGGGAACCGAACTTAAAGCTGTCGTTGATGCCGTAGCCACTCAAACCGTCGATTTTTCCCTAAAATAAAATCGAAGGCGAAATGTGTAATTGCTTTCAGGAATGGTTCAATGGTCCGACTTTTAAAGCTGCTTTTAGTTGGCCTCGGTTGCTCAGCGACCATTATCGTTGTGGCGGTTTACCTGACTCCGTTGCCCGAAGTTGAATCAGAAAGCGCGGATAGTTTTCTTGAACAATCCGCGCCCGAAGATGGTGGCGCAGCCATTCAGTCAAGCATATCGATTGCGACGATCTCCCTGCCCGAAGTTGCTACAGAAACACCCACGCGGCAACTACAAGAAGAACTTCGTGCAGCGGCTGGCGAACTAATCAAACTATTTCCCGGTGATCCAGGCAGTTGGCACGTCGCCGCTCAAGTGGAATTTGAACTGCTGCAATCCGAGAAGGCCGAGGAGTACTGGAATAAGTGCTTAGGCCTACAACCGAAGCATTTTGGCCCGTATCTGGGGATGGCCGCGCTGCTCACATCCAAAGGTCGTTTCGAAGACGCAATTGTGGTACTGAAAACAGTGTCTGCGTTAGGTGGATCGGCTCCAGAGGTTTACCTAAAGCTGGGTGAAGCCTACGAGAACCAAGGGAATCTTGAAAACGCGCTCGATACTTTTACGTTCGGCTCACAAGCGTTCCCTGACGATCCAGACTTGCTATCTGGGCTTGGTCGCTTGCAATCTCAATCAAACAAATTGCCGCAAGCAGAGTTAAATCTAAGACGAGCAATAGCGATTCGCGGAGAGACTCAACAACTACTATCATCGCTTGTCGTAGTTTTAATGCGTCAAGAAAAACGGGAGGAAGCCGCCGCCCTGCGAACCAATTTGCAGCAACTTGTCGTTAACGCGAGCGGCAACAAAACGTCGAGCGATTCAGCATTTCAGCAAGCTTACGATGCAGCACTACGTCAATCTGGGTATCGCATCTTAGAGAGTTGTGGGAACTTCTTTTACCAAAATCGTCGTCTGGATCTTGCAGAAAAATACTTCCTGCGAGCAATTCAGCAAGATCCCAAAATCGTAAGCGGTTGGATAGGTCTATCGGAAGTGCTGTTAAAGCAGCAGAAGTATGCGGACCTGAATGAGGTGATGAAGCGGATCATTCAGTTGGAACCAAATAATGCGGTTTATAAAATAAATTTGGCTTCGGTGGCTCTGAAGTTGAATGATATCCAGGCATCCGAATCGGCTCTGAAGGAAGCTGTCGCGTTAGACACGAATGCGACGTTGGCACACGTCGCGCTCGCTAAATTGTATCTTGCCACCAAGAAGTTCGATCTTGCGCACCAATCGCTGAATTCGGTTCTCTCAGTCGATCCTTCTCCCGAAGTTGTACGACTGAAATCAGAAGTTTACTTGGCTGAGGGAAAGTCGGAACAAGCTGCGAATCTTCTCAAGACTATCCGAAGCACGCATCCATGAATTTAGCATGCTGGATTTTACCAGCTGCTGTTTTGTTGTTGCTGTCGCAGATTGTTCTCGGGCAATCAACTTCTGAAGCCAGCAACATTAGCTTCGTTGATATAACGGAAGCATCCGGGATTATCTACAGACATCAGGATGGGGGTACGGGACAACGTTTTCTTCCTGAACACATGGGCGCAGGACTTGCAAGCTTTGACGCCGATGGCGATGGTTTGTTGGACATCTACTTTCTCAATGGTGCTAGTTTGCCCGACTTAAAGCCGTCAGCCGAGTTGAGCAATCGGTTTTTTCGCAACCGAGATGGCAGAATCTTTGATGACTGCACCGTTGCCGCCGGCTTGACTGAACTGTCCTACGGTTTGGGGGTTACCGCTGGTGACTATGACAACGATGGCTTTCAAGATCTGTACATCAGCAACTTCGGCCCCAATCGCTTGTTTCACAACAATGGCGATGGGACCTTTAGGGATATTACCGATGAAAGCGGTGTAGGGGATGGAGATAAATTTGGAGCTGGAGCCACATTCCTGGATATCGACCGTGACGGCGACCTAGAGATTTTTGTAGGGAACTATGTCAGCTTCGACTTTGAACGCCACTACCTACTTGCACCTAAAGCGTTTCCCTATTCGCCTGGACCACGCGACTATCCGGCATTGGCGGACACGCTTTTCCTCAACAATGGCGATGGGACATTTTGTGATATCAGCCATAGTTCAGGAATTGACTCGGTTGCTGGCCCAAGTATGGGAGTTGTTTCGGCAGACTTTGACGGAGACAATGACGTCGATATTTTTGTTGCTTGTGACGGGGAAGCAAACTTGCTTTACATTAACGATGGATCAGGTAAGTTCTCGGAGGAAGGAATTCTCGCTGGACTCGCGCTCGACTCTCGTGGTAATGCAAACGGCTCCATGGGAGTCGACGTTGCTGACATCAATGGTGATGGGCTTTTGGATTTGTTGGTCACGAATTATTCGGACCAGTTACTTGAACTCTTCCTTAACCAATCTCCCGGTGGAGTTTTTGAGGAAAGCTCTCGACAAACTCAGATTGGAACGGAGGCTCTTCCGCATGTGAATTGGGGCGTGGGTTTAGTCGATTTTGATTGCGACGGCGACAAAGACGCCTTTATTTGCAATGGACATCTGTTGGAGAACGCTAAGGAGGTTGAATCTCGAACCGACTTCGGAGTTCGCAATACGGTTATGGAGAACTTAGCGAATAAAACTTTCCGAAGCGTTTCCGATAGGGCGGGACCGGCGCTTTTGCAAGCGAGAAGTAGCCGAGGGGCCGCTTTCGACGATTTTAATCTCGATGGTCTTGTAGACGTCATAATCTTGAACAGTGACAGTTTTGCACAGGTGCTTCAAAACACAACTGGCGGCGAGAACAACTGGCTGGTCATCGAACTGGTCGGAACAAGCGATAACCGTGATGCCATCGGAGCCAAAGTATGGCTGTACACTGGCAACCACGTGCAATTTGCGGAAAAAGTGAATGGCCGAGGTTATCAAAGTCATTATGGAGCTGCGCTTCATTTTGGCTTGGGACAGTCTATGCGCGTTGACCAAATAGAGATTCAATGGCCGGGACACTCGAACAAGCAAGTGATTTTTCGTGCGGACGTCAATCAGCGACTGAAGATTGTTCAGCAATAGACAAAGCGCGGGAGCATCCGCATTTCCGTCTCTAGTTTTTCAATGTTTGGCGTCGATCATAAGCCAGGACGCAACAAAGGTGCCAGGAGTCTTTTTTCTTTGCAGGAGTGCTCCACGTAACAATGACTGCACCACGAAATAAGGACTGTCGCGGTAAGGACTGTTCGGCGACAACTAGCTTTCTGAATCGCATTCCGCCCGAGGTGAGTTCCTCAGGCGACTCGGTAAGTTGCCTGCAGCCAAACTCGCTTTCGAGCGTGCACTTTCGCTGGCGAAGCAAGAACCCGAACAGCGATTTCTTCGCAAAAAATTGGCCGCAATCGACTCGACTTATGTGGACTGAGTTACTTTCGCAGGTCTCGTAAAGCTGGCTCAAGCTCGGCAAACTTGAATTCGAACCCTTCATTCATCAATCGCTGCGGAATGATATAGCGACCATAGAGAGCCAGTTCGGGATCGGTACGCAGGACCAACGGTGCTCCGATGCGGACCATCCACTCAAAGGCCGGCAGGCCAATCGGCATACCGATGACTTTGCGTAGCGTTCGCATGAAGTCGACTTGAGAAACCGGATTTGGCGACGAGACGATGTAAGCACCCGACACCGTGTCGTCGACGATCGCCCGAGCAACCGTCGGAGCCAAGCCAACACCTTCGGCGGACTCTTCCGTGCAAACAGCCGTCGGTGGATCGCCATAGATGTGTGCAGTACTCGTTTGAACCCAAACCGGCGGCGGCGAACTGACACGACGCATCGCCTGCCCAAGCACCCGCGTCGATTCGATCCGAGATCTCAGAATTTCATCACCGTGGTCCGGAGTCTTGATGCAATTGACCGTCCGCCCCGCCAAGTTCACGACCGCATCCGCTCCGTCGATCGCCTCGGCCCAATCGCCAAGCGTCCGACCATCCCAAACCCAATGCTTCCAGCGGCCAATCGCCTTCGGCGTTGATCGCGACAGAATCGTCACGTCGGCCCCTACACCGGCAAAGTGCGTTGCCATTGACAGCCCGAGGAAGCCGCTGCCGCCTGCGATCACAATTCGTTTTCCAGTCAGATCCACCATCGCGCCACGGCCTTTACGGTCAAGAACATCCTTCACCTCATGTTCATTTAACCGCAAACGGCGTCCCGATTTCACGCGGGGTCGAGCGGTTCACATTCGCCAGGCCGAATGGGAAAGAGCTGTTAATTATTTGTCTCTGTTAATCGGAGAACGAGAGAGTTTTGCTTGTAGGCAGAGAGATTCCAAAATACCGGGAAAATTGGGGCCAAAAACAAAAAAACGCGAGTCTGTCATCTCTGACATACGGGCGTTAACTGCTGTGTCGAAACGTTGGTACCTTTTCAACGAGCTCCCCGATCCGCACGCTCTCTGCAATGACTCTCTATGGATGCATTTACTTAACATTATATTTGGTAAGGACCTAGCGATTTCGTGTACTAGCAGGTAGCCGCGACAAGCTGACGGAACGCAGGCGAACAACCAACTTTACCGAGTAGCACCATGTGGTTAACTGCTCCATTTTCGCCAGCAAAATCATTTGGCGATCTGGTTGACAGATCCTCGAGTCTGAATCGCGGTTGAATTCACCGAAAAACAGACGTTTACTATCGAGTGAATATGGCATTTTCAGTAAACTACAGCGAAATTTACCAAAAGTTACTGATTTACTCCGTGGTAAATCCCCTGCTATGGTAAGTCGTGCCGTTTTGCTGCTTTTCATACAATATGGCACTCGGAGCCTGATCAAACCGGACGGTCGAAACCGAGTGCGGAAACGGATCAAACTGAAGAACTTGACTAAGAAACTGGACTCTTGGGTAGCAAAATGCTACCATGAAAACGGAGGAAAGATTTATGGGTCAGCCAGTCAAACTATCAGATGAACTCGTCGACGATGCACGGGCTGTCGTATCGTTTTCGCAACGAAGCATAGCCGGACAAATTGAGTTTTGGGCAGGTCTCGGAAAATCTATCGAACCGCTGCTCCGCGGCGATCGTGCTCTGTCGTTGCAGATGGCGGGAGGAGAAAGGTCGCTCTCACAACTCTTATCCGAGGTCGATACGGCCAAAGGTCGCAAGCGAGTGGAAGCCACTTTGAGCAAGCGACCTTTTCCACATTACAAGCCTGTCCCTGGACAACCAGATCTGTTTCGCCGCATCGAGGAGGATGGGAGTGAGATTGTTGGCCGATTCGTTGGTCGTGACTTTGCGCCGATCGAGGTTGATCATTGAGTCTGCCGTTCGATTTTCTCGACAAACGTCCCATCGTCATTGCTTTGGCCGGCTCTAACGGAGCGGGTAAGTCTACTTTCTATGAGAGCTTCTTAGCCGACGCGGGACTGCGGTTTGTCAACGCAGATGTTTTGTCCGAGGCATTGGACGTGACCGCTTACGAAGCTGCCGAATTGGCGGCCTCGATACGTGTTTCACTCGTGGCCCAGCGAGAGAGTTTCGTGTTCGAAACCGTACTGTCGGACCCCGTTGGCGAAAAGGTCGACATCCTCGCTTCGTACGTCGCGTTTGGTTACACCGTCGTTCTCATCTTCATCCGCATCGATAGCCCTGACGAGTCGATCAGTCGCGTGGCCATGCGAGTCAGCCAAGGCGATCACGACGTTCCCGACGACAAACTTCGAGGGCGATTCGAGCGAACGCAAGCGAACCGGCAACGTGCTATTCGCTGTTTACCGCATGTCATTGTTTACAGTAACTGCGACTTGGCCAAGCCATATCAGCTCGTGGAGCATTACGAGAATGGGCAAAGTGCCCTCACCAGGCCAATGGAGTAGTCGCAATATAAGGAATTCTCTGTGGCACATTCAGAACGTTACATCCCAAGCGTCACAATCCCGGACGGTTCACTGAGTTCGCACCAGCGATTCCCGGCGAGCGTGAAATCTCAACGAAATGCAAGGCGAGTGATTGCTAGCGTGGCGCGATGAATTCTCGTATTCCCTGTATTTAGTTGCCATGTTTTTATTGAGATTGCCTTATGTTGAATTTAGCTGCCAAGGAGGCTAATCATGACTGGGTCCAATTCTGTCCAACCGCGTATGTATCTTTTTATTGATGCATTGATCCAAGGCTTACGAGAACGATTTGAGGCGATTCCCGATCCACGGCGATCTGCTAGCACTGAATACAGCTTAGCGGATTGCTTGATGGCAGCCTTTGCTATGTTCTCGCTCAAAGATCCTTCATTGCTTGCATTCGATTTGCGACGACAAGACTGAGGAAAACTAGTTGTCGCTAGACACTGGCCTTACGCCAGTTCATAAGTTCCAAAGACTGATTAATGATGCTGTTTACCGTTTCAGCGCTACCGACGCCGGTTTCCCGCTTACACAGGTTGACCAATTCTTCGACACTCGTGTATTCTTGACGACCGCTAAGCCATAGCAGCCACTGTCGGATCACTTCACGTTGTTTCCCCCGAGGCGGAGCGACTTTGGGCTCATGAACGACTACGGCAAAAAGCCTGACTGCTGCATCCAAACGGCTATGCTCGTTCGAATGGTTGTTTGACAGTTGGTAGTATCGTGCGTCCTTGAGCCCATCCCGCAGATAAGGCTTTGGCGTGTAGCCGTATCGCTCTTCAAATTCAGCGATTTTATGTTCATCGCCATTCATCGCTGTTATGTATTCGCTCAAGTATTGAACTATCACTGTCGGGGCCTCGCCACTTCGATACCTTTCATTGCTTCTCGCACATCACTTCACAATTCCTCCAAGGATTTGAACGTAGGTGGGACCTCGGATGCGAGCCAGCCAAAGATCGAACTCTAACTACGTAAATCCTAATCTTGGCCCCCAACTTTACAATCGCAACCAAAACGAATGAAAGGGTGAAAGGTCGAGAACGTAGCACCAGCATTGAAGTCTCGGCGAGAGATGGTGAATGGGTTCGCCACGGGGAAATTCGATGTCTTCTCATCTCACGCCATAGGTTCCATGTTCCCGAATGAACATTTCGACCGCAGGGGGGACTTGGTAGCGAATGCTGCCACCGCGTTCAAGTCGGGATCGCAAGTCAGCCGAGCTGATCTCGATTTGCGGCGTCGTTACTTGGAAACTAGCTAGGCGGCTTGCTTTTTCTTCGGAAAGGTAGGGCAATAGTTCGGTCCAGTTGGGTTCGCCCACGCCCCCGCGGGCAATCACGCATGGCGTAACCAATTGAAACAGCGCCGCTGGCTCTCGCCACTTGGATATGTCCACAAGCGAATCGGCTCCCATCAAGAGGAAGTAATCGGAGCCTATGTTTTCGGAGATCATCTCTCGCACCGAATCGATCGTATAGCTAACCCCTCCTCGATCAATCTCACGCGTATCGATCTCGAAGGCGGGATTTCCTCCAATGGCGAGTTGGACCATCTCAATACGATCCTTGTTACTCGTCGGTGGATTTTCGGTCTTGAAGGGAGAGACGTTTGCAAGCAGGAAGCGTATTTGATCTAGCCCCAGCGATTCGCGACAGAGCTCGGCTAGGAGCAAATGCCCATGGTGAATCGGGTCGAACGAACCACCGAAGATGCCGATTTTCTTTTTCGTCTCGGTGGGGCTCATGGGTCTTTCCGAAAATGGGTTCCGATAGTTTCAATAGGTTGAAAGCCCGCATCGCGCGGCTCAGCGAACCTTCATGTTGCGCAGCCAGTGATCGGTGGCTACATGCAACAGGGATTGATTAGGTTTTACAAAAACGATTTCGGCGCTCCCATTGTTGTAGTTTGTCCACAGGCGGGGTGAGTCCAACTCGATCTGCAAACGATAGGCCATCGCGAGGATCTCTTGCGGCTTTCCCGATTTCGCACTCCGTGGCTCGATCGATTGACTCATTTTGGCCAACTTGACCACGCGACCAATCATGACATCGGCCGTAGATTGCCCTAAACAAATGCGAGCCTCGGTACCGATGCGGATACCTATCCTTTGCTCTTCGCTGAGCGTGCATTCTACATAAGGTAGCGAATCTTGTACGATCCAGCCTATGACAGTCCCTCGATCCACCCATCGTCCTAGGTTTTCTGCGGAAAGCCAAGGCTGCTGTCCAAGCGGCCTCGGACCGGGTGGCAAGCCCATGGCGAGGGCCGACGGGTTTTCCGGTGAATCCGCTGGGGCAGCTATCGCAGGCTCAAACCGACCGCTTGACGGCGCGGTGACGCGAAGCCCCGCGACCTCGGTACGCTTTTTTCCCAGTTGCGACGCCACCAGCGTCTGTTGCGTTGTTACGCTCGGTATCGACGCGACTGCTCGGTCGTCTAGGTATGCTACCCGATGGAGGGTCTCTAACTGTTGGTTCAGCCTAGCCAAACGCGTCTCTAGTTCGAGGACACCTTTTTCGAGGGAGCGGTTGCTCAATTCCAACAGCATGGCTTCCGAGTCCACCCGATCGTGTCCTGTCTCTAATCGGTGTGCAACGACCCTACCGGGCAGGGAAGCATAAACAGGAACTCGTTGGCCAACGTAGAACGAACCGGCCGAGTAGGCTCTCCAGGGAAGCGGCATGTTCACGGCCCAAGCGAGCAGCAAACTGACCGCGGTCCAGCCCAACGCAATCACTCGCCTATTAGCAGAGTCCTTAGTCGCAATTCCCTGGTTGGCCAGAGTCCAAGCTGTCATGTTGGTTACCGTCCAACAACAACCATAGAACACGATAATGCCGAACCCCAGCCCGGCCAGTTGCCATTGGCAAGCCACGAAATAGACCATTCCCGCCAAACCACAAACCAAAAGCCCTCGGTTCACCGTCGACGCGAAAAAGTAGAAGGCCAGGAGTATGGAAACAGTCCACGATTCCTCGACTTTCTTCCCTCCAAGCAGGGCGTCCAACGAGGCAAAAGATCGCTCGCGTAGATTTTGCATTTTGACCAAGTCGCATAGGACAAAATAACCATCGTATTTCATCAAGGGATTCGCATTGAATAGCAACGTGATCACGGTGCATACGAGAAGTGTCTGCAGAGCGGTCTGATGGAGCCAGCCCGGATGGCTGGATAGCCAGATCGCGCCTGCCAAGGTGGCTGCGATCGCTTCGGTATACATCCCTGCCATCGCCACGGCGATACGTGACCAACGATTGCTAACTCGCCAAGCGTCGGTGATGTCGACGTAGGGGCAGGCGAACCCGAAACTAACAAAGATGCCTGCGTCCCGGCAGCTTGCCCCCATTCGCTTGCAGACGATCGCGTGCCCAAGCTCATGGATAGCGCGGGTAATCACGAACAGGGCTCCATAGCCGACCAACGCAGCAGGTGATCGCAGAGATTCAATACTCGGCAGCTCATTCCAAAGGTCATCCAGGCGCAAGACGATGAGGACGGCAACGATTGCCAACGCTGCGAACCAAAAGCAAACGGCTGCGCCTGAGTAAAGGTAGGAAAACTTGGGCGCCAATCGAGTGAGCCAACGATCCGGGGAGCCGAGTGAGACCTGCACTTGCAAGAACTTCGACATTGCTCCAGCGACCCCACGGCTCAGCGAATGGATCCAATGTGGCTGATTGGATCGATGCCGTTGGTCTTGTCGGGAGGGATGCGACGCAATGGCTGTGGCAATAGATTCCGAGGAGTCTCTGGTGTTCGCGAGTTCTGAAGGTTCGCCGTTTCGGATGGGAATCAAGATACCAGCTTGTTGGCACTTGAGGATCAATTCGTGTATCTTTTCCGGACGGATGGTGGCAGGAGCGAACGTCGCATGAAACGTGTTCGCCAATTCGACATAGGTAGAATGGTTGTCGAGCCAACGCAGCAATTGTAACTCGTGTTCGCCGCATCGAAAGATTCGTCGAGTCAGAGGATCAGTTGCGATCCAACAGGTCTGCATAGCGTTGTCTTCACGACTGGATTGCCAGTGGATATCACGCCGCAAACGAAATTCTAAAACGTGGCTGTCCGTCATGGGTGCTGCAATTGCATCGATACCGTCATGCCGGGCAGGAGCAGCCAGTGCTCGCCTGCTCTTTGATTCTGAACTGTGGCATGAACTCGCACTTTGTTGGTGGAACTGACTTCAGGGTCGAAGGAGGAGATGCGTCCGGCAAGTATCGTTTCGCTTGCTCCTCGCTTCGAAACGACCTTGACCGTTTTGTTCAACAGGCTGGCAGGGTCCATTTGGTCCAGGTCGACAAAGCAATCGATCCGCAGTTCATCCAGTCGGATGATCTTTAACACAGTCGTTCCAGCTTGAACCCATTCTCCCGGTCGGTGGTCGATTCGCGTAATGGTTCCGGAGATGGGGGACCGAAGTGAAAAGCGATCCAGCTTGTACTGGCTTAAGACAACAGCGGACTGAGTGAGTTTTGATTGGAGCTCTCTCTTTACTTTGGCGGCTTTGCTTTGCGTCAATTTGACTTTGGCTTGAATGGTGGCTAAGTGCCGCTGGCGAAATTCGCTGGGGCTGGCTGTTCCCTTGCTGGCCATCTCCTCGTAGAGGTCCGCTTGCAGTTCGGTCTCCTCCACGATTACTTCGGCCAGTCGAATATCGTAATCGTCCGAAGCTTCCATGGCTGCATGTTGAGCTTGTAAGCCGGCGGCGGATTTTTCCAGTTCCGCGATTTTTCCTTCTAATTTCGCGACTATCTGATGGGCGGTCACGGAATCGTTTTCGTGCACTTCGAGGGACGCGATAGCGGCGGATTCCTGAGACGGCAACTCCACACTCTCGATAGCGAAAACGGGGCATTTTTCGAAAAGCAACGAACTGGCGTCTTTGCCTCCACGCTGCTGCGGCATGGCGATTCCCGCCGAAACGAATAGGAATGCGGCCAAAGTGGGTATTGCTGAAAATCGAGTCTGAAGCGTCTTTTTCTTCATGATTGAACCATCATCGGCTAAATCCACATTTGGACGCGAGACCAAACCTTCTTTAAGAAATCTTTCCCAAGAGCCCAAGCCAAAGGGCCACGACCGGCAGGGATACTGATGCGGGCCGTAGCTCCCGCGAGATTCTCAGGGTCGGAAATGTTCTCGGTTGCAAGTTCGAATCGCAATCTCAGGACGCCGTCTCTCGGTTCAACGGCGCTTCCATTTTGTTGAAAGGTCTCGAACCGAGGGATGGAATCGGGACAATATCGAACGGGGAGTGGACTCTGCGGCATGCTCGTCAGAGTTGCAAAGGGTTTGCAGCTGTCTTGTTCGATCGCATGCTGGAACTCGCGAGCATCGTGTTCGGGCAGGGAGGTTTCTAAAACCCATCGGGTTCCCGTCTCATGCAAGGATAGAAGCCATTGGCCGGTCCTAAGCGGTCGGTTCGAAAGATTCTCTTTGGCATTCCAGGTTGCGATCACGCCGTCGACCTTGGCGACAACGCGAAGCGAGCTTATTTGGCGGTCGAGTTGTTCCAATTGCGCTTTTTCGAAAGGGCGGACGCTGAGTAGTGACTCGCGTTCACCCTCCAGCTCATAGCGTTGGGAAGTGCTCAGAGCAGTCTCGCGAAGCAGTCTCGCTTCGATATCTGCTAGACGATGAAAACTTCGAAGCTGTTGGGCCAAGAGCTGGTCGTGCTCCGTTTCCAAGGAATCCGAACGGAGCTGCATCAGAAGTTCCCCGGCATGCACTCGCTGGCCATGCTCGACCGAAATCGATTCCACCGTTGCGTCCATAGGAGCGTAGACATGCTGCTGAACCAGCGGTACGACGATCGCCGTCGCATGCAAACCTATCGGGACGGGAATCCATAGTACTATCGCGACTAGAGCGAGCACCATTACGGCCTGAACGGATCGTGGCCAGGTCCATGGTTTCGCGATCTTGCGGAGAGTGGTAGTCGTTTCTTCGCTGGATTGAATTGCGTCACGCCACCAGGGGATTTGTAACGCGGACAAGCCGAGCCGTACGATCAACCCGCATTGTTCCTTGCATCGCATGGGGGGACGATCAAGACCGGACCAAGTGATGAGTATCCCCACTTTTCGCCCATCGAAAACTTCTAGCAAAGGGATCCAATGGAATTCCGTCACCGCCAAAGTGTTTAGCACGCGGGTCAGGTCGGGGTCACGGTCTTCCACCGATCCATCGAGTTGTTCGGAGCGCAGGCCACCTCCCATGGGCAGGAGTTCATGCATGCCTCGCATCGAGCGTTCGATGAGATTGATTCCTTCTGCCCGTCTATCGATTTCCGCCAGTCCGGCGGCACCTTCTACGCGATAGTTTCCGAAACGCGATGGCTTACGAACCAAAAAAGCGTGTTCGGATCGCGCGTGTTCGCGCACAATGTTTAGCAGACGCGAGATACCTTTTTTGTGGTTCGAGCATTGAGCCAGCTCGGTCATCGTTTTCTCTGCCAATGACAAGCATGCTTTATCTCTTTCAAAAGCCCGCAGACGATGGGAGCGATAGTAGTCGCTCAACAAGTCCGCCATCTGCGACACAAAACGCAGGTAGCCACGTTGGCTCGAGGGCCCACCGCTGGGCGTTTGGACGACCTGGAGCCAGAAGCTGCCAATTTCTTTGGGGACAGTCAGGGGGGCGAATATCAATAGGTCCGAGATTGGGTTCACCGGACGCTGCCGGTCGAGTACAACCTCTCCCGGTGGAATCAGGATTGGCTGCTTTTCACGCGAGACCGCATTCAAGATAGCTAGATGAGCATCCGACGGACGCGACTCGTTTGGGTTCGACGCGGGTGCCAAACTGTCAACAGTGCTTGCTGGCGAGGGTATGAAGGGTTCGGGCAACTCGCCCAAGGCCTGAGAAACAGCATCCAATTGGCTCTCGAGGAAATCCAGCTGTTCGAACGAGGAGGCAGATGGTTCGCTCGCTTCCCGGTTTTCGATGGATCCGGAGGTCTCCTCGATGGCCAGCAAAGCAACATTGAGATTATTGCTTCCCAGAAGTCGCCATTGGTTTTCCGAGACCTGATGCCAGAGAGCCGCTCCCTGTGCTCCCATGGCGTTGACGATCTTAGGAAGGGCATTCGCCAGGAAGACGCTCGGCTCGATAGGTGAATGGGCCAGGATTGCGATCGACTCGACGATCGACCGGATTTGATCTTTGGTTTGCTGAACAAACGCATTATCCAGGGGGAGCGGACTGCGCCGATCGACCAAGGAGTCAGCCATGGACGGCCCAAAATGCTGGCGCAGACTACCGAACTCCGAGACGAGGTCTTGGGAAGGCAAATTTCCGGAGTTTGTAGGGGAAGGCTGAAACATACAGCGTGGGGTTATCAAATCGCCGGTCCAAATGCAAGATGAGAATGATCCTAACGGCAAAAGAACATAGTTTTCGAACCTCTGAGTACAATAGAGTGTTCATTGACACTAACTCCATGCAGATGGACGCGAACAGTAAGAGCGGGTTTCCCCAGTACTCGATTCCCCATTCGATTCCTCCCTAATCGCACTGCAATTTTACACGCACCGAGCACGCGAACATGCCTACCATCCTCAATTCCCGAGCCTGTCTCTACGCAGCCAGTTTCCACTCAGCCTGTTTCGACGCAGTACTGCTCCGTGGTTTGTTCGCGCTGGCGGCCTTGCTCGGGCTCTGTATCGGTCAGCCGACGGAGTGTTCGGCGGACGATACGGCAGCCAACGTGCCGGTCAGGAAAGAGGGAAGGCGAGGCAATTTTCCAATTCAAGTCGAAAAAATCGATCGGTCGATGGCTGCCAGCTGGGCCGATTTTGACTTGAAGCCATCTCCGTTGGAGGATGAAATCAAGTGGTGCCGCAGGGTCTATTTGGACGTGATCGGTAGAATTCCCAGTTACGACGAATTCTCCGAATTTGCCAAGGATAAATCACCGGAAAAGAAGTGGACGTTGCTGACACGGCTCTTGAATGACAGTCGCTACACGGAGGAGTATGCGAACCATTGGTCGACGGTCTGGACGAACATTTTAATTGGTCGCAATGGCGGGATGGAGAATCGGTCGCTGACCAACCGTACCGGCATGCAAAAGTATCTTCGCGATTGCTTTGCTCAAAACAAACCGTACGATGAAATGGTGCTAGAGTTGGTGACGGCAACAGGTGCAACCAAACCCGGAACGGAAGGTTTTAACGGTGCGGCCAACTTTTTGGTCATGAAGTTGAACGAGGAGGATGGAACCCAAGCTACGGCTGCAGTGTCCCGTATCTTTATGGGTTTGCAAGTTCAATGCACGCAGTGCCATAATCATCCGTTCAATCAATGGAAGCAGCAGAAGTTTTGGGAGTTCAACGCTTTCTTTCGTCAATCACGAGCTCTTCGCAAGTTTGTATCAGGGACTCGCGATTTGGATCATGCGGAAGTGATCAATCAAGACTTTGAGGGTCCCGGAGGTCGAGTCGAGGAAGCAGAAATCTACTATCAGTTGCGAAACGGTCTGACCAAGGTTGCTTATCCAACGTTTGTCGATGGTACCGAGATTGGCAAGAGTGGTTTGGTCAATCAAGTCAACCGACGCGAAGAGCTTGGTAGGCTAATGATGAGCAGCCCGTTCCTCGATAAATCGATCGTCAATCGGATGTGGGCGCATTTCTTGGGTTATGGATTCACGAAGCCAATCGATGACTTGGGACCACACAATCCCACCACGCAGCCTGAGCTCTTCGAATCTCTGGCTACTGACTTTCGGTCCGCCAGCTATGACCTAAAGCAATTGATCGTTTGGATCACGATGTCCCAACCGTACCAGCTCTCTTCTAGGATTACGAAAGACAATGCTGCCGACGAACCTTCGCTAGGTGAGCCGCCCAAGTTCTCCCATTTTTATACCCGGCAGATGACGGCTGAGCAGCTCTACCAATCGCTAGCGGTTGCAACGCAAGCGAACAGAAAAGGTACGCTGGAGGAGCAGCAACGTCGGCGGGACGATTGGATGCGTCAATTCGTAGTGGCTTTTGGAACAGACGACGGCGAAGAGACAACGACTTTCAACGGTTCGATTCCCCAGAGCTTGATGTTGTTCAATGGCGACTTGATCAAAGAAGCGATTTCTGTCGATACGGGGAGTTGGTTGTCTGGTTTGTCGCAAAACAAAGGTGGACCTGCAGAGAAGATTCAGTATTTGTTTCTTGCAGGCTTGGGGCGGCGGGCTAAGCAAGAGGAGCTCAACATCGCACAGCAGATTCTCGTCGCTCGTAAGAATGACTTAGGTGGCATGCTGCAAGACATGTGGTGGGCTATCCTGAACAGCAACGAGTTTATTTTCAATCACTAGGCGCTTATCGATTCTCAATCACAGCTAACAAACATTTTTGCAGACGGGAAATCGTATTATGTGGTCAAGACTAACAACTCCGGCGGGAATGGATCGACGACATTTTTTGAGTCACATGGCGGGAGCCAGTGCGCTGCTCGGTTCTTCAATGTCGCTAGGCAATTCCATGCGATTGCATGCGGACACGCTGAAGAAGAACAGCAAAGCCTGCATTGTACTGTGGATGGGAGGAGGGCCCTCGAGCATGGATATCTGGGATTTGAAGCCAGGGACAGACAACGGCGGACCTTTTAAGGCCATTTCCACTTCTGGAGATGTCCAGATCTGCGAGCACATGCCGCTGATGGCCAAGCAGATGCATCACATGAGCATTGTTCGCTCGATGAGCACTCGCGAAGCGGATCACAATCGCGGCCGTTATTACATGCATACTGGATATGTACCGGATGCCAATGTTGAATATCCAAGCTACGGTTCTGTGCTGGCTCATGAATTGGCTTCGCCTACGCAGCGGCCCGAGTTAGACATTCCACCCTTTGTTTCGATTGGAGGAGCCAGCGAAGGGCCCGGTTTCTTGGGAATGGCCTGGGCCCCATTCATGGTTTCTAGCAATGGCAAAATCCGCAACATGGAGATGAAAATCGATCTGATGCGACTCGGGCAGCGCCGCATTGCACTGGAGTCGATCGAGAATTCCTTTATAGGGCAGAAACGCGGGACAGTATTGGAAGATCACCGCAAAGTGCTGAGCAAGACATTTGAATTGATGACAAGCGAACAGATGAAAGCCTTTGAGGTCGATACCGAGCCCGATGCCGCGAAAGAGCGTTACGGCAAGAATAATTTCGGACAGGGGTGCTTGTTGGCAAGGCGTTTGGTCGAAGCGGGGGTTCCGTTTGCTGAAGTCGACTTGGGTGGCTGGGACAATCATCAAGGGATTTTTCGAACACTGGAGAGCGACCGCCTGCCGGTTTTGGACAAGGCGATGAGCGCTTTGGTTGAAGATTTGGCACAGCGAGAGCTTTTGAAAGATACGTGTATCGTTTGGATGGGTGAGTTTGCGAGGACTCCTCGAATCAATGCCGATGCGGGACGTGACCATTGGGCTAGAGCATGGAGCGTGGTTGTCGGTGGCGGCAGTATTCAAGGAGGCAAGGCTATCGGTGCCACGAGTGCGGATGGTACGGAAGTTACCGGTGATCCGTATTCGTCAGAGGATTTGATGGCCTCGGTTTGCCATTCGTTGGGAATTTCTCTGGAAACGACTTTTACTAGCCGGAGCGGTCGGCCGATGAAGATTGCTAATAGCGGAAAAGTAATCAAGGACCTTTTTGGATAAACCTTATTGAGCGCCAAGCCTCTAGAGCCATCAGAATCCATCCCCAGTGCGACTCCCCCACTCGATGCATCGTCGCTCATCGTCGATTATCAAGCGGGAGTGTGGAGATATTTGCGCGCCATCGGATGCGATCATGCTTTGGCCGACGACTTGACACAAGAGACTTTTTTTGCAGTCTTGCGACGGCCGTTCGTTCAGATCAGCCCGTCAGCCACATTAAGTTATCTAAGGCGGGTTGCTTACCATTTATTGGTGTCATACCGGCGGCGTCAAAAACGCATGATCGTCACGAGCGAGTTGGAACAGTTGGATTCACAATGGTTGCGTTGGGCGGGTGCTGACGGGAATGGCGATGAGTTGATGAATAACCTGTCGGAGTGTTTTGGTCGTTTGACTAAGCGAGCTCAACTGTCGTTACAGTTGCGGTTTTCGGAGGACGCAAGTCGCGAGCGGATCGCGGAGCAATTGGGAATCACGGAGCATGGTGCAAAAAACCTCATGCAACGGGCCAAAGCACAGTTAAAGCAATGCCTAGATGAGAAAATAAATCGTGAGTAATTCACAAGTGGACCCGATGGAAGAAAATAATCAGTTGCTGGACCCCAGTCAATTCATGCTGACCATGTTGTTGGAAGATATGATTGACGCAACCGAACCGCCCGACTTTTCCGTTCGCATTCTGAAGCGACTGGATTCCGAGGCAAGCTGCGAGGTGCTCGAATCAAACTCGCTAGTCAGGGAAAGAATGCTTTCTCCGCAAGCGCAAGACGAGGCGGTGAAGTGTGCGGCAGAGGAGATCGAGAACGGCTATGGTTTAGTGATTCCGCCACCTCTGGTAGTTCTTTCTAAATCAATTCCCATAGAGAGTGATTTGGAGAAATGGATACGTCGTGGGGTGGTTACTGTGGCTGCATTGGCCGCTGCTTTGGTGGGAGCCTTGGTGATTCCGAGTTGGTTTGCGCAGCGAACCGCGCCTAGCCCGTCTAGAAGTGACTCCTTGGCCACGGACAGTACAGACGATAACGCGAAGTTGAGAGGGATCGAGGCGGACGAGAGTGCGGTTGCAATCCAAGACTCTTCTGCATTGCCAAAATTAAGCGATCCAGGGGAATCGGGAAACGCGATCGATCGCGTAGCTACGGATTTGTCGAGAACGATTTTGCCGGTAGAAGGCTCCGCTGCATCGAACAACACAGCGTCCGACTGGAAGGTGAATCGGATGGGAATCGCGGCTTCTGGATCCACCGTAGAGATGGCGGATGCGGCGACGAGGCCCATGAAAGACGAGGATATCATCGGTGTCATCGACAGCCAGCTCAGTTACCTTTGGAGCCGTTTGAGGCTCGTAGCGGGCAAACCGTTGGGTAGCGACAAGTGGTCGGATCGAGCTTGCCAGACTCTCCTGGGGCGACAAGCCACCACCGCGGAGAAAGAGGTACTTCGATCCAGCAAAGAATCGAACAGGGAAGCAGAATTTGTAGACCGCTTGGTCGCGAGCGACGAGTTTGCAAAACGTTGGTCCAGGCTTCTTGCAGAGTACTATCTTGGGAGCCGGCCTCTCGTGTCGCAGGCTCGAGCCGCGTCGGAACTCGAGTTCGTGGAATGGCTTGAAGAGTCGCTCACCGACCGTACGTTCGTAGGAGATTGGGAGAAATCCATGTTGGAAGGACAGATAGCGGAGGACGGTTCGAAGAATCGTGTCGACGCGGCTTCGTTTTGGTTAGCCGAGACGATGGAACGGGCGATGGCGAATAATCGCGATGCAACAGATCATTTGGTACCGCTTCTTCAACGCAAAGCGTCGCGTGAAGAGGGACTAATCGGTGCATCTAGGCAATTGATGCGTATTGCTGGGAATTCGGGAATGGTCTGTTCTCAATGCCATGCCGATGCAAACGGCAGTTTTGAGATAGGGAAGATGGCAGGTGCGACCGATCAGCCACGCACAGACAAACCTTTTTGGCGAGTTCCAGCTAGCCTCACGGGCTTGTCGCTCAGTTATCAGAAGACATCTCGAACGCTAAAGTCCGATTCGAAGACTGATTACTTTGTGGAGGATCGCGATGGACGTTTAGAGCTGATTCCGCCCGGCTCGCCTACTTTGGCAAATGGGAGTGTTGCGACGCGTTCGGTAGGAGATTTTTTTCAAATTTCTGTCGAACCGCGCCGAGCGCTCGTCGAGATGGTTTGGAGCAATGTTTTCCAACAGCCACTGGCTCCAGCGTTTGGTCTCTCCGACGGCGAGGGGCGTGCCGAGAGGCTGGATTTGCAAGTTTTTCTAGCCGATCGTGTACAAAGCCAGCGGTCCGATCTGGGGTCTCTCCTTCGTTGGATTGTCCTCTCGAAAGCATTCCATTTAGAAGGGATCGAAACAGGTTCCGCTTGGTACCTGAAGTCCACCGAATCGCAAATCGCAAGTGTTCAAACACAGCGGAGAGCTTTCGCAAACTTTCCAGCTTCCGAAACACTTCAGGGGGAGTCGAGTAAGTTGCCGATGGACAAGATCGCGAAGTGGATAGACAGCAAGCGATCCTTTGGTTTGTCCGTAGAGGCTGCTTTGGCTCAAGGGCTCAGCAGCGATCCAGCTGGAAACAAAAAACCCGCCAAGCAGGTGGAGTACAGTGATGATCAGGTGAGGTATTTGATTTCTGTGATGGAACCGTATAGCGGATTGAGTGAGTTGTCGGTTCGCATGGCTGAGAGTTCCATGTCTTGGCCGATGCTTTTGGAACATGCTTTCTTGGCCAGCGACGCACGTTTTCCTAGCCGTTCTGAGCGAGATGAGGCCACAAAACTGTACGAGAGCGTGGGCAAGGATCGGGCAAGGGCTTGGATATTGATTACGAACGGCCGGCTTGGAAGCTGGTAGGTGCGATGGTCGGTGAGTTTGCCACCGTCGTCCGTTCAGCCACAAGGCAATACTCGCGACGATTGTGTGCGAGTTGGCGAGCCGCGACGCGATCGAAACCCCAGCTGCGAACTCGCTCAAGATGCTGAGGGATTTCCGTGGCGTGTTCCCAGGTCGAAAGCTTGACAGTAAGGATCAAGCCTTGAAAGTTCGAAGTCGGATAGGTAACGATGGCTTCGACCGTATCGAGCGTATAATTGGGAGCCACGTTGGCATCGCACACTAGGAACCGGAACTTTTTGAAAAGCCTTCGTTTGACTTGCTGTGACTTCGATCGCCAATGTTCGAAACGGGGATTGTCGACGATGGATGGATCCATATCGGCTGGATCGATACCGACGACATGAGCTCCAAGATCCAATAGCCTCTGGCAAGCGCCACCGGGCGAAGAACCGATTTCTACAACATGATCACCTGGTTTGATCGACAATTGGCTCCAGGGAATCGCTTCGGAAATCTTCAGGTAAGCGCGACTGATCATGTTCTCGGGTATAGGGACAGCGAAGACACCGCCGGGCCAACCGTCCGATTGTTTTTGAACCAGTTTGGCGGCGACCCACCAACGATTCGGTTCGAGCAGAATAACCTCCAGCAATTTAGTTCCAACGGTAGCGGCTGTATTAATCAATTGGCTGCGCGGGTCGCGGCGATCGAACATGGCTTTGCGAAATTGGTCTGCGATCGACTCTGCTAGTACGGACCTGCCTGGTTCGAACCCATGCCAACCGGGTTGGGCTACATCGCGTTGCCAAACGTGCAAGCGGGTCCAGTCGGCAGCTTCATACTGGTTGAGGATATCCGTGATCAATCGATTGGAATCTTCCCCGTCAAATTTACCCAATGCGTGACCAGCGGTTCGTATGAGCGGAGATTCGGGCAGAGGTCGCGACCAAGCGGGTGTGTTGAGCTCTGACTTGAGCGTTACAAAGCCCTTCTGCGAGAAGGCTAGCCGAAAAGGACCTTGCGGTTCACAAAGCTGAGATTTGATGGTCGCTTCGGCACCGTGTTGGCACGCGAAATAGACGTAAGAGCTGTTAAGCGATAGGGTCATTGAACAAAGCGACAAAAGCAAAAGAGTAGTATCGAAGGAGTGTCCCACTGAGAATAGTCGAAAGTCCGACGGGCGGAAGCGGTCAGGTCGTGGTACGCAAAGGGATGTGTGATTCTCGAAGAAAAGACGAGTATAAACGAACTTTGGTAGTGGACGATCAGGCATTGTCTAGCCTATAAATACGGATCCAAAAAACGAGATTTCACCGGGGACGCTATTGAAGGAATCACTCAACCAATCTTTATGGCCAAAAAAGAAGAAGCATTTGAAGTGGAGGGGACGGTAACGCAGGCTCTCGCGAATACACGTTTTCGTGTGCAATTGGAGACCGGTTCCGAGGTACTGGCTCACGTCGCTGGAAAGATGCGAAAGAACTTCATCCGCATTGTGCCAGGGGATAAGGTACGAGTTGAGTTGTCTCCCTATGACTTGACAAAAGGCCGCATCGTTTTTCGAGAACGATAGGAAAATTTGTAGCTCAGTTCATCCGAAGCGAGAATAGCGACATGCAGCTCCGGATCATCTTTGATTACCGTACTTTTGAGCTAAAAATGCGGCAGCTTTTCTGATAGATGCGTTGAAACCGCTCTCTACGATTTGACCAGAATCGTCTATAGTTTGGTTCATTCGGTGGGTTTTCACCAATTTGTACCAAGGATTGGGGGGCCGCTGCGAACTGTTCTAGCCTAACCTCTACAATTCCGAGTCATCCTTACAATTCCGAGTCAATGGAGTCCTGTTCATGAAATTACGATGGTTACCGACAGCAGTGTGCTGTGCCTCCTTGGGAATGGCAACTTTCCATACACCCAATCTATGCCGAGCCCAGGAAACTAAGCCAAAAGCTGCACCGGTGGACGTCGCCGACGAATCGGAGGATAGTTCTGTCGTCGTCGTCGCGATGGGTTCTTTGGATACATTGATCCCCAACATCCAGCACATAGCTAGGATGGTCGGGCAAGGAGCGGTTGCGGGCGGCATTTCCTCGTCGGTGAATCAATTTGCCGGCGGCTTGGATCGTGCACGACCGTTTGGTGTTTTTGTGGATCTCGACGAAAATGGGCAACCAACTCCAATCGGGTGCCTGCCCATCGAAGACATGGAACAGTTTCTCGGTGGCCTAAGTATTTTCGGCGAGGCCAATGATCTGGGGGATGGGCTGTATGAGTTCAACTTTGGCAGTCCGGTCTATGCTCAAAAGGCGGGCAAATGGTTGTACGTCGCCCAGACAGAAGAGGCTCTTGGGGATATCGACGAAAATATGGGAGATGCACTCCCAAAGATGATTCAAAAATACGATGTTCGTATCCAAGTAAATCCCCAGAATGTGCCCGACGAATTCATCGATTTTATTATGGGCCAAATGCAAGCAGGGCTTGACCAAACTATGGCCGCCCAGTCCAGCAGTATGGATGCCGAAGAAATGGAAGCTGCTCGGGGCACTTCCGAACAGATGATGGAACAGATGCAAGAAGGAATCGAAGGAACGGAGAAGCTGGTCATTGGATTGGCGGTAAACAAAGCAGAGAAACAAACCCTGCTAGATTTTGGCACCCAATTTGTAGTCGATTCCAAATATGCCAAATCGATGGAAAAAATGAAAGCGAGTAAAACCGCGGTAGGTGGCATCCCTCAGGATGCATCCATGATGACTCTTCAGACGTT
>Ga0105048_10002652_pt1 | contig 29114 bp, 25 predicted proteins | sample MAT05_FD_78382 | JGI IMG/M metagenome (GOLD analysis project Ga0105048, IMG submission 78382) | Freshwater microbial communities from Lake Fryxell liftoff mats and glacier meltwater in Antarctica - MAT-05 | ecosystem: Environmental > Aquatic > Freshwater > Ice > Liftoff microbial mat | place... | reverse complement strand
TGAACTCTGTGTCCTCTGTGACTCTGTGGTAAGTTTCTTTCTTCTGCTCGCCTCATTGGAACTCGGCGTGGACTCGCCCAATGCTTATCGGGAACGGCGACCCCGCCATGGCAGGTGGGAACGGAGTTTCCATCCCGAGATGGCGCAAGACTTCAGAAAGGCCCCTTGAATTCCAGCACTTCCGGTGCGTCGACGTGGTCCGGGGTCCAGGTCGCCTTCGGCCCGTGGACGAGCTTGTACGCCGCCGCGGCGATCGTGGCTGGGTTGGGGTAGAAAAGATTTTCGAGGTTCTTGGGCGTCGGACACACCACCGCGGGGCAGGTGATGCGGTGGAACATGAACGCTTTCTCACCCTGAAGGCGTTCGCCGACCCGGGCGATGATTTCCGCGCTCGCCCCGCACGCTGCCCAGCCCATATCCGCCACGAGCAACCGGCCGGTGCGGGCCACCGATTCCGCGATCGTCTCCACATCCAGCGGGGAGAGCGACACGGGGTCGATCACGTCCGCGGCGATGCCCACCTTCGTGAGGCAGTCACGAGCGCGAAGCGATTCCACCGCTGCGTGCAGGATGCCGACGATCGTGACATCGTTGCCGTGGGCGAGATAGCGAGCCTTGCCAAAGGGAACCGTGTACGACTCCGGAGGCACGTGTCCCTTCTGGGTATGGACCATCCGGTGCTCGACGAACACCACGGGGTTATCGTCTCGGATCGCCGTGGTGAGTAAGCCCTTGGCGTCGTACGGCACCGAGGGAGCGACGACACGCAGACCGGGCGTGTGCATGAACCATGAGTGCAGGGCCTGCGAATGCTGGGCGCCCTGGCCCCAGCTGCGGCCAATGACGGAGCGAATCACCAGGGGCACCTTCACGGCGCCGCCGAACATGGAACGCATCTTCGCCGCCATGTTCACGATCTGGTTGGCGGCCAGGATCATGAAGTCCATGCGGATATGGACGTGGATCGGCCGCAGGCCTGCGAGGGCGGCGCCGATGGCGATGCCGGTGATGCCGTCCTCGGAGAGTGTGGTATCGTGGCAGCGTTTCGGGCCATACTTCTCGGCAAGGCCGCGGGTCGTGCCCCAGATGCCCTTGTGGTCATCGACGCCCTGGCCAAGCACGAAGACGCGATCGTCCCGGCCCATCTCCTGGTCGGTCGCCTCGCGAAGAGCCTCTGCGAATGTGATCACGCGGTCCATAACTGGGAACATCCTCGATACCAGCCCGGCTCGCGAGTCGGGCGGACAACCTCACGCAAACAAATCGGTGTACAACTCTTCCGCCGGCGGGAACGGACTCGCCTCAGCGAAAGCGAACGCATCCGCGATCTCCGCTTCCACCTCGCGTTTCACCCGCTCTCGCACCTCGGCCGCGAGCGATTCGCCGACGCGCGTCACGGGATCGCAAGCCAGCCAGGGCTCCGCTTCCGTACGGGGACGATAGCCCGCGCCGTAGTCCTCGTTGGGGCCGACGTGTTCGAGCCAGCGGTAGCAGCACACCTCGAACAGCACCGGGCCCTTACGCGTGGTGCGGAGGCGATGGATTTCCTCGACCGCTGCGCTGCGGAGTTTCCAGTAGTCGCCATCCTCGAAGCGTTGGGTTCGGCAGCCGTACGCCGCCGCGAAGTCCGCGATGCTCTTCCATGGATGGCGAGTCTTCAGGCCGCTGTGGATGGCGTAGAAGTTGTTCTCGACGATGAAGAGCACCGGCAGTTGCCGGCCTGCGGCGAAGGTGAGACTCTCGTGGAAAGCGCCTTCCTCCACGGCTCCATCGCCAAGAAAACAGGCGACGATCTCCGGCTTTTCCTGCATCTCCAGGGCGTGCTGATAGCCGACCGCGAGGGGCACCGTGGTGCCAACGACGGCGGAGGTGCCCATCACGCCCGCGGCGACGTCGATCAGGTGCATCGAACCGGCCTTGCCCTTCGCGCAGCCGGTGACCTTGCCGTAAAGCTCCGCGATCATCTTTCGCAGGTCGCCGCCCTTCGCGAGATACATGGCGTGCGAGCGATAAGTGCCAAAGACGATATCCGATGGTTCAAGGGCATCGCAGATCGCCTGCGACACTGATTCCTGGCCGATCGAGAGGTGAACGGGGCTTTTGATCTTGTCCGTGGGATAGATTCGCGCGACCTCTTCCTCGGCCCGGCGAATGCGAAGCAGGTTGCGGAAGGCGAGTTCGGACTGTGTGGGGGTCGGTGTCATGTCTCTCAAGCCGCTGGCGGCGTAGCGTTGTGGCGCACAATCACCTGGTATCGGAACCGACATCGATCACAAACTCAGTGCCGAATCGGAGTTTCAAACGTCACTGCGCTCGGCAACTCTAAGCCGCAAGCGGCTAGACAGAGCGACGCTTCTCTTCCAACTCCGCTTCACGGCGCCAGTAGTCCAGCAGGAACCTCAGGCTCGCACCGGCGTCGTGGCGGGGCTTCCAACCGGTCGCCTTCTCGAACTTCGTTGTATCCGGAATCTGCAAGGTCACGTCGGCTGGCCTTAACAACTTCGGGTCGACGCGATGCGGGATCGGCTTGTTCGTGAGTGAGATCAGCCGTTCCAGCACTTCGCCGACGGTCATCGTCGTGGTGCCCCCGATGTTATAGACCTCGCCGGGCTCGCCGTATTGCAGGGCCAGCCAGTAGCTCTCCATCGCATCGCGGACGTCGATCAGCGTTCGCACGGAGTCGAGGTTTCCGTGAACGAGTTCCGCTTGCAGGCCGCGCTCGATGAGGGCCACCTGCCGGGCGAAGCTGGTGGCGAAGAGGTCCGTGCGGCGCGGGTTCACATAGGTGAACATGCGGGTGCGGATGATCTTCATCTTGTACGCGGTGAAGTAGGTCCAGCCGAGAAGATCCTGAGCCACCTTCGAGACAGCGTACGGGCTCGCGGGCCGTAGCGGGGCAGTTTCCTTGATCGGCACATCCTTCGGGTCGACCTGGCCATAAACCTCGGAAGTGCTGCAGATCTGAATCCACGGGTCAAGATCCGCGTGGCGTACCCCTTCGAGGAGATTGCTAGTGCCCAGGATGTTGTTGCTCAGCACGGCCTGTGGCGTCGTGAAGGAGGCCCGCACATTCGCATGGGCGGCGAGGTGGAAGATCGCGTCCGGCTGGCTTTCCTGAAGCGAACGCAGCACGGCGCCGTAGTCGCAGAGGTCGACCTCGTGGAGTTTCACGCGGTCGCGGACAAGGCGGAGGTTGTCGTGCGTCGTGGTGCTGTGCCAGCGGGAGAAACCATGGATCTCGACGCCGGGGATATGCTCGGCAATGTAGTCCGCGAGGTAGCTGCCGCCAGAGCCGGCGATGCCGGTGATGAGCACACGCTGGAAAGTGCGCTTCGCTTCGTGGTTCACGGTGCGCCTCCCGTCCCGCCGGGAATGCTATTGAGCAGGTCGCAGAGTTGCTTCACCCGGCTGGGTTCAAGCGTCGGGTAGTTGCCAATGTAGTAGCCGAAGAAATGAACGTGATCGACGTTCGGGTACTCAAGGAAAGCGTTCGGCTTCAGCAACTTCCGTAGGTAGGGCTGGCGAAGTTGGTTGCCGCCGCCGGAGGTGCCGCGACGGAACTCGATGACGGCTTCGCGGAGCGTGCTCTGGATTCGCTGGCTGAACTCTTCATCCGCGTGCTTCTGCACCAGCGTGAAGGCGTAGTTGCTGGATCCTTCAAACTTGAAGTCCGTGCGGTACTTCGCGGGGTCGAGGTTGTCCAGGAAAACCTTGAGGTTCGCCGTGCGGCGCTGGTTGCAGTCGTCGAGTCGGCGAAGCTGCGATCGGCCCATCACGGCGTTGATCTCGGTGCTGCGGACGTTGTAAGTCGGGTACGCGAAGATGAAGTCCGGGTTCAGGTCCGGGTAGTCCCGCGAATACGTGTCGCGAAGGGCGGCGTCATTCGACTCGCGGACCAAGCCGTGGGCGCGGAGCATGCGGAGAATCTGATACACCTCGGGGTCGTCCGTGCTCACCATGCCGCCTTCGATGGTGGTCATGTGATGTGCGTAGTAATAGCTGAAGTTCGAGACCCAACCGAAGGTGCCAAGCCGTCGGCCATTGTGGGTGGCGCCGTGCGATTCGCAGACGTCCTCGATCAGCGGGATGTCGCGGGCCTTCAGTTCCGCGAGCAGCCGATCCGTCAGGGCGTCGTAGCCGAGGATGTGCGTGAGGAAGACAGCCTTCGTTCGCGGGGTGATCTTCTCGAGGATGCGTCCGGTGCTCATGCCGAGGGTTTGCGGGTCGATATCCGCGAACACGGGCTCGAACCCAGCGTGCAGCACGCTGGCGACATCGCTGACCCAGGTAAGCGGCGGTGTGATGACCTCGCCGGGCCCCTTGAGGATCTTGAGGGCCGCGAGGGTGATGAAGTTGGCGGAGGAACCCGAGTTCACGAAAACGCTGTGCTTGACGCCCAGCCAGTCCGACCATTCTTTCTCGAAGGCGAGGACGTTTTTCGACTGCGTGAGGATCGGGTCGGTCTGCTGAAGCAATTCGATGACAGCATCAAGATCCTCGCGGAGGACGTTGTTCTGCATCAGCGGCCAGTGGAATTTCGGAGTGGCGCTCATGATTGAATCTGTTCCGAGTCCCGCGTTCCTCGTTCCGCATTGCTCCAGGGTTCGTCCGGTTCCGGCTCGTAGAAGATAATCTGGCTGCCGGTGCGTTCAAAGCGGAAGGGAACGTGGATGAACTTGTCCAGTCGCTTGCGGATGTTGGCTTGCTTGTCGGGAGGGACAAAGAGCAGGAGGAAGCCGCCGCCGCCGGCGCCCAAGAGTTTGCCGCCCAGGGCCCCCGCGGCGCGAGCCGCCTCGTACATCGCATCGATTTCGGGGTTCGTCACACGGGCGCCCATGCTCTTCTTGGCGGTCCAGGCTTCGTGCAGGAGCTCACCGAAGCCATGGATGTCCGCCTTGCTCGTCAGGAGTTCCGTCGCCTCGTCGACGAGGTTCATCAGTGTTCGCAGTTCCCGGCGTCGGTCGTCGATGGCGGCAACATATGACCCGGCGATGTCGCTGGCGGTGCGGTTGATGCCCGTGAAGACGAGCATCAGGTGGTCGTTGAGTTCATCAAGACGCGAGCGCGGGATGGTGAGCGGGCGAACGGAGATGTCGCCACTGATGCCAAAGTGGATGGTGTTCACGCCGCCATGAGCCGCGAAGACCTGGTCCTGGGAGCCGACGGTTTCCTTGAGAACCTCCTGCTCCATGTGAATGCCTTCCGCCGCCAGTTGCTGCTTGCTCACCACTTCGCCGCGAAGGGCGTGGAGCGCGTGAAGCAACCCGACCGTGAAGGACGAACTCGAGCCCATGCCGCTTCGTGCGGGAAGGTCGCCGTCGTGATGAATCTCGACGCCGCGGGTGATGTTCATGAACCGCAGCGATTCGCGAACCGAGGGGTGCCGAATGTCGTCGATCGTCTGGCAATTCTCGATATGCGAGTAGATCACGCGAATGCGATGCTCAAAGAAGGGCGGCAGATAACGAACGGTGAGATAGCAATACCGGTCGATCGCGCCGCCAAGGACCACGCCGCCATGCTTGCGATACCAGGCAGGATAGTCCGTGCCGCCTCCGAAGAAGCTGATCCGAAAGGGTGTGCGGCAAATAATCATGGGGGACACTCACGAGGTAAAGATGATCGTATCGGGCGAAACCGCAGTAACAATGCCGAGAACGACGAGAACCCCCACGAATGGCGTCGGCCTTGCGGGGCGTGCGGCCTGGGTAATCCTTCAACGCTCGCGAATGTGGGTGGCCAGGTCGAACTCACGCACCAGTTCGTTCAGCCTTGGCGATAATCTCACGAAAGTGGCTGCATCCGTTACAATCGTCACTTCCACGGTTTCCGGCTTCACCGGCTCCATCGGCAACTCCTCGCTCGGCTTGAAGCGGAGCAAATCGAGAGTCCCTTCGTCGAAGCCGCTGAGTTGCAACTCGTCCTGCCGTTGCAAGTCCTCGAGCACATCCGCGAGCAACGACGTATCGAACCGGGCCTGGGCTTCCTGATTGTTGAGAAGCACGTTGAGAGCCTTCTCGCGAGCCTCGCTGAGCCTTACCACGGAGACGGGCACTTCCTGCACTCCCATCTCGCGGAGGATCCGGAGCCGGGCGTGCCCACCGACCACACGGCCCGTGACTTCATTCCATACGAGCGGCTCGACGAGCCCAAACTCGCGCAGGCTCGCGGCAAGCTTCTGATACGCCTTGTCCGTGGGCTTCAACACCTTCCGCGGGTTGTAAGGAGCCGGCCTGAGTTGATCGATTGGCAGTCGGCGAATTTCGAGGTTCATCATGATGAAATGGAGGTTAAAGTGACCAGGGAGCATGAACACACATACACCTTATACCCCGCGGGACAAGTCACTGTCAAACAACGTAGGAATTTGGAACTGGGAACGTAGAATTCAGACTCAGCTCCACTCCCCTGTCAACCGTCCCTGGGCAGAATCGGCACCGAGTGGTAAACCGATCATGAGCAAGGAATCGTGCGGCGGCTGACCCTCCGCCCGCCCAAACCGAGAGGCCCGCCATGGTTAGCGTCCGGACTATTGCGTTCGCGGTGATCTTCACCTCGTGGCCGCTTGCCGCCCTCGCGGCCGCACCCGTCGACACGGCCGCCGCGCTCGTGGCCGCCGTCCGCGACGGGGCCGAGGGGGCGACCATCGAGATCGCCCCCGGGACTTACGAACTCGACGCTCCCCTGGAACCGAAGCCGCGCATGACGCTCAAGGGGGCCGGCATGGACAAGACCATCCTCACCCACGCCCCGGGGTGGAAGCCATCCACCAAGGCGCTCCCCGACCCTGAGATGAAGACGCAGGGGATGGATACGCACGCATACCTCATCCGTCTCCAGGACAAGGCCGCGGGCATTTCCATCTCCGACCTTACCCTGCACGGGCCGCAGTTGCACGGGGCGATCTTCGGCTGGCAGAACGACGGCCTGCACCTGCACCACCTGCGGATCAAGGAGACACGCTGGTCCGGCCTGCGCACGTTCGCGATGAAGGGGGCCAAGGTCCACGACTGCGAGTTCGTGGACGCAGGCGGCCGGTGGAGCAAGGGCGAGCCCGGGGTCAAGGGCGGGATCACCGGCGGAGCGATCTTCGCCATCTGGATGGCCGACAGTGAGATCTTCGACAACCGGTTCATCCGCACCCGCACCGCGAAGGAGCACGAGTTCTATGGGGTCAAGGTCCGCCAGGCCAAGCGGTGCCGCATCCATCACAATACGATCGGCGTGAACTTCTCCCTGGAACTGCCTTTCGAGAACGACGAGGACGTGGAGATCGACCACAACGTCTGCACGGGCACGGTCTCGATTCCCAAGCATGCCGGCGGGCCGGTGCCCAAGAGCGGCCGGACGTTCCACATCCACCACAACTGGTTCCGCGACAGCTACTCGATCGAGTTCGTCCGCAACGGTGTCGAGATCGACCACAACCTGTTCGACTTCGATCCGGCGATGGACCACGGGAACCTCATCTCCGGGTTCGGCCAGGCGGCGGCGAAGGGGCCGGCAAGCTTTCACGACAATCGGGTGAGCAACCCCGGCCGGGGCGTCATCTGGATCAACGAACCATTCGACAACCTTGAGGTCCGCAACAATCACGTCGTCACCCGGACCACGGCGACACCGCGGAAGGACGGGCTGTTCGGGTTCAATCCCAAGTGCGACTTCAAGACGATCACCATCCGCGACAACGTGATCGAGTGCGAGGGGCAGCCTCGGCCGCTGTTCCGCAACAAGGAGAGCTACGGGGCAGTGGTCGAGAACAACACACTGATGAACGTCGCGGACGCAGACAAACTGGGGAACCCGAAGGCCGACCGCCCGATCGGGCCGGACAAGCCTCTCCGCTTCGAGTGCGGCGTCCACGGCGAGTTCAGTGTGGACGGGTGGAAGGCCGGGCCAAAGGTGAAGTAAACCGGCCCGAGCTCATTCGAACGATTTGCCGACGGGAAGTTTCGCGGGCGACGTGCTCTCCCAAACGCGGATGAGGGCCGCGTTCGAGCGGGCCACCCGTCGCAAGGTCACGGGCAAGCGGATAGGGCCGGGGACCTGGAATGTGGGCGGTGGGGTAAGCTCAATGAAACTTCCTTAGCACCTCCGCCAGTCGGTCAATCTCGGCTTCCGTGTTGTAGAAGTGATGGCTCACCCGCAACAGCACACGGTCAGGGCGATCGAGCACGGGCACTTCGATTCGATGCTCCCAGAGATGGTTGCGGAGTCTTCCCGTCGCGACACCGTGAGGGCATTCAAACGCGGTCAGGGAGCCTTGCATGCCGGGTATTTCGGGTGTCGCCAGTGACAGCCCGTTGACAGTCCCGAGCCGCTTGCGAGTGTAAGCCGCGAGTTGCGAGTGTTGGTGACGAATTGCATCCCAGCCGATGCGAGCCTGGAAATCGATCGCCTCGGGCACGGCAAGCCAGGGGCAGATGTCTCGGGTGCCCTCGAATTCCAGAAAGCGAGTTCGGGCCGTGGAGCCGAAGGGATCGCGGGAATCCGGGTCGAAGGCCCCGGCCGTGAACTCGCCCAGCGGGTAACGACCAGGATAGTACCCCCAACTCACATGCAGCGGTTCCAGGCGATCCTCCATGCCACGGCCGAGTGCGAGGATGCCGGTGCCGATCGGGGCCAGCAGCCATTTGTGCAGGTTCGCACAGTAGAAGTCCGCGGCGATCTCGTCGATGTTAAGAGGAATCATCGCGGGCGCGTGGGCGCCATCCACCACAGTGAGAATGCCCTCACGTCGAGCCTCGCGGCAAAGCTCCTTGGCTGGCAGCACCAGGCCCGTGGACGAGAGCACATGGCTGAAGAAGAGAAGCCGGGTTCGCGACGTGAACGCCGCCTTCGCCGCCGCAACGATCTCACCAGGATCGCGAGGCATCGTGGGCAGTGGAAAGGTTCGTACGGTTAACCCCTGGCGTCGTGCGGCTCGCTCCCAGCACCAGGCCATGGCGGCGTACTCGTGGTCGCTCATCAGGATTTCGCCTGGAGCGTTCAGCGTCAGCCCGGCCGCCACGAGATTGATCGCCGAGGAGACATTCGCCGTGAAGACGAGTCGCTGAGGCACCGTGCCGAGGAAAGCCGCCGTTCGCTCGCGGCTTTCCCAGTGCAGTGGCGGAGCGGTGCGGACGAAGAAGTTCGTCGGCCCTTCCGCAAGCTGGCGGCGCAGGCCTGTGACACGCTCGAACACCGCCCTCGGCATCGGCCCGAACGAACCGGTGTTCAGCATCGTCACGTTCGGATCGAGCATCATCTCGGTGCGTGCCGCAGCCCAGTCCGGCGGGGTCGAAGGCATGGTGATCTCAGTCCGAGGAGAGCTTCAGGCCAAGAATCCCCGCGAGGATCAAGCCGACGCAGGCCATCCGCGCGGCAGTGGCGGGTTCTTTGAAGATCAGGATGCCGAGGGTAAAAGTGCCCACGGCTCCGATGCCGGTCCAGATGGCGTAAGCCGTGCCGATGGGCAGAGTGCGTTGAGCAAGGAAAAGGAAGAAGCCGCTGGCGGTCATGCTCAGCGCCGCACCTATTGCGGGCCAGAGTGAGAAAGCGCCATTCTTCCAGGCGAGTTTTAAACCGACAGGCCAACCCCATTCCAGCATCCCGGCAATCAGAAGATAGACCCAGGCCATGGCGCCCCTCGTTTCAGTAGTCCAACTTGCGGAACTCGTTGGCGGCGATCGCCAGCATCACGCCGGCGAAGGCGAGTGACGACAGCACCGAGAGTTCCGCCTGGAAGTGCCCTTGCACCTGGAACGCCTGGAATTCCGGGACAGGCATCGCGAAGTTCTCGGCTCCCATCACGGCGAAGAAGAGTCCGTTGAAGTCGAGCGGTTTCGGCAGCATCCAGTAGCCCGCGTCGAGGAGGAAGCCCGCCGCCGCGCTCATGTTGGGCAAGGGCTGGGTCGCCAACTGGTGGTGCATCGTGTTCATGAGCCAGCAGAGGAACCAGAACAGCACGGTGCCGAAGGCCGCCACGACTGTGCTTCGCGTGCCGACGGCCAGGAAGGCACTGAAGGCGTAAAAGACCGCGAAGTGGACCACGAGGATTGGCACCGCAGCCCAGTACGCCGCGTGCCAGACCCCCGTGGAAATTCCAAGGGCGAACCACGTTCCCCCGACGAACAGCGTCGCCTGAAGCGCGACGAAGAGAACCACGCCGAGATACTTCCCCAGAAGCAGTGCCCAGCGCGAGACGGGCTTCGCGAGCAGCACCGTCACCGATTGCGGTTCCAGGAACGTCGGCAGGAAACCAGCCGTCCACAGCAGGGCCAGCAGCACGCCGATGTTGTCCGCCAGGACTCCCGCGAACCAGAGTTGAAGATATCGCACCGAGTCGAAGCGATTACGGCCGATCTCGACCGTGAAGAGGCCGAAGCCGAGCGTCATCTCGCCCGACACCACGCGAAGGCCCTCCGCCTTCACCTTGTCCCACCCCACGCGCTCCGCTTCCGCCTTCGTGATCACCAGCTTCAGTTCGTCCGGATGCGTCGGCCGGGGGGTGTCGTTCTCCACCCGCACGCCCAGGCAGAATATCGTGGCGACCACCGTGATGCCGAGCATCACCCAGAAGAGCTTGGTGGACAAGGACTGTCGGAAGGTGTCTCGTACCATCCAGCGGACGGTGCGAATCGCACTCGGCATCGATGTCATGAGCGAGCCCCCCGGTCGTATATCGGCTTCAGGGCCGCTTCGAGATTCTGCTTCGCCCCCGCCTTCGGCTCGTGCAGCAGTTCCTTGACGCTGCCAGTGTATGCCACCTTCCCCGCCACCAGCACCGCGAGCCGATCGCAAAGTTCCTCGACCTCGGTAAGCACGTGCGATACGAGAATCACCGTCTTCCCCGCCGTGCGGAACTCGCGAACGACCTCACGCATCAGTTGCCGACCATTGAGATCCAGGCCTTCGGTCGGCTCATCGAGAATCAGCAAGTCTGGCTCATTGATCAGGGCCTGAGCAAGGCCCAGTCGCTGCACCATGCCCTTGCTGAATCGTGCGATCGGCTCCGCCTTGCGATCCGAAAGCCCGACACGCTGAAGCAGTTTCTCCGCTCGCGGGGCGATCTCGCTGGCAGGTATGCCCGAGAGCCCGCCATAGAAGCGAAGCAGTTCGGAGGCTGAGAGGTAACGAGGAAAGGCATGGTTCTCATGCATGTAGCCGATGCGAGCGAGCGTCCGCCGATCGTGGATCGGGGCCCCCAGGCGTGCGATGCTTCCCGTGGTCGCCTTGCACAGGGAGAGAAGCATTTTGACGAGCGTGGTTTTCCCGGCGCGATTCGGCCCAAGCAACCCGAAGATCGAACCCGCGGGTATGGTAAGCGACACGCCACGCACCGCCTCGACACCCTGACGTGAGAAGGGCGATGTGCGATACGTCTTCCCGATCTGCTGAAACTCAGCGGCTGCGGTCAATGCGAGATCTCCCGTTCGAGTGGGTGAGTAAGTTTAACATACCGATCACTCGCACAATGCGTAGCGGCGATGCGAAGCAAGGTGCATCGCCTTTCCTGGCGATCCTGCATCCGGAGACATCGTCGTTTTTTTGGGGACAACCCATAAGGGCCTGCTGGTGTTTGGCGTCACATTCCCTATTTTTGATATTACCTCTCACTCGCAGACGGCCCACGGATGAGACCATGAGTACGAAAACCTTTCGGCCAGAAAAAGAGCCACAGTATATGCCCTTTGGAAGCGAGCCCCCCGCCGTGACGACGCAATCCTCCTCGTGGTTCGGCCCCACGGATCTCTTCCTGTTCAACGAAGGAAGCCATCTCAAGCTCTTCGACCGCCTGGGTGCTCAAGCGACCATCGTGGACGGCATCCCTGGTTATCACTTCGCCGTGTGGGCCCCTAACGCGGACTATGTCTCCGTCGTCTCCGATCAAAACAACTGGGATCCGGGAAAGAACCCCCTCTTACCCATCGGCGACGCCGGCGTGTGGGGCGGCTTCATCCCGGGGGTCAAACAGGGCACCTGCTACAAGTACCACATCGCCTCGCGCGTCGGTGGCTACAAGGTCGACAAGGCGGATCCGTTCGCCTTCGCTGCGGAAATTCCCCCCAAGTCCGCCTCCGTGGCCTGGGACCTCAGCTACACCTGGAACGACTCCGCCTGGATGGCCACGCGGAAGGATCGCAGCTCGCACAGCGCCCCCATCAGCATCTACGAAGTGCACCTCGGCTCCTGGATGAGGAAGTGGGAACCGCCGTTTCACTCCCTGGGTTATCGCGAGATCGCCCCGAAATTGGCCGAGTACTGCAACGACATGGGATACACCCACGTCGAGTTCCTGCCTCTCACCGAGCATCCCTTCTATGGTTCCTGGGGCTACCAGACCACGGGTTACTTCGGCGCCAGCAGCCGCTACGGCACGCCGCAGGAACTGATGTACCTCATCGATTACCTGCATCAGCACAACGTCGGCGTCATCATGGACTGGGTGCCCTCGCACTTCGCGACGGATCTTCACGGCCTCAGCTTCTTCGACGGCACGCACCTCTTCGAGCACTCTGACCCACGCCAGGGCTATCACCCGGACTGGGGCAGCTACGTCTTCAACTACGAACGCCACGAGGTTCGCAGTTTCCTTCTCAGTTCCGCGATGTTCTGGCTGGAGAAGTATCACGTCGACGGCATCCGCGTCGATGCGGTGGCCTCGATGCTGTACCTCGATTACTCACGCAAGGATGGCGAGTGGGTGCCCAACGAATATGGCGGCAAGGAGAACATCGGCGCCATCTCGTTCATGCGGCGATTGAACGAAGAGATCTACCGCCACTTCCCGGACGTGCAGACTTACGCCGAGGAATCGACCGCCTGGACGATGGTCAGCCGGCCAACGTATGTGGGCGGCCTGGGCTTCGGCTTCAAGTGGGACATGGGCTGGATGCACGATACGCTGAAGTATTTCCACCTGGACCCGGTGCATCGCAAGTATCACCAGAACGACCTGACGTTCCGCATGATCTACGCTTATAACGAGAACTTCATGCTGCCTCTGTCGCACGACGAGTGCGTCCACGGCAAAGGCTCGTTGTGGGACAACATGGCCGGGGACGAATGGCAGAAGTTCGCGGGGCTGCGGGTGCTGTTCGCGTACATGTTCGGGATGACGGGCAAGAAGCTGCTTTTCATGGGTGCGGACATCGCCCAGCGGCACGAGTGGCGGCACGACATGGCGGTGGAGTGGTACGAACTCGAGCACGCATCCCACAAGGGCGTTCAGAACTGCGTTCGCGACCTGAACAAGATCTACGCTGCGGAACCCGCATTGCACGAACTGGACAATCAGCCCGGCGGCTTCGACTGGATCGATGCAGCGGACTCCGCCAATAGCGTGATGAGCTTCATTCGCAGAGCGAAGAGCACGGAAGATGTGGTGCTCTGTGCGTACAACTTCACACCAGTCCCTCGGGACACTTATCGCATCGGCGTGCCTTACCCGGGCTTTTGGCAGGAAGTGCTGAACACGGACGCAGAGATGTACTGGGGCTCGAACCTTGGCAACAACGGCGGCGTCTTCGCGGAATACGTCCCCTATCACGGGCAGCCGTACTCCCTGTTATTGAAACTGCCACCGCTCAGCGCAGTGTTCCTGAAAGGGCGAGGTTAATAGCCCTGGCGAACTCCAAAGGAGAAACCCACAGGCGAACCCGAAGCGTAAGCGACGGGGTGGGGTAACCGGCAACGCGCCACGGCAACGGCGGGGTGGACCATACCCCGCGTGTCACGCACTCTTCTTGAACAGGTCCAGGAACCGATCCTCGTATTCCTTGAACACGCCCAGCCGATCGAGTTCCTGCTTCAATTCGAACGCCTTCGAGCGGTCCTTCCGCGTCTGGTCAAAGAGCGACTCGATGTGGACTTTATCGACGGAAGCGGCGGCTTCGTCTTCCTCGCTCGTGTCGAGAATGTTCACAGCGAACTCGTCTTCCTCCTCGTCGCCTTCCTCCGATTGCTCTACTTGATCCTGGACGCGGTCGAGGAGTTCGCCCAGTTTCTCCTCCACCATTCGCGATTGCTCGGCGAGTTCCCCGAGATCAAGATTGATGCCGGCGAGCGGAGCGAAGACTTCCAGGATCGCCAGCGACGCCTTCGGGAACGGCAGCTGGGCGAAAATGTGAGGCATCTCCCCGAGCAAGCACGCACCCGGAAGGCCGTCCTCCGCCGCGGCGCCGAGGAGCACGCCGTTAAGGCCGCCGATGTGGCCGTCTTCAAGAATCGTCAGGTCGCGTTTCTCTAACTCCTGCAGGTTCGCCTCATTCGTGGCCGCGGCGAACACACGACACTCGTCCGCCGGGTTCATTCCGGTGGCCATGGCCGCGAAAGTGATGACTCGTTCGACCCCCAGTTGCTTGGCGTATTCGAGGAGTTGTCGACAGAAACGATACCTCCCCAGCGGCGGCTGGGCTTCGCCGACGAACAGGACGATGTCGTGCTGCTTCTTCGGATCGATCCACACGAAGCAACGATTCCGAGGCCTGCGAACCGGTTGCACGAGGCCATTTTTCACCTCGACCTGATCGATATCGAAGAGATCGGGGGCCTCAAATTCGGCGATGCCCGTCATCTCGAGCTTGGCCAACAGGTAAACCCCGGCATTGACAGCGACATGCCCCATTCCGGGCCAGACGGCCACAAACCAGGGATGATGGAGACGGAACTCGTTGGCCACGACGCACCCTCACTTCCGCAATTGATGCCGAACCTCTTGCCAAATTCGCCCACGCTGACGGTGAGATCGATGATTCCATTATCCGGATCGGAAGTGGGTTCCGCGAAATCGGTCGAGCAAGAATCTCGAAGATTTCCGTCGGTTCAGATCCAAAGTTGCAGCAGCCGAAGAAGCGTCTCCTTCCAGGAATCGTAGGCGTCTTCCCCAGGTAGTTCCTCCAGGCCGTTGCCGGTGTCGATCGCAGGCCGCGGACCGGCGACCACCAGCGAGGTCAGCGAGATTCCCTCCACTTCCATGCCGCGAGGCTGCGAGGATACCAACAGTCCATGCACCTGGCTGGCGCGTGAGAGATTCGCCAGGAACTCCTTCACAGTCGCTTCGCCTGGCAGCCAGGTCACGGAGGCGTCGCCTCGCTCGATCGGTTCGCGAAGCAGCAGGCTGAGCAGTGTCGCTTCTTCGAGCAAAAGCTTCTTCTCGCCATCCTGCACGAAGAGGATGTCCCAGCGGATCGCGTCCGTGCTAAGCCAGTCGCTGAGCTTGCGGGCCAGTGCGAGAACAAGCGAGATCGCCATCACAAGCCGCTGGGTGGGTAGCTCGGCGTCCTTGAAGCGACCGGCCAGCAAGTCCGGATAGAACACGATGACGAACGCTCGGCGACGGCGGAGAAACTGATTCTCGTCGCGGGCATAGTAGAAGAGTTCATCGCGGACGAACTTGACATCGAAGAGATCAGGCCGTTCGTCCAGCTCCATGAACGCCAGTTGCGAATGAAGCAAGCTCTCGATGGAGCCTCGGGTGGAAAGCGAGGCGTAGCCGCCGACGGGATACTGATCCTCGTCCTGGATGCGGGCGGGCACTTCCTTCCGGCCGGCAAGAGCCTTCACGGGCCGGACCGGCATGTCGGCTTCAAGGCGTGATGTCGTTCGCAGGATCTGCCGATGGGCGACGTACTGGCCCATATCCGCGAGGGCGGTTCGCTGTTCGAGGGCGAGCACATCCTCGGGCGCGAGCACTTCCGCGATCCGCCGGGCCGCCGCGATGAGTTCGTGATACTGGCTCACCAACAAGGGCAGCGGCCCCTCTCGTTGGAGATCGTCGCGGCCCTGGCGAAGGAGCTTTTCGCCGTCCTCGCCGAGCATTCCTCGCAGGATCGCAGGCGAGAGCAAGACGCCGCCCAGCCCGCCGCGTTCGCGAATCTGACGGATGATGTAAGCAAGGCCACGAGGGCGGTCTTTGTCCGCGTAGCGACGCAGGGCATCGCCCGCCCGCTCGAACAGCCAGTCCGCGTAGAGCTTGCCGAGGACGTGGTCCTCGTAGCTCCGAGCAAGCGCGGCCGGGAAGCCAGGAATCGGCTGAGGTTCCTTCGTGCGATGCTCGGAATCCGTGCCAAGGGCCGCGTGCCCCACATCGGCGACGAAGCCCGTCGGCGGCAGCGGCTGGCCGGACGACGCGATCTCCAGCGACCACTCCAGCACGGAACGCACCGTCCCCGGCAGCGGAGGCAGCGCCCGCTGAATCAGCAGCCCTTGCAGCACATAGCGGCGGGCAAGGTCGAGGTCGCGGATTTCGGTCGAGGTCATGCGAGTCGCAGTGTGGGATCAAGGTTTCGACGCTGGCGGAGCGTGGCACCCATCGCCGCTTGCGGCGGAGCGCGGCACCCCTCGGATGCTGGAAGAGTGACTCGGCCCGTTGAGATTCCTCGCCCCGGATCACCGCGGCAGGTGTCTCTGTGGTGCCGCACTACGCCGCAAGCGGCGAAGAATGTCGGTCACGTCACGGCTTCAAGACCGCCAGGTTCGTGACCCAGCCGATCACGCTGGGGTCGATCCACTTTAGCAACAGATTGGGCCAGACGCCTAGCAGGATCGAGACGACCGCGAAGGGGATTAGCACACAGGCTTCGCGAGTCGAGAGATCGGGGAACTTCGCCGTCTCGGGGTTTGTGCCCAGGAAGACGCGCTGCCAGGTCCAGAGCAAGTACCCCGCCGTGAGGATGACGCTCAGGATCGCCCCGCACGCGAGGAGTGGGGAGAAGTTCCAGGCTGCCATCATGACGAAGAGTTCGCCCACGAAGCCGCAAAGGCCGGGCAGACCCATGGAGGCGAAGAAGAGGACGGCGCTCAGCCCGCCGAAAAGCGGCATCGGTTCCATCAGCCCGCCGAAGCGGTTGACGTCGCGATGGTGGGCTCGGTCGTAAACCACGCCGACGATGAAGAACATCGCGGATGCGGTGACGCCGTGGGCCACCATCTGAAACACCGCACCGCTGACGCCGAGTTCCCAGTACTGCGAGCGGCCGACAGAAGACCAGGTCGCGAGGCCGAGCACGACAAAGCCCATGTGGCTGACGGAACTGTACGCGAGGAGCTTCTTGAAATCGGTCTGCGCCATGGCGACGAGGGCACCGTACAGGATGCCAACGACACCGATGAGGCCGACATACCACGCGAGATGGCTGGCCGCCCAGGGGCACACCGGGAACGCGATGCGGATCAGGCCATAGCCACCCAGTTTCAACAGCACGCCGGCGAGGATCATGCTGATTGGGGTCGGCGCTTCCACGTGCGCGTCCGGCAGCCAGGAGTGCAAGGGCACGATCGGCACTTTCACGGCGAAGCCGACGAATAGCATGCCGAAAACGAGATACTGGAACCAGGGCTGGCAGATCGCCTGGGACTTCAGGCGTGCGATGGCGTCGTCGCGTTTCACACCAGGGGCGAGGAGCCTCACTTGATCGAGGTCGTTGTCAGGAGTCGGTTCCTCAACGGTGCGAGTCTTCACGCCAAGCCGTGCTTCGTCGCCGTTCATGATGAGCATGGCGGCCCGGCCGGCCTTGCTGAGGGTCGTGAAGTCAAGGCTATGAACTTCGACTCGCTTCTCGGCTTCCTCTTTCGAGAGCGACGGCTTGTTCTTCAGCAGATCCTCGACCTTCTCGCGAACGACGCCCTGATCCACGAAGTCCCGAACATTGACGCCGTAAAGGGCGATCATGCCGACGAGCAGGCCGACGCTGCCCAGAAGCGTGTAAAGGACGAACTTGAGGGCGGCATACTTGCGACGACCGCCGCCCCAAAGGCCGATGAGGACGTACATCGGCAACAGCATCAGTTCATAGAAGACGTAGAAGAGAAAGAAATCCAGCGCAAGGAACGCACCGATGACACCCGATTCCAGGAGCAGCACGAGGATAAGGTATCCCCGTAGCGACTGGGTGATGTTCCAGCTTGCGATGACGGCGAAGAAGGTGACGAAGGCCGTGAGGACGATCAGTGGCAGGCTGATGCCATCGACGCCGAGCGCGAAGTCCACATTGAAGGCGGAGATCCATGGGCGGCGTGCCACCCAGTCGTCCGCGGCGAAGGCGCCGGGCCGGGGCGTCTCCGCTGCGAGATCGCTCGCCTGTTGGTCGGCCCGATTATCGAGCCGTGAGATGGTGGAGTGCAACGGGCGGCCGGCTTTGTCCATGTGGCCGTCGAGCATGTTGTAATACCCGACGACAACGCAGAGACTCACGGAGAGTGTGCCCGCGGTGCCGAAGAGGGCCCACCAGCGCAGCAGTTCCGGCCAGCGTGCGGGAAGCACGAGCAACCCCGCCGCGAAGATCAGCGGCAGAAACGCCAGCAGCGACATCCAGAACAGATCCGGTTCGGGCATTCCTTACCCTTGTGCAGAGCGTGTCACATCTTCGCCCCATCTCGGGAGCGAGGATTGTCAGGTTTTCAGAACCGTGAGGATCGCCAACATTGCCGCGGTCGTCAAGGCCAGCACGAGAATGTAGCTTCGCAGCCGGCCCGTTTGGAGACGTCGCAGCGAACGGCCTGCGGACAATGTGGCATCGCCCAGGCCGTTAAGCCAGCCATCGAGAGTCGCGGCATCATAGCGGCGAGCGGCGAGGGTGCCCTCGGTGGGCCGCTTGTCGAAAGCCCCCGCAAAGCGAGCGATTGCGACCGTCGGCTTCAGCACGACCGCGTCGTAGAGTTCGTCGAAGTACCACTTCTTCGCGAGGAAGTTCGCAGGCGTTCCCGGCTTGATGTCCCCGAGAACCATCGCCCTCCGCGGCTTCCAGTACTTGATCGCGGCGAGGCCGAAACCCAGGGCCGCCGCAAGAAGGGCCGCACCGCCGACGGCGAGGTGATAGTGGTGGGCCGTCTCGTATTCGTGGGCGTAAACGGTCGGCAGGAAGCTCGGAGCGGAATGGTTCAACGCGTGGGCGAGGAGGCTGTGGTCGACTTCCCAGAGCGGCCAGCCCCAGGCCACGCCGATGCTGAAGGCGGCGAGGATCACGAGCGGCAATGTCATGATCAGCGGCGATTCGTGAGCGTGATCACGGACGTGGTGATCCCGCGGCGCTCCAGCGAAGGCGAGGAACCAGAGACGAAACATGTAAAAGGCCGTCATCGCGGCGGTGAGCAAGGGCAGGATGATCAGGGCGATGTGCTGCGGATGCGTGAGACCGAAGCCCAGGGCGGCCTGAAGCACGAGGTCCTTGCTGTACCAACCGCTAAAGAACGGAGTGCCCGCGATGGCGAGAACGCCGACGAGCATCGTGAGAGCCGTGGTCCGCATCTTCTTTGCGAGCCCACCCATCTTGCGGAGGTCCTGCTCGTGATGGCAGCCATGGATCACGCTGCCCGCACCCAGGAATAGAAGGGCTTTGAAGAAGGCGTGCGTCAGCAAGTGCAAGAGCCCCGCGACCCAGCCGCCAACGCCGAGGGCGAGCATCATGAGGCCCAGTTGGCTGACGGTCGAGTACGCCAGCACACGCTTGATGTCAGTCATCACGAGGGCGATCGTCGCCGCGACGAACATCGTGACGGCCCCGGTGTAAGCGATGACGAGCAGTACCTCAGGAGCGAACAGGGCAAAGCAGCGGCCGACGAGATACACGCCGGCCGCCACCATCGTGGCGGCGTGGATGAGGGCGGACACGGGCGTCGGTCCTTCCATCGCGTCCGGCAGCCAGGTGTGCAGCGGCATCTGCGCCGACTTGCCAACGCAGCCGAGGAACAACCCCAGGCCCATCGCGACGAACAGCCAGTATGGCATCGCACCGTATGACGTGAACGTCAGGACATCCGGCACTTCAAAACCATGGTCCTGCGAACGCTTGTACCCCAGGCCGTGAAAGTGATCCGCCTCCTCCCATGCGAGCGGAAACAGAGCGAGATGCGTCCCCGGTTCCGCATCGACGGCCGGTAGCGAGTACCGCTTCACGGAATCGTCGACGATGGGGTCCTCAAGGTTCACGCGAACGAACTGCTCGGCAAGGTCGAGTTTGCCATGCGAGTCCGCCGCGGGAGAGCGGAGCCGATGCTTCATTTCCTCGATGTTGAGCGTGCCAAGGCTCGTCCAGGCAATCATGATGGCGACGAGGAAGCCCGCATCGCCGATGCGATTCATGATGAATGCCTTGTTGGCCGCGTAGCTCGCACTGGGTCGTTCGTAATAGAAACCGATGAGGAAGAACGAGCAGAGACCGACAAGTTCCCAACTCACGAAGATCTGGAAAAGGTTATCCGCGATCAGCAAGTTCAGCATCGAGAAGCAGAACAACGAGAGGAACAGGAAGAACCGACCGAAGCGACCGCGGCGATGAAAGTGATGCACCGTGGGAGTCTGTTTCTCGACCTCATGATCTTCGACCGCCGCGTTTCGTTCGTCCTTCATGTACCCAATGGAGAACATCACGATGAGCGTGCCGACGACCGTGACCATTGCGAACAGGACCGCGGACAGGTGATCGATGCGATAGCCAAGCTCGAGCGCCAGTGCCGTCCGAGGCACCTTGCGATGCGGATTCTCCTGGCGTTGTTTCTCGAATACTGGCGGGGGATCGGTGTCGAGGGAGCCCAGGCGGAACCAGTCCATGCGTTCCGACCAGCGTGCTGCGAGGCCGGCGTCGTCGTGAGTCGCGTGAGCCGGATCCGCCAGGAATCGCTGGAGATTTGTAACGCCGATGGTCGCCGAACTCGCCATGGCCGCGAGGACGATCAGGGCCCCGAGCAGGCGCGGTTGCTCGCCGCCGAGGATTCGGTGGAGCGGCGTCCCCACGCTCAGCCTTCGCATCAGGCCCGTGAGAAGCAGCAGCGTGAACGCGAGGAGCGGCAGCAGCGTGGCGACTACATAGAGTCGACCCGGCACGGCGAGGAGAAAGTCGAGCATCGGCTTAACCCCTCAACTCGTCGGCACGGTCCACATCCACGGTGGAGTGGTTGTTGTAAAAGTTCAGGATGATCGCCAGCGCCACCGCAGCTTCCGCGGCGGCGAGAACGATGACCATCAGCGCGAAGACTTGCCCCTCCAGGCGGAACGACGGCGGCCCGAACCGCGCAAAGGCCACGAAGTTCAGGTTCGCTGCATTGAGCACCAGTTCCACGCCCATCAAGATTCCGATAGCGTTCCGCTTCGTCGCGATGCACACGACTCCGCAGACGAACAGGAACGAGGCGAGCACCAGGAAAGGCGTGAGGCCGAGGTCGGTCATGCTTCGCCCTCCGTCCGTTGGTGGCGCTTCGCTCGTGCGAGATACGCGGCCCCAATCAACACGACGAGCAGGTGAACGGAGACGATCTCGAACGGCAAGAGGTAAGCGACGGCTCCATTGTTCGCAATGCCAAGGAACCCCATGCCCAGCGGCCCGGTGCCCGGCAGCGTGCCGGCGCCGCCCGGCTGCAAATCGGGGATCGGCCACACGGCATTCACCAGCAGTGCGAACAGCACCGCACCGAGGGCTCCGCCCACCACCCACTCCATCGGCCTCGTTTTCAAGGAGGAAAACGGCCCCTGCGCCGTGAGCATGATGCCGAAGATCACGAGCACGAGGGTGCCGCCGACGTAGACGATGAGTTGCGCCGCGCCGAGGAACTCCGCCCCGAGCAGGAAGTAAAGCATCGACACGCCGAGCAGGGTGAAGAGCAGCCAGACGGCGGCGCGAACGATGCTGCCCGACAGTACGACGCCCAGCGCGGAAATGGCCGTGACGGACGCGAGGATCGCAAAAAGAGCGTGGGAGAGCGTCATGGCGTCACCTCGGAGTCAGTGGCGTCGACCGGCCCGCCCACACTCCGGGCAGCGAGCCGCGAGGCGAGGATGTGGGCAACCGGAACAGGCTCACGATCACGCCGAATGTGAAGGCCACACTCGCCACCGCGAGGGCACACGACACCACAAAGCCGATCGACCTCGGCACCAGAAGTTGCCAGAGGCTGACGCCGATCAGCAGCACGCAACTGATCGGCAACAGGTATCGAAGGCAAGTCGTCATGACCTGATCGATTCGCAACCGAGGCAGCGACCACCTTAGCCAGATCATTACGAGCACCAGCATCCAGCACTTGGCGAGGAAGACTCCGAGATTCAGGAAACTCCCCGCCCAGAAGCCGAGCCAGTCCGTCGGTTCTCCAGGCAGCACGCCGGAATGCCAGCCGCCCAGGAACAGGTACACTGCCAGGCCACTCACCGCGAACATGCTGCCATACTCGGCAAGGAAGAAGTACGACCAACGAATCCCGCTGTACTCGACGAGGAAACCCGCGACGAGTTCGCTCTCTGCTTCCGCGAGGTCGAACGGGGCACGCTTGCAACTGGCGGTCGCGGTGATGAAGAAGACGAAGAAGGCGGCAAAGGTGAAGGGGTCGTGAAACACGAACCAGTTCCAGAAGCCGCCTTGCTGCTGCCTCGCGAACTCGCTCAGACTGAGCGTTCCCGCGACGCAGACGGGCACCACCACGCACATGGCGCGGGGCACTTCATAACTCACCACCTGGGCCGCCTCGCGAAGTCCGCCGAAGAGAGACCACTTGCTCGCGGACGCCCAGCCGGCAAGGATGATGCCGAAGACTTCGCTGGAGAGTACCGCCAGCATGAAGAAAGCGGCCACATCCAGTTCCACAGCCACGAGCCCTGCACCAAAAGGCAGCGCAAGAAACCCACAGAACGAGGCACAGAAGGCGAGGTAAGGCGCAAAGCGGAACAGGAAGCGATCGGCATCCGTCGGAGCGAAGTCTTCCTTCGAGATCAGTTTGATTCCGTCCGCGAGGGATTGCAGCAGGCCGTAAGGGCCGACCCGCGTGGGGCCCAGGCGGTCCTGGATGCGACCGGAGACCTTGCGCTCGGCCCAGATGGCAAAGAAGGTGGAGATTCCGATGAATCCAAACAACAGCCCCGCGGCGATCAGGCCGATCGCCACGAGATGCCAGGGATGAGGAAGGATTTGAGACCAGAACTCAGGCACAGGTCGTTTCCAGGCGAGAGACTATCTCGACATCGGGGTTCGCGGGAGTTACTGTACCTCTTCTTCAGGCACACGACAAGCAACCGAGGCCACACATTCTCCCATGATCCGCTCTCGTCCACTTCGCGGTCCCGGGTGCCGTCGGCCAAGTTCCCACCGGCCCGGGAATACGCAACGACTGCCGATGCCCCACCGCGCCGAGGGGGATGTCGAGTCGACCAACGAACCTTTCGCGAGGGATACGAACCTCGCAAAGCTCGAAGCCCTCCTCTTGATGGCGGACGAACCCCTGACGGCCCGGCGACTCGCGGAAGTTCTCGGCTTCCAGGACGCACAGGACGCGAGGCAACAGATCGCACGACTTGAAAACCTGTACGAACACGAGGAATCGTCCTTTCAGGTGGCACTCATAGCGGGCGGCTACCAACTTCTCACGCGCCCCATCTTCCAGCCCTGGCTGGCCCGCTGGAGGCGAACTGGCAGCGATCTCCGCCTCTCCGCCACCGCGATGGAGACCCTCGCCGTGATCGCTTATCGCCAGCCCGTCATGCGCGCGGAGTTAGACAAGATACGTGGCGTCGCCTGTGGAGAAATCATGAGGCAATTGATGGAGAAAGGGCTGGTCAAAATTGTTGGACGAGACACATCACTGGGGCGACCGCAGCTGTATGGCACGACCAAACGATTCCTGCAAGCCTTCGGCCTCAACACCTTGAAGGATCTCCCCACAGTGGAAGTGATGAGGCCTCCCCTCTCACCTCAATAGGATACGTGTGTATAGATTGAGATGGGCAGCATGCTCGATGAAATCGATACTTGATTTAAACAAAATCGCTCAGTTCCCGCTACACAATGGGCTGCGATGTGTCTACATCATGAAATGAGGTTATTTGTGAGCTGTATGAGTCTCTCATTCTCAGGAGGTCAATCATGGCGAGGACACGCGGCGATAGCGAGGGGAAAGGTGTGAGCCAAAAGGAAATGGTTCGCCTTGCGATCGAACAACTGGGAGGCGAAGCGAAGCCCTTGGCGATTCAAGAGCAGATCAAGGCGAAGTTCAATTTGGAGCTGCCGCCGACCATCATCTCGAACTACAAGTCTGTGCTGAAACGTGACGCAGGCATGACCCCGAAGGGCACGAGCCCCCGGGGCCGCAAGCCCGCGAGAAGCAGCGTTCAACTCTCCGACCTTGAGGCTGTCAAGGTTCTCGTCGGCCGACTGGGCAGCGATCAGGTTCACAAGTTAGTCGATGTGTTCGCGTAATTCAGACCGAGGGCGAGTGGTGTAATGGCAGCCACGAGGGACTTAAAATCCCTTCCTGGGGAACCAGGGTGCGGGTTCGAGTCCCGCCTCGCCCAGTCGAGGTGACGCTTCTATTGACGTCAGCGAGCTTCAGGCCGACCTGTTGACTGATCTCCGCCACGTCCCTCGGATCAAGGATCTGGGTTGTGGCGAATCGCTTCAGCTTCTCGATCATCCATTCCATTGCTTAATCTTTTCTCCACCTCCCTCCCGCGAGTCCATGTCATGAGATGGATCATACTCCCCTAATCGCGTTGACGGCATCCAATATTGCCTTCGCTCAACGTGAGGTGATGCTCCGGTCCGTGGATCAACATGCGGAGTCGAACTGGTCGGTCGCAAAGCAAATCTGGGGCTGGGCCGAGCCGGGATATCAAGAGGCTAACTCGTCCAAACTCCTCGCGGAGATGCTGGAAAAGGCCGGATTCACGATCCAGCGTGGAGTCGCAAAGATTCCCACAGCCTTCGTGGCAACTTTCGGCAAGGGCTCCCCGGTGATCGCGATTCTTGGCGAGTATGATGCGTTGCCGGAACTGGCTCAGGAGGCGGTGCCGTTCCGCAAGCCGCGTGAGGGCGGCAATGGCTATGGGCACGCCTGCGGGCATCACGTCTTCGGCGTCGCCTCCGCCGCGGCGGCCATCGCCGTCGCGGAACAGATCAAGGCCGGCAAGATCGCAGGCACGGTCCGTTTCTACGGCTGCCCCGCGGAGGAAGGGGGCGCAGCCAAGGCCTTCATGGTGCGCGATGGACTTTTCAAGGATGTCGATAGCGCGCTCCACTGGCATCCGGGCAGCCGAAACTCCGCGGGCGATCAATCCTGTCTCGCACGCATCGCGGCGAAGTTCCGCTTCCATGGCAAGCCAGCGCACGCCGCCGGATCGCCCGAAAAGGGTCGATCCGCACTCGATGCGTTACTCCTCACGATGCATGCGGCGGAGCTCCTGCGCGAGCACACGCCGGACTTCACGCGGCTGCATCACACGGTCACCTCCGGCGGCGGAGCGGCGAATGTCGTCCCCGAGTTCGCCGAGGGCTTCTTCTACGTTCGCCATCCGAAGTCCGAGGTCGTCGCCGAGATTTACCCGCGACTGGTGAAGTGCGCCCAGGGCGGTGCCCTCGCGACCGAGACGAGACTCGAAGTTGTTGAGCTCGGAGGCACGATGGAGATTCTGCCGAACGACACGCTCGCCCGGCTCGCGAAGCGGAATCTGACGACGCTGAACAACCTTCGCTACGACGCGGAAGAACGTGCCTTCGCCCTGCGTTTGCAGGAGACCTTCACGGACAAACTGCCCCTGGACGACATCTCGACCGTATACGACGTGTCGGGCAAGACGGGCATGGGCTCGACCGATGTCGGTGATGTGTCTTGGGTGGTGCCGACGACGGGTTTCTCGACCGCGTGCTGGGTTCCCGGCACGCCCGGCCACTCGTGGCAGGCCGTGGCCTGTGGAGGAACCACGATCGCCAAGAAAGGAATGCAACTCGCCGCCAGGGTACTGGCGGCCAATGCGTTCGACCTGTTCGAGGATGCAGAACTCATCGAGGCCGCGAAGGCCGAGCACGCCAGGAAACTCGCGGGGCGGGGTTTCAAGCCCCTGCTGGACAAGGGCCTCGCGCCGCCTTTGGAGTACCGCAACGCCGGCAAACGCGGAGGTGAGTGACACCACTCGCGTCAGCGAGGCCGTGGCTTCTTGCGTTTGTTCTCTCGAAGGAAGATCTCGCGGATGATCTCGTACGTGAGATAAAAGCCCCAACGAATCGGAGGCCAAAACAGGTAGTACCATGGCTCCGTCAACGCGGTCTGTGGCGTCGACAGAACGCCCCCGTTAATAGGGGGCGGGGCTTTTTTTGTCGTCGTGCCCGCTGCCCTGGAGATGTCCGTTACTCAGGTCAGGCGGTTCGGGACCACCCACCTCGAGCGGGTCGACCTTGGCCAGTTGATCGAGGTGAGTTCGGTAACGGGCATCCGTGAAATACTCCGCTGGCAGGCCGGGGCCGGAACTCATCAAATCACCCCAGGGCTTCCAGCCCTCGACTTGCAGACACACCGCCTTCACCGCGGCCATGAGCGGCATCGCGAGGAAAAGACCGGCGGTGCCCCAGACCAGATCCCAGAAGAGGCACGCCATCAGCACCGTCGTTGCATTGAGGTCCATGCTTCGCCCCATCACCCAGGGCACGATGATGTAACCTTCAAACGTCACAACGCCGATGTAGAAAATCAGCACCCCCAGGGCCGGGTTGACGCCCACGGAAATCAGGCAATCCAGCACCGGCGGTACACCCGCGGCGATGGTGCCGATGTAAGGCACATAGCTGAAGATCGCGGTGAGCAGGGCCCAGAGTGTCGCCTGCCTCAGGCCGATGGCGTGGTAAACGCCGCCAAGGACCAGGCCAAGGCCGATATTCACGATCGTCCGCCAGACGAGATACTTGCGAACTGCCTCCGCCATTTCGCCGAGCGCCCCGGTCACGCGGGTCTGCGTATCGCCCTCGACGCCGAAGATGGCGCGAATCTTGTTCGCCAGCATGTCCCCTTCGAGCAAGAGGAACAGCAGGATGAAGAGCACCAGCACGCCCTGGAAAAGCAGGTATGCACCACCCGAGGTGAGGTTTACAAGCGTGTTCGGAATCTGGTCGCCTTCCAACCCTCGGCGGATGTACTGGAAGACCGAGGAGCGATCGGGATCATCGGGGAGGACATCGTTGGTATCGAAGGGGCTGGCCTTCTTGATCTGGACAACCAGCTTCTCGTAGAAGGCCTTCTGAGACGTGATGTCGTTAGGTTTTGGCAGGTCTTCGAGGAGTTTCGGGACCGCGGCCGCGAGTGAGAAAAACAGGATGAGCATCACCGCCACCAGCCCCAGAATGATGCTGAGGCAGGCGACGAACCAGGGCATGAGGAATCGGCGATGCAGCCAGCCCGCCGTGGGGTAAAGAATCGCCGCCAGCATCAGGGAGATGGTGAGCGGGATAAAGATGGAACGGCCAAGGTAAAGCGCCACGGCGACGCCGAGGAGGGCGAGGATGTTCAAGCCGTAGCGGGTGGCGGTCGTCAGGTTCAAGTTCATCGGAGCAACTCGGAATTCAGAACCCGGGACTTGGAACCCGGAATGCCAGAACCAGAACGCTGGAGTTCGGCATTCGGGAATTCACAACCCGAATCTACGGGTCCAGAAGTTTCGCCGCCTGCAGGGTGTTGACGAGCAGCATGGTGATCGTCATCGGCCCGACTCCACCGGGCACGGGTGAGAGAGCCGCGGCAACCTCCGCCACGGCAGGGTCGACATCGCCTACCAGTTTACCATCCACCGAGTTCGTGCCCACATCGATCACGGCGGCGCCGGGTCGAACCATGTCCGCCGTGATCATCCGAGGCACGCCAGCCGCGGCGATCAGCACGTCCGCTCGTCGGCAGACCGCGGCCAGGTCTTTCGTCCGTGTGTGGGCGACCGTGACCGTGGCATCGCAGCCTGCAGGGTTCGCGGCCGTCTTCTTCTGCATTAGCATTAGCGCCAGCGGCTTGCCAACGATATTGCTGCGACCCACCACCACCACTTCCTTGCCACTCAGAGGGATCGCGTTGCGTTCCAGCAAGTGGATGACCCCGTGCGGCGTGCAGGGATAATAGCGTGGATGGCCCGCAGCGAGGCGGCCGAGATTCTCGGGGTGGAAGCAATCGACGTCCTTCGCCGGGTGGATGGCCCGGATCACAGCGTCTTCGTCGATCGACTTCGGGAGAGGAAGTTGAACGAGAATACCATGAACCGCGGGGTCTGTGTTGAGTTTTTCGACGAGGGAGAGAAGTTCCTCCTGCGAGGTGCTGGCAGGAAGCGGGTGCAGCCAGCTCGCGAGTCCCGCTTCTTCACACGCCTTTCGCTTGTTGCGAACGTAGACCTGGCTGGCGGGATCCTCGCCCACGAGCACGGCGGCGAGGCCCGGGGGACGCTTGCCGACACGAGCAGCGACCGCGGCCGCCACCTCGCCACGCATGGTGCGACCCAGTTCCTTGCCGTCCAGACGTTTCGCGGACATCCGTCTTCTCCCGAACAAGCGTCGCACGGCACCAAAGCTCCTGGCCCACGGTCGTTTCCAGAACCCGAGATCCCGCGTAGCCGAGACGCGAAGCGTGGATCGATCAGCGATCCAGGGCCGAGCGCCGATCTTCAACCAAGTCGCTTCACGAGTTGGGGCAGCACTTGCCCCGAGGGCCCGTACAGGCCGATGTCGGCGTGGTCGCTGGCTTCCGTGCGGGCCAGATTCACCTCGATCACGGTCGCACCGGGGTCGCGTGTCTCCTTTGCGGTCGGGATCAGCGACGCCGCCGGGTAGACCACCGCCGAGGTGCCGACGACGAGTAGCACGTCGCAGCCGGCCGCAGCGGTCATCGCAGCTTCGATCACATCTTCCGGCAGGGCTTCGTGAAACCAGACGATCGCGGGGCGGAGCATCCCCGCGCAGTGCGGACACTTCGGCAAATCCCCGAGGGGCTCGAGGCCGCGGTCCTCTTCCACGCCGCAGGCGGTGCAGCGCGTGCGATGAAGGCTGCCATGAAGTTCCAACACGTTCTGGCTGCCCGCGGCGCGATGGAGCCCGTCGACGTTCTGCGTGGCGAGAGTGAAGTTCTTCCCGTAGCGTTTCTCGATCGTCACGAGAGCCTGATGGCCCGCGTTGGGCAACACCGTCTTCACGTTCGCTCGGCGAGCGTTGTAGAAGGCCCACACCAGTTTCGGATCTCGCTGGAAGCCGAACGGCGTGGCCACGTCTTCGATGCGATGGCCTTCCCAGAGACCATCCGAAGCGCGGAAGGTCGGCACTCCGCTTTCGGCCGAGACTCCGGCGCCGGTGAGGACACACACGCGAGTCGCCGCACGAAGGGCCTCCACGGCGTTGTCGAGTGAATCGTCCAGGGTT
>Ga0105048_10002651_pt1 | contig 29115 bp, 23 predicted proteins | sample MAT05_FD_78382 | JGI IMG/M metagenome (GOLD analysis project Ga0105048, IMG submission 78382) | Freshwater microbial communities from Lake Fryxell liftoff mats and glacier meltwater in Antarctica - MAT-05 | ecosystem: Environmental > Aquatic > Freshwater > Ice > Liftoff microbial mat | place... | reverse complement strand
GAGATTGACGATATCCATTCCCGGAAGTACCTTTTCCGCGTATCTCCAGGGTGCGTGATCGGTGCACACGGTATCAATCTCGCCAGCGGCCAGTCCTCGCCAAAGCGCGATCCTGTCGTCGAGTTTTCGCAGTGGTGGCTGACCCACGTATTTCGCTCCATCCTCTTCCGAGAATCGCTCCTCAGTTAAATGCAGATAGAGCGGCCGGGTTTCCACCCACACCGGCACTCCCCGGGAGCGTCCCCGCCGGACTTCATCCAGCGCTGCGGCGCTGGAGAGGTGAACGACGTAACTGGGCGCACCTGTCTCCTCCGCAAACGCGACCGCACGTGCGGTCGCCGCAGCCTCGGCCGTGACCGACCGGGACTCGGGATAGTTTTCGATACCGATCCGATTTTCGGCGATCAACTTGTTCAACGTGTCAGTCATGATCGCGTGATCTTCGCAATGGATCAGCGTGAGGCAGCCAGCATCGCGAGCCTGCCGCATTGCCTCCATGTAGGCCGTGGGGTTTTCCGCAAACCCACCAAAACTCATGAAAAACTTGAGGGTGGTGACCCCCTCTGCCGCGAGCCGGGCGATGTCGCTCAAGGGTTGCATACCCGGATTCGTCAGTACGGGATGAAGGAAGACGTCGACGATCGCCTGGGCGTCGGCATCAGCGGATTCGCGCTGAATCGCCTCCCACATCGTTTCGGTCTCTCGCGGGAAGGTCATGTTGCCGACAGCGGTGATTCCACCCGCCGCGGCGGCAGCGGTGCCACTGGTGAAATCGTCGCACCAGCCTGGACCAGTGAGCATATCTTCGGTTAACGAGAGATGTACATGGGCATCGATTCCGCCGGGCAAAATCAACTTTCCGGTAGCATCGATCTCGCGCTCAGCCTGCATCCCTCCGCCAATTTGGGCTATCTTACCGCCTAGCATGCCAATATCAGCGACGGCATCCGACCCCGGGGATACGACACGACCACCGCGGATCACCAAATCATATCGCTGCGACATATCCTGCCTCCTAACCTCCCAAACAAAAGCGAACGGCCGGAGGGTAGCACCCTCGGCCGTTCTTTGCGCACTGGTTGTTCCTGAGTTTACTTACCGGTCGCCTTAGCGTAGTTACCGGCAACAGCTGACCAGTTGACCACGTTCCAGAACGCGGCCAGATAGTCCGGGCGGCGATTCTGATACTTCAGATAGTAGGCATGCTCCCAGACATCGACACCAAGGATAGGAGTATCCGAGCCGTCGGAGATCGGATTGTCCTGGTTCGGTGTGCTGGTCACCGAGAGTTTGCCGGATGCGTCACTGACGACCCAGGCCCAACCGGAACCGAACCGGCCTGCGCCGGCTTTGTTCACTGCGTCCTTGAGGGCATCGAGTCCGCCAAGATCGCGTTCGATTGCCGCAGCGAGATCACCGGAAGGACCGTCGCCACCCTGTCCAAGTAGCTCCCAGAAGAAGGTGTGGTTGACGTGTCCGCCACCATTGTTGCGGACAGCTGCCCTCTTCGCCTCTGGAATGGCGTCCAGGTCTTTAATCAGTTCCTCGGCGCTTTTGCCTTCGAGGTCGGTTCCGGCGATAGCCGCGTTCAGATTGTTGACGTATGCAGCGTGATGCTTGTCATGGTGAATCTGCATGGTCAACGTGTCGATGTACGGCTCCAGTGAGTCGTACGCATAAGGAAGCGGCGGGAGTTCATGTGCCATCGTTCGTGAATCCTCCTGATAAGTAACGGTTGACCACAGTACATGCGATCGTTTGAGTCAACCTTCGCCAAATCGAAATGAAGTCGCCTTCATCAGATTACCAAAATCATCGCATGCAAGACCGATGCCGTGCACGCATGAGCTTGCTCCATACTACGCCCAACTTTCATACGGTGCACGCGCCGGAGACCAGTCTCCATTGGTTGATTCCTCGGCCTCGGACTCCGCGGCTCGGGTGTATTCGACCTGCCAGAAGGTGAACTGCGCTGCAACTCTCGGTTCGCCGTCGGCTTCAGCCAATCTGACGATTTCATCGAATGCGGTTTGCACGCTCTCGGGATCACTCACCCCTTCGGGTTGGCGACGCCAGTTGAGAAAATCGATGAAGTACTCCGCGGCCGCGAGTGGATCACTGTTATCTTCCGCGATTCCAGCGAGGTGAGAACTCGCTTCGAATATAAGATCGGGATCAACAGATGCGAACCCGTGCTGCAGCACTCGCTCCCAGAGCGCGTCCGCCAGTGCATCGTCGTTTTCTTCGAGCAATTCCGCGAGTTCGGCGCGAGCTATCGTCCGCTCGTCTTCATCTTCGGCATCGAACAACGCGGACACGAACTCGCGCAAATCTTCTTTGGGCACATCCTCGCCGGCGCGTTGCGACGCCCAGGCCACGGTTCGAGCCAGGCCGGCGCTTTTCGCTGCTACTTCCCAGGCATCGTATCCCTCTGTGAGTGCCGCATCCAGCCGGGGATTCATCGTAAGACTGATTGGTGAATTCAACATCGATTCTGTTCATGTGCTCCATAAGTGAGTGCGCCCAAACATCAAACCTGTCAATTGTACGCTGCTCGGCTCGTTGCGCAGTGGTACCCTCAGACGATGTCGGCTAATTTCGGCTGCTCAGCGTTTCGAGAAGATCGCCTGCACCACGCGGATGCGATCCTCCTCCAGGTTCAATGCGGCGCCTCTTGCCGCTTCGGCAAAGGCCTCTCCTTGCAGGATGTGGAGGCCGAGCGTGGGTTTGGCGTCCTGAAACGCCAGAGCTGCCATCTGTTTACGCCAGAAGGCAATCGCGTTTGCCGAAACGTCCTTCCATTCGACTTCCAGGAAGCCGGCATCAGCGATCACTTTCCGCATGGCTTCGGATGGACGAAGAAAACTCGTCTCAGGAGTCTGCGCCCACGGCACGGGAAAGACCACCGGTTCAACCGATCCGGCGAAGACCTCGTGAATGGCCAGTTGACCGCGCGGCTCGAGCACGCGGTTAAACTCCCGGTATAACCCTTCCTTATCATCGATATTCATCGAGCTGTGCTGCGTCCACACCACATCGAATGAGGCATTGTCGAAAGGAATCTCCAGGGCGTTCGCGTGGACGAAATCGACCATTTCAGTTTGCTTGGTCAATTCCGTCAATCGCTCCCCGGCCTCGCAGAAAGAATCGCTGAGATCGAGCACCGTCACGCAACACCCGGCGGACTGAGCGATCGTTCTCGCCGGACCACCGATGCCGCCGCCGGCATCGAGCACCCGCGCACCAGAATCGATTCCCGCCAATGCGAGCAGTTCGAGTGTCGTTCTGATGCCGCCCATGTGGAACTGATCGATCTGAGCAAGATCACCCGGGGTCAGGTGATCGATATCGATTCCAGCCTGTCGAAGCGCCGTCAGGATGCGCGCCGTCAGATGCTCACGATCGTAGTGAGCCTGTATTGCCGCTGATTCAGAAATGATTGCCAAAGCATCTCCCCTCAACGTGATCGGTATCTTCGTTGCAACGACATGTCAGGGGCGGATCACGGTTCCGTCCGGTTGGCGCACCGGGGGCCACGCGCCATTCAACGGGTGTTCGGGAAAGGGATACTTTGCGGCCGCGACCTCATCAATATCGATTCCTAGCCCAGGTTGCTCGTTGGACCACATCATGCCGTGGTGAATTTCGGGACATCCCGGAAAGACTTCCTTCGTTCGCTCGGGGAAGAGATAGCTCTCCTGGATGCCGAAGTTGAAGCAGGCCAGATCAAGCTGGAGATTCGCGGCATGAGCGACTGGCGATGCATCTCCCGGTCCGTGCCAGGCGGTGCGGACGGCGAAGAACTCGCAAAAAGCCGCGAGTTTCCGCGCCACCGACAACCCGCCGATATCGGAAATGTGAACTCGTATGAAGTCAATCAACTGATCGCGAATCAAGGGAACATATTCCGCCTGATTGACATACAGCTCGCCCATCGCAATCGGAGTGACCGATTGCTGACGAAGAATCCGGAAATAGTCGTTATCTTCGGGAGAGAAGGGATCTTCCAGGAAGAAGAGATTGAACTGATCGAGCTCCTTCGCCAGCCGAATTGCCATAATCGGCGGGATGCGTTCGTGAATGTCATGAAGTAACTCGATCTCGTCGCCGAGCCGCGAACGTAAGTGTTCGAAGAGCCTGGGCACGATTCTGGTGTACGCGGCAGGATCCCACGGCGCTTGCTTTGGCGAGAGGTGATCGGTTCGCTTACCCGTTTCGTCGGAACTACTGACTCCGTAGGTGGCGTTGCCAGGCACTGCGACTTGACACCGGATATAGCGAAAACCCTGCTCCTGAAAGGCTCTCACGGAGTACTCGACTTCATCGAAGTCGCGTCCGGAGGCATGGACGTAAACCGGCGCCGCTACACGGCACTTTCCGCCCATCATCTGGTAGACCGGGAGATTGGCAATCTTGCCTTTGATATCCCAAAGCGCCATATCCACTCCGGAGAGTGCGTTGTTCAGGACGGGACCGCTTCGCCAATAGGAACTCACAAACGACGACTGATAGATATCTTCAACATCGTGAACATCCCGGCCAATGATCATTGGCTTCAAATACTGCTCGATGGCGATTGCAACTGCCAGGGGACGCTGCGTGAAGGTCGCGCACCCGAGACCGTAGAGCCCCGGTTCGGTCGTTTCGATTTTGACGATGACCAGGCGAATACCGTCCGGCGCTGTGCAAATCACCCGAACATCGCGAATCTGAATGCCACTGCCGCCAGCGGGATCGAACGGCGGCCAGGTCGGGGCGATGTGTTGGACGACTTGGTTGCGCTCAGTTCCAGACATGCTGACCTCCAGAAACGCTTTCGATTTGAGACCTGGCAATGAATTGCGGTCAGGCTACCACGACCGCCGCTCCCATGATTACCGGGTAAACGTCGGCGCTCTTCGGTCGGAGCGGAGTCACCACTTTCGACAACTCCTCTTGCTTCTTCCAGCATCTTGATGACGTACTGAATTAACTGAGCGGGGCGCTTGTCTATGATCATTGAATGCATTGAACAAACTGCACAAAACTTTGGAGCAACCTTGACAATTCTCCAACGTGAGTGGTTGTATTCAATACCCATCCGAAACTCTGGATGGTCCGCAGCTCGCGCTCACCGGACCTCGAGTCGATCATTGCGATAGTTGGTAAGGCGAAAGGAGGAATCCTGGTCTCTTTGCTCCCTCCTGAATTTTGTTCAGAGAGGGAAACGTGCGCCACGGATGAATATCTGCTCAATGTAGAGTAGGAGGATTTCTACGGATGACGTCTTCACGAGACCGTTTTGATTTCATGTCGCTCAGCATCAATCGCCGCGCAGTTCTGGCAGCCGCGGCAGGTTTTGCGGGAATCGCGGCGTTCCAAACCGGCGCATTCGCGCGTCTGCTTCAGGATGTTTCCAAAACCGGCGTCGATCCCAGCAAATGGAATATTGAAACGATCAACGCCCTTGCGGGCACGATCACGGTCGATACAGCAGCCGAGCTTCATGCGCTTGTCCCTGATACGGCATCGGGCAAGGTCTCCCTCTGGATCAACGGACCGGTTGAATCAACCCCTCAGATCGCCAAGGACTTCTATGAAGAGTTCGGCACAATTTTCAAAACCTGGTATCCAAATCTCGAACTCGATCGCCAGAATGTCGACTATAACGATCTTCTGGACAAACTCCGCACCGCCTCTGCCGGTGGCGCCGCACCGGATGTTGCCAAGATGCCGATCCTCTGGGGCGTCGAGTTTGCGGCCCGTGGCGATCTGCAGGAGATCATTCTCGAGGACTATGGTCTGAGCAAGGAGCTCTTCTGGGAAGGCGCCCTCAAGTCCGTCACCTGGGAAGGCAAGTACTACGGTATCCCGACCAACAACGAGACGATGGCCTTCATCTGGAACAAGCAGCTCTTCGCGGATGCCGGTCTCGATCCCGAGAACCCACCGGCGACGTGGGCAGACGTGGTCGCATATTCAAAGGCGATCAAGGAGAAAACAGGCGCCTTCGGATATGGAATGGTCGCCAAGGTAAATGCCGGCAACACGCCGTTCCGCTACATGCCGATGGTTTGGGCATATGGTTCCAGTGCACTCGACGAAGCTGAGACCGCTCCGACCATGAAGACAACCATGATCAACAATGAAGGCGGCGTTGCCGCTCTTCAGAACATGTACGACATGTACGTGACGGACCGCTCCGTTCCGACCTCAGCGCTGACCAATACGCAGGTGGAAAACCAGGATCTCTTCATTTCCGGTCAGGTCGCAATGATGATCGCGCATCCGTCTGAATACGTGACAATGCAGAACAAACTTGCCGCCGCGGAAGGCGATGAAAAGGCACTCGCCCAGACTGTCGTCGATAACATGAGCTACGGCCTGATCCCCGAAGGACCGGTGCGCCGCTCAGTCGTTTTCGGCGGTTCGAATGCCCATATCTTCACCGATAAGGCACATGGCGGAGCAATCAACGCCGAAGGCGCCAAGGCTGTGGTCGCGGCGCTGACTTCGCCAGAGTGGGCGCTCAAGAATAACTGGACAGATTCGAACCCGGCCAACCTCCGCGGGTTCGAAACCGAATGGATGAAGCAGCGGTTGACCGATATTCGCTTCCTTGAAGTGACGACCTCGATGCTGCCGTATGGTGTTCCCTTCCCGGTTGTTCCTGAATCGACCGAGATCATGAACATCATCATCCCGGAGATGATTCAGAACGCACTCACCGAAACGATGAGCGTGCAGGAAGCAGCGGACGATGCCGCTGCGAGAATCACTGAGCTGATCTCACAGGCATAAATTCGTTCGAGACGTTGTCGACTGCCCGGAAACCAGGTTTCCGGGCAGTCGATCTTCCCCGGCGGAGGATCGTCACCCATGCAATTGACAGCCGAATCCCCGCCTAACGAGCCGCGGCGAAAGCGTGGACTGCTCGCGAATATCGCCCACCACTGGGCGGATTACGTCTACATCCTGCCCGCGATTCTCGTCATGGTGCTGGTGATCGGGTATCCAATTGTCTACACCGTCTGGCTATCCTTCCACGATACACCGATCCGAACTGGTGATCACATCTTCAATGGCGTCGACAATTATCGGGAAATTCTCTCCAGTCCCAAATTCTGGAAAACCACGAAAAATACCTTCGTCTGGACGATTGGTTCGACTGGTGGCGCCTTCATTCTCGGCTTCGCCGCTGCGCTCGTTTTGCACAAACAATTCATCGGACGCGGTGTGGTCCGGGCAATTCTGTTGATTCCTTATGTCATTTCAGCGGTTGCGGCTGCGTACGTTTGGAAGTGGATGCTCCATAGCGACTATGGGCTGATCAGCGGCGTTTTGAAGGACTGGGGAATCATCGACCAGAATCTCGTGCTGCTCGATTCGAAAGACCGAGTACTGCCAACCGTGATCGTGGTCAATATCTGGAAAGAATTTTCATTTGTCATGATCATGATGATCGCGGGACTGCAAACCGTGCCGGAGCAGTTGCTTCGCGCCGCAAGAGTCGACGGTGCCGGCGTCTGGCAGCAGTTCACGCATGTGACCGTGCCTTACCTCAAAAACGTCATTCTGATCACGACACTCCTGCTTTTCGTCGCAAATCTCAACTCGTTCACGCTCGTCTATTTGATGACCGGCGGTGGTCCCGCCAATGCCTCCCAACTCTGGATCACCGATATCTACAACATCGCCTTCCGGTCTCTGGGGTACGGTCTGGCGTCGGCGTACTCCGTCATCCTCTTCCTGGTCATGCTTGCCGCAGGTTGGTACTACGTCCGCATCCTCACACAGGGATCGAAACGAGGCGCCTCATGAGTTCCACCACCAATGCATCCGCGACGGCGAAGCGAACCTACCCGAAGCGCCGCAAACCATTCCGACCTAACGGGTGGACCATCGCGGGGTGGGCATTTCTGATCCTGCTGCTGATCTTCACGATCGTGCCGATGGCATGGATGATCTCGACGTCGCTCAAAACGCAGTTCGCTTCGATCCAGCAACCGCCGGACTGGATTCCCGACAATCCCAATCTCAAGCAGTACCGGACATTGCTCAATCCGAACAACGAACTCGGCGCACAATTTCTCCGCTATTTTCGAAATAGTCTCTGGGTTTCGACGATGACCACCATTCTCGGGCTGGTGGTGGCCGTGCCGGCCGCTTATGCCTTTTCCCGCTTCACCTTCCCCGGGAAGGATGCGCTCTTCTTTTCAGTACTTGTCCGGAACATGTTCCCTGTTGTGGTTTTTCTGATTCCGCTCTTCATCTTGATGAAAAATCTTGGCTTGATCGACAGCCAATGGTCGTTGATCCTGACTTACCTCACATTTGGACTTCCGCTCTCGATCTGGCTTCTGAAAGGTTTTTACGACAACATTCCGCCGGAGTTGGAACGCGCGGCCCGGATCGATGGCGCGACGCGATTCCAGGCTTTTCGCCTCATCGTGATGCCGCTCTCTGCCCCTGGCATTATCGCGACCGCGATCTACTCCTTCATTCAGGGGTGGAACGAATATGTGTACGCCCGCACCTTTCTGAACAGCGAAGAGAAAATGACGATGCCAATCGGATTACAGAAGTTCTTCACGGAGAACTCCAGCAACTGGCCGGGCTTGATGGCTGCTTCGTTCATCATGAGCGTGCCAGTTGTCGTGCTCTTTCTCATGTTGCAGCGGTACTTCGTTCAGGCGCTCACCGAGGGCGCCGTCAAACACTGATCAAGTCAGTACCAAGGCCGCTGAGGTCGAGTACGAGGGCCCACACCGATGTCAAATGTCCTGCTCCGCAATGTTGTCAAAATGTATGGAGAAGTGGTCGCCGTCGACAATGTCTCGTTCGAAGTTGAGGATGGGGAGTTTGTCGCGCTGGTTGGCCCCTCGGGTTGCGGCAAGACGACCACGCTCAATCTGGTTGCGGGTCTGATCGATCTGACTGACGGTGAAATCTTCCTCGGCGAGAAGCAGATCAATGAACTTGATCCTAAGGACCGCGACCTTGCGATGGTCTTCCAGAACTACGCGCTTTACCCGAATAAGAGCGTCGGCGAGAATCTCGCATTCCCGCTCAAAATGCGAAAGCTGAACAAGGCGGACATCAAAACCCAGGTCGAGCGAACTGCGAAACTGCTGAGCATCGATCACCTGCTCGAACGTCGCCCGCGGGAACTCTCCGGCGGGCAGCAGCAGCGAGTCGCACTCGGTCGGGCCCTCGTCCGCAATCCACGGGCGTTTCTGATGGATGAACCGCTGTCCAACCTCGATGCGAAACTCCGTGTACAGATGCGGTCGGAGCTCAAGCGATTTCATCAGGAACTCAAGGCAACCGTGCTCTACGTCACCCACGATCAACTCGAAGCGGTCACCATGGCCGACAAAATCGCGGTCATGAATCTCGGAGTGTTGCAGCAGTACGCCTCTCCCGACGATATCTTCAACAGACCAGTCAATACATTCGTGGCGGGATTCATTGGAAGTCCGGCTATGAACCTGATCAATGGCACCGTGCGCTCGACTGGCGCCCGTGTCGAAATTCATGGCGAATCTGGTTGGGTATTGCCGCTCTCAAATCTACGCGGAATACAGGCTCTTCGAAGCGAAGGCGATGTGGTACTTGGCATTCGGCACAGTCAGGTACGCCTGCACAAATCCGAAGTTTCCGACTCGCTCGCGGCGTCGATTTACACTGTCGAACCAACAGGTGATTTGACGTATGTGCATTTCCGACTCGGCAACCAATTGCTGGTCGCGAGTGCCCATGCCGATTTCCGTGCAGCTGCGGACGATCCGATCTGGGTCGAATTCGATCAGGATCACCTGCACGTGTTCGACACCAGGAGTGAGGCCGCACTTGCTTTGCCGTCCGAAACTGCCGCCACGGCGGCATCACCCGCGTTCGCGCATACATCCTGACTGTATGACCAATTGATGAAACATCGAAAGCCGACCGGAAGGTCGTTCGGCGCTACCAGTCAAATCCATCACGGAGGAAGACGTGAAAATAACCAATGTGAGCACCGCCGTCATCGAGGGGAACTTCCCCTGGGTGCTGGTCAAGGTCGAAACGGATGAGGGAGTCACCGGACTTGGCGAGGCGTATTGGGGTATTGGAGTCGCGGAACTGGTCCATCAGGCGAAGCCTCTCCTGATCGGCGAAAACCCTTTCAATATCGGCAAACTTTACGAGGTTATGATCCGTTGCCTCTCGGGCGAGGGTTCTCAGGCCGGGGCAACCGTCACCGCGATCAGTGGTATCGAAATCGCACTGTGGGATCTTATGGGTCGCGCGCTGAAATCTCCGATCTACAACTTCTTCGGCGGCCGTTTTCGCGATAGCATCCGCATCTACGCGGATTGCCACGCCGGAACTGACGAATCGCCGGAATCGTGGGCAGAGCGGGCCCGGGAAGTTGTCGACTCCGGTTTCACCGCAATCAAGTTCGATCTTGACGCCAAAAATTCCTTCACCCGCGATGTGACAGATGACCCCCACCCACGTCGGCACTGGTTTGAGCCCTTCAACCGAACGATCGGGAACGCTGAACTCGAATGGATGGTTTCCGTTACCGCGGCAGTCAAGGCGGCAATTCCGAGCGATGTGATGCTTGCAGTCGATGCCCACTGGAAATACAGCGTCAACGATGCAATCAGGCTCGCGCAGGCGTTGGAGCCGTTCGATCTGCTCTGGCTGGAAGATCCGGTTCCGCCCGAAAATCTCGAAGCGCAGCGGCATGTCACACACAGCACGCGGACGCCAATCTGCACCGGGGAAAACCTTTACCGCAAACACGGGTATCGAGAACTCATTGAAAAACAGGCAGCCCGGATCATCGCGCCGGACATTCCCAAGATGGGTGGTCTGATGGAGGCGAAGAAGGTCGCCGATCACGCGGACACCTACTACATCCCGATTGCACCACACAACGTCGCCAGCCCGGTTGGCACGGTCGCAGCGGCTCACGTTTGCGCGGCCATGAACAACTTCCTGGTCATGGAGTTCCACGCTCACGATGTACCGTGGTGGTCAGATGTCGTCCAGGAAAATACCGTGATCAAGGATGGTTTCATTTTCCTGAACGAACGCCCCGGTCATGGTCTGACACTCAACGAGGATGTTGCGCGAGCACATTCCAAACCCGGGCACAGCTTTTTTGGCGACACCGCCTGATCGCGGGGCAAATCACAAAACAGGTCAGTTCGGGTTTCCGATCCGACCTGTAGTGTCCTCACGGAAATTATAAATTCTTCCTAGTACTACAGCGACAGTTGGCTCAAACACGCCCAAATGGCTCTGTTCAGTCCGTCCTATCGCTCACCATTGTGCCTGCGGTCGTAAACGCGAGGAACTGATTCGAGCATATTCTGGACTTCCTATCGCAAGAGTCGCTGTAGTACTAGAGCGACTGGCAATTGGCAAACTGCGGTTGCTCCGGCTAGCAGTCACCGGGCTAAAAAACCGCAGTTTCACGCCTTGTTTTTTGATGCGGTCGCCGGGCAGTGGTCCCTGGCCCCAGCCTATTGCCGGGCTTTCTTAAACCACTCCTGGAAAACCGTTTCGATGTCAAGAGCCCACACGGAGACGTCGATCTGACCTGAGGTGTACATTCCCTCGGCGATCGACCATTTGCCGAAGACATCGCGCTGGCGAACATCTTCGGAGCGTGTCACCACTTCCTCGGCGAGCTGCGGAGGGATGAAGGTCACGCCCTCCTGAGTGCCAAGCACGATATCGCCGGGTAGCACCGTCGCGTTGCCAATCCGAATCGGACCATTAACTTCGGCCACAGTGACGTCATAGATCGCCGACGGGTGTGCGCCACGGCAGAAGACATTGAAGTCCGGCAGTTCGAGTACGCGCGCCAGATCCCGGATTCCACCGTCGACAACAAGACCTGTTTTCGCCCTGGCGTGAATGGCGGTGCCGAGGTTGTCACCAATGAATGTACCGTCTTCGATCTTGCCGAAGAGATCGACGACCAGGACGTCGCCTTCCTGCAATTGGTCGATCACCCAGGTGTTTTGTCCACCCGAACGGCCCTCAGCTTTTCCGCCCTCCTCGACCACGCTCTGAAAGTCGGGACGAAGCGGAACCATTCGAACCGTTACGGCTCTCCCGACTAACACGCGATCGGGATGCAGGTTGTACCAGCCGCCTTCGAACTGGAAATGATAATTATGACCGCGTTCGATCACACCCCATGCCTCGTCGTTGGTGACGAGCTTCATTCGCTCCAGCAGATCAGTTGGAACAATCGGCCGACCATCTTCGCCTCGACCATATGCGGTCGAAGATGTGATTGCAGCGACCTGTTCTGGTGACCGAAAAACCATGACTGGATCTCCTCACATTCAGTGCATTTCCTCACAATTGATATCGCAACTATAAGCCAGTTTCAGTGCGCAGAATTGCCGTCGATTTCATGGCCAGTGTGCAGACCGGTCGCAATTCTCGACACCCTCTTGACAGCGATTGGAACGGGCGATAGCTTTATCCGTATGAATGCACCTCGGTCGAAGGCAGTGATGAATCACATAGGACGAGCGGAAGTCGAATCGACCTCCGCCAATGTCTATTGGTTTAGCTTTGGCTTTTATTACTACGGTTCCCCGGCGTCGCTGGTGGAGCAGGAGGTGCTGTCGCGCTAAACGCTCACGATTCACAACACCAGCCACGCCGGGGACCGAGGTACAGCACCTCGGTTTTTTGTTGTCTTTTTTCAGGCTGAACCCGAAAGGAACCGCAGGAAAATGATTGTTACCTTGAGTCCGGACGCACCTGCTTCAACTGTCGAACATCTGATGTCCTCGGCCATCTCCCTCGGTTTGTCGGCACGAGTGCTCTCGTATGACGATGGAGCGCAGGTGGTCGGGATCGACGGTTCACTCTCGATCGACATCAATCAGCTGCCGGGAGTCACCACCGTTCAGGTAAAGCACAAGCCATACATGCTGGCCAGTCGCGAAGAGCGTGCGCCAAGTGTGGTTCGGGTCGGCAACGTGCGTATTGGCGGCGCCGAACCGGTGATCATGGCCGGGCCATGTGTGGTCGAAGGTCGCGATGAACTTATTTGCGCGGCACGAGCGGTGAAAGCAGCTGGAGCCACGATGCTTCGCGGTGGCGCCTACAAACCTCGAACATCTCCCTATGCCTTCCAGGGTCTGGGCGAGGATGGACTGAAGCACCTCGCTGCGGCGCGGGAAGCTACCGGCCTTCCGGTCGTTACCGAGGTACTTGAACCTGAGCAAGTCGAACTCGTGGCACGGTACGCTGACATGCTGCAGGTCGGCGCGCGGAACATGCAGAACTACCCTCTCCTGCGACGGGTTGGCGCCGCCAACAAACCCGTACTGCTGAAACGTGGCTTCTCCGCGACGGTTGATGAATGGCTGATGGCGGCCGAATACATCCTCGCCCACGGCAACCCGAATGTCGTGTTGTGCGAGCGTGGCATTCGCGGATTCGATCCCGCGTTCCGATTCAATCTCGATCTCAACGCCGTCCCTTTGGCGAAAGAGCTTTCTCACCTTCCCGTGGTGGTCGATCCAAGTCACGGCACTGGTGTTCGCTCACTCGTCGCGCCGATGTCGATGGCGGCACTCGCCTCGGGCGCGGATGGCCTGATCATCGAAGTGCATCCAAATCCGGACTTGGCAAAGTGCGACGCCTCGCAGACCATTTCTCCAGCCGAACTGGCGACGATAAACCGGCGGGGAAGAGCGCTTGTTGCGGCGCTGGCGGAGGATCACACTCTCTTCAATCTTCCAATTGAATTAGAGGTCATTCTGAGCGCTTAGGTTTCCCCTTTGTTGCCGCTTGATGACATCGCTAACCGCCGTCACACTATGGCCGGTGTCCATCGCGGACACTGGCCAGGGGCGACGGGCGGAAGACCTTATGAGTGATCTCTCTCCAATCGATCGGTTTGTGATTGGAACTGCCGGGCATATCGACCACGGCAAGTCGACGTTGGTGAAGGTTTTAACAGGGACCGATCCCGATCGCCTCGCCGAAGAAAAAGCACGAGGAATGACGATCGATCTCGGGTTTGCCTGGCTGCAGACCCCCTCAGGTCGCTCGGTAAGCATCGTTGATGTCCCGGGGCACGAGCGCTTCATCAAGAACATGCTCGCCGGGGTCGGCGGAATCGATGCCGCAATGCTGGTCATCGCGGCCGACGACGGACCTATGCCGCAAACGCGGGAACACCTCGCAATTCTCGAGCTTCTCCAGGTTAAGGCGGGGGTGATCGCGCTCACGAAGTGCGATCTGGTTGAATCAGAGTGGCTCGACTTGATCGAGGAATCGATTAAAGAAACCGTTGCCGGGACGTTTCTCGCAAATGCACCCATTGTCAGAGTCTCCGCGATCGCCAAGACAGGTATTGCAGCGTTAGTTTCAGCGATCGATTCGCTCCTCTCCGAGATCGCTCGCACATCCGCGCAGTCGAAACCGCGATTGCCGATAGACCGGGTCTTCAGTCTCCAGGGATTTGGCACTGTTGTAACTGGCACCCTGGTGGGCGGCGCTCTCGAAATCGGTCAGGATGTGAGGATCATGCCTGCCGGCCTGCAAACTCGAATCCGCGGACTTCAGACGCATAGTCAAAAAGTCGAGCGTGCTTTGCCCGGCAGCCGGGTCGCGATCAACATCACGGGTCTGGCGGTCGACCAGCTTCGTCGTGGCGATGTCCTGACCATCCCGGGTCTTCTCCAACCAAGTCATCGGATCGATGTGCGGCTCCAACTGTTGAGGTCGGCGCCGGCGCCAATGGAGCAGAACGACAGCGTCGATTTCTTCTCCGGAGCGGCGGACTTCCCCGTCTGGATTACCCTGCTCGATCAGGAACGGCTCAATCCCGGTGATTCAGGATGGGTTCAGTTGCGTTTTCGCCAGCCGACAGCGCTTCTCAAGGGCGATCGGTTCATCATTCGTCGTGCCTCGCCAAGTCTCACCATCGGCGGTGGTGAAGTCATCGACCCGAATCCGGTGCGCCACCGTCGCTTTCGACCGGATGTGCTCAATTCACTTGAAGTGCTCGCGATCGGCACTCCCGACGAGTTGCTCCTTCAGTTGTTGGAAGAGGGACCGATCGATCTCAAAAACCTTCGACTTAAAGCACCCAGTGGATTGACCGGCAATCAGATCGATGATGCTCTGGCGCAGTTGATCGCAGAAGGCGATGCGGTCGTTCTCGGAAGCGGTGAGTCACGCGAGTTCAAACCGGCCGATATCATCATGAGTGAAACTTCGCTCGTGAACTACCAGGACAAACTGAACGGAATTCTGCGGGAGTTTCACCGTGCGTTTCCGCTTCGTCGCGGGATGGCACGCGAGGAGATCAAGAGCAGGCTTAAGCTGCCTGGGCCACCACGAGCATTCGATGAGTTCGTGCGTTCGCTCGCCCGCCGCTCGATCATCGCCGATGAGAGTTCGGCGATCCGGCTGAGTGAATTCGCTATTCTCCTCAATACGGCGCAGGCATTCGCGGCGGCGCGCTATGAAGCAGCGCTCGTCGCAAATCCGTACTCACCGCCTTCCCCGGTCGACTTCGGGGTCGACGATGATCTCCTCGGAGCAATGGTCGCACTCGGCAAGGTCACGAAAATCGCGGACGGACTGTTTTATGATGTCAGCGCATTGGCGCGGATCGAAGCCGAGGTTATCGGAATGCTGGGAGCATCGCAATCGATCACGATCGCCTCGTTTCGGGATCACTTCGGAACAAGCCGAAAATATGCCCAAGCAGTGCTGGAGTATTTCGACCAGCGCAGGATCACTCGCCGGGTCGGCGATGAACGCGTTCGCTTTTCCGGCGCCAGTGCCGGTCAGTCTACGGGAGGACTCGTATGACACTTGAATTCGTCTCGGACGCTCAACTCTCTGCTCCGACCCGTCACGTCTTTTTGTCACCACATTATGACGATATCGCGCTCTCCAGCGGAGGCACGGCGTCTCGGATTACAGCGATGGGCGGCCATCCGGAGGTGGCACTGATCTTCGGGGATCATCCTGATCCATCCGGGCTACTGACCGAATTCGCGGAATCGCTCCACAAGCAGTGGGGACTCGACGCTGGCGAAGTCATCGCGGGACGGCGCTTAGAGGAAGCTGCCGCTTCCGAGATCATCGGCACGTCGGCAGAGTTTCTCCCATTTCGGGATGCGATCTATCGCGGCCGTCGCTATCTCAACAATGACCAGCTCTTCAGTCCCCCCGCCGAAGACGAAGGCGATCTTCCAGGGGAGATCATCGCAGCTGCTAATCTGACCTCGGGATGTGAATCGGCCACGCGCGTTTACGTCCCGCTGGCCGTTGGTTTTCACGTCGATCACCAACACGCCTACCGGGCAGGTGTTCAGCTTGCGGCGGAAGGGTTCGAGGTCTGGTTTTATGAGGATTTGCCCTACGGGTTGATGCCGGGAGCCAGGGAGCGCCGGATTGATGTGATCAGCGAGCACCTGTCGCCCTCGATCCATGTCGATGTCTCTGCGCAGTGGGAACAGAAAATCGATGCCATCTTCGCCTATCCGTCCCAACTTGACACGATTTTCGTCGATTATGTCGGGATCGGGTCATCCCGAAGAGCAGTAAGCGACGCGATGAAGCAATACGCGATGAAGGTTGGCGATGGAACACTCTGTGAACGATTCTGGACCATTGACCGATAGCGAGAAGTCACCAGCAATCGATTTCGATCAAGAAGCCCAGCCGTCGAGGAGGATTGATCGGCTTTATCTCGCGTTTGCAGGAGTCACCATCGTGATCTGGCTATTGCTCCTCTGGGTACTCTTCTAAGTCTGGATGGAAAAGCAAACGACCGCGCCTATTTGGAAATGGCGCGGTCGTTACTCCTATCTGAAGACACGTATCAGGAGATCGGACGGTGTCCCGCCGTTGGTTGCATTCTGATCCTGCGGACATGCGGAGACACCGATGATGACATCCATTTCTGCCCGGAGCAGCACATAATCGTTCTTCTCGGCAAGCGATTCGCGAATCTCGAGTTCGCCGCGCTGCAGAATCGATACATTCATAAACCAGTTGATTGGATCGGGAATGTCGTCATAGCCCAGTCCATGGCTCTCCAGGGCACTGTGCAACGCTTCGCGACAATTCGCGTGCCCTTCCAGATTGAAGTCATCGGCGTACCGGCGCGGATCGCAGGCGGCAAACATCATATCGTGGCGACCCACGGTATCTTCAATCAACTCGAACATCGCGTTCCGGTGATTCGAATAGAGCTTCATTCCAGTTTGGAGCATGATCGAGCTGTTTTTGGCGCGGGTGACTCCGGTTGAGAGCCGATCGTTCGGGTCGCCATCAGCGATCGCGACGAAATCAGCGACCTGCTTGCCATCGACCGAGATGATCTGAAGAAATTGGTCTTTTTTGACTTCGACGCCGTATCCCTCACCGGGATGGATTTGGCGGGCCTTGATAGCCATTCGACCGAGCAGTTGTTGGCTCACCAGCGATTTCCCCTTCTCCGCTACCATCTTCAATGGGATCATTGTCGCAGGATTCGAGGGAACCCTTCAATGAAGTACCACTTAATCTCGATTTCATGGTTGTCGACAAGAGTTCCTTGAAACTGCAATCACTACTCGCTTGCTTCTCAGGTATAGAGTCATGAGGGAGAATCCATGTCAGATGCGAGGGAATCTCACGATTCAGATTCTCCTCTGCAGGAGGTAACGAAACTCGGGTTTCGACTCGGTGTAACCGCGTTCGGGGGACCGGCCGCCCACATCGCCATGCTGCGGCAGGAGGTCGTCGAGCGCAGGAAGTGGCTTTCTCCGCAGGAATTCCTCGATCTGCTTGGCGCCACCAATCTCATACCCGGTCCCAACTCGACCGAAATGGTCATGCACGTCGGGCACGTTCGCGCTGGCCGCCGAGGGTTAATCGCATCCGGCGCGGCCTTTATCCTGCCAGCGGCGATCATCACACTCATCCTGGCCTGGCTTTACGTCCGATATGGCACGACTCCAGAGGGGACTTGGCTCCTCTACGGAATCAAGCCAGTCATCATCGCAATCGTCGCGCAGGCCCTGTGGGGATTGGCGAGGAGTGCCCTGCAGGATTACACCGCCGTCGCGGTCGCTGCCGGAGTGGTGGTTCTGTATCTTCTCGGACTCAACGAGATTCTTCTCCTCTTCGGTGGAGGGTTGCTGATCTTCGGCTTTCGCAGGTTTAGAAGCGGTATGAACTCGAGCCGCGCGGCCGGAGTGGCGATAGCTCCTTTTGTCTCGTCCCGGCTGGTTTGGATCGCAAGTGCAACATCCGACGCAGTGGAATACACCCATCTTCGGCTCTTCCTCACGTTCCTGAAAATCGGATCCCTGCTGTATGGCTCCGGTTATGTTCTGCTGGCGTTTTTGCGAAACGACTTTGTGGTTCGCTACGGTTGGCTGACAGAGCGACAATTACTCGATGCCGTCGCCGTTGGACAGGTCACACCTGGCCCGGTCTTCACCACTGCAACCTTCGTCGGCTACATCGTGGGCGGTTTTGGCGGCGCGGTGCTTGCAACCATCGCGATCTTCCTCCCCGCGTTCCTATTTGTTGGTTTCACTCATCCGCTGATCAAACGCATGCGTGCCCACCGCTCGCTCGGTTCCTTGCTTGACGGCGTCAACATCGCGGCAGTTGGGCTCATGACCGCGGTTTCGCTCGTCCTGACGAGCGATGCGATTATCGATGCACCGACCGCCTTGATCGCCGGCATTGCCTGGATTCTGCTCATCAAATGGCGGGTCAATGCGACATGGCTTATTGCCGCCGGCGGCGTCATTGGACTTCTCCGTTGGGGGCTTGGCTGACCCGTTCCTCCCCTCTGTTGCGCACATCGGGACTATTCGGTCAGGTCCCTGTCACCCCTCGAGGACTACCATATTGACACGGGTTTAGGGCGACCTGACCCGTGCTTGACGCTGAACAATGAGCGAAGACCGATACACGTTGTCGCGTCTGGTCTGGAGAACGCACCTCGATGCGATCCACTGTCAAAACAAGGAATGTGCAACATGTACCGTCCCGTGGGCAGCGTGTTCTCGCAATGCTCGCCATCGTTGCGCTCTTCGCGGGCTTTCTCGTCCAGCATAGTTTGGCGGCGAACTCGGGCAAAACTGTCACCCTCGGCGAAAGCTTGAATGACGCCGAGCGCAAGGAGTTGCTCGAACTCTTCGGCGCAACCAGCGACGACCGGATCGAAACTGTCACGGTGGCAGACACCCAGGAAGCAATGAAAGGCATCATCGATCGGGAGATCAAGAGCGCGTATTCCTCGACTGCCCTGACCTGCCGCGATCTCGGTGAAGGTCTCGAGGTCAACACCAGCAGCATCACGATCATTACCCCTAGTCTCTACGCGATGGCACTTGTGACCGCCGGAATTGGAGACGCCGAGCTCCTTGTGGCTGCTCCCAAGAACGCGGCCGCCGAGGGGCTCACCGCACTGACCGGTGTTTTCAAGACGTGGGATATTGCGCCATGCGACAGCGGGTCCACCACGAAGGCTCGTCAACGACTTGCGCTCGAAGAACTGGCGCTAGCGGTCGCGATCGGTCAGTCGTTCGGTACCCCAACCGGAGTACAAGACTCGGGTGACCTTGTTCTCTACACACAACAGGCCGTTGTTGTCGAGGGTTTGACCGAATCGGCAGAGATCAGCGACGCGATCGCCAAACAGGAAGCGCTGCTCGGGATCACGGTGCCGGCCGAACTGAGAACAAAACTCGTCGAATTGATGGTGAAACTGGCGAAGGAAGATATCGACTGGAGCACCTTCTCAGCCGGATGGACCATCACCGCTTCAGACGACGGTAACGGCATTTCGATGAAGGGTGACGGCATCGCGATCCGCAATGCCCAGATGACCGCAACTGTCCGCGCGGCAGACAACATGACCGCCACGGCCATCGCCGAAAAAGAGGCCTCGGCGACTGCCGCAGCTGAGCTCTCTGCGGCGCAAACCGCGACCGCTCAGGCCGATTCGGCCAACTTGACAGCCACCGCCGAAGCGGGTGACGCCTCGGCTCGTGCAACCCAGGATGCGCTTGCAGCTGGTTTGACGGCAACTGCGAACGCACAACCAACAACGACCCCAACCCCGGTGCCTGAACCAACTGCCACCCCGGAACCAGTCGCGGTGGCTGGCGAAATTATCGACATTCGCGGCGGTCAGGTCTGGGTGAAACCGACGGGCGGAGGCGAGATTGCCGGATACACCGTTCCGGCAGAAGCCAGCATCACCCGAGGCGGCAAGAATTCTTCGCTGAGCGCAATCAAGAGTGGGGACAAGGTCAATCTGACGGTCGATCCCTATTCACAAACGGTGCAAAACCTCTCCGCGACCGCACCGGCCCAGAGTCTTCTTTCCAAACTGTCTAAGCTTCTTTTCCTATTGCCTGCACTCGCCGTGATTCCCATCATTCTCTTAATCAGGGGTAGAGGGGGAGCGGGCGATACGTTCGTCGTCAAACGGATCGCCTCCGCCTGAAAGGCAGATGGATCACCAGCCATTCTCCGCGTGAGAAGCAGGTAGAAACGAGTCAGCCATGAGCGCACCAATTCTGAGCGGTCGACCTCAATCGCCAAAAACCGAAAAGGAAAAAGCGCGAAAACAACAGCGACTCGAAGCCGCTGATGCTATTCCGCCCGAACTGCTCCTGCGCCGTGACAACGCGATCCGTTACGAGCGGAATGGACCGGTCTACGCGACCGATGGTCAAATCGGCATCCTGAAAAAAGTCGTGGTCGATGAGAGCGCTGGCGAAGTCGTCGAACTCATCATTCAGGTCGCCGGAGACGACCGCATGGTGCTTCTTCCGCCTGATGTGGTCGACAAGTCGGCCGGAAGCGCGCTCTTCCTCACGATCAATCGCGTTCAGTTTTCAGAGCGCGCTGCCGCCGGTCCTCAATATGTGAAGGGCCACTTCGCCTCTGCAGATATTAAATCACTGCTGAAACGGGATCACAAGAGTTCGAACGTGCATTCAAAGCGGGCTGTTGCGAACGTCGGCGCAGATTACGTGGAGACGCCGACGATCTCCCCGCTCGATCGGTTGACGCGACGACCGGGCACCCTGGCCGCCGATTGATCCTCCGTGTACCAATGCCACAGTACTGAACGTACAATTGCTGTTGAGACGACCTGATTGGTTCAGGCGTGCTCATATCACTTCGTGTACTTGACTCGAGCGATCGACCGTCATCGTGGGGGTAACCAATGGAGCGTTGTCCGAACTGTGGATCTTCGGTGCGCATCGGCGCGAAGTTCTGTACGACGTGTGGTTTCAGATTGCCGTCCGAAGCACCTGCTCCCCCTGTAGCCGCGTCATCCCGTTCCCCCTTCGATACAACATCGACTGCGTCGGTTTCGAATCGATGGCCAATCCCTGAATCGCCAGCAGTCGTTCCAGTTCCTGAACCACCGGTCGCTCCTGAGGTGGTCGAGGACGATCCTCCGATACCACAAATGGCGGAACTCGTGGCGCCGCCAGCTGCTCCCGTGGAAGATCCGGCCGCCTTCACCGGGTGGCCGACCTACGGTAACGGGTTCAGTTCGCGGCCAGGGTGGAATGAGGAGCAATCAGCCGACGCAGAAACTCCTACGCCTGCCGATCTGACCGGTGAATCTGACGTCAAGAGCGTCGAGGATGCCATTTCTGCATGGACCGGAATTCCCGCTGAAGCACAATCAGACACAGCCTCCGATTTAGCAGATGCTATCGCTGAAGAAGTGACGGAAACCGACATCGACACCCCTGCGGATTCTCTTGCGTGGTTCGATTCGATCGAACCGGAGAACAATCCGGTCGATGAGTCCTCCCTTCCTGAGCGTATCGTCGGGTCAGTCGAAAACCCTCACACCGGAGAGTACGAAGAATTTCTGAATCAAATCGATCCGGCAGAGAGCCAAACATCGATTGAATCGAGCGAACCTGAAACCGCAGCAGCGGACTCAGTTGAAGGCGAATTGACCGACGAATCGATCCCGGTTGACGATACCGGGGCGATTGACGAGCCCACTTTGACGACCGGTACGGTGGCGGCGACCACGGGAGCGGCAGCTACCTCAGTCGCGACTGCCAGCGATCCGGCGATCCGTGCCTTTGCGCTGCTCGAAGAACTTAAGTCACTCCTTCCCCAGTTGGATGGATCGAGCGCAACTGCTGGCGTCAATATCGATGAGATCGTCGCGGAACTCTCCAACGCGCGGTCATTGAGCGAAGAGGAAAAGATCAACATGCAGTCGCTCCGTGCTGCAATCGCGACCGCTCAGGCACGTCCGAGAGATGTTGATGTCATGCTCGATCTCGTTTCTCGATCGGGCGAAATCGCGGCGCTCTTCATGGCGCACGATGCCTACGCTGAAGCCATCGACCGGGCAATCGACAAGCTGAAGGGCGAGCACAAGCTGGAACCCGCGCGGCGCTGGTAGTCTGAAACCGATCTCCGCAAGGCTTCGGCTACCAATCGGGACGAATGTCGGATACACGAGCCTGACGATTCACGTCAGGCTCGTTTTGTTGACCAACAGAGGTCGAGTTTCAGTTTGCGACTTTGCGCTATAGAAGGGTCAATCAACTCGATGAGCGCTCGTTCGCCCGTCCAGATCTCTTCACCGCTTTCAATGCCAGGCTCGTTTGGATCGTTCGATCGACTGCCAGTACCTCCGCCCGCGCCACACGCATTGCGAAATGAGCACTGGTGCAACGTCATAGGGCGGGAAGGCAGTGCCCACCAGGGTGTCATCGGTGTTGCACACTACCGGCGAATTGAAGCCAGTACTGGTCCAGCGATCCAGGAATCACTGATCCAAATCTCGGCATTTGAGCTGTCGAACACTAGTGAAATGGTGCGCAGAATCGAATCGGGAGTCGACGGTCAGTTCGCATTTGTTGTCGAGGAAACCGGAGGCGGTGATCGATTAAGTGAACTCCTGATCACTCAGCGTAGATTGCCGATCTCATCGGTGACTGCGCTGGTCACGGACCTGGCAAACGTGCTCCGGAAGGCCCACACGGCGGGATTCGTCCACGGGGCTGTTGATCCGTTTGCGATCGTGAGGGACTGGCACGGTAAACATCTTCTCGGAGGCTTCCTGCCCACTCCTGAAGGCACTCGCGAATGCGATGTAAAGCAACTTGCAGAACTGGCAATTACGGCCGTCGTCGGCAAACTCTGGCAAGCGGCAAACATTTCCGGAACGCCTCAGTCAATTGCGGTTGAGCGCCTGAGAGGCGAAATCGACGGGCTTCACGAACAGGTTGCCGCGACCTTGATTCGCGGAACACGAACTGAAGAAATCGACTCCTACGGATCGCCCCTGGAGTTTGCTGGCGCTATAGAACAATCGGTGAACTCGGCGGTATTCGATATCATTGCCGGAGCCTGGGAATCGATTTCCAGGCAGGATTTCGCCATGGCAACTCTGCTGATGGGGATGGCTGAAACCTACAATCCGCTCAGCGAAGAATTGACGTTGCTCCGCCTCCAGCTGAAAGGTGATGCACTCCGCGATCCCGCAATGACAGCTGCTGCCATTTGGGATGCCAGGCAAGACACGGTGCCAACTATCCGAGAGGATACACCCGTTCCGCCTACTCAATTCGCCATGATGAATTTCAAAGTCGATTCGTTCGGAACTGGAGGTACATCGCTGACACCTGAGATCGAGAAGCTCCTGGCGGGTCCACCGCCTATTTCCAGGCAAGGTAAAGGACTCAACACCTGGGCACTCTTTGGCATAGGAGTCCTGGTCATGGTGCTCATTTTCATCGTTCTGGTGGCTGTCGTCTTTACCCGGCTGATGTAGGCGGCGGCAATTCGATCACAGAATCATCTTCTGCTTCCTGCGCTTGCTTTATAGAATCAGCAACCGGCTCCTGCGCTTCCGCAATTGGTTCCGAAACCGGGGTCGACATCGGACTGGTCAACGTCGCTCCACAGAGCGCGCAAAAGACGCCGACCGGGGTCGACGCACCACAGTTGGGGCAAACCACCCGATTGGAAATGATCGCCTGGGTCGCGCGGTCCTGATTGACAATCCGGGTCAACAAGATCCTGGCTGCGGCCACCAGTGCAACTGCTACCACTCCATGCCACAACAGTTCCAGACGGGTGCCGCTCGGCTGAATCAACAGATCGCCAAAGCTGAAAATGATCGCTCCGCCAACACCAATTGCAGCCGGCAACGTGAGATCGATCGATTTCTTGCTGATCGATGAGTGCCAGATCCCGGTGCATACGAAACCTGCAGCAAGCCCGTAGATGATAGGTCTGGTGACAAGGGTTCCTGTCAGCAGCGCCGTCCAATCGGCGACCGTATCTCCATTCGACGACGCACCACCAATAATCGGCCAGACGAAGACGACCGTCATTCCCGTGGCGAGACCGCACCCGGCGGCTACACCGAGTGTGACTCCGTCCATGACTTCATTCCGGAAGACCGGGTATCGTCGCAAAGCAAATGGTCCGAGGGTGGTGAATGCGATTGCTAGTGCTGGAATCACGATTCCGTTGAGCAGCAGGACCCCGAATCCTGGTCTACCGGCCAGATCGGCAGTCTTCCCGCCAAACCCACCGGCGCCGACGTGCAATGTTGCACCCGACACCCACCACTCGGCGGAAATCGCGGCGGCAAGAATACCTGCCACAACACCGACGACGATTCCCCAACCAAGCGCCGCCGGAGCGCCCCACTTTGGTTCTTCCTCGAATACGTCCCGACGTGACAACTCGACGATCGCGATGGCAGGCAGGATGAGAGATGCGACGATGACCGCCCAGCCGGGGTTGTTCGTCAGCAAAATGACGATAGTGATCAGTGCACCGATCGCGGCGATGAAACCGGATTGAATTGGCCGATTCAGAGCGAACATCGCTCGGATGCGATCATTCATAGTTACTCCTGACAGACGGCGTAATGGACCTTGATAAATACAGCAAAAACTTCAGGTTTCGTTTTTCGCGAGAAAATCATCGATATCGGATGACGTGGGTAACTTCCCCGACGCTCCTTCTCGCGAAACCAGCATTGCTCCGGCAGCAGCACCCCTGCGCATCGCCGAACTGAGTGAAAGCCCACTGACCAAGCCTGCCGTGGTTGCGGACAGAAGGGCATCGCCTGCTCCCACAGTATCCACCACCGACGCCGGGAACGCCCCTACACGAACAATCCCCAATTCCGGGCTTATCCCGGCGCTTTCCTCGGAACCGGCAGTCACGATGACGGTCTCGATCCCAAATCCGGCGCTCAGTTGCGATGCCAGTTCACCGGCGTCCACAATCCCAACGCTGCTACCGAGTAACCGGTTCGCCTCCACCCGATTCACGAACAGAATGGACGTCAGACGTAAAAGGTCCCCGATCTCGTTGCCAATTGCGTCCGGCACGGGCGAAGCATTGAGAATGACCGGCGTCCCGGCACTCTTCGCCACTTTGGCCGCAAACAGGGTGATGGGGATTGGCAACTCGAGCTGAACCAGTAGGGCGAGCGGAGGTTGAATTGCACCGAATGCGAGTTGCACATCGCCTTGATTCAAGAATGAAGCTGCCCCGGGCGAGATGATCGATGAATAATCGCCTTCCGCCGCCAGAATTGTGCTCGCGCCCGTGGCATGCTCGGGGTCAATTGCCACAAATCGCGTCTCCACCCCACGCTGTTGCAGAGAATGCAGCAATTGTTTCCCGAAAAGGTCGTCACCCAATCTGGCGATCACGCAGGTTCGGAATCCCAGCGAACTGATGAGCGATGCCTGGTTGCCGGTCTTGCCACCTGCCCCCATTGAGAAGAGACCGCCACTGACGGACTCACCGCGAACCGGGAATCGCTCCGCGGTCGCGATCAGGTCCATATGGACGCTGCCAACAACGAGAATTTCGCAATTAGATGGCACGCTCGTCTCCGGCTCCCGTCAGCGCCCGATGGACCAACCGCGTCACCTCGAGACCATCCTGCTGCTGCTGAGCACGCTGCATTTTCTCGGGATCGATCCAATCGAGAACCGATTCCAGACGTCGAATCGCTTTGGCGTTTGCCTCCGCTTCACCGGAAGGATCGATTCGTTCGGGAAAGGTGTCAAAGTAGATCGTGCCATCGAACTCCCATCTGCGAAGCTCCCAGAGCAGCTCAAGGGTTTGCGGAAGGTGAATCGAACCGATCATCAACCCGTCGTCGGCAGGTCCATATCCATCATTCAGATGCAGGCCAAAGAGTTTCCCCCGGCTGAGCGCCTGGGCGGCCGCCATGGCTGGCTCCTCTCCTGCCATCAGCGCGTGACAGAAGTCGAGCGTGACCCCGAAGTTCGGAAGTCCGACATCTGAAACCGCGAGCAACGAATCGCTCATCGAGCGAATGAGTGAGGTGCGCCTCGGATCAGCGGCCTTGTATTCCACACTGACAAGAATGTTCGGATCGGCGGATGCCACCGCGCGAAACCCCTCAATTTCCCACTCCCATAGCCGGGCATATTCGGCCTGAAAGGGGTAGTCGAATCCATCCTGACCCATCCACAGAATGACATGACCAATGCCATATCTCGCCGCAAGTTCCACGGCGTTCGAGGCAACGCGAATTCCCTCGCGCCGCCGATGCTCATCCGGATGGGTGAAGGCGCCATCAGCAAAACCCTGACCATCGAACCGGAGATTCAACGCGGTCACGTCCAAACCAACCCGCCTCGCTTCAAAAATGACTGAACCAGGCTCATCATTCGGAAAATGCTGCGGGTAATTCAGTTCGATTGCGTCGATTCCGGGGACTGCCGAGACCTTCTGAATTGCCATTTCGATCGGAATTGTGACTCCGCGATGGCTGCGAAATGAATTCAACCGTGTCGCGAGCTTGTTTCGGTAATTAGTCACTGGGCCTCCGAAATATTGTGACAATTTCTGGCTGGACGGCGGAATCGGTCATATCCGGGTGAATTGGTTGACACAGCCGCGCATAACTGCATACTATCAATCGCCTTCGTAACCTGTCGAAAATTGGGCTCACGTCCGGTGAGATAGCCTGCCAGAGATTCGCGGTCGTCAATCGTCCTCTCCTGACGACTTTCCTCTGGCAGTCTCCGTTGAACCGACGCGAACCAACGGACCGGTTTCGGGCAATGTGCACGTACGGAACGTGCGCATTGAGGAGTGGCAGTGCCATCACAAGGAAGTGATAAGGTGGTCAAAATGCAGACGAACCGTCGAAATGTACTCAAGGGCGCAGCCGCCATTGGTGCTGCATCCGCGTTGAGCGCTACTGGTGTTGTGGGTCCCTCCCTGCAATCCGCATTTTCACAGGATGACATCCGCACTCAGATCGTCGCCATCCCGGGCGTCGGCAAGGGTTCCCCGACTGAAGCCGATATGCAGAAGGTCGGCGAACTCTGTCTCGACAAAACCAACATCGCCGAGGGCGAATTCGCTGGTGTCAATCTTCGATTCCTTGGTCTGAATAACCAGGGTCTGCACAACTTCATCTTCCGCGCATTCCTCGCCTCATGGGAGGAGTACACGGGAGCTTCGATCGAATGGATCGACCTCGCGCAGGCCGATTACAACGCACGACTTCAGCAGTCGATTGCCACCGGCACGCTCGACTTCGATATCTGCGAAATGGGCGCCCCGTATGAGGGAGACGTCCTCGGCAAGGGACTCGCCTCCGAAATGCCGGAGTGGGTCAAAACCCAGATCGATATGGCCGACTATGTCGGCTATCTCCAGGCGCCAGTCGGTACCTGGGGTGGCAAGACTTACCGCGTCTCGATCGACGGTGACTGCCACAACTTCAACTTTCGCACCGATATCTTCGCGGACGCCGATCTCGCCGCTGCATGGACCGCGGAAGGCATGACCGGCGAATTCGCCGTGCCGACCACCTGGCAGCAGGTCCAGACCGTCACCAAGTTCCTCAAGGGCAAGAAAGTCGGCGGGCAGGATGTCTACGGATATCTGGACGTCGCCAAGCCGTGGGGCGGATTCGGATGGTACTTCTTCGCCAGCCGCGCGACCGCGTATGCGAAGCACCCGGCCGATACGGCATGGTTGTTCGATGCCGACACCATGAAGCCGCGGGTCAACAACCCGGCCTTCGTTCGCGCCATTCAGGACGTGATCGATGCTCTTCCGTCCCAGCCAGCCGATCAGATCAATGCGGACGGCAACACCACCGGCTTCAGCCAGTTCCTCGGTGGAACCGGTTCGATGTGCGCATGGTGGGGCGACGTCGGATCCAATGCAAAGACTAGCGACACCTCGGTTGTCGGTGATGTGGTTGGATTCAGTATCCTCCCCGGATCGGACGATGTTTACAATGCTGGCACCGGTGCCTGGGAAACCCTGGCCGATGGTCCGAACTTCTCGCCGAACATGGCGTACATCGGATGGGGCGTCTATGTCATGAGCAGCGTAGATTCCGATCCGGTCAAACAGAAGGCCGCCTGGAGCATCGCCGCCCATCTCGGTGGCAAGGACATCTCCCTGTGGACCGCTATGTACCCATCGGGCTTCCAGCCGTATCGCAACAGCCACTTCACCATTCCTGAATGGGTGGCAGCAGGCTACGACGAAGCATTCATCACGTCGTACCTGAACTCTGAGTCCGATTCCTACAATCACCCGAATGCCGCAATCGAACCGCGCATCCCGGGTATTTTCCAGTACTACTCCATCGCCGAGGACGAACTGGCGAAGGCGTATGCCGGAAACATCGATGCCCAGACCGCGGCCGATAACATCGCCGCCGCATGGGAAGGCATCACAGACGGCATCGGACGTGACAGCCAGATCGAGCTCTACAAGGCTGCGCTCGGATAACGACGATCTGAAGCGTTCCGCCGAACCGGTGCTTCTGATTGGTGACGGGCGGTGGACCATGGTCCACCGCCCGCTACAACCCCGGATCTCTCCTCTTTGCCTGGCAACAGCCATTCGCAGATCAGCTTCAGGAACTCGATGCAACACCCGACCTCTACCCCAGGCGGTACCTGGGAATCAACTGCAAACACGATATCCCACAACCGGCTGTTGGCCGGACGTCTGGTTGTTGCTGGCGCATCGCTCGTTCTTGCGATCGCGGTGCTGGTTCAGATTCTTCACGTTTTTGGCCCGCTCGATACCGGGTTCCGAAACTGGCGT
>Ga0105048_10002650_pt1 | contig 29133 bp, 23 predicted proteins | sample MAT05_FD_78382 | JGI IMG/M metagenome (GOLD analysis project Ga0105048, IMG submission 78382) | Freshwater microbial communities from Lake Fryxell liftoff mats and glacier meltwater in Antarctica - MAT-05 | ecosystem: Environmental > Aquatic > Freshwater > Ice > Liftoff microbial mat | place... | reverse complement strand
GTTGTCTTCTACGGGCCGTGTTTCCCCTCACGCGGGGGGTTCCTCTCACGGCCCGCGTTCCTCTCACGGCCGGCGATGCTCTCACGGGCGGGGATGCTCTCACGGGCGGGGATGTTCTCACGGGCGGGGATGTTCTCACGGGCGGGGATGCTCTCGCGGGCGGGGATGCTCTCGCGGGCGGGGATGTTCTCGCGTGCGTCGGTCATTTTTGCGGGAAGCAAGAACGCTCAAACCCTGAGGCCGGAAATGGAAGTCGGACTCGCGGCGAACAATCCCTGATGACGATGCCCGACGCTCCCTCCAATCTCGACTTCCTCGACCAAGGCGTCATCGGCCGCCTTTCGCGGCTGATCCTGAATGTGCGCAATCCGATGCTCGGCTCGGTGAACGGGCTGCATCGCTCGGCGACGCGCGGGGCGAGCGTGGAGTTTGCCGAATACCGGAAGTATGCGCCGGGGGATGACATCAAGTTTCTCGACTGGCGCGTGTTTGCGCGGACCGACAAATTTTTCATCCGCGAATTCGAGGCGGACACGAACCTGCGCTGCTACCTCGTCGTGGACACGAGCGCCTCGATGAAATTCACGAGCACGCCGGAGGGCGGGACGCGCTTCGACTACGCGCGCAAGCTCGCGGCGACCGTCGCGCACATGCTGGTGCATCAGGGTGACTCGGTGGGGCTCACGTGCTTCGCGGAGAAAACGGTGGACCTTCCGCCGCGGAAAACGCCGTCGCATTTGCGGCAGCTTTACCAGACGCTCGGCGAGGCGCAGCCGTCGGGAGAATCGAACATCGTGCAGACGCTGCACGACTTCGCCGAACGCATCCGGCAGCGCGCGCTGGTGATCATCGTGAGCGATCTCTTTACCGAGGTGCCACCGCTGCTGGACTGCATCAAGCACCTGCGCTTTTACAAACACGACGTCGCGGTGTTTCACCTGCTCGACCGGCAGGAGTTCGATTTTGATTTCACACGGCCCGTGCGCTTCGTGGATCTTGAGACGGGCGCGGATCTCATCACCGATCCGAGCGTCGTGCGCGACGCCTACCGCGAGGCGCTGAAGGATTATCTGGACGCGATCCGGCACGGCTGCCAGCAGTTCCACGTGGACTACCACCTCACGTATCTCGACCAGTCGTTCGAGGGGCTGCTGACGAACTTCCTGCTCTCGCGTGTGCGGCACTCGAAAAAGGGAGGACGGAGATGAATTCTGAATCTTGGATTATGGACTTTGAATCCGCGCAGCCTTCGGTCGGCGCACGGCGCGGCGTGGCACAGACATCCTGTCTGTGGGGCCAGCGGGCATCCTGCCCGATGGAAGACACGACGCGATCCAACCAGCGCGGGCAAGATGCCCGCTTGCCCCACAGGCTGGAAGCCTGTGCCACTTTGCAATGAGCTATCTCCAACCATGGATGCTCTGGGCGCTGCCCGCGATTCTGCTGCCGGTCATCATCCATCTGCTGAACCGGCTGCGCTACCGCACGGTGCATTGGGGCGCGATGATGTTCCTGCTGAAGGCGAACAAGGCGGCGACCCGGCGCGCAAAGATCCGGCAATACCTGCTGCTGCTGTTCCGCGCGCTGGTGATTCTCTTCCTGATCTGGGCGATGTCGCGACCGATCATCGGCGGCTGGATCGGCAGCGCGGCGGGCGGTGCGCCGGAAGTCGTGCTTGTGCTGCTGGATCGTTCGGCAAGCATGGAAAGCCGCGGGCCTGACCGGCAGGAGAGCAAGCGCCAGCATGCCATCGCGCTGCTCGCGCAGGCGGCAAAGCAGAGTGCGGGCAGCCGCTTTGTACTCATCGAGAATGTGCTCCGCACACCGCTCGAGATCGCCGACACGGCGACGCTTGGCACGATGCAGATGGCCGCGCCGACCGACACTTCGGCGGACATTCCGGCTATGCTCCGGGTCGCGCTGGATTACCTCGTGAAGAACAAGCCCGGCAGCTCGGAGGTCTGGCTCGCGAGCGATCTCCAGGCGAGCAACTGGCACCCCGAGGCGACCGAGTGGCAGGACATCGCGGCGCGCTTCGCCGGGCTGCCGCAGGAGACAAATGTGCGTGTCCTCGACCTTTCCTCCGCGAGCGGGGCGAATATGAGCATCGGAATGAAGAGCGCGAATTTCCGCGTCCGCGACCCCAAGACCGGCAAGGGACAGCTCACCCTCGGACTCGAAGTGAAGTCGAGCGGACAGACCGGCACCTTTCCGCTGCTGGTCACCCGCGATGGTGCGAAGAGCCAGATGGACCTGAAGCTGAATGCGCCCGTCCAGCGACAGACGTTGAAGTTTGACGTGGCGAAGCTCGAAGCCGGCGGCGGCTGGGGAAAACTGGAACTTCCCGCCGATGACGCGCCGGCGGACAACACCGCGTATTTCGTCCAGCGTGCGCCAATTCCCGTTCACTCGACGGTGATTGGCGAGCTGCCGATGACGGCGAAGGTCATGCGTTTCGCGGCGGCACCCGACCCGACGCGCACGGATCGCACGGCGGAGATTCTCCCGCCGGCACGCGCGTCGTCCACGCGATGGAAAGATGTCGGGCTGGTCGTCTGGCAGGGTGCGCCACCGGCGGACGCGGATGCGAAAGCGCTGCAACAATTTGTCGATGGTGGAGGCGTCCTGCTCGCTCTGCCGCCCGGCGGTGCGGGTGGTGCCGGACCGCTCGGATTGTCATGGACCGGGGTGGAAAAGAGCGGGACCGACGCTTTCCGCGTGACCTCCTGGGATGAACTCGACGGCCCGCTGGCGCGAACCGACGCCGGGGCATCGCTGCCGCTGGCGCAGCTCGCGGTGCAGCAGCGGCAACTGCCGCGCACGGCGGAGGGAACGGCGCACGTCTATGGCGCGTTCGCCGATGGCCAGCCATTCCTCACCGGCATGCGGGTCGGACAAGGATACGTCTTCGCCTGCGCAACGCTGCCGGAGACGGATTGGAGCACGCTGGATGACGGCTTCGTCGTCCTGCCGACGGTGCAACGGCTGCTGGCGCTGGGCGCCAATCGTCTCGCTCCTCCGGCGATGGCAGTCGCGGGTGAATGGCAGCCCGCCAGCAGCGACGAAGGCTGGTCGCTCGTCGAGACGGATCGCCGCCGCGATCCGCGCTGGGACGCGGGCATCTATAAGAGCGGCACCCGACTCCTGGCGCTGAACCGCCCTGAAGCCGAAGATCTGCCCGACCTCGTGGAGCCCGCGCGCCTGCCGGAACTTTTCCGCGGCGCGAAGCTCACCGTGATGGCAGGCGCGCTCGAATTGAAGGCGGATCGGCTGATGAGCGAGATCTGGCCCGCGATGATCATCGCGACGATGCTCTTCATGTGCCTGGAAATGCTGCTCGCCACGAGCAAGGCGCTGCTTCCCACCAAGCTGAAGCCGAAACCGAAGACCACGGTGCGCGTGGAAGAAAAGGAGGAGGTGGCGGTATGAACGAAGGCTGGCAATTCAACATGGCTCCGTGGGCGCTCGGGGTTGCAGGGACGTTTCTCCTCGCGTCGATCTGGTTCTTTTTCCGCAGCCTCAAGCGCGAGGGAAACACGGGGGGGATGATCGCACTGCATCTGGTGCGCGTCATCATCGCCGCGCTCGTCGCGGTGACGTTCCTGCGGCCTGAGCGCGTCGTGCTTTCCAAGCGCCCGGAGCAGCCGCGCGTCGCGGTGCTGTGGGACGACTCTGGCAGCATGGCCACGACCGACGTGGTCGCGGATGGCAAGACCGCCGTGCCGCGTGCCGACTGGGTGAAGTCGCAGGTCGATGCGAAATTCTGGAAGCCGCTGGAGAAGCGCTACCAGGTGAGTGTCGAACCGTTTGCGCGACCGCCGGCGGATCCGAAGGCCGACGTGGAGACGGAAATCGGCACGGACCTCAACTCCCCGCTGGAGCGCGTGCTGAAGGATCATCCCGATCTGCGCGCGGTGCTGCTGCTCACCGATGGCGATTGGAACCTGGGCAAGTCGCCCATCACCGGCGCGACGGCGCTCGCGCAGCGCGATGTGCCGGTCTTCACCGTGGGCGTCGGCACCGAGACGTATCTGCCGGACCTCGAACTTCTGAGCGTTCTCGCGCCGACCTACGGGCTGCTGAATGAACGCATCAGCGTGTTCGTGACGCTGCAAAACCACCTTACGCGGGAAGTGAAGACGACCGTCACGGTCGCCGGGCCGGGGGGCACCACCGGTTCGAAGCAGGTGACCATTCCGCCGATGGCGCAGATCCAGGAGATGCTCGTCTTCACGCCGCAGGCGGAGGGCGAGGGCGACTTCACCGTGAAGCTGCCCGTGGAAAGGGAGGAAGTTTTCCCACAGAACAACGAGCGGAAATTCCACATGGCGATCCGCAAGGAGACGCTGAAGGTGCTCGTGGTGGATTCGCAGCCGCGGTGGGAATTCCGCTACCTGCGCAATGCGCTGATGCGCGACCCGGGCGTGCAGGTGAACACCGTGCTCTACCATCCGCAGATCGGCATGGGCGACGGCGCGGGGTATCTCGGATCGTTCCCGAGCAAGCGCGAGGACTTGCAGGGCTACGATGTCGTTTTCATCGGCGACGTGGGCGTGACGAAAGGGATGCTCACGCCGGAGCAGGCGACGCTGCTGCGCGGGCTCATCGAGCAGCAGGCGAGCGGGCTCGTCTTTCTCCCCGGCTCGCTCGGCTGGCAGAAGACGCTGAAGGATTCGCCGCTCGCCGACCTCGTGCCGGTGGAGACGGATTACGAGAAGGGCGCGGGCATGGTGAATTTCACGGCGGGCAGCGGCTTCTCCACCAGCGGCGAGACGCGGTTGGAACTCACATTCCGGGGACGCGACCACTGGCTGACGATGCTCGCGACCGACCCCGCGGCGAACCAGGCCGTGTGGCGCGGACTGCCGGGATTCTATTGGTACGCGCCGGTGGTGAAGGCGAAGCCGGGCGCGGAAGTGCTCGCTGTGCATGAGTCGGCGCGCAATCAGTCGGGCCGCATCCCGCTGCTCGTCACGCGGGCCGCCGGCAGTGGCAAGGTGCTTTATATGGGCACGGACGCGGCGTGGCGCTGGCGCAAGGGCGTCGAGGACACGTATCACTATCGCTTCTGGAGCCAGGTCGTGCGGTGGATGTCGCATCAGCGCCACCTCGCGCAGTCGGACGGGATGCGCTTTTTCTTCACGCCGGAGTCGCCGAAGCGCGGCGACAAGGTGCGGCTGAGCGCGACGGTAATGGACAAGCTCGGCACGCCGATCACTGACGGCAAAGTGAGCGTCACGCTGAAGGCGCCGGGTGGCACGAATGAGACGATCGAACTCGCGGCCGAGAATTCCGAATGGGGCGTTTACAATGGCGTCTTCACACCCCGCGAAGGCGGGCGTTACGAAGTCGATGTCGCCAGCGAGACCGCCGGGCGGAAGATGAAGACGCAGATCGAAGTCAATGTGCCGACGCTGGAAAAAGTCGGCCTCCCCGCAAAGCTCGACGTGCTGCGGGAGATCGCCGCACTCACCCGCGGCAAGTACGCCACGACGGGCGAACTCGCGCAAATCATCAGCAGCCTGAGCCTGTTGCCGGAACCGAAACCGGAGGAACTGCGGTTCCGGCTCTGGTGCGATCCGTGGTGGTGTGCCGCGCTGCTGGGGCTGTTCGCGGTTTACTGGGTCGGGCGCAAGATTGGAGGGCTGGTGTGAAGACGCGCGCGGCAGGGAAATGTAGCGCCGACGACTGGTCGGCACCGTGCGCCGCGATCAGAACGGTGCGGTCAAATTTCACCACCGCCGCGCCACCGTCGCCCGCGCGCTTGGCCGATGTGTCATCGGCTCGACGTTCCACCCCTGCCCTGCCGCCGGGCCGACCGCTCGTCGGCGCTACAATTTCCTGACAACTCTTGAGTTTCCCTTCCTGAAAAACCCGCTAGCCTCCCCCCAACAATTCCAGTCATGAACTCGATCTCACTTCCCGATTCACTGGTGGCACAGCTCCGAGCCTACGAGCAGAGGTTGCGACGAATGGAGACACTCGTCGCGGTGGCGGGTGGACTCGTCGGGCTCTTTGTCACCTACATCCTCCTCTTCGTCTTCGACCGGTTCGTCAATACACCGGTCTGGGCGCGGACGATCCTCACCGTTTCCGGCGCGGCGCTGGCGGCGTGGTTCGCGCAAGGCTGGTCGCGTCACTGGCTGTGGAACCGGCGTGGCCCGGCGGATCTCGCGAAGCTGCTCCAGCGCCATTTCCGCACGCTGGGCGATCGGTTGCAGGGCGTCATCGAACTCACCCAGACCGGGGAACTGCCTCCCAACATCTCCCCTGCCCTGCTGCGCGCTGCGATTCGCCAGGTCGCGGACGACTCGGGGCGTTATCGGTTCGAGGATGCCGTTCCGAAACGGCCGGCGCGTCGCTGGGCGCTCGCGGGCATCGGAATGGCGACGCTGGTCGCGGCACCATTCGTCTTCGTTCCACGCGCTGCCACGAATGCCCTCGAGCGTTGGGCCAAACCGTGGGCCGGAATCGAGCGCTACACTTTCACCACGGTCGAGACCCTGCCGAATGATCTCTACATCCCCCACGGCGAGCCGTTCGAACTCGCGGTCGGGCTGCGCAAGGATGCGGAATGGAAGCCTTCCGCCGCCACCGCAAAGATCGGGCGGCAGGACAAGCTGGAGGCGCAGGTGCAGGAGAGCCGTGCCCTCTTCAAGTTTCCCGGCCAGACGGGGACTGGCACGCTGAGTCTGCGATTCGGCGACTATCTGAAGGACATGGCGGTACATCCGCTGCACCGCCCTGAACTGAAGGAACTGCATGCGCGCGTGACGCTCCCGGAATACCTCGGCCACCCCGAACTGCGCCTCCCGGTGCAGGGGACGAATGCGAGTTTCCTCGCCGGAAGCGGTGTGTCTTTCGAGGGAAAAATCAGCCGCGACGTCGGCTCGGGAACCCTCGCAGCAGGCAAGGCGGAGTTCCCTGCGCAGGCGGCTGGCGCGTCGTTCGTCACGCCCTCGGTCGCGCTCGACAAGCTGGGTGAGGAAGTCTCGCTGCGCTGGGCGGACATCCACGGGCTGACGCCGCTCCAGCCCTACACGCTGAAGCTCGGCAACACCGAGGACGCACCGCCACGGGTGGACATCGAAGGTCTCGACACGCAGGAAATCGCCATCCTGCCACATGAGGAGGTTCGCTTTTCACTCACCGCCCTCGATGACTACGGGCTGAAGGAGATGTGGGTCGGCTGGACGACGCGGAACGTGAACGACAAGGCATCCCCGGAACGCAAGGCGGCGGACAAGGATTGGGTCGCGCAACTGTGGGACGAATGGAAGTCGCAGGCGGAATCAAAAAAGGAAGCGCCGAAGGTGCTGCCGGAGCTGCCGCACATCGACGGTGGCCAGATGACGCGCGAACTTTCGCGGCCGCTCGTGTGGTCGCCGACGACCGCCGGAGTCGGCCCGGACACGGTGGTGGAATTGAAGGGCTTCGCGCTGGACTACCTGCCGAAGCGCGAGCCGAGCACGTCGTGGAAGCTGACGATTTTCGTCATGAGCCCGGAGAAGCACGCCGAGCGGATCCGCGAAAAAATGGAGGAGACGCTCAAGCAGCTCGACGAACGGATTCGCGATGAGGAACGCGCCATCGAGGAAAACAAGGCGATCGCCGAGAACAAGCAGGACCTGAAGACCGAGAAGGCCGCGGAGGAAATCAAGCGCGTGGAGGCCAGCGAACAGGCGAACAAGGATGCGCTGGAAAAGCTCACCGAGCAGATGGGCGAAATCATGAAGGAGGCCCTGCGCAACAAGGAGATCCCGAGCGACACCCTGAACGAGTGGAGCAAGATCGCCGAGAAGCTGCAGCAGCAGGCCTCGCCGGAGATGCAGAATGCGCAGCAGCAGATGGCGCAGGCGAGCCAGTCGCCCCAGGACCGGGAGAAAGAACTCTCCAAGGCGCAGGAATCCCAGCAGAAGGCGCTCGACGCGATGCGCGACGCGGCGTCGAAGATGAAGACGACGAACGAGAATCTTTTCGCGCGGAACTTTTACAACCGGCTGCGCCTCGCAGCGTCGGTGGAGCAGCAGATTTCCGACGGGCTGAAGAAGCTGGCGAAGGCGACCGTGGGGCTGAAGCCGGAAGAGATCGGCGCGGGCGAGAAAAAGTCCTTCGAGGGCGTCGCCGGCAAGCAGGACGGCAATGTGAAGGACGTGGACACGATTCAGAATGACATGACGGCATTCCTCCGCCGCATGCCGAACGACAAGTATCAGAAGGTGGTGAGCGAGATGGAGGAGAAGCGCGCGGTGCCGGAACTCGGCGAGCTGGCAGGTTTCGTCCGTGCAAATCTCGGGCTGAAATCCGTTGGGCGCGCGAAAGCCTGGAGCGATCAGCTCGGCGCATGGGCCGAGATGCTGCGCGACGAAGCCCAGGGCGGCGGCAAGGGCGGCGGCGGTGAAATGGACCCGGACCAGATGGAGCTGATGATCGCGCTCGTGCGCGTGGCCGTGACCGAGGACAGCATCCGCGAGCAGACCGGTGATCTGGAGCGGACCAAGGAGGCAAATCCGAAACATGCGGACGACAGTTCGAAGCTCGGCACGACGCAAAACCAGCTCAGCGGCACGGTGAAGGAGATCGAGGAGAACCCGAAATTTGCAAAGTTCATGGGGCAGATCGCGCCACTGCTCGACGAGGTGACCTCGCTCATGCACGAGGTCGCCGGCGAACTGCACAAGCCGAACACCGGCGCGGACACCACGTCCACCGAGAGCATCATCATTGAGATGCTCGTGCCGCCGGACAAGAAGAGCGACAGCAGCGACAGTCAGGGCCAGCCGTCGCCGATGGCGCAGATGCAGCAGCAGATGCAGAAGATGATGCAGCAGATGACCAAGAGCCGGTCGGCCGGCGGGAACAATTCGAAAAACCCGAGCGACCTGCAGGGCAGGACCGCCGATGGCTCCTCGGCGCGCGACAAGTCCAATCCCCGCACCGTCGAGAAAAGCGGCGGCGCTGCGAATGCGGGCGAATGGCCCGAGGAATTCCGCGAGGCGTTGCAGTCCTACTTCCAGGCCCTCGAGGAGGGGAAGAAATGAACATCGAACGTCCAACATCCAACATCCAACATCCAACTCACAAAATTTCGCACGTGCACCGCGCGACGCTTCCACGGTTCTGGACGTTGGATGTTGGACGTCCGATGTTGGATGTTTTTTTCGCGCTGCTTGTCCTGCTCGCGATATCTTCGCCGCTGGCTTGCGCGCAAACGACTGACTTCCAGGTGTACCGCGGGACGCAGGTGCCGCCGGAAGTGGAGCGCATCTACGAGAAGGGTCTGAAGTATCTGGTCTCCGCGCAGAACGCGGACGGCTCCTTCCCCGGCCAGTATGGAAATGAACCCGGCGTGGTCGGGATGGCGCTGATGTGCTTCCTCTCCCATGGCGACGAGCCGAACCACGGGCCGTACTCGAAGTCGATCAAGCGCTGCATCGAATTCATCCTGAAACAGACCAAGGAGAGCAACGGCTACATCGGCAATTCGATGTACAACCACGGCTTCGCGACCCTGGCGCTCGCCGAGTCGTACGGCGCGGTGCAGGACGACCGCATCGCGCCCACGCTGAAGAAAGCGGTCGAACTCATCCTCACCTCGCAGGACAAGAACAAGTTCCACGGCTGGCGGTATTCCCCTGAAGCCCAGGACGCGGACTCGACGGTGAGCGGCGCGTGCTTTGTCGCGCTCATCGCGGCGCGGAATGCCGGCGTGAAAGTGCCGGACAAGAACATCGACGACGCGCTCAAATTTTACACCGACTGCCAGTCGCCCGAAGGCGGCATCGGCTACATGCCGCGCAGCGGTTCGCATGGTGGCGCGACGACGGCGATCGGCGTGGCGGCGTTCGCGTATGCGCGCAAGAAGGACAACGTGCCGTTCGTCAAGGCGCTCAAGGCGATGAAGGGTGCCGACGACGGCAACGGTGGAGGCTACCCCTTCTACTTCGACTACTACGCGGCGCAGGCCTATTTTCAGGGCGACTACAAGGCGTGGCAGACTTGGAACGGAAAGCAGGTGAAGCGCCTCTCGGAAATGCAGAACGACGACGGGTGCTGGGATGCCGGCCTCGGCCCTGGCACCTGCACCGCCCTCGCGCTCCTCTCCATCGCTCTGAACTACCGCTACCTGCCGATCTACGAACGTTGACGGCGCACGGCGCCGCCGCAGACCCATTTCCACCATGAAGCTCCACCGAATCTTCGCGGCTGTACTCGGACTGCTCAGCGCCGCAGGCCCGATGCCATTGCGCGGCGGGGAACCGCTCAATGCCGTGGAAGTCGCGGAGCTAATCTTCGACAACGAGGCTTCGGACCTCGCGGAGGGAGTGCAGATCGTCAATGGCAAGATTGTCCTGACCGGGACGACCGCGACGAAGCCGGACAAGTCCGCACAGCCCGATCCCGCCGGTGCCCAGGTTCTCGAACTGACCGACGGCTCGCAGCTCCACGGACAGATCGAGAATCTCGGGAAGAGCGAACTGGTCTGGAAGCGCAGCGATACCACGGCGCCGCTCATTTTTGCCCCGCAGGATGTGCAGCGGATCACGCTCACCCGCGCCGCTTCCGCACCGGCGCAGAAGGCAAATGCGACGCTCAAGCTCCATGGCGGCGACTGGCTGACCGGCAACCTCACGTCCTTTGAGAATGGCACCTTCCATCTCGACATCGACGGCGCTGGAACGGTCCAGATCGAGCGCGGCAAGGTCGAGTGGATCCATCTCTCGAAGACCAATCCTCCCGACGCCTACGAGGGACCGTTGGGGCCGATGGGGCTTGCCGGCTGGGACACCGGCGGCTCCGGCGCCTGGGACTATGCGGACGGCGCGCTCGCTGCCCGCGCCGCGGCACCGGTTACGCGGCAGTTCGACTTTCTCCCCGAGCGGATGGACCTCGAGTTTTCCGCCGGCGACGGAGGCAACGCGATCCGCGGACTTACGCTTTGGATCCAGCCCGGCCTCCAGCAACGCGGCTACTCCAAGGGGTCCGTTTACCTTCGCTTTCAGGGCAACAATGTCAGCGTGAATTCCTACGACGGGAATAACATGAAGAACCTCAGCGCAAACGTGCCCGCGGACAAGAAACCCCCGAAGGAGACCCGCTACCGTCTCCTGCAGGACAAGCGCAGCGGCAAACTCATCGTCTTCGTCAATGGCGCGAAGGTGGCCGACTGGGATCTTCAGCCGCAGAAGGAACCGATTCCGGGCGGCTCGCTGAGCTGGCAGCCGACGTATTGGAGTTCGAACTTGGCGTGGACGCTCTCCAAGATTCGAGTGCGCCCGTGGGACGGTGGTGCCAATCCCGACGCACAGCCCGACGAGGTGGGAAAGGATCTGCTCATCAATCAGCCCACGATTCGGAAACAGGACAGGAATGCCGGCTGGCCGATCGTGAATGGCCAGCGCGTCGCCTCCTCCTCCAGCCAGCCGCCGCAGAAAGAGGTCAGACTGGCTGCGAGCCTCGAGGCAATCAGCGCGGAGTCGGTGAGGTTTTCCGGCCGGGACATCTCGCGCATGGACCCCATCTTCATCCGGCTCGCCGCGGGCCAGTCAGCCGACCCGCCGCCGGGTGCCGTGGCGCGGGTGTGGCTCACCCAGCGCGGGGAATTCGACGTCACCGGCCTCGGCATTCGCGACGGGCAGCTCAAAGTGCGGACCTCATTCGGTGGCGATATTTCCCTGCCCCTCACCGCCGTGCGAGCCATCGAGTTTCCCCACCGTCTCTCCGGCGCGGACAAGAACCTCGCGGATACTGGCGACACGATCATCTTCAGAAACAGCGACGAGCTTCGTGGCACGCTCGTCAGCGCGACACACGATCAATCCGTGAAATGGCAGCCGGTGAAAGGTGATCGCATCGTCGAGTTCTCCGTAAACCGGATCGCCGGCATCCTGCTGGCAAAAAAGACCAAGCCCGCAACCACCACCAACACCGCCGCCGTGCGATTCCGCAACGGGGACTGGCTTCAAGGCGAGATGATGCTGCTCAGCAAGGACCAGCTCATCTTCAAATCCCCGCTTGCCGACAACCTGCAACTGAAACGCAGCGGCATCCGTGCGATCTACTTTGGCCAGAACGGCGAGATCCCCTTCTGGGATGGCACCATCGACCGCCAGTTGTGGACGAAAGGCTTCCCGGTCGGACAACGCTTTTCGTCGTCGTCTGGGCAGCGCAAGGACGACGCCGACAGGCAGAAATCATGGCGCTATCTCGACGGCTCCTTCACGTTACCGGATTCCTTCAATCGTTCAGGCAATGGCAACGGTCCGACCATCGGCCGGGTCTTCGATTCCCTGCCCGACAAAGTCGAGGTGAGCTTCGAGCTTTCCACGCCCGGCGGTCCTGCGGGCTATGCAGTCCAGCTCTTCTCGGAGGAAAACCGGCCCGGCCTGATGGTTCAGGGCAGTTGGGACAGCGCCTACATCTACGACATGTCGCCGCGAAATCAGGGCGGCGGATTTTTCAATCAGCCGCAGCAGGTCGAGTTCGGTGAAAAGGTCGACTCGGAAGGAAACCGGCGGCACTTCCGCTTTCTCGCCGAGCGGAAGACCGGCCGTCTCGTGATGATCGTCAATGGCGTCCCGGTCGGCCAGTTCGGGCAGCGATCCGGCAAAGAGTCGCCAAAGCCGGGCAAGGGAATCTCCATCAACCCGCAGCAGATGAACTCCGGCGTCACCATCTCGAATCTCTGGATTGGCCCCTGGAGCGGCGACGCGCCCCATGTGCCGAAGACCGGTCCGAGACCGGATGGGCGCGCTGGCAAGGACGACGAAATCAATCCCCCCGCATCCGCGCAAAAGGATTCCAAGGCGAAATCGGCAACGGCAGCGCCACTGGCGAGCGACCTGATCACACTCGTGAACGGCGACGAATCCACGGGCGTTCTCGAAAAAGCCACTGCTTCCGAACTCAGCCTCAAATGTGACGTCGGGACCCTCGACGTTCCCCGGAATCGGACTCTCATGGTCGAGTTTGCCGGAGCACCCGAACGACCCGCGTCAGGCATCCGGTTGCATCTCGCCGGAAAAGGAACGCTGACCGTGGACTCCCTCAATATGGCGGACGGCAAGGTCGTCTGCCACAGCGCCACCGCTGGCGACCTCACATTCACCTCGGAAGCCGTCTCGGAAATCATTTTCCAACCGCGAAATCTTCCGCCGCCGGCAAAGCCCGAAAATGGCAATGCCCGGAACAAACCCGGCAATAACATCAACGGGAACATCATCATCCAGGGCGGCGGCGGATTGCAGATCCAAGGCAACGTGATCATCAACGGCGGCGGGGTGATCATCGAGGGCCGCTGAGACCACGCCTCGCTAACGCCAGAGCTTCCTGTCGAGCGAACGGTACTGGATTGCTTCGCCGATGTGGTCGGAAGCGATGGCTTCGCTGCCGCTGAGATCCGCGATGGTGCGCGCAACCTTTAGGATCCGGTCGTGCGCGCGGGCGCTGAAATTCAGGGTCTCCATCGCCATGCGCAGCAGGTTTTCCGCGTCGGTGTTCAGCGCGCAGAACTTCCGGACATGGTTGGAACTCATCCTCGCATTCACGCGGACTTTGCTGCCCGGGCCAAAGCGCGCCCTTTGAATATCGCGGACACGCACCACCCGTTCACGGATCGCCGCGCTCGACTCCGCGCGTTCCTCGCTGCGCAGATCCTCGAACGCGACCGCGGGCGCCTCGACGTGGAGATCGATCCGGTCGAGCAGCGGGCCAGAGATGCGGTCGCGATATCGCTCCACCTGCTGCGGCGTGCATCTGCATTTCCGCTTCGGGTCGCCGTGGAATCCGCAGGGGCACGGGTTCATCGCGGACACCAGCATGAACTCCGCGGGAAACGTCATCGTTCCCGCCGCGCGCGACACCGTCACGCGGCCATCCTCCAGCGGCTGACGCAGCACTTCGAGCGTGGTGCGCTTGAACTCCGGCAACTCATCGAGGAACAGCACACCGTGGTGCGCGATGCTGATCTCACCGGGAGCGGGATTCGCTCCACCGCCGAGCAGGCCCGCATCCGACACCGTGTGATGCGGCGCGCGGAACGGGCGCGTGGCCACGAATGACGTGTCGAGCAGCAGCCCGCAAATGCTGTGGATCTTCGTCGTCTCGATGGCCTCCTCCATCGTCATCGGCGGCAGGATCGTCGGCACGCGCTTGCTCAGCATGCTCTTGCCCGAGCCCGGCGGCCCGATGAGCAGCAGCCCATGCCCGCCAGCGGCAGCGATCTCGATCGCCCGCCTCACGTGGTTCTGGCCGCGCACCTCGGCGAAATCCACCTCGTAGTCCTGATGCCGCGCGAAGAACTCCGCGAGATTCTCACGCACGGGTGTCAGCTCATGTTCACCCGTCATGAACGTGAAAGCCTCGCGCAGATTCCGGACGCCATACACATCGATGCCCTCGACCATCGCCGCCTCGCGCGCATTCTGCGTCGGCACCAGCAGCTTCTTGCGTCCGCACCGCCGCGCCTCCAGGGCGACCGGCAGCGCGCCGCGCACCGCGCGAACCGCACCATCGAGCGCGAGTTCACCCACGCAGCAAAACTCCGCCGCATTCTCCAGCTTCACATTCTGCGCGGTCGCAATCATCGCCAGCGCGATGGGCAAATCAAAACTCGGCCCCTCCTTCTTCACATCCGCCGGTGCGAGGTTCACCGTGACGTGCCCGCCCGGCCAGCGAAACCCGCTGTTCGAGATCGCCGTCTTCACCCGGTCGCGCGCCTCGCGCACCGCCGCATCCGGCAGCCCCACGATCACAATCGCATCCTTCTGCCCGCCGTCGTCGCTCACTTCCACCTCCAGATCATACGCATCCACGCCGCAGACGGCCGCCGAGAATATTTTCGAGAGCATGCCGCGGAAACTGGCAGACCGCGCGCGCCGCGTGAAGCGCGAAGGTGCGCGCATTCGCCCCACCCGGAGTCCTCGGGCAGCGTCGTCGAGTTTCCGCAACTGCGCGCCGCGCCCGATGAGTTCGTCCGCCGCGCGTGCCTCGCTATTCGCGCGGCTTGGTCACCCTCACGTCCGCCTTGTAGCTGCCGAAGACGGTGATCACCAGCACGCCCGTGTTCTCGCTCTCCTTGTGTCCATCGAGCGCGATCGGGATCGAAGTCGCGATGCGGCAATGATGAGGAGGGATGCGATGAGTTTCATGAGGCCGATGGTTTGCCTGCTCAGACCGGCACGGAGGACGATTCGTCACGAAATGTTTCCGTCTTTCGTAAAGCCGCCTAGCCTCACCTCATGGCCGACCCTCTCACCGCAGGACTCAAGAAAGCAGCCATCGCCGGCGCCGAACGTCATGTCTTCCTCTGCATGGGTCCAGATTGCTGCGAACCCGCGGACGCACAGGTCGTCTGGGAATACATCAAGCAACGGGTGAAAGATACGAATCTCCGTGCGATGCGGACCAAGGCGCAATGCTTGCGCATCTGCACGGGCGGACCGTGGCTCCTCGTCTATCCCGAGGGGGTATGGTACGGCGCGATGAGCACCGGGCGCTTCGAGCGCATCTTGCAGGAGCACCTCATCGGCGGCACGCCGGTGCAGGAATGGGTCATCGCAGCGAATGCTCTGGGCAGATGTGCGCAGCCCGGTTCTCGCGAGTGAAATCACCCGCATCAGCGCGGCGGTCGCTGCGGAGAGATGCCAGGCGGCGTTCCAGTTCTGCGCGCGGCATCCACGTCGTCCGCACCGCCCACCACAGCCGGGGGATGCCATGTGGCACATGCAATTTTCCCCGCAGCCGCGCGACGATCTCCGGGCGCCCGTAGCCTTCGAGAAACGCCCCGGCCAGCGGCAGCCAATCCTCCGCGCGACACCGTCCGCACACATCCTGGAGCATCACGAGCAAATCATCCGCATGGCGCTCGTCCGCCCGGAGCGATCGGAGATGCCGCACTTCGAAATCGACCAGCCGCGCGCGCCCCGTCGTTCCGTCATGGATGAAATTCCCCGTGTGCGAATCGCCGTGGCTCCATCCTCCTCCGTGATACGAACAGCGCACCGCGTGTGCCCGGCAAAGCTCCGCGCCCGCGGCCGCGAGGTGCGCCGGCTTCAGCGTCCCGGCGTCGAGGTGATGCGAGAGACTCACCCCGGGCAGCCACTCCAGCCACATCGATCCGTCCGCATCCCGCCCGGCCATGTGCTCCGGCCCGTGCAGCCGGCGGAAGCACTCCTCCTCCCAACCCCGCCACTCCGCCGTATCGGCGATCGCCTCGACCGGATTCCGCGCCCAACGGAAGAAAATATTCGCGAACCGCATCACCGCCCGCGCAATTGGCCGTCGTCTCTTGAGCAAGACCGCACGGCCCGAACGCTCGCTGCGCAGACTCACGTTCAAATGAATCCGGTCCACCCAGGCGCATGCGGAATCGAGCAGGAATGCCATCCGCACAACGCTAGCGCCCCGACAGCCGCAGGCAAATGCAGAAAGCCAGCCGGTTGCGAACAGCCTCGCGCCCGGTCATTCCGGGCTCTGACTATGCCGCCTTCTGAGTTCCAAGTTCCAAGTTCCAAGTTCAGCCGCCGCAGGCGCGGTGCGAATCTAAATACGCTCTCTGAATTCGGGAAGCCGCTGCGCGGGGCTCAACTTGGAACTTGGAACTCAGAACCCTCACTGCGGCTGCGACATTTCCCAAGCCGGCGGAGCCGGAACCAAGGAGGGGCGGTATGATACCGCCCTCTGGCAGCGGTCGCTCCGCGCCGCTGCCAGCGATTGCCTGTAGCTGACGACGCGAGGAGGCGGGCATTCTGAATTGCCGATTGCGGATCGGAAGATCAGCCCGGTCATTCCGCGTTCTGACTTCCAGGTTCCAAAGTTCAGCCCACCGCAGGCGCGGTCGGAATGCAGATGCGCGTCCTGCCGTGGCGAAGCCGCTGCGCGGGCCGGAACTCAGACGGCAGCCGCTCTTCTTCGCAATCCGCGCAAACGGCACTGCCTTTCGGATATTCGCACTGTATGCGATCCGGAAAAGCGCGGCGGACGCGGGGCAATGTGGCGCCGACGACCCGTCGGCAAAATGTGGCGCCGACGACCCGTCGGCAAAATGTGGCGCCGACGACCCGTCGGCAAAATGTGGCGCCGACGACCCGTCGGCGTGGCAGGATGGGCGGAGGCGGCGGGATGGCCCGGCGAGCGTCACGCGACACTCCATCGTTGCCGCGGCCGGCGAAGTCGCCAGCCGACGACTCGTCGGCGCTACATTTCCCGCCCGTCCGTCGCGTGCGGAAGATCCGAAAGGCATTGGCGCTAATAGAGCACGACGAAGCTGCCGTCCGGCGCGCTCGCGGCTGCGACCCAGCCGTGCGGCGGGAGATCCGTGCGCCGGCCCGTGACCTCCGTGGGCTCCCCATCCGCTGCGAAGATCTGCCACACCACATCGCCGCCACCCGCGAAGCTGGTCTTCTCCGTCCACGCAACGAGCGTCTCGCCGCGCGCATTCACGGCAATCGACGGCCCTTTGCGCGTGCCGCCTTTTCCCGGGAGCGGCTTCGCGCTGACACCCGGCGTTCCGAAGAATATCTGCCCGTTATTTTCCCACGCCCCAAGCACGCCTGCGCGCGATGGCAACAGCGCAGGCACGCTCATCGGGCACATCGCGAGTTTCCACTCGTCGAGCTTCGCGAGCAGGAATGTTTTTCCACCGTCTTCCGAGACAAGCATGTTCATGCCGCGTTCAGATGTGTTCCATGCCTGCCGGTAGAGGATCACAGGCCTGCCCGCGGCATCCACGCTCGCCGCAAGTGCGCAGCATGCACAGGCGCCGCTCCTTTCCGGCAGCACGCTCTTCTCCTCCGCGAAGGTCTTCCCGTTGTCCTCCGATCGCGCGACGTACACGCTGCGCTGAGCCTCGCCCATGTCGCCCGGTTCCTTCGCGTGGGCGACGGCGAAAACGTTGCCCTTCCTGTCCGCCGCGATCGAGCCGTCACCGTCGAGTCCTGTGGCGTGCAGGAAAATTTTCCGCTGCGGTTCAAAGGCCGAGCCGGCGTCATCCGTCCGCGCATGGAGCAGCGGCGCCGGGGTGTGATGCTGCCCGGCTGCGTTCGCCGCTGTGTCCGCATTTCCCGTGGGCTCCGCCTTTTCGGAACCGAGCCACAACACATGCGCCCGAGCGTCGCGGCCCAGTGCGAGCCGCGGTCCGCGCGCATGCGACACCCCGAGCACGCTGCCCGGCTGCGAATTCACCCGCAGCGCCTGCGACCACGTCGCACCGCCGTCCTTTGAGACCACGTAGAACGCGTCGCCCGCCGCCACTTCGCCGGAAAAATACACCATGTGCAGTGCGCCGCGCGCGTCCGCGACGATGGCTGGCTTGATGCCGCGATCCGGCACCCGGCGGACCTCCACCTGTGTCGGCGCGGATATTGCGAGCGCACAGAACACGAAAGACAGAAACACCGCAGGGAGGAATCGTTTCATGGCCGATGCCTGCAGAGGAATACCCGGCGCCGCAAGCGCGCCAGCAATGGTCGGATCGATGCGCGCCTCACGCCAGCACCTCGCCGAGGACGTTGGCGAGCGCCCGCATCGTGAACGGCTTCGGCAGCCGCGCTTTGAATCCCAGGGCCATTGCATTTTTCATGACATCGCTGTCCGCGTAGCCGCTGCACAGAATCACCCGCGCATCGGGATCCGCCCGCAGGATGAGTCGCAATGCCTCTTCACCGCCGAGCCCGCCAGGGATGGTCCCATCGAGCAGGACGGCGGCGAAAGGCCGGCCCTCCGCCTTTGCGCGCAGGTAGGCCTCGCAGCCCTCGGCACCTTCGCTGGCGGTGACGCATTCGAAGCCGGCCGTCTCCACCATCTGCGGCACGATCATTCGGATATCCGCGTCGTCGTCCACGAGCAGGATTCGCCCATTCCCCATCTTTGCGGGAACGGGATTTTCCGCTGGCGGGACGACGCAAGGCTCCGCGGCAGGCACCAGCAGGGTGATGATGCTCCCGTGGCCAAATTGCGAACGCACCGCGATAGAGCCACCATGCTGTTCCATGATCGACTTCGCCGTCGTAAGGCCGATGCCGATCCCTCCAGGCTTCGTGGTAAAGCAAAGGTCGAAGATTTTTTCCCGGACGTTCGCAGGGATTCCGGTGCCGTGATCTTCAAAGGCGATGCGCACGAGGTCCCGCGCGGGCAATCCCGCGGCACTCCGGCGCACCGTGTCCACGCGCACGTGAAGTTCATCGGCGCGCGACGTGGCCTCGTGCGCATTGACGACGACATTCTCGATCACCTGCGCGAACTGCTGCGGATCGACATGGAGCGGAGGAAGCCCCGGCTGGATGAAGAACGCGGCTTTGAGATGCGAGCCGCTCAGCGCGAGCACCACCGTGGAGGTGACGATTTCCGCGGCATCGACGGTCTGGGGGATCGGGCTTCCGCCCTTGGAAAACGTGCGCAGCCGGTTGGACAATCGCGCCGCGCGTCTCGCCGCACGATCGGCCTCCTCCAGCATTGGCAGCACCGGTCCGCCGGCGGACGCGCCCATTGCCAGCTCCAGGTTGGCGAGGATTACATGGAGGATGTTGTTGAGATTGTGGGCGAAGCCGCCGGCCAGCGTCCCGATGTTCTCGAGTCGGCGCGCATCGAGCAGCTTGCGTTCGAGTCTCGCGCGTTCAGCTTCCGCATGCACATGCTCGGTGATGTCGGTGAGTGTGACGAGCAGATCGATCTCCTCGCCGGCTCCGCCGCTCGCGACGCTCTGCATCCGCACCAGGGTCTCCCCGCCGGAACGCTTCCGCAGCCGGACCTCGCACGATTCCATTTGTCGCGAGGCCAGCGCGTTTCTCAGGTGCACGGTGAAGGTTCCCTGCGAATTGCCGGAGAGAAATGGCGAGAGCGGTGTCTTTCCCAGGCAAAGGCGGTCGCGCTCAGCCCCGAGCATTTTTGCGCCGAGGTTATTCGCTTCCAGGATCATCCCGAAGAGGGTCAGCCGGAGCATGCCCACCGGTGCGAGGTCGAAATGCCGGAAGTATCTGAGCTGGCCGCTCTCGAGTTCGGCCCTGCTGGTGCGGAGTTCTTCGTTCTGAATCTCCAACTCGGCTCCGCGGATGCGCAACTCCTCGAGCGCGGAAGCAATATCCTGAACTCCCTCACTTTCGGGTCGCGGCTCGCCGGCATCCGCGAGCGCCCGCGCCGCGCTGCGGAGGCGCTCTATCTCCTCTTCGGGAATGGGACGTGGCATCAGGAATCCGAGGCTACCACCTGCTGCCGAACTGGCATCCTATTTCTTGGCAGACTGCTTTTCGCGCCGTGATGTTGTTGTCCGTGCCGGGCTGGAACGCTAAGACCTGCCGCCATGAGCACGGCCCTCGATCCGCAGCGCACCATCACCGAACTCAAGGAACTGCGCGCCCTGACTGGCGATGCAAACGGCGCGCAGCGCGTCGCATTTACTCCGACATGGGCGATGGCGCGCGCGTGGCTGCTGAGCAAGCTCGATGAGATTCCGGCGGAGGTTCACAACGACGCGGCGGGCAACATGTGGGCGACGCTGCGCGGCGTGTCGGAGAAGGCGCTGCTGATCGGCGGGCATTTCGATTCCGTGCCGAATGGCGGCTGGCTCGACGGCTGCCTGAACGTGCTCGCCGGCGTCGAGATTCTGCGCCGCATCTCTGCGCAATACGACGGCAGACCGCCGGTCACGGTGCGGCTCGTGGACTGGGCGGATGAGGAAGGCGCGCGGTTCGGCAAAAGCCTCTTCGGCTCCTCCGCATGCTCGGGGAACCTCGACATGGACGAAGCGCGCGCGCTCGTGGACCGCGATGGCGTGCGCCTCCCCGATGCGCTGCGCGAACACGGGATCGACTTCGAACGCGTGAAGGACTCCGGGCGCGAACTCGCGAATGCCGCGGCGTATCTCGAACTGCACATCGAGCAGGGCCCCGTGCTGCTCGACCTCGATCTCCCGCTCGGCGCGGTGCTCGGCACCTTCGGCGTCGAGCGGCACGCGATCACGTTCCACGGCCAGGCCGCGCATTCCGGCAGCACGCCGATGAACCGCCGCAAGGACGCCTTCCTCGCCGCGGGAAAGATGGGTGCTGAAATCTATCGCATCGCGGAACGCAGCGGCAGCGGCGTCTGCACCATCGGCTCCTGCACGACGAAGCCCGGCATCGTCACGAGCGTCGTCGAGGAATGCCGGATCACGCTGGATCAGCGGCATCTCGATCCCGCCGCGCTCGCGCGGATGCACGCCGAGGCGCGCGAAGCGAGTGAACAATTCGCCCGGGAAGGCAACGTCAGCGTCGCGTGGGAACGCCTCTGGCACATCGCGCCACGGCCCTTCCACGAGGAAATCATCGCGCTGTGCGACGACGCCGTCCGCGAAACGTGCGGCGTTTCACATCGTCTCCCGAGCGGCCCGCTGCACGACGCCGCCGAGGTCGCGCGAGCCGGCATCCCGACGGTGATGATGTTCGTCCAGAGCCTCCACGGCATCAGCCACAACAAGATCGAGGACACAAAGGAGGACCACCTCGCGCTCGCCGTGACCGCCTTTGACAAACTCGCCGACAAAGCGCTGGCGTGGATCGCCGCGCGGTGACTCACCCTGGCAAAGCCCCTCCCGCGCGAACGGCTTGGGAATCTACGTGCCGAATCAGGTAGCGAGTGCAGCTTCCTGCGGAACCACGACAAACCCGGCGGCCTTCGCCATCACTGCCTGTCGTTGGTCAAACGTGCAAAACTCGGTCGCTCCCAGCGCCAGCGCGAGGGCGACGTGTCCAGCGAGCGGCAGAGTTTCGTCGCCGCATGAGCGACTGCGAGGGCCTCTGCTTTGGCGAACACATCAGGCCATACTGGACTCGCCGCGGCAAACACACCTGCCGCAAGGTCGCTCCCGAGATCTGCCAAAAGCTGTTCGCATTCGCTCCCGGTGATCTCGCCGCGTCCGCATTTCTGACCGAGGGCGGCTTTCATCTCCAGCCGGTGCAGCGCCGTCATCGGCGGCAGATCGCGCACTTTCTGAACGAGCGCCACCGCCTCCGCCGAGTTCGGCTCGCTCAAACAGAGCTTTAGCAGGACGCCCGAATCAAAATACCGCATCACAATCGCTCTGCGCGAACCTCATCCAACACCGCCTGCGAATCCGCCAGAACGCGGCCGCCGAAAAGCGCCTTCTGCCGTGCAAGGAAATCCGGGAATTCGCCCGCTGGCGGGAAAGTCTCGCCGGTTGTCGCCTTCGGTGCGTGCGCGTCCATCCAGCGGCGGACTTCCATCCACTGCGCAGGCGGCAGTTGCGCGATGGCGGCTTCGATTTCAGCGAGCGTGCTCACGGATGAGAGAGTAGCACCCGCGCAGGTTCGGCGGCAAGTTCGGGCTTTGCCCGCAACGCGAGCGCCGCTAGCCTTTCGCCATGCCCTCCCTCGCCACCACCGTCGATGGCCTCAAGCTGCCCAATCCGTTCGTCATCGGCTCGGGGCCTCCGGGGACGAACCTCAACGTCATCACGCGCGCCTTCAGGGAAGGTTGGGGCGCTGTCATCGCGAAGACCATTTCACTCGATGCGAGCAAGGTCGTGAACGTCACGCCGCGTTACGCGAAGCTCTACTCGTCGGACCGCAGCGAAGTCATCGGCTGGGAAAACATCGAACTCATCAGCGACCGCCGCTTCGAGATCTGGCTCGATGAATTCAAGAAGTGCAAAGACCAGTTCCCCGACGGCGTGCTCATCGCGTCGGTCATGGAGGAGTTTCGCAAGGACGCGTGGATCGAGATCATCGAGCGCTGCCAGGGCGCGGGCGTCGATGCATTTGAACTGAACTTCTCCTGCCCACACGGCCTGCCCGAGCGCAAGATGGGCGCGGCGATGGGCGAGAATCCGGAGATTCTCGACGAGGTCTGCCGCTGGGTGATGAGCGTCGCGAAGAAACCCGTGTGGGCGAAGATGACGCCAAACGTCACGCACATCGAAGACCCGAGCCGGGCCGCGCTGCGCGCTGGCTGCCAGGGCATCGCGGCCATCAACACGATCCGCAGCGTGATGGGTGTGGACCTCGATACGCTGCGCCCCGAGCCGAACGTCGAGGGCTACACCACGCCGGGCGGCTATTCGTCGCGCGCGGTGAAGCCGATCGCGCTGCGCATGGTGATGGAGATTGCGCAGCTCATCCGCCACGAATTCCCCGGACGCTCGCTCTCCGCCATCGGTGGAGTCGAGACCGGCAGCGACGCGGCGCAATTCATCCTGCTCGGCGGCGACACGGTGCAGGTCTGCACCGGCGTGATGAAATTCGGCTACGATCACGTGAAGCCCATGTGCGAGGAACTGCTCGCATTCATGGCAAAGCACAAGTTCGAGACGCTGGCCGATTTCAAAGGCAAGTCGCTCGACTACTTCACCACGCACGCCGATCTCGTGAAGCGACAGGCCGAGCGCAAGGCCGCGCAAAAAGCCGCCGAGAGCGCGAAGAAAATGGTCGCCGCCGACGGGGAATGGAGCGGCGATGAATTCGTGAAGCAAAGCGACGCGCTGGCGCAGGGGTAGTCCATGCCAACGCATTCCGACCAATCGAGAGAACCCGCAAAACGCGCAGCGGATTCCGCAACCGTGCCCCACGAATTGAAACTGCCGCGTCTCCACAGAAGACATGTTTACCGCTACCGGACTCATGAGGAAGCGGATGCGGATGAATTGCTCGCCTTTCGACGGGAGAAGAAAAAAGATCCTACTTCAACGCAATGATCCCCTGCCCTCATTACATCGCTGGTGAATGGCGCTCGCTTGCGGGCGGCACGCCCATCTTCAATCCCTCCACCGGCGACATCATCGCCGAATGCCCGGCCGGTGGCGCAGCCGATGTGAACGCCGCCGTCGAAGCAGCGGCCGCGGCATTTCCCGCATGGCGCGACACGCCGGTGGTCGAGCGGGCGCGGGTGATGTTCCGCTACCGGCAGCTCGTGGAGGAAAGCTTCGACCGCCTCTGCGCCTGCGTTTCGCGCGAACATGGCAAGACGCTCGCGGAGGCACGCGGGAGCCTTTTTCGCGGAGTGGAAAACATCGAGTACGCGTGCGGCGCTCCGACATTGCTCATGGGCGACACGCTGGAAAACCTCGCTCGCGGCGTGGACTGCGAGACGGTGCTCCAGCCGCTCGGCGTCTGCGCTGGCATCACGCCATTCAATTTCCCGGCGATGGTGCCGCTGTGGATGTTCCCGCTCGCCCTCGTTTGTGGAAACACGTTCGTGCTCAAGCCGAGCGAGAAGGTGCCGCTGACCGCGGTGATGCTCGTCGAGTTGCTCGAAAAAGCCGGCCTGCCGAAAGGCGTGCTCAACCTCGTGCATGGCGGACGCGAATGCGTGGATGCGCTGCTCACGCATCCGAAAGTGCGCGCGATTTCGTTCGTCGGCTCGACACCGGTGGCGCGGCACATTTGGGAAACGGGCACGCGCCACGGCAAACGCGTGCAGGCCAATGGCGGCGCGAAGAACTACATCGTCGTAATGCCCGATGCGGACGTGGCGAAGACCGTCGAGAGTCTTTCCGCCGCTGCATTCGGCTGCGCCGGCGAACGCTGCATGGCGGGCTCCACCGCGATCGCCGTGGGTGCCGCGGCTGAGCGCCTGCTGCCTTCGCTCGTCGAAGCCGCGCGCGCGATCCGCGTCGGCCCGACCGACCGCCCTACGCAGCCGGACATGGGGCCGGTCATCACCGCGCCGCATCGCGACCGTGTGCTCAGTCTCGTCGCGAGCGGCGAAAAGGAAGGCGCACGCGTCATTGCCGACGGCCGCGGCGTGCGCGTGCCGGAAGCGCCGGGTGGTTTCTACGTCGGCGCGACGATCGTCGATGGCGTGCAGCCCGGCATGACCATCGCGCGCGAGGAAGTCTTCGGCCCCGTGCTCAATGTCATGCGGATGGACGATCTCGATGCGGCGATCGAAATCGCGAACGCGTCCGCCTACGGAAATGGCGCGGCCATTTTCACCAATAGCGGAAAGGCCGCGCGGGAGTTCAAGCACCGGGTGAAGGCCGGCATGGTCGGCATCAACGTCGGCGTGCCAGCGACGATGGCGATGTTCCCGTTCACCGGTTGGGACGAATCGTTCTTCGGCGACCTGCACATCCAGGGCCGCGAAGCGGTGCAATTCTACACGCAGCAAAAGGTCATCAGCACGCGGTGGTTTGGCGAAGGCGTTGGCGACGTTTGGAAAAAGTAGCCGGGCGCAAAAGTGGGAGAAGTGTGCGTAATGCGGATTCTCTTTCCCGCAGATCCGCCTCCCGGCGAAGAGGAGTGTCCGCTTCACGACTGCGGTATCAACCCTGTTCTTGCTCCGGGATTGCCCGGCGATAGACTCCGCCTGTGAAACTTTTGCAGCGAGCCATCCGGACGCGTGCCGAGCGCAATGAGCGCGAGCGTCTCGCGGTGCGCACCCGCCTTCGCGCGGCGCTCGAAGAAGTCTTGCCCTCCGGCTCGCGCGTCTGGCTCTACGGATCACTGACAAAACCAGGCCGCTTTTCGGAAGCGTCGGACATTGATTTCGCCCTCGAAAGGGAACCGGAGGACCGGAGCATCTTTGATTTGATGGGCCGCATCGCCGAGCGGACTGGTCGCGAAGTCGATCTCGCGCTGCTCGGCGAGACTCGGCTGCGCGAAATGATACTGCGCGAAGGAGAGCCGTGGACGGTATAGCCCTGCGAATCCTGCGCGAGGGTCTCAAACAGGACGCCGCCGTGATGTTGGCGTCCGCCGATCGCGCCAGCCTGCGCCTCGTCGAAGGGCATCCGGGTTCGGTTGAAGCGGCGGGCTTCGAGTTGCAGCGCGTTTACAATGTCCTCGAAAAGGCATTCGAGCGCGTGTGCGAGGCTTTCGAGAATCACTTCGAGAAAAAGGGCGACTACCACGAAAAGCTCATCGAACGCCTCTCGCTCGATCTGCCCGAGATCCGGCCCGCATTTCTCCCGCCCACCGCGCGCGCGAGCGTTCGCGAGCTGAAAGCATTCCGCCACCTTTTCCGCCACGCTTACGATCTTGAACTGCGCCGCGAGCGCGTTGAGCCGCTCGCTGCCAGCGCCGCAGACATTGCGTCCGAGTTTCCGCGATGGATCGAGGCATTCGTCACCCGCGTCGAAGCCGGCTTGTAACACCTCCTGCGCTTATGCCCCTGCTCATCAAGAACGGCCGCATCGTCACCGCCGATTCCGACTTCACCGCGGACATTTTTTGCGAAGGCGAGACGATCACGCGAATCGGCCGCGGGCTCGACGCGCCGCCCGGTGCGGAGGTGATTGACGCGAGCGGCAAGCTTGTCTTTCCCGGCTTCATCGATCCGCACGTCCACATCTACCTGCCGTTCATGGGCACCTTTTCGAAGGACACCTACGAGACCGGCAGCAAGGCAGCGCTGGTCGGCGGGACGACGACGCTCATTGAGATGTGCTGCCCGTCTCGCAACGACCAAGCGCTCGCGGGTTTCGAACTGTGGATGTCGCAGGCAGCCGGGAAGTCGGCGTGCGATTTCACCTTTCACATGGGCGTCACGAAGTTCGACGGCTCCACCGAATCGCAGCTCCGTGAAATCGTCGCGCGCGGGAATTCGTCGTTCAAAATCTTCCTCGCCTACAAAGGCGCGTTTGGCATCGACGACACGGAACTCTACCGCACGCTGAAACTCGCCCGCGAACTCGGCGTGATCGTCACCGCGCACTGCGAAAACGAAACGCTCGTCGCCGAGCGCTCGCGCGAACTCCTCGCCGCCGGCATCACCGGTCCCGGCGCGCATCACGAGAGCCGTCCGCCGCGGGTCGAGGCGGAGGGCGTGCATCACCTTTGCACATTCGCGGAGCTGACCGGCGCGCACGTCTATGCCGTCCACACGAGTTGCGCCGAGGCGCTCGATGTCGCGGTCGCTGCGCGGCAGCGCGGCGTGAAGGTGTGGGTCGAGACGCTCATCCAGTATCTTGTGCTCGATAAGACCTACGCCGAACGCCCGGACTTCGAGGGTGCGAAATACGTGATGTCCCCTCCCCTGCGCGACGCGCGCAACCAGGCCGTGATGTGGAACGGCCTCGCGAGCGGTCTCGTGAACACGGTCGCCACCGACCACGCGCCGTTTGATTTCAAGACGCAGAAACCGATGGGCCGCGATGACTTCACAAAAATCCCGAACGGCATCCCGTCGCTCGAAGAGCGCGTGAATCTGCTCTACATGCATGGCGTGCGAACCGGGCGGCTCAGCCTCCAGACCTTCGTCGATGTCGCCAGCACGCAGGCTGCAAAGCTTTTCGGCCTCTTCCCGCGCAAAGGCACCATCGCCGTCGGCAGCGACGCCGACCTCGTCGTGTTCGACCCCGATTACCGCGGCACAATCTCAGCGATAACGCAGACGATGGCCGTGGACTACAGCGCCTTCGAGGGCTGGAAAATCGAAGGCCGTCCGAGCATCGTCACCGTCCGCGGCGAGGTCGCGGCGCGCGATGGAAAATTCACCGGCACCATCGGGCGCGGGCAATTTCTCAAACGCGAGCCGACACACCACGGCTAGAGCGAGCTTGAAAGGGCGGCGTTTGCTGGAACGCTCAATTGCATGGCACTGCGCGATCTTCATCTGAAACTCACTGCTGTCTTCGAGCCTGCCGCGGAGGGTGGCTTCACCTGCTCCTTCGAGGAATTTCCCGACGTATTTTCCGAGGGCGAGACCATAGAGGAAGCCCGCGCGAATCTGCTCGGTGCCCTCCAACTCGTGCTCGACTACCACCGTGACGAAGCGCGGAAACAAGGCGGAAAGATCGGCATCATGCGCGAGGAATTCGAACTCGCGGCGGTGTGAAACTCCGTGAACTCGAACGGCATCCCGCCACGCATGGATGTCACTTTCAGCGCGAGGGCGGCAAGGTCGCCCCGGTCCCGCGGCATCGCGAAGTGAAGTAGGGCACCGTGCGCTCCATCTGCCGGCAACTCAGAATCCCGAATCCGTAGAGCCGGCCAGTCATTGCCAAGACAACAAAAACACCGAACGAACCATGGACCCATTTCTCCAAGCCACCATCGACGAAGCAAAGAAGGGACTCGCCGCTGGCGGCATCCCAATCGGTTCGGTGCTGGTGTGCGACGGCAAAATCATCGGCCGCGGCCACAACCAGCGCGTGCAGCACGGCAGCGTGATTCATCACGGCGAGATGAACTGCCTCGAAAACGCTGGCCGGCAACCGGCGTCGGTCTATGCGCGATGCACGATTTACACGACGCTCTCTCCATGCCCGATGTGCAGCGGCGCAATCCTGCTCTACAAGATCCCGCGCGTGGTCGTTGGTGAGAACGTGACATTCCAAGGCGACGAAGAGCATCTGCGCTCGAACGGCGTCCATGTGGAAGTCGTGCAGGACGAGTCGTGCATCCAGTTGATGCGCGATTTCATCGCAGCCAATCCGACACTCTGGAACGAAGACATCGGCGTGTGACGCCGCGGGCGCTAGGGTGCGCTGACCAGCATCGCCATGAAATCGCGCGCAGGCATCGCTTCCAGCCGCGCGCGGTCGCGGAAGACATCGAGAAGTTTCGCGACTGCAGCGGAGTCGAGGTGCGTCGCGAGATTGCGCTCGCACTTCTCCACGAGCAGCGGGATGCCCTCCGCGCGGCGGCGGCGGTGGCCGATGGGGTATTCGACTTCGATGCGCGGAGTGCTGGTGCCATCGGTGAAGAAGACTTGCACGGCGTTCGCGATAGAACGCTTTCCGGCGTCCAGATAGTCGCGGCTGTAGCGTGGATCTTCGACGGCGGTCATCTTCGCCCGCAAGGCATCGATGCGCGGGTCAGCGGCGACTTTGTCCTCATAGTGGTCGGCTGTGAGCGCGCCGAAGATGAGGCCGATGGCGGTCATGTATTCGAGGCAGTGGTCGCGGTCGGCAGGGTTCGCGAGCGGGCCGGTCTTGTGAATGATGCGCATCGCCGACTCATGCGTGGTGATCTCGACTCGCGCGATATCGCCAAGCCGGGCGCGGACCAGCGGATGCAGCGTGACGGCTGCCTCGACCGCCGTCTGCGCGTGGAACTCGGCGGGGAAGGAGATTTTGAAAAGCACGTTCTCCATCACGTAGCTGCCGAGCGGCCGCACGAGCTTGATCGGCTGGCGGCGGAAGAGCACGTCGCTGAATCCCCAGGTCGGCGTCGAGAGCGCACCGGGGTAGCCCATTTCGCC
>Ga0105048_10002649_pt1 | contig 29141 bp, 18 predicted proteins | sample MAT05_FD_78382 | JGI IMG/M metagenome (GOLD analysis project Ga0105048, IMG submission 78382) | Freshwater microbial communities from Lake Fryxell liftoff mats and glacier meltwater in Antarctica - MAT-05 | ecosystem: Environmental > Aquatic > Freshwater > Ice > Liftoff microbial mat | place... | reverse complement strand
TGCCAGATTTGTCACTTGTTACTTCGGAGTGCATAGGGCATATATAATTGGTTGCAGAATTCTTTTTGTCCGATTTCTTTTCTGTTGAACTTTTGATGTCTTTATTCATCACGGAGCATTTATCCATTTTTCCACTCATATCCATGCAGTCGCCGTCCTTCATTTGCATTTTTGTGCCGTCTTTCATTGTACAAACGCCACTAGTTGTGCATTTCGTTCCGTTTTGCATGGTCATTTCCTTTTCCATTGGTGTTGTTTTATCATCGTTTATTACCATCATCTTTCCGTCAATCATCATACAACAATCTTTCATTTTCGAATTGTCGGTTTTGGTTTGAGCAGTAGTGTTTATTGTCGTAATAGACATCGCCAATAGCAGCATTGAAGCAAGAATTGTCGAGATAGATTTTTTGAGTTTCATTTTTTTTAAATTTAAATTATTATTTCATTTTATTCTTTTCGCACATTCCATCTATGGCATTCATCACATCTGGATGTGATATCATAGAACCCATCGTCATTTTACATTTTGCGGAGTCAGCATTACACATTTCCATTGTCTTGCCCATCATCATTTTATACATGGCCGTGTCGTCCTTGCACATGTTCATCATTGGTTCCACGTGCATTCCCCTCATGCCAGAGGCACTCATCGTATTCTCCATCATCATTTTTTTACAACTGTCGTTTTTCATCATCTCATCCATCATCTCGGCCATGTAAGATTGGTTGTGAGTCATATTATTTACAACGTCCATGCGTTGATTGTCGTCTTTCGAATAATTTTCAGTTGTTGGTTTTGTATTGCAAGCAAAAGAAAAAGCAGGGATTGCGGCCAATAAAATTTAGAAGTTTGTTTGTTTTTTCATTTGAATTTTATTTCACCTCAAAAGTGATAAGATCTAGTGACGCACATCTTACACAATTTTTATAAAGACTTTCAAAATTCACTCATTTCAGTATTGTGCAAGTTCAATTCTGATCTAGTAAAGGATTTATAGATTTTATTTTTAGACTGAGAATTCTTGATTAATTATTACAACGTAAACTGAAGATGGACCAATCATTAATCTCATATGGCCTATGGTTTTTATTTTTATTTGGACAAATAAAATATAGACTTAGAAAGAAATGATGATGTTGTTAGCCCTTTGAGCAAACAAAAAGGGCTTATGATATTTTCGCACCTTAATTTTTCCTGAAGTTGGAATTTTGGTTAGCGTTTTAGCTCAAGCCTTAATTGCTTAAGTTTAAAATTACATCGTATGATCTAGGGGTAATTCATTTCTTTTTTTTGGAGTAAGGAGCTAAAAAGTTATGCTGATATATAAAACAACACAAAAGAAACTAAAAGGCTTTTTGATGTCTTCATTAAATATTCCTAACTTAGAATCAATATACAAATTTTCCATTCACTGTTGAGATTAGCAATTATTTTATCAGTGAATTATGTAATTTTTAGAAGGAATTGTCTTAGTTATGTTAGAATATTTCAATTCTAGTTTGCTCTTTATTTTTCTATCCTTACCTAAATCTCACTATCATGTTAACCAAATTACGCACATCTTTAATAGCAATCACTTTGTTATTAATTTCAGTCTTAGTCTATGGTCAAGCGCCAAATTTAGGTGCAGCGTCCGACTTTGTAGTCTTTACATCGGCAGGAGCTTTTATTGTTGCAGGAGCCTCCACCGCTGTTACTGGTGATGTAGGGACAAACGCTGGCGCATTCAACGGATTTCCTCCCGGGGTTCTCGTGGGTCAGGTTCACGTCGCTGATGTTGTTTCGGCCGCTGCAGCTCCAGATGTAGCATCGGCCTACGGAAGTCTTAGTGCTTTAAATTGTGGGCAAGTAATTTCAGTGACTTTAGGCAACGGATAAGTTCTACTTCCTAATATATATTGCACTGGCGCAGCGTCAACTATTAACGGCAATCTGATATTAGATGGTCAGAATGACCCTAATGCGATTTTTATTTTCCAAATTGATGGAGCACTTGCTACTACTATAAACTCAACTATTACACTTGTTAACGGAGCTTCTCTTTGCAAGGTTTATTGGCAAATAAACGGGCAAGTTGATTTGGGAGAAAACTCATTATTTCAAGGAACAATACTTGCCAATGGGGCAATAAATTTACTCGATGGCGCTACGCTCATTGGCCAGGCTTTAAGTCAAGATGGAGCCGTTTCTCTTCAAAATAACCTGATAACAATCGGCGTGCCTGTTATAGCTTCTTCAATAACAGCCGGGAGCGTAATATCATTTTGCCTCGGTGGAAGTGTTACACTCAGTGGAAATGTTGGTGGAATTTGGAACACAGGCGCTGTTTCGTCAGAAATTACTGTCACCGCTAGCGGAGACTATTTTGTTACCAATATTACAAACTGCGGTACCGAAGTTTCGAATATCATTTCAGTTACTGTGAATCCTCTTCCCATTTGTTCCATCAGTGGAATTAACACAACTTGTCCGGGAGAGCCAACACAACTTTGCGCGGCCGATGGCCTCGCAAGTTATTTATGGAACACTGGAGCAACATCCCAATGTGTTTCAGTGAATAGCACAGGAAATTATTCTGTTACCATAACCGATGGAAATGGATGTGTCGGTTCTTGTAATCAAGATGTGACATTTGTTTGCAACCCGGTAATTACTTCGGTTGCACCTATTGAATTATTTAGTTGTAACGAGGAATTGCCGGTATTATCAACATCATGGATAGATTGTTCAACGAGCGGAAATATTACGGGAGTTTCAGCTCTTCAAAGTAGCATTGGTTGTGTTGAAACCTATATGTACACTTTTTCAGGTATTGATGCTTGCGGTAATCCTTTTAGCACACAAACAATTGTCACAAGGACGGTGGATGTCACTAATCCTGTTATTGTGGAAGTTGCCGACGTTCAAATTGCAAGCTGTGCTCAACCATGGCCTGCTGTGGTTTCCACAACTTGGAGCGACAGCTGCTCTGCTGGTGGTCAAATTATTGGCATAGCGGGAGCAGTGGCTATAGTTGGATGCAGTAAGTGACGCGTCTATTCATTTTCTGTAACCGATGATTGTGGCAATAGTGCACAATCTTTCACCACCGTTACCCGCATTTTTGATGAAACCAATCCAGTCATTGTTCCTATTGCTGATTACCAAATCGCAGGTTGTGCTCAACCTTGGCCTTCTATTCTTTCCACTACTTGGAGCGACAATTGCTCTGGCGGAGGTTCACTCAATGGTGAAGCCGGTTTAGTGAATGTTGATGGTTGTGGTGAATCGCGCATATATACTTTTTCTGTAACAGATGAATGTGGCAACATTGCTCAGTCTTTTGTTACCGTTACTGGTGTCTTTGACCAAACGCCTCCTGTGATTATTAACCCTGCCGATTTTGTGTTGCCGGGTTGTAATCCTGCATGGCCAACAGAAGTACTTGCGAGCTGGACAGACAACTGTTCTGCGGGAGGTTCACTTGTTGGTGTAGATGGAGAAGTTATTACCGATGATTGTTCTCAAAGCCGCACATACTTTTTTAGTGTGATCGATGATTGTGGAAATGTTGCCAATGCAATAACCACCATTACGCGCCAAGTTGAACTAACATATCCTGAAATAACAGCCATAGTAGACTTCCAATTAGAGCTTTGCAACTCACCATGGCCACCATTTCTAACCACAACGTGGTCTGACAATTGCAGCATTGGTGGAATTGCTGAAGCACTGCCTGGAGAAATTTCTACTCAAGGTTGCTTTGAGACTCGTTCTTACACTTTTAATGTAACCAGTGATTGCGGTAATTCTGCGCAAGCAGTGGTGATGGTTTCAAGGATTTTTGATGAAACTAGTCCTGTTATCGGCCCTATTGTACCCTTTACGGTTCAATGTAACTTATTAGATGCGATTCCGACTCCATCAGTGACTGATAACTGCTCATTGATTCAACTTAGTTTCACTGATGAAGCATTTGTGGCAAGTTGCGATTATACTTTTGTTCGAACATGGCTTGCAACAGACGCTTGCTTTAATTCCACCACTGTAGAACAAACGATCGAAGTTGTTGATGCAACAGGTCCTGTTTTCGATAATATTGAATCAGTCATAACAGTGGCTTGCATCGACGATATTCCACTTTTTAGTCCAACGGTCTATGGCGAATGCTCGGGCGCTATAGTGAACTATCAAGTACAAACGAATGCTGGCAGCGGAAATCCTGAAGAAATCTGCGTGCTCACCACTGCAATTGGACCTGGAGCCGATTGGGCTTTATGGCTTCCTACACATTATACGAATGGGATCTCTGCGTCGGCGAACTTCGTGTTTGATGCTGCCGGAGGAACGTTTGATCAATTTGCAAACGGCACAGCTCACCTTTATGGAACTGTAATAAATGATATGAACTCTGCCCAAAGTTATATACTCGACTTTTGGTTGGAAAACAAGCGTGACTGGAACGAATGGTCCGGGCTTGGGCGGTTTTATAAAGATGATTTGGGTTTGGCTGCTAGCGCTGGCAATATGTGGACAACGTGGAGTTACTATGAATTGGTAAATAATTTTTCTACTGCGACTGGTACAGGCGAATTCGCTGGAAATATTCTGCACTTTCAGCATAAGCCAATAAGTTATGTTTTCGGATTTCAAGTTGGTATTGCCGCCAACAACAAAAATACTAGCTATGGAATGAGTGGTTGGTTCAATTATAATGGCATAATTGATGGCGAGATTGTAAACGGAAATGGAGACGTGAATGTTAATGGAGATTGTATTACACAACAAAATTTAGATTGTATAAATAACACTTCATACATCAATAACTACTTAGCCTTTGACGAATGCTTTAACTCAACTATTTTCACACAGTTAATTATTGTTCAAGATACTATTGCGCCCCAGTTTATTGATTTCCCTGTTGATATAGCAATTTCTTGTGAAGAATGGCCTGTTTCCTTGCCAAATGTCGTGGCGATTGACAATTGCGGTGGAGATGTGAATGTGGAATTATTTACCCAAACTTCAGAATCAAATTGTGAAGATACCTACCTTGTTAGTTATCTCTGGACAGCGACTGATATATGTGGTAATACCTCGCAAACAGAATGGAATGTAACAGTCATTGATTCGACACCTCCTATAATTACAAACTGCCCTAATGGAGCTAACTATGTTTGCCCATCAGATATTCCTTTGGCAAATGTATTATTGGTGTCCGCAACAGATAACTGCAGTAATATTACAGTCGTTCACTTCGGAGATATAATTAACGGCAATGATTGTTCAGGTTTAGTTTCCCGCACTTATCGTGCTTATGACCAATGTGGAAATTATAGCGATTGTGTACAGTTAATTTCTTACCAAGATACCATTGCTCCAATTTTCGATAACATTCCGGCCAATGTCTTTGCGAGTTGCGAAAACATTCCACCCATCAGCAATGTAACTGCTTCGGATAATTGTGGTTCCGTGGAAGTAACTATAACTGTTCAAGAAAACTTATTTTCTGGTGCTTGTTTAGGAGTAATTCAAAGAGTGTACACAGCTTCAGACGCATGCGGCAATACTGCAACTTTTGATCATTATATAACATTGGTTGATTCGCTCGCTCCAGTTTTTGCAAACTTGCCCGCTGATGCAGTTTACCAATGTAACGAAGTAATTCCGGCTCCTTTTGAGGTAACTGCTGTTGATAACTGTGACCCGAACGTTCTTATTGAATTCAGCCTAGTAATTATAGAAGGTGAGTGTCCAAATGAGTATATCATACTTCGAACTTGGAATGCAACTGATATTTGCGAGAACACTATTTCTTACACTCAAGTTATTTCCGTTCATGATGATATTGCACCTACATTTAACATTGAAAATAGCGTTATTTATGCTGCTTGCGACGTTGAATTTGAAATTAGTAATCCAATAGCGTTAGACAGTTGTGATGATAATCCAATTATAACTGTTACGTCTTCTAATTCTCCCGGCGAATGTGCAAATGTGTGGATTGAAGATTATGTTTGGACTGCGACTGACAACTGTGGGAACAGCTCTAGCGTTTCAATTACTGTTGAATACATTGATGAAATTGCTCCGGTCTTCACTCTCATTCCGAATGTAATTTCTGTTGAATGTGGCTCTGAAATTCCAATTACAATTGCCGAAGCCTCCGACAACTGCGGCGATGTGGCTGTGACATACGCCGACAGCGATTTGATCGCCGACAACTGTGGCGGATATTACCTTCGCACTTTCTCAGCAACAGATGCCTGCGGTAATGTGAGTCAAATAAATCAGATTATCAACATTATCGATACTACTAGTCCAGTATTTTCTCAATCTTTAGCAAATGTTATGGTTGAATGTTCAACAGATGCGCCCGCTTATGTTATCGTATCTGCTACGGATAATTGTGGAATTGTTGATGTTCAAATGACTTCTACAATTCTATCCTCCGACAATTGCGGTAATTACGTCGAAATGGTTTTGTACACTGCTGGTGACGATTGCGGTAATTCTGCTACCCAGTTTTACACTATTACAGTCTTGGATGTAACCCCACCGTTATTTATCGATGCTCCAGTTTCAATTGTACTTGATTGTCTTGATTCTTTGCCAATTGCGCCAGTTATCACGGCTTTAGACAATTGTGACTCTTTATTGTCAGTAATTTACACAGAACAATTCGTTGGAAATGTACCTGCATACGGATCTATTTCAAATTGTAGTTTGAATACTGCTCCTAATACCAATCCAAGTTGGTCGATTTTGTTACTAGGCCTTCCTGCGGGTTACACATCTTATGATACCGAAAATGTAAACTTTGTTGAATTTCCTGATGGAACAGCGCACCTTACGGGAACCGTTGTATCCACGCTCTACCCAAATGCCGGATGGATCATAAATGTTTGGTTTATGAACGGTTTGAGTTGGAGTGATTGGTCTAATCAATCTTTTAGTACCGGTTACAAAAATGATGAAGGTCTTGCGGGCAACAATTACCTTGACTGGACTTATTATATCACTAATGGATCTGCGGCTACTTTGACAGGCACCGGAGACTTGGTCGGGTCATTCTTTAACCTGAGTCATCTTCCAACTAATTTACATTATGGTTTTCAGGTGGGTATTGCGGCCAATAACTTGAGTGCTGGTTACGGCATGGGTGGATGGTTTCATTATGAAGGAAATTTCCAAAATACGAACATCCCTTTTTATGTTAACGGCACAAATGTAAGTGGTGCAGGCGACTTTGCTTTTGAAGGCGATTGTTGCCCTGATTACACCCTAGCGAGAAGTTGGACTGCAACTGATTGTTCCGGAAATACAACTACATGGACTCAAAACGTCAGTTTCACTGATTTATCAAATTCTCCTGAACTTCAAGAAGTACTCGACTCAGCGTCTGTCAATTTCAACGGAATAATTACAATTTCGAGTATTTACCCTAACCCTTCAAATGGAGCAACCGCTGTGGAGTTCATCTCCAAGGTAGATACTCAAATTCATCTTGATGTCTATGACGCAATCGGAAACAATGTTGCAAAACTATTTGCAGGTAATATTAAAGGGGGTATTCTTAATAAAGTCATCCTTGATGTGACTGGAATGCCTAGCGGAATGTATTTCGTGAGGCTAAGCTCTGAAAATGAAATTACAACGAAAAAGTTCGTTATACAACAATAAATTACCAATTTCTATTATATCTATAAATTTAGTTGTAACAATTATACAAAGTAGTAGTCCAATTTCGCTAAAGGCCTAGTTATTCTATTACTTTGTTATATTGAGATGGACCATTGCAATAAACTCTACGCAAGTGTGATAGAATAATCTTCGTTTTGCTGGATTGTTTTGAAGACTTATTTTCTTCGTCATCCTACCAACACGGATTTATTTGTGATCTATAATTTACACCAAAAGCTTGTATTAATTGGACCATTCGACTGGTTAATAAATTGTTTGTTAATACCGTAACTAAATTCGAGCAATTCAAGGAGACAAGGCCAGTATCGGATTTTCTAAAATGTGTTTAATTGTAAATTTTAAACTTTCACATCTTGACTCAACTAAGCATAAAAATACAGTAGTATTTCTCTCCCTTATTTTGTAAAAGATGATTTCGAGTCGGTCCGTGAATGAGCCGGAAAGGCCTCAGATGTTTACCGAGAGTTTTTTTTATCGCAACAACCTCTTTGCGGTGCCATTGGACTATTACAATGAATTATATGATAAGTTGGATAAATGAGGTAAAATGGGATTAGACTACTAGAGATATTGATAGAGTAAAAACCAAAAAAATTAACTGCAAGTTTTACCTGATAAAATAGAGTGTCAGGATTATCTTGGTCCGTAAACTTTTTTTATTCAACTATTATTCTTTTGACCTCAATCGTATTTCTTTCATTCTCGGAAATGTAGATTAAATAAATCCCAGAATTAAGGTCTTTAGTGTCAATAGTGTTTTCCCTTTTGCCTAGCTTTCCCATTTTAATGTTTTGCCCTAAAAGATTATGGATGGTGAAATGATATACGTTATCTGAAATGTTCTCTAACTGGATCAATTCTCCACTTTTTACGGGATTGGGATAAATTTCAAGTGAATTAGCTAGAGCTATTTTATCTGTCAAAAGAGGTAAACAAGAATTCCAACTCATGTTAAAATGAGTATCCATATATTCAATTATCACTTCCGAAAATGCCTGTGCGAAACTTATTCTATTAGTTTGGGAGTTTCTTATTCCGGTATAATTTAACTCCATTTGTAAGCCGTTTATATCGACATCCGGTGAATAGCAAGTATGATTTACGGTGATATATCCTCCACTAAAATAGTTGCTTGTAATTCCAGGAAAAGGGATGTTTTGACTAGGTACAGATGGGAAATTGCTGTTTCCCAAAAGAGTGCCAAAGGATTTAGGACCTCGTAAGAGTTGAGCGTGTGTGTAATTGTTTAAATTGTTATTTACCAAATTTTGGATTGAGCTGTAGTTAATGTATTCATTGGTATTTAAGACATTATCTTCTAGTTCTAGCTCAGCGTCGTGTAGAAGATATCCTAATTCAATTCTTTGAATCATGTTACCATGACCATGCAAATCCACAAAAAATGTTTTATTGTTATATTGTTGGTTGGCAGTATTGCGAGCATCGGCAATAAAATTATGGAACTCATTCCAACTCGTTTCGGCTTCAGAATTTCCACACGCGCCATCTTCTAAGTTCCGATTGGGGTCGAGTTTGCTTCGTTTTAAATGCGAAATAACCAAATGAGGATAGCATCCGGTCATAGCAAAAAGAGTGTTTTTTATTTCCAAAGCAGTTTCTATTGTAAAGGCATCGGTGGCGTAAACAGGATTATTACAAGTTCTATCCGGAATAGACGAGGGCCCCAAATCGCCTCCATGCGCGACTGAAATGACAAACGGCAATGTGCCAACTTGATACTCTACAAAATTATTTGTTCCCATTAAAACCTCTTGTGCAGATGTTTCGATTGAGAAAATGAATAGTAAAATTGGTATGTTTAGAATTCGTTGACTCATGGCTTAATAGTTAAAATAATTACGATTCGTTTTGCCGCTTCTCCAAGTAATTTTTCAGATCTAAGTCCGTTTTTTAGAATCCTTTTGGCGCGATTTTCATCATTGAAGTAGTTCAAATATTTATGACAAAACTCCCCTTTATCTTTATCAATTTGTCAGAAGAGCTTTTTCCATTACCTAAATCTATCAATTCAAAGAAATGTTCCCCGTCAAAAATCTTTTGAAGTCCTGTTTTGCGATTCATTCAAATTGTTTTTTCTCTGTTCAATGTGAAATGTCGGGTTTAAACTCATATGGTTTTGCACCCGTCGCAGCAAGCCTTAAATGAAGTTTGCGATTCGGTTATACTTTTCTTCCCAAAAAGGATCACTGTGAGTTCCAGCTTTTATAGTTATCAAAGACAGTAGCTGCATGCCAAACCTTTTCAGGTGAGACATCAATCATTACACCGTCATGAAATTCAACACTTGTTCTACTTAAAAGAATTACTGCTTCAGTTAGATATGATAGAATAATCCACATATTACCTTCTTATATTTATTAAAGTTTGCTTGGTTATCGGTAGTTTATTTTATTGTTATAGTTGCTGTAAGTGAAGCTCAATAGGTTCGTGAAAAAGTAAAAAATACTTTATCCATAACACATGAGAATTCTCTATAATGTTTTTATCTTTTATGGTTGAACTGTCAAATATCGTCATAAGCTGGAATAGTCTAAAAGTGTAATATCGGTCATTTATTACTTTATATGTCATTTTTTTTGGAAAAATAAAGGAAATGCCAACACATTATTTTATATGAAGATTGAAAAAGCCTTGATGTAAAAAAACAATAAAAAGGCATTCTAAAGAATAGAAACTTATCAAACAATTATTTCATCGGCTCTCAATAGATGTGGCGCCACCGAGATTTACATGCTTTATTTTGTTGAGTTATGGCGTTTTACTAATTCTATTTTTTAAGGCTTTGCGAAATGTTTAGCAATGAGATATGTATATTGCACGAGTTCAAAAAAATTATGATCAGCAATAGAATCCTCTAACCAGTAATCACTATGAAAGAAGCATCGATCCTAACTCCAGAAGTCAGCCCAGAAAAAATGATTCGTGCGGCTATGACTGGTTCAAAAAAAATCTCCGACCTCTTTGGAGAGAATATTTTTGATATGAGAACTCTCAAAGCATACGTTTCAGATGAAACGTATGAAAAAATGAAGGGTGTTAACCTGCAGCAAAAACCGATTGAAGAATCAACGGTTGAGCAAATGGCCGAGGCCATGATCAAGTGGGCAATGGACAAAGGCGTGACTCATTATTCGCATTGGTTTCATCCTCTTACCGATTCTCCTGCCGAAAAGCACGATGCGTTCTACAAGCCTACAATCAATCCTGAGGCAAAGGGCATTGAGAGTCTCAACGCGGGTGAACTTGTAAAACGTGAAACTGACGGTTCTAGTTTTCCCTCAGGAGGGTTGCGCGCTACACATGCAGCGAGATCTTACACAATTTGGGATCCGTCTTCTCCAGCATTTATTTTGGAAACGAAACAAGGAAAGACGCTTTACGTGCCTGCGGTGTTTATTTCATTCAACGGTGAGTCGCTCGATTATAAAACTCCCTTGCTAAAGGCGAACAATGCGTTGAATAAGGCGGCTACGGCGGTTTGTAAGTATTTCGATGAAGGCATTAGTCATGTGTTTTCAACGTTGGGTTGGGAACAGGAATATTTTCTTGTGGACGAACGTTTTTACAATGCACGTCCCGATCTTCTTCTCGCCGGCAGAACAATTTTTGGTAGTAAGGCTGCCAAAGGTCAGCAACTTGATGACCATTATTTCGCATCAATTCCTGAGCGTGTTGAAGAGTTCATGAAAGAGTTTGAACTCGAAAGTCTCAAGCTGGGTATTCCAATTCTTACAAGACACAATGAAGTTGCTCCCGGACAATATGAGTGCGCTCCTATGTTTGAAGAATGTAATATCGCTGTTGATCACAATCAATTGATCCGTGTGATTATGGAAAGAACTGCAGTTAAACATAAATTCAGAATACTATTTAATGAAAAACCTTTTGCCGGATTGAATGGAAGCGGCAAACACTGCAATTGGTCGTTAGCTACAAGCACCGGTAAGAACCTCCTTTCACCGGGTAATTCTCCAGAATCGAATTTGCTTTTTCTTACGTTTTTCATCAACGTTATAAAAGCAATTCACGACCACAATGATCTCCTTAGGGCAAGTATCGCTACTGCTGGCAACGATCATCGCCTCGGTGCCAATGAGGCGCCACCTGCTATTATCTCCGTGTATACAGGTTCATTATTGGAACAGATACTCGATAATTTTTGGTCTCACGGTCTAGCCGATCAATCGGAAGGTAAAGTGGAAATGCTTGACTTGGGGTTAACCAAAATTTCGCGAATCATCAAGGATCAAACGGATAGGAACAGAACCTCACCTTTTCCATTCACCGATAACCGCTTCGAATTGCGCGCTGTAGGTGCTTCAGCTCATTGTGCTGCTCCTATCACTGTTTTGAATGCTATGATTGCAGATCAACTGGCTGCTTTTAAAACCGAAGTAGATCAACTGAATAAAAATAGTTCAGATACTAAATTAAATATAATTTCTGTGCTGCAGAGTTACAAGGACGCTGTCAATCGCATTGTGTTCAATGGCAATGGATACTCCAAGGAATGGGAAGTAGAAGCAGAGAAGCGTGGACTATCCAATAATAAAAACACACCCGCTGCACTCAAATCATTTTTGACAGAAGAGTCAATGATGCTGTTCAAACGTCAGGGCATTTTTAATGCAAAAGAAATGGAAAGCAGGTGCGAGGTTATGTTGGAGAACTACATTAACAAAGTGGATATTGAAGCGAATTTATTCCTCGAAATGAGCCGGAGTTTTATTCTCCCTGCGACATATAAAACCATTAATAGGATGAGCGAGGTATACAACAACCTGAAAAGTATGGGAATGGAAAATCAGGCCAAGAACCTGGTGGAAAAAAATGTCTCCCCGATCACTTACATGAGTGAAAAGGTCAGTAAAGATCTTTTGGGTTTGAAGAAGGAATTGACAGAGGCCAGAGCGATAGAAGATCACATGGAGAGGGCATCCACTTATGCTAGCAAAGTAATTCCTTACTTCGAAAAGATTAGGACTAACGTGGATATGCTCGAAGGATTGGTGGAAGACGAGCATTGGCAACTTCCTAAATACCGAGAATTACTTTTTATGAGATAATCTCTTTTTCAGCCTTAAATATTAAGTATGTTCAATCTAAAGAAATCGTGGATCATCTCTCTTTTGCTACTTTTTCCTGTGGCGGCATTTGCCGGAGACAAAATCAATAGCGGTGACACAGCATGGATGCTGGTTGCTACTGCGTTAGTGATGCTTATGACACCAGCGGGGTTGGCTTTATTTTATGGTGGACTCACACGCACGAGGAGTGTCCTCAACACCATTGGGATGAGTTACATCGCTTTTTGTTCGGCAACCATCGTTTGGGTCGCAATAGGATACAGTATGGTTTTTGGAGGCAACGGCAAAATCATTGGCAGTCTAGACCATGTCTTTCTCAAGGGAATAGGTGTAAATGATGTGACCGGCACAATTCCGACGCTCTTGTTCGTTGCATTTCAGGGAACATTTGCTGCGATTACAATTGCCATCGTCAGCGGTTCGATCATCGAACGAATTAAATTTTCAACCTGGATTCTTTTCTCATTTCTATGGACAGCTTTGGTCTATTGTCCTGTTGCTCATTGGGTGTGGGGTGGGGGGTTTCTTGCCGGCCACGGTGAGCTAGATTTTGCTGGTGGGACAGTGATTCATATCAACGCCGGTGTTGCAGGACTCGTTCTATTATTTATGCTTGGGAAACGAAAAGATTTTGTTTCAGAAGGAGCAAGGCCATCCTCATTGAAGCTGACTATACTTGGCTCATCCCTGCTTTGGTTTGGATGGTTTGGATTTAATGCGGGTAGTGAATTGGCTGCAGATGGTGTGGCTGCGAATGCATTTATGGTGACCAATGTGGCCGCTTGTATTGGAGGAATGTCATGGCTTCTGATAGAATGGGTTGACTCTCGCAAACATTCTGTGATCGGCATTGCCTCTGGTGTCATTGCCGGTTTAGTTGGGATAACACCCGCCGCAGGATATGTAGATGTGGCGGGGGCTGCAGCCATTGGTTTGGGTTCAGGTATTGTAGGTTATTTCTGTGTGGTGAAATTGAAAAAACTAATTCGTTATGACGATACCCTCGATGCATTTGGACTGCATGGCATGGTCGGAATATTTGGAGCCATCGCCACCGGTGTATTTGCGAATCCTGATGTAAACGGACGCGCTGGACTTCTTTATGGAAATCCTTCTCAAGTTTGGACACAGCTAATTGTCGTTTTAGTCATAATTGCTTATTCGGCCATAGCCACTTTTATTGTTTTTAAGATATGTTCTTTTATTACCCGCGGAGCGCGGGTATCAGAGCGACAAGAGGATATGGGAATGGATGCAGCCTTGCATGGAGAGCGGGCATTTGACCTAAATGATTAAATAATATAGATATGCCTTTGAACCGTTTAATGGTGTTCACCGATTTTACTTTGGCTTCAAATGTGGCCGCTGCGCATTGTTATCAGATCGCTTCACTTAGCAAATCAGAAGTGATTTCGCTACATATGATTAGTGATGATGAAGACCTTGAATGGGCTGAAAAAAAGAGTGCGGAACAAATAAGTAAAATTGAAAATTACGATAAGAGCATTTCATTTAAACCCATCGCATCCGGACAGAGTCTTTTTTCGGGAATGAATAAGTGGCTTATTGATCAGGAAGTTGGTCTTACTTTTATGGCAACCCATGGAAAAAAAGACCTACAGTTTGTGACCGGCAGCAGCGCATTAAAACTTATTTTTAACTCGGAAGCTCCGATGGTTGTTGTACAGCAGAATACTCAGTTAAGGCCTTACAATCACATTCTGATTCCTCTTTTCAGTCACCAAGCAGAAATGCATTTCCCTGTGGATGTGCTCCAGTCTATTATCAGATTATTTGGGTCTAAGATTACCCTACTTACTCCATTAATTGAGAATGAAAAGGAGAAAGAAAAGATGCAGAAGACCGTAGCTTGGATTAAGGGAATTTTGGAAGTTGATACCGCGGATATCCAAGTTAAAAGCAGCGATGAATCCGGTAAGAAATTAACCAATGCGGTAATGTCTTTAGTTAAAGAAGAAGACATTGATTTAATCGCCGTACTAATAGGTGCTAAACACCATCGTGTGGAAGTTGAAAAATGGAAAAAGTTTTATCAGAAGGTGATTACAAATGAATCAAATGTGCCTGTGCTGTGTCTTTGATACATAAGGAAAAAGATTATAAGGCAACGAAACCGAAGCTCTTATGTGTAGTTTTTCTTTGGTTATGAAATATACGGCTCATTGAAATGCATCATTTTCTAAATGAATATTAAAGTTAATGCCGTATCGGTAATTGTATTAGTCCAATTAGGCTTCACTCCATTGGCCTATAAAAGTTACTCTAAAAGCTTTTACTACACTAAAATTCAAATTACCTAGTGGACCTATTTGAATTAAGTGATGATACAAAACTTTCTTTCCGTCAATGCGGCTGAGTTTTTCATACGACGACATACCAAAAATAACAATATGAGTCAAAAAAGGAAAATAAATAGTACGTTTGATCTTTCAGAGAGCATTCTTAAATAAGTGCTCTTGGGCGTTCTTTCTTCTTTTTCGACTAAGGTTTTAAGAGCAATGTTGACTTACCTTTATAACTTTATTGTTTTTAAATGTGAGGTCCAAATAGTCAGGGTCGATGACAAAAAGTTGCGGTCTGAAGCCAAGATAGTAAATCCAATTATCACTTAGGTCAGAATTTTCTTCGTCACCAAGCATTTCTCTTATCTCTTCTTTTGACTTACCAATTAAAACTTTACTGTCAATGATGTCGGCTGAAAGTTCATAACGTTTTTCATGGTCATCAAACCATTTTTGTTTGTCAAAGTCGTGAGATGGGTAAAATGAAATACTAATAATCCAAAGCATAATAATTGCAGCATAAATAAAAAGAGTTGAAATAATTGTGGCAATCCATGTCGCTGTCTTTCTTGTTTTCTCATTCTTGATATGTTTTCTTAATAACCAACGCCAAAGGAAAAAAATGGGAGTGCCAAGAACAAAGAGTATGACATAAATCTCAATGCTCACTCCAAAAACTGTAGGTTTGTAAAGTAATACGTTCATGCCTTGAGTTTTTTAGATTAAAGAATTAGTGTCAGCATTAACCCAACAACTCCGCTAGTTATTGGAGTAATTACAATGTTAACATAAAGTTTAGAATCAATTCTCGTTAAAAGACTTACAAGAACAACTGCTAGCCTAATGGCTCAAACTGAAAGCCAAAAGAAAAAATTGTTTTAGGTTTTACAAATATGTAGTCAGAAGGAAGTGGAAGCAATGCATAAATAATTATTAATCCATCAACGTGTGTGCTTGAGTGTTGTAAAAGTTTGTTGATCAAAATAGAATGTTCTCGTTTCTAAAAGTGTTGTGAATCAATTTCTTAAACAAAATGTCAGTGTTCGTGTGTGAAGCGATCCCAAAGAATGTGAGTTGTTGTACAAACAATTCACGAAAGAATAATAGCTAAAATATTTTCTCTGAATTGTTTTGTCCAGTGTAAGTTCTTAAAAACTAAAAGTCATTTGGTCAAGAAGTTTGGTAGGTTGTCAATCAACTTGTCCCTAACAAATACATGAAAAATGAGAGTAAGAATGATTGTCAAAGGCAAGTCAAACCAAAACAAACTTGTCGAAGTGTGGCTGCAAATATTTAAAACTTTTATTCTTAGAAAATATTCAAAGTCTGGCTTCATTCTGCAGATTATAAGTCCGGTCATTGAAGTCCGCCTTTTAGGCAAAACTGTTAGAGGTAAAAGAGCGGCTTGATGTGAAGAGGTAAATGGCATTTTTGTCAGTTAGTATTGTTTATCAGAGTTTATTTCTTGCGCAAAAGTTTCGAGTTCGCGCTGTCTTTATGGAATGACGCATAACGTCAGAGTATGAAAAAACATCCCACTCTAAAAACCACATATTGTTGATCATTCAAGGAATAAATATAGAAAAATCAACTAGACAGATGGATTGGAAAATAAGATTTCGGTGTCATGAATTTTGATCTCTTGTAATTATGAAATGGCCAACAGGTCATTTGATATTCTGACGCGACATTACCTAGAAACCTCTCTTTTTGTCCATACTGTTGATCCTATCTGAGTCCATTTACATTGAGTTACGTAGAATTGTCAAATTCTACTCAGAAAGGTCAATGCCGAAAGAGTAGCTATGTAGCTGAATCCGGCATAGCAAAGGCTCTATCAATACCTGTACTTTTTCGGTTCAAAACCTCAACCATAATTCGCATTAAGAGTTTTGATGAGAATGCCCCGCCACAGGTGTACAAAAAACAAAATTGAAATCAAAGTCGAGATTCAAAAATGACATTGGAAAATTTGTTCCATGGTGAAAAGACGGCCAACTCTATGTCGAAAGAGAACGTAAACGTTCTCAATGAAAAAAACAGTGCATAATCTTTCTTACCGGATTAAATTTCATGGGTGATTTTGATCTTTATAATAAAAAAAAACACCTTGTCTTGTGCCCACGGTGCCTGTTAACATGGCGTTGCCTCAGCCTTAATGTTCACACTCATGTTGCTTTCGCCCATGTTGCTCGCACTCACGCTAAAGAGTGGTTTTGTAAAAGTCAATCGTAAAGATTGACAGTCCTTAGCAATAGAAATTCTCGCTAACTGAAGGATCCTGTTGGTTCTTTATGAACAAGTGTATATTTTATGTTTTGACATTCAAACTGTTTCGCGGTCAACCCGCTATGTGAGCTTGCAGGTTCAAATCGCTGCTTTGCTTCGCTGCGGGTGTTTGAACTCGTATGTTAGTGCTGACGTTTTCCTTTCGTTATCTTGCCAGTCTTTCAATTGTAAGTCCTTGTATAATAATACTAAATAAAACACAAAAGTATGTCGCAATTAAAAGTATATTTTTAGTTTCACTGGCTGGCAAAGATAATACCAATGCCAATGAAAGTCCACCACGTAAACCGCCCCAACTGATGATTTTGGCTTCTTTGTTTGTCAAGTTTAGGAGTTTAGGAAATATAAAATGCGGCAGATAAACAATTATTATCCTTGCAATTAGCACTATTAAAACTGATATAAGCCCTACAACAATATACTTTGGGCTAAAGTCAATCAAAATAATTACGAAAGCGATTAAAACGAATAAGACTGCATTTAAAATCACATCTACGAGTTCCCAAAACTCATGTACAAATTCTTGTGTATTGACACTCATGGCAATATCTCGTCTAAAATTGCCAACCATTAAGCCCATTACCACCATTGCTAATGCACCCGATGTGTGTATTTCATTACAAAATGAATAACCTGCCATAACAAAAGCAAGTGTCAATAATATTTCTGTTTGATAATGGTTAACTGATTTTAAAAGTAAATACAAACAGTATCCTAATGCAAATCCCATTAATATTCCTCCTATTGCCTCTTGCAAAATTAAAAAACCGAAATGTGAAAAACTAAAAGTACCTGTATTTAAAGTGTCTAATAATGTTATAAACATCACTACACCAATTCCATCATTAAATAAACTTTCACCTACAATAGTATGCTCTGTTTTTTTAGGGACATTTGCTTTTGTCAAAATCCCCAAAACGGCAATTGGGTCTGTAGGTGATATTAGGGCGCCAAAAATTAAGCAATATAAAAATTCGATTTGTAAATTAAAGAGTTGGGTTAGTACATAAAATAGGGAGGCAATAATAGTAGTTGAAAGTAAAATACCACCTAAAGCAAACGTTGCAATTGGTCTTATTTGTTTTTTCAACTTTGCCCAATTAGTGTGTAATGCCCCTGCAAAAAGTAAAAATCCCAACAGAATATCGATCACTATTTTGTCAATATTAGCATGTTCAATATAGGTTTTAATTTTTTCAACTGGCAGGTTCAACCAAACCTTTGCACTGATTACAAACAAAGAAAGTACTGTTGACGACACAAAAAGTCCGATAGCAAATGGTAATTTTAGTAGCCGTCGATTCACATACGAAAACCCTGCTGATAGGCAAATTAAAATAGTAATTGCATAATATAAATTCATCTATGGTTTTTTCAATTATTGTAAGATAAATATTTTTTTGTGTGAAATCCAATTTTGGATAGTATCTTTCTACTCTTTCCGTTAAGTTTAAAGTCCCACCCATGCAACACGCAAGGAAAAAAAATCGATATATGTAAAAATAAAGTATTCTCGATTATCCAAGGAATAAATATATGAAAAGCCTCTTGTATTTGATAAAGTGCTGTCATAGATTACAACACTATCTTGCCACTATAAAAAGATAGGCAATTTATTAGGATTAATATCTAATTTCTTTTGAAAAACTTGTTTGTTTGGAACTGATTTACGATCACTTTCTTGTAACTATCAACACTTAAAACCTGTAGTATTTCGAAGTGGCTTTGTTTTACAAAAAAATGCTTTAGAGATATAGCCACGAATACATAAACCAATTCCGTAGCCACATTCAATATAGTCTAATACTGAATGGATTTATGTATAATTCCAATGCTACATATAAAATAGTTCCAACTATTTTATATGCAAGCAGTGATAAATGCTATGATGGTGGCTGTTACTGGCCGATGGTAAGAAACGGTTTTTTACTATTGCAAACTCTTATACGGTATTAGTCCAATTCCGCGTCTCTGCATTAGACTACACATCAATAACGACGGCATTTACCACTGTAACTCTTAAAATGGCTTGGCCCATTTTCGAGCATCATTAAAATAATATCGGCTTTGCCTCAGTGAACTATTTGAATAGAGTTACCACATTACCAAAGCAATTTATTAATCAGTATTTTGGACCAATTAATATAAGCTTTTGGTATAATATGGGTTTTGCCTCATTAGACAATTTTATGGAGATAGAACATTACCAAAGCAACTAATTAATTAATCAGTCTTTCGAACCAATTAATAAAAGTTTTTGGTATGATGACTGCTTTTCCTTATTGAGCCATTAGAATGTAGTTACGGCGTTATTAAAACAATTCATTTATTAGTTCTTTGGACTAATTAATAAATGTTTTTGGTATAACACAGCTAACCGCACTTGTGTTTTGAGAACATTAACAGAGTAGCCCAAAAAATATATCTTTAAATTTTGTTTGATCCATTTAAAAAAACGATTGCACCGGAAATTTTGATTACCACGGCCAACCAATACAGATATATCGGAGTTCACACATGTGATTCGGCCACTGGAAGATAAATGTGAAAGGATGCTCCTTTGCCTTCCTCTCCGTCAGCATCGATAAATCCACCATGGATTTCTGCAATTTTCTGACAGATAGAAAGGCCTATTCCGGATCCAATATATTGTTGACCATGAAAACGTTGGAACATTTTAAAAAGATCTTTTTTATAAGTCGGATCAAAGCCAACGCCATTATCCGCAACAGTAATTTGATAATAATCATGTTTATTATTTGGCAAGATGTCTTTCATGATTTTTGTATCGATTAACTTAGTGGCGATTGTTATGGTTGGTGACTTTTCTTCTTGTGTAAATTTAAGCGAGTTGTTTATGAGGTTTTCAAACAATTGCTTCAACAAAAAAGGTACACCTTTAATTTGCGGCATGTCATTCCATTTCAAACTCCCTAATCTTTCTTCTATATTATCCTTGAGGTCGGCATGTAATTCTTCAATTATCTTGTTAAGATCAACATACTCAAACTTTTTCTCTTCATTTATTAGTTTTGTATATGAGAGTAGTGCATCAATAAGATTTTGCATTCGCAGTGCAGAACTTTGCATGCGAAGGATGTTTGTTGTGACTAATTGTGGCAAATCACTCTCATTTTTTTCTAAAATAATCGAAGCATACATCTGTATTTTACGTAAAGGTTCTTTTAAGTCGTGGGTGCTTATCCAGTTCATATTTGCAAGTTCCTCATTCGCATTCTGGAGTTTTTTATTAAGTGAAAGGTAGCGGAGCTCTTCATTCTGCATTTCTGCCAAATGAAACTGATGTTGAATATATGAGCAGATCACTGATGCGGCTTTGATTTCAGGCTTCTGCCATTCCGCACATTGGCCTTTTACTGCCTCTTTCCATAAAACAAAAGATTTGCGTGGACTAAGGCTTTGGTTTTCCACATCAGTTTTCATAGGCTTATTAGGATCGCCGCCCCAGTTAACCGTTTTTTCTATCTCCTGTCTTGTCCAAGCTATGCCATTCTTAGATTGTTTACCTATTCGCAAATATACTAGGCCGGCAACATTGCTGCCTAAATCTAACGTGTGGGGATAAATTTCCGCGAGCTTTGAGGTTTCAAGATTGGCCATGTCATCAGATGCGCAAAGCCAATTCATTAAATCATTTACCTTTTCGTCTTGCGGTAGCAGCCCATGTTTATAGAGTGTTTCATTATATGCAATTATCACTGCGTCTGCATTTAATAGATTTTTTAATTGAACAAGGGTTTGCTCTTTAGAAAGGCTTTGCTCGCTACCTGCCAGTATTTTATGCAGTGATTCTAGTTTTTTTTCTGTTTGTTTTACTAACTCAAATTCATCGGCTATTTGGCGCACATCAATTTGTGATGAAAGAAATATTCCCTGCAAATGTGCCGCTAAGCGAACATGATATGGTATATGTTTCGCTGAGTAATGATGGCATGCAATCAAGCCCCATAGCTTGCCATGATTTACCAATGCAATGGTGAATGTGGCACCGACCCCCATGTTAATTAAATACTGAATGTGCATAGGAGAAGAGCTGCGCAGTGAAGAAAGTGTAAGGTCTATGCTTTTATTATCTTTGTTTTCATCTAAAGAATAAAGGGGCACATTGGTTAACTTCACATTGGCAATCATGCGTGTTTGATTAACTAAAAAAAAATCTCTCGACTGGACAGGGATATCGGTAGCCGGATAGTGTAAACCTAGGAAAGGTTCAATGCTTTCGACCCTACTTTCGGCAAAAACATGCCCGTTGCTATCCTTGTCAAAGCGGTAAATCATTACCCTGTCATAGCCTGTGATCTTTCTTGTTTCTTCTGCCACATCCTGACAGAGCATTTGCAGGTTGTCGGCCTTTTCTGTGGAGTAAGCAAAACGTTTAGTTTGAAAAAAAAGATCAGGGAGTTCAAATCCTTCGTGGTGGAATGGCTCAAACTCCAGAATAACATTTTCTTTTGTGGGAAATGCAGTTACGTGATAACTCTGATTGCTTAAAGTGAATGCAAAGGGCTTTTCCGCTTCTTCTGTTTTTGCAGAATAGACTTCAAAAGAGTCGGTATCTTCTTTTTTAAAAAAATTAGACAAATTCTTTCCAAGAATTTGATTAAGAGGCTGGTTAAAAAGTGATGAACAGTTTTCGCTGCAATACTGTATTTTGTTATCTGTTTTATTTAAAGCGAGCAAATAACCATAAGGTTGTATGCTACCGGGAATATGAATGGGTTCAGATTCGCAATTGGTTATGTTTAGGTTGTTTTTATTGGTAAGATTATAAAGATTCATATTATTAAATTTTGAATGAATTATTGTCAAACCAAGTATTCAATATGCCGAAAGTTTGAGAAGCGCTTTTTATAACTTCTTCTTCCACATCGGATGACTCTAAGCAGAATGTCTGTAAAAAAAATTTCCACCGACTGCCGATTTCCTGTCCGTATACTGTAAAATATTTTGCTTTGCCATCGATTGCTACATTACCCAAAGTTGATTGCAAATGTTTGTAAATAATGGCACCTCCCAATACCGATCCTTCAATTACGTAAAGGCCACCAAGTGCCGTTGCATTTGAATTAAATACTTCGGAAAAAAAATGATCGGGTATTACATTAACGCCTTCTTCGTCTATGCCAAGCATGTTGAGATCGGAAATAAGTAAATGAGTTTTGCGTCTTTCTTCAATGTCAATTATACTGTTTTGAAGCAAAGGAAAAACAATTTTTTCAAAACCTTTGACAAAGCCATAAAGCAAAGCTAAGTAAGTAGCGTAGTCATCAATAGTTACAAGTGGACTAAGTAAATTTATTGAGGCTGTATTTTGCTCAAGCAATCGGTGTTGATGAGAAGTTCGGGTTCTTAAGCTTTGTAAAAACATGTTAGCTTGATTTTTTTTGTCACCTAATATTTTCGGTTTTCAGCCAATTTTTATGCATACAAGCAGCAACAGAATTTTTAAAATCATTATAATCTGCTGATTTTGTTAAGTAAAAATCTGCACCTGTCTCATAAGCAGCTTTTATCTGGTCTTGGTGAGATGACGTGGAAAGGATAACGACTTTAATATTTTTCCAAGATTGGTTTGTTCTAATTTCCTGTAAGCAAAGCATACCATTTTTAAAAGGCATGTTAAGGTCTAAAAAAATGAGATCCGGTAAAACTGCTGATCCTTCTAGCATTTTCATCAGCTCTACTCCGTTACTAGCCACTTGAAGAGGCAAGTCAAATTCAAGGTCCGTAAGCACTGCTTTAAAAAGATCAACATCTTCTTCATCGTCTTCGGCTATCATTATTGTTTTCAAATTCATTTTGAATTGAGTTTTAAAAATTAGATTTGACTAATTTTGTGTTGATTTTCGCAGCCCATATTCATGTGTGTCAGGCTATACCATTTCTTATTCCAAATTGGCGACTTACAAATTTCGAATTTTAGTATGGTAAATGTCGTAAGAAGAGCCGTTGTAAGTCAATGGAGTGAAGCGGAATTGGACTATTGCAGATACCGATACGGTAGTACTTAGCAAATTCTGAAAAACATTATGCCAATTTGAGTTTCATATCTTTTTTTGCTTTTTTCATGAATTTGTCTTAAAGTAATAGTGTTGCTAAAGAATCAAGCATACAAGTTTGTGCACTAACTTTTCCTCCAACAATCGCGACAGAACTTATAGACACATAAATCTAAAGCTCAAATTGTTTGCTAATATATACCAAGTTTACATTATTAACTCATTATGCCCGCAGCCCGCAACACGCCTCCCAAACTGCCACAACCTCCACAGCTTCCTTCACATCGTGCACCCTCAAGATCTTCGCACCATTCATAAGTGCAACCATATTTGCTGCCGTAGTGCCATTCAAGCTACCGACGGCATCGGTGAGAGCAATGCGTTGTATCATTTTTTTGCGTGACATCCCAGCCAGTATTGGTAATTCAAATAGTGCGAGTTGATTTATATTTCTGAGAATAGTATAATTGTGTTCGAGTGTTTTGCCAAAACCAAAACCAGGGTCGAGTATGATGTCGTTGACACCCAGTGCATGCAGTTCATTTATTTTTTGCGAGAAGAAGAGAATTAGCTCACCCATTATATCTTCATACACCGGATTTTTCTGCATAGTTGGTGGCTCCCCTTGCATGTGCATCAATATATAAGGTACATTTAATTTAGCAACGGCAGCAAACATCAGTGAGTCGATAGATCCTGCCGATACATCGTTTACAATCGCGGCACCATGTTGCACAGCTTCTTCGGCAACTTTCGAATAAAATGTATCTACCGAAATTATAGCTTGTGGAAATTGTTTTGCAATAGAGTGGAGAGGACCGATCAATCTATTTAGTTCCACTTCCTGCGATAAGCGCTCTGATCCTGGACGAGTACTTTGTGCACCAATATCTATGATTGAAGCTCCTTCAGATAGCATTTTTTCGGCTTGTGCTATGGCATGAGATTCGGTGTCAAATTTTCCTCCGTCAAAAAAGGAATCGGGGGTGAGATTGAGAATGCCCATCACAATGGGTTTATCGAGTGATAATAATCGACCTCGAACATTAATGGCAGTGTGCATGCAGCAAACATAAGAATTCAAAGGCATTGGCTGGCCAAGAATTAGCTTTGAGATGATGGTATTGAGTTTTGAGACTGATGCGGCGACCTTAACATCAAATTTCAAACTTGATAACCAATCTTAAATCCTCTTTAATCGAGGATTAGACGCAATTCGTATTTTTTGAATCATGGACAAAAGATCCAAACTCTTGCGCTGGGCATCTTTGGAAATATTTTCATAATGCGATTGGAGAAACGGGCTATTAGGTTTAAAAGAATGTGCGTCAATTTTTACATTCAAATAGCCAAGCTCGTCTGTTGCGTCTTTGATGATTCGGTTGAGCGCATCACTTTGTTGTGGATTGTGGATGAGATAGTGAAATCCCTGTTCTATCACATCATTCAAAAGTGAATGAACGGCATGTTTCAATTCTTCTCTGGATGTAGCCATTGGTGAATTGGTTTTGGTTGGATATAATTAAATTCGATGGCTGTACGGCATTTTCTCGCGTGTACAAACCGCCATTGTTTCGGTTAAGTGAATGCAAGGTAAAGAATTTGAACTTGTAATCGACTGCTTGTTAATAAGAAGTGACCAAAAACAACAGGGATAGGCGATATATTCTAAAAAGTTGCGGTAGCAGTTCAATTTTTACAGAAATGAGTGATTTTGAATGGATTAATTTGTCAACATATTTGCAAAAGATACCGTATAACTTGCAATGATTATAAAGAAAGTCAATCTATGTCGCTCCTTTCGTTTGGGCGCCCTTTTTGTTTTGTGTTTTTTTTTATTTGGTTTGACGCATGTCGTCGGGCAACAAATTACGACCCCGCAGGAAGATCCTACTTGGGAGATGATGATGCGTGATCCCAACGTCAGCTTCTTTGAAACGCGCGCAAAGTTTAACCAACATTGGGCAAATCGTCCGATGGAAAAGGGCAAAGGCTTTAAAGCTTTTAAGCGTTGGGAATGGTTTATGGAACCTCGAGTTAATCCACAAAATGGTGCATATCCGCAGGTGGATGCAGTATGGGAAGCTATGCAGGATAATCCCGAAATGTTTACCCTCAACGAAAATATGGTAGGTGATTGGTCTTACATTGGTAATACTGCTGTTCCAAGTTCAGGCGGTGGTGCAGGTCGCGTTAATTGTGTTCGCGCTTTGCCCAGTAGCACTACCACATGGTTTGCTTGTACTCCCAGTGGTGGTCTTTGGAAAACCACCAACAGCGGTGTATCCTGGAGTGTTTTAGGCACTGATTTTTTGTCATCAATAGGAGTGAGTGATGTCGCAATTGATCATACAAATACTAACATCTTATACATCGCCACAGGTGATGGTGATGCAGGCGATACATACTCATTGGGCGTATTAAAATCGACTGATGGTGGACTTACATGGAATACAACGGGACTCAATTGGAATGTAACACAGACAAGAACTTGCAGCCGCATTATTATGCATCCAACGAATTCACAGATTCTTATTTGTGCTTCGAGCAACGGAATATGGCGCACAACCAATGGTGGAACAACATGGGTGCAAGAGCAATCGGGCGATTTTAAAGAAGTTCATTTTAAGCCGAATGATCCTTCGATCGTCTATGGCGTTACTGATCAATTTTTCCGCTCTACCAATACTGGCGATACATGGACACTCATCAGTTCAGGTCTTCCGTCAGCTTCAAATTCGCAGAGAATGGCAATGGCTACAACTATAGCTAATTCCTCTTACGTGTACATTCTTACAAGTGGCAATGATAGCGGACTTCAAGGTGTGTATAGATCGACAGATAATGGAGCCACTTTTACACAACGACAGGGTTCTTCTCCCAATCTTTTAGGATGGAGCACCACAGGTTCCGACACAGGCGGTCAAGGTTGGTATGATCTTACTATTGCTGCTGACCCAACAAATGCAGAGACAATATTTACTGGAGGTGTAAATATTTGGAAGAGCACAACAGGTGGTACAAGTTTCATTCAAAATGCTCATTGGTTTGGAGGAGGTGGAAATCCATATGTTCATGCGGATCAGCATTTTCTTGGATTTGTTACCGGAACTTCACGTCTTATTAGTGGAAATGATGGTGGTGTTTTCACAACCATAAATGGAGGAACAAACTGGTCTGATTTATCATCCAATTTACAAATTGCACAACAGTATAAATTAAGTGTGGCCGATTTAAATTCAAATTTAATTATTACAGGCTGGCAAGACAATGGAACCAATTTAAAAAATGGAGTTAATCACACTCAGATTTATGGCGGAGATGGCATGGAGTGCATCATCGATCCAAACAACTCGTCCATTATGTATTCTACGCTTTATTATGGCAGTATTGCGCGCAGCACAAATGGTGGCGCATCGTGGTCCAATATTGTGGGAAGTGGCGGAACAGGAATCAATTCTGATGGGGCTTGGGTAACACCTTATGTTCTTGGAACCAATAGCGCGCATATTTATGTAGGGAAAAATGTGGTTTACCGCTCTACCAATAACGGTGGTGCTTGGACTGCTTTAGGTGCAATTGGCTCGGGAAATTGCAACGATATTGCAGTTGCTCCTTCAAACAATAATTTTATATACGTTTCCAAAGGTTCTACATTATATATAAGTACCGATGGCAATACATTCTCAGAATTAATGAATGCTCCGAATTATTATATAACAGATATTTCTGTGCACTCAACCGATCCGAATACAGTTTGGATTACTGTTTCAAATTACACCGCTGGCGAAAAAGTTTATTTATCAACAAATGCAGGGGCTACATGGGTGAATATTTCAGCAGGTTTGCCAAATCTACCTGCCAACGCAATTGTTTTTCAAGATGGAACTTCCAATGGAATTTATGTAGGTATGGACGCTGGTGTTTATTACCGCGATGATGTTTTGGGCGCATGGACACCGTTTATGAATGCTCTTCCTAATGTTGAAATTACTGAACTTGAAATTCATTACGCTACAAATACGATCACTGCCTCAACCTACGGACGTGGCTTGTGGCGCGCTCAAGTTTATGCATTGCCCAATCTTGACGTTTCCTTTATAGCAGCTAATCAACCAACTGGAACCTATTGTGATGGAGACATTATACCTGAAATTGAAATTCTGAATTCAGGTAATGCTACAATTACTTCGATGTCCATCAACTACCAAGTTTCAGGACAAGCATTACTTAGTTATACCTGGTCAGGTTCGCTTGTCACCGGAGATATTGCAAACATAATTTTGCCAATACTCAATTACGGAGCGGGCAATTTTACAATCAGTTTTAATGTTGTAACTGCGAATGGTGTTGCAGATGAAAATCTGACGAACAACATTGGTTCATCGAATTATATTACACTAAATGCCAATAATAATGCGAATTTAAGTCTACTTACTGATTGCTATCCAAACGAAACTTCTTGGACCATTATTGATGAAAATGCAAATGTTATTTACAGCGGCAATGGATATCCTTCCCTTACGAATAATGTTATTCCTATTTGTTTAGCCGATGGATGCTACACATTCACCATTTTTGATAGTTATGGCGATGGACTTACATCTTCAGGTTGCGCAAATGGAAACTATGAAGTGCGAGATGCATTAACCAATACAGTATTAGTTCAGATGACGACTGCGAGTTTTGGAATGTCGGCATCACACAATTTTTGTTATCCGATAGGAATATTATCCGGTTGTACAAATCCACTTGCATGTAATTATAACTCTCTTGCAACTCAGGATGATGGCAGTTGTGTGCTTGGTCAGGCAAATGATGTTTGCGCAAATGCTATTAATCTTACTGTCAATGCAGCACCTTTATCAGGCAATAATTTATCTACTTGTAGCAACGGACCTAATCCAAATTGTGGCAATCAAGGTGCGACTATTGTAAGAGACAGTTGGTTCAAGTTTGTTTATAACGGCGGCCCTGTTGTAATTACCACCGATCTTATTGGAGTTACAATGGATACACGTTTAGCAGTGTTCGGTTCGTGCGGAGGAAATCAAATTGCTTGTAATGATGATGTTGGAGCAGGTAACACACGTTCGAGAATAACTCTAGCCTGTGGAATATTAACTGTTGGCAATACATATTTTGTTCAAGCAGGTGGATATGCTGATATAACTGGAAATTTTCAAATTCAAGTCACAGCGCCAATAGAATTATGTAATGGTCTTGACGATGATTGTGATGGCTTAATGGATGATGGATTTGTTTTAACAACATTTTATCGTGATGTAGACAATGACGGATTTGGAAATCTAGCTGTTACAATTCAAGCATGTTCAGCACCTGTAGGGTACGTAGCAAACAGCACCGATTGCAATGATAACAATGCAGCCATCAGACCCGGAGCAACAGAACTTTGCAATGGAGTAGATGATGATTGTGATGGGCAAATAGATGAAGGAGTAACGTTTCAGAATTATTATGCGGATACAGATCAAGATGGATTCGGATCAACGCTTTTGGGCAGTTTCTGCATCCCTCCGACTAATTCATCATTAAATAATCTTGATTGTAATGATGGTAATTTATCCATTAATCCGAATGCAACAGAACTTTGCAATGGAGTAGACGATGATTGTGATGGACAAATAGATGAAGGCATTCTTTTAACTTTTTATCGTGATGTAGACAATGACGGATTCGGAAATCTAGCTGTTACAATTCAAGCATGTTCAGC
>Ga0105048_10002648_pt1 | contig 29147 bp, 26 predicted proteins | sample MAT05_FD_78382 | JGI IMG/M metagenome (GOLD analysis project Ga0105048, IMG submission 78382) | Freshwater microbial communities from Lake Fryxell liftoff mats and glacier meltwater in Antarctica - MAT-05 | ecosystem: Environmental > Aquatic > Freshwater > Ice > Liftoff microbial mat | place... | reverse complement strand
GATTTTGGTGGATCCCGCTGATCACCACCATTCTGGGCGTCGGAGTCGGACTGATTGTCGCCAAGTCTACCCCCGAAACCTACGTTTCCCGCGCCGTCATGTGGGAAGCGGTAAAGATTAAGCTGCCCGAAGGTGGGCTCTTTTCGGAAGACATCCAAAATTTCCTCGGAACCCAATCGGAATTGCTGAAGAGCACGGCGCTTCGTGAATTGGCCCTGGACCGCCTTCGAATTCGGGGCACCAACGTCGTGATACCAAAGGGACCCGACGGCAAGCCCGTTCCCGTCGAAATCCAGATGCGACAGGCGGCCAAGAGCGCCGTGTACACGATCACGGCGAGCGGTCCGAACCCTGACTACACACGGTCGTTCCTCGACGCGCTGATGCATGCCTACACCGACTACAAGCGCGACATCCGTAAGACCATTTCAGGGGACACGCTAGCCTCGATCTCTCAACAAGTGCAGGCCTCGGAGCGGGACCTCAAGGAAGCGCAGGACGTCTTTTCCAACTATCAACGGACCAACAATCTAGCGATCCTCCAACAGGAAGGCATGGTCGCAGGAACGTACCTTGCCCAACTACGGACCCGGTTGGCGGACCTGGAACTTGAGGTCAAACTATTAGCGATTGCGGCAACCGAGACCAACGCCATTACCGCGTCGTCGGCTGGTCCCAGGAGCGTGTCAGACACCGCCACGGGTTGGTTTCAACCGAATCCAAGTACTGGATCCACGATCTCAGGAGTTATTCCCGTCGAGGTTCAAGGAGCCCTGCGGGAGCTGGAGAACCTTAACTCCCAAAAAGCCCGTTTGGCGCGATTCTTAAAGCCGAAGCACCCGAAAATGATGAAACTCTCCTCCGACCTTGAACGTATCGAGGGGCTCATGCTGATCTTTCGGCGACAAAACCAGGAGCAGCTAGCGGGAGCACGTAACTCCATCCAGCTTCGGATTGAGAACGTCCAGGCTTCGATCCACCAGTGGCAGGGGAAGGTCATGGAGTCCAATGCCCGCATTGCCGAGGCGGAGCAATTGCGCCTGCAAGTACAACGCGCGCAGTCGGTCTACGAGAAACTTCTTCTGCTGGTTCAGAACGTCGGTATCAGCCGCAACATTGACCAGGACACCCTCGCCGTCTTGGAGACCGCGACTCCGGCAGGGCGTTCGTACACCAAACAGGTCACCGCCGCGGGGATGGCAAGCTTTGGGGGGCTTGCGGTAGGGGTGCTGATTCTGCTACTCATTGGCCTTCTAGACGATGGCTTCCACTCCCAATCGGATGTGAACTCCTCCTTTGGTGCTGTGGTAGTGGGGCAGGTGCCGGAGATCGAAGCTCCTGCCAAGGACTCCACCCTCCCCGTGCTGGCATTGGACGACTCTCGCCACGTTTATGCGGAATCGTATCGCAGCCTACGATCCGCTCTTTTTTACCTTTCCACTGACCTGCCCCGACCCGCCGTCGTCCTTATCACCAGCTCGGTTCCGGGTGAAGGCAAGTCGACGATCTCCGTGAATCTGGCCCGCACCTTGGCCTTCGGTGGGTCTAAGGTTCTTCTCATCGATGCCGATTTAAGGCGGGGACGTCTTCATGCGATTTTAGGTGCCCCTCGGGAACCGGGTCTCTCCGACATACTGAAGCAACCCGAATTGTTCGAGGCCGGACTTTACGCCAATGGAGTGGCTAATTTCACGTTCTTGGCGACAGGAACCACGGTACCCAACCCAGGTGACATCCTATTGGACCCGCGGTTTGGTCAGTTGCTGGCGAAGCTGCGGCAGCGATTTGACTATGTCTTGATCGACAGTTGTCCTGTTTTTGCTGCCGCCGATGCTGCCACGATTGCGGCGCAGGTGGATGGAACGTTATTTATCGTGCGACGCGGCTACTCGAAGGGGAAAGTCGTTCGGGAAGCGATCGAGACCCTTCAACAGCGGCAAGGGCGAGTGTTGGGAGTCGTTTTTAACCGTGCCAACGCCTCGCTGCGATCGTATCATTATTACAAGTACGCCGAGTACTACCGTAGCGAGGCTGAACCCACGAAGGCGGTTTGATTGAAGCATTTATGGCTTGATAGCATAAAAGCCAACCCGGGGATTTTCACCCGGGCTAGTGAACAACGGACGATGGAAGGAGTCGATGTGCCAACTATGGGCACTCGTTCCTTGTGTTCATGAAGGCGACAACTGCGACCCACCGCGTGGATCGCCGCCGAGGGAAACCCCGGCCGCGAAGTCACGGGCACGAAGTGCAGCGGGCTACCTTCAATGGCCAGAAAGCGGACTCCCCAAGTGGCCTGTGAACCCTTGCCTTGGGTGAGCCTGTCGATAGCTCCGGTTCCGCAGGTTGACCCATTCATTCTGTGTTCTCCGTACCTTATAGCGGCCCCGAACTCATGGAGGCCGATTCTCCCGTGCACGGGCGAATGTACCTGGAGGTTGCGCGCCGGACGATGCGGTGCGAAGCCGAGGCCATTCGGGTGGCAGCGGATCGCCTGGATACTGGGTTGATCGCCGCCGTGGACCTCATCCTGGGCTGTGCCGGAAAGGTGGTCCTGAGCGGCGTCGGGAAGTCAGGACTCATTGGTCGTAAGATCGCATCGACCTTGAGCAGCACCGGTTGCCGGGCGTGTTTTGTGCATCCTACCGAAGCCATGCACGGGGATCTGGGTATGTACTCCGCGGGAGACGTGAGCATTCTGCTCTCGAACAGCGGTACCACCTCCGAACTCCTGCGATTGGTTCCCTTGCTGCGTCAGTACGAGTCGCCGCAAATAGGCATCCTGGGCAACTCCATCTCGCCACTGGCGAGGGAGATGGACGTGGTTCTGGACGCGTCCGTCCAGTGTGAGGCCGATCCCTGCAATGTGGCCCCAACCTCAAGCACCGCCGTCGCACTGGCGCTCGGGGATGCCCTCGCCTCGGCGTTGATGCAGGCTCGCGGATTTACGAGGGAGCACTTTGCGCAGTTGCACCCTGGCGGCAAACTTGGCCGTGATCTGCGGGTGACCGTTGCGGATGTCATGCATCAAGGGACGGAAGTGGCCTGGGTTCACAGGCAGCAGCCGCTGAGGGAGGTGGTCATCGCGATGACCCACCATCCGCTCGGAGCCGCGCTTGTCGTGGACAGCGCCTTCCGCCTGCAGGGGTTGATCACGGACGGCGACGTGCGACGGACGCTGGAAAAGCACGAGGAGATCCGAGGAATCCGGGCGGAGCAGGTCATGACTCGCACGCCGACCTCGGTGGGTCCCAAAGCCACGCTCAGGGAGGCTCTTGTTCATATGGAGAACCGGGCCTCGCAGATTTCTGTTCTGCCTGTGCTCCAGGATGATGGTTGCTGCATCGGTCTGGTGCGGATCCATGACCTCTACACCTCCCTCGGGGGACGGTAGCGGTGTCCGGCGGGAACATGGAGTCGAATGCCAAGTTCGCAGAGGCCGAGCAGCCTCGCCTCCAGGTGAACCGGGCACAGTTCGTCTAAGAGCGTTGGATCATGATGGCCCACGACGTGGGCATCAGCCGCAAAATCGATCAGCACTCACTCAGCATTATCGAAGCCGTCACGCCAGCGGAGCGCTCCTACGCCAAGCAAGTCAGTGCCGGAGGGATGACATGCTTCGGAGACTTGCGTTGGGACTGCTCATCCTGGTCCTGAGCGCTTTTCTCGACGACAGTTTCCACTCGCAGACCGACCTAAACGATTCGCTCGGCGCGGTTGTGGTTGGGCAGGTTCCGGAAATCGCGGCACAACCTCGACCAAACGGGTGGGTCGCGGCCCAAGGAAAAATTAACCGCGAAGTCACGGGCACAAAGTCTATCAGTCTCACACCGCATGAGCCAAGCCACAGCCACCCATTCGATTCAGCCCGGCGCATCGCCGAGTGTCTGGCACCGAGGCCTGTCCATCACGGTCTTCGCAGTCCTATGGGTGGATCTCGTCCGGCAACTTAGCTACACGTGGGAAGCCAACGAACAATATGCCTACGGGTGGTTTGTTCCGTTTCAGGCGCTTGCGCTTTTCTGGCGGCGCTGGTTGATCCGGCCAGATCCGCAGTCGTTCACACCGCCTTACTGGTTGACGGTGGTCATGGTTTTCCTGCTGTTAGGCCTTTTGCCGGTTCGCGTCGTCCACGAAATCAATCCAGACTGGCCGCTGGTTAACTGGCTTCACTGCCTGCTGGTGGTCGGGTTCTCGCTTTACGCGGTTTTCCTCGCCGGCGGATGGCGGTGGGTCCGATATTTTGCCTTCCCGATCTGCTTCGTCTTGGTCGCCGTGCAATGGCCCTACCGGATTGAACACGGCCTGACGCAGAACTTGATGCAAGTCGTTGCGGGCCTAACCGTCGAAATTCTGGGTTGGTTCAACGTCCCCGCTTTGCAGCGGGGCAATCTCATCGAATTGAGTACCGGCGTTCTCGGTGTGGACGAAGCCTGCAGCGGCATCCGCTCCTTCCAATCCACACTGATGGCCGCCCTTTTCCTGGGCGAACTGTACTTGCTGCGCACCCCCATCCGGCTGCTTCTGGTGGGGGTTGGGCTGACGGCGGCCTTCCTGCTCAACGTCTGCCGGACCTTGATCCTCACCTGGCAGGCGAACGCGCACGGCATTTCGGCCATTGACAAATGGCACGACCCCGCCGGGTTCACGATCGCTGTGGCCTGTTTCGCCGTCCTCTGGCTGCTGGCGGTCCTCATCAAAAAGCGCTGGCCCGTTCCCGAGCCCCATACCTCAACCATCGCCCCCCTCGGCCATCAGAGGGGGACGGGGCAGGGGAGTTCAGCAAGCGAGGGGTCGGTTGGCGCAACTGCGGACGCAGGAACTTCAGCATCCCGCCTTCAGCCTTCCACTTTTAGCTTTCAAACTTGCCGCCGTTACCTTGTGGCCGTCGGCTGCTGGTCGCTCCTGTGCATCGCCGCAACCGAAGGGTGGTACCGCGCTCACGCCCTCAGACCTGAGGACTTCACGCGATGGACGTTGCAACTGCCGGAATCCAAACCCAGTTTCGAGAACATCGAATTACCTGCCCGGACTGCCGGGATTCTGGCGCACGATCAGGGCACCCTTGGAAAATGGGATGAAGCCGATGGCTCTCAATGGATCGTCTACTGCCTCCGCTGGAATCCGACCTCGATGCAATCCGTAATCAAGGCCCGCCAGCATCGGCCTGAGATTTGCCTGACCGGTGCGGGACTGCGACAAACGTCGATGTCCCCGCTCGACTATTTTGCCGCCGGGCCCATCAAAATGCCCTTCCATAAATACACCTTCGAAGCCGGCGGGCAGGTGATGTACGTCTTCTTCAGCCTTTGGCAGGACGGAAACGAACAGGAAGGAATGCGCACACTGGACCAGGGCGATCGAATCAAATGGGTCTTTATGGGCAGGCGAGGATTGGGCCAGCAAACGCTGGAGATCATCTGCACGGGCTACCCGAACATGGCCACAGCGGAACAAGCGGTTCGGCGGCGCTTGCCCGACTTGATTCGCGTCGAACGCCAAGCTTCATCAGCCTCGGCCATTTTACTTTAAGTACAAGCGGCGACACTCGGAGCAAATAAATTCGTACTGTGAGCGACCCTCCCAAAATCCAAGCGAAAGCCTCGCGCACGTCAAATTATATCAAGGGATTGTCCACCGGTTATGTGGCGACGTTTGCGACCATCGTGGTGGGACTCTGGCTCACTCCGTTCACGCTGCGGTTTCTGGATCGGGAGGAATACGCCGTGTTCACTCTCGCCAGCGATTTGCTTATGTGGTTGGGATTGCTCGACCTTGGGATTACAGCTGGGCTCAGCGCCCAAGCAGCCCAGCTCTCGGGTCGGCCAAACCAGGAGAAACTGAATCGCCTCGCGAGCACCGCATTCTTCACTCAGAATATTATCGTCGTCGGCGTGCTCATTGTCGGCGGTGCCATTGCCCTTGCCTTTCCGCACTTCTTTCCAGTTCGCCAAGACCTCGCCAAGACTTCCATCGTTTTAGTCGCAGTGCTCGTTCTCGGTACTGGTATCTCATTCAGCACCAAAACATTTACCGCACTTCTTGTTGCGAACCAACAAGTTCATATCGACTACCTGATTAGGCTGGTGCTGCTGCTAACCCGCACATTGCTGATAGTGGTTCTTCTCCTCCGTGGTTGGGGACTCTATTCGCTCGCTGTCGCGAGCCTCGCAGCTACGATCCTCACCTCAGCCTTGGCTGTCTTTCGGACACTCCACTTCCTCCCGGGTTTAGAAATACGCGCCCGACTCGCATCCTGGGCTGTACTAAAAAGCATCGGTAGCTTAGGGGTTTGGTTCACTATTGGGGGGTTGGCGGGCATCGTCATTAGTTCCCTTGACCGGATAGTTGCTGGCAAACTCATCTCCGTTGAATCGGTTGCCATTCTGTCCCTCACTGGCCGGGTATATCTCCTCTCTCGCACCTTCCTCGACCAGATCACGAACACTGCCCGCCCCATGCTTGGCCAGCTAATCGGCCAGAACAAATTTGATGCTGCATATCGTGTTTATCACCAGATGTTCATCCTCTCCACCAGCTTGGCTGTTATTTCTACCGCCAGCATCTTTGCAGGCAACGGCGCGTTTGTAACCCGCTGGGTTGGCGCCTCGAACTATGGCGGATGGATGCTTGACATTGCCCTTGCTGCAAACCTGATCGCAAGTTCCTGGGTTTTGCCAAACCGCGCTGTCCTCGCCGCCGGCCTTTATAAAGTGCCGCAACATGCTCTCTCCCGCATCGTTTCAGCCGTGCTGTTATTCCCGTTATCCATGTTCCTCGGTCGCCACTTCGGGCTCTTAGGAGTCGTCTCCGCTACCGTTTTCGCTGAAGTTTGCGTTTCCTTCTGGTATCTACCCTTCCTGACTGCACGGATGTTCAACCGGAAATTTTCGGAATTTCTGCGCAAGGATATGGGCAAAGTCGCGACAGCCGGCATACTCGTCCTTCCGGTTGCTGCCGGATGCCGTATACTTGCAGGGCAGTTCAATGCCAGCTTTCTGAGCGCAGCAATCTGTGGAAGCATAACATTTGCCATGGGATTGCTGCTCTTCTGGCATATTGCCTTCGACAGGGAGCTTAAAGCGCAACTAATGGCGAAAATGCTCGGTCTCAGTGTAGTTGTACAGGCGAGAGTACAGGCGAGACTAAAACTCATCAGGCCCTAAGATGCGGCTTACAGAGTTAATCAAGAAGGTATATCTTCGCCGAAAGATCCATACCTATCGGCGATCATTGGATCGCTTGGCAGTCATTGGTCAAAACTTCTGCGCTTCGACGGCCCATGGCGAGCCATCAGCCGCTGTTCTGCAATTCTTGATCAGGAACCGATCGGGAGACCGAGAACGAATTCGAATTGGAAACTTCTGCAATCTGAATGCTAGCATAGTGTGTGATCCAAACGGTCGGGTTACGGTCGGTGATTACGTGTATATGAGTTCTCGTGTCGTCGTAAGGGCTGTCCACGGAGTAATAATTGGATCGCACTGTATGTTCGGACCAGATGTAATGGTGTGGGATACTGATAGCCACCCACTATCTCGGGCGAAGAGGCATGCACAAGCGGAGTTAATCCCATCACAATTGATTGATCCAAGGGAAGCAAGCGGTGGTCCCATAGAAATTGGAAACGACGTGTGGATATGTCTTGGCGCTCTAATCCTCGGCGGAGTTAAGATTGGTGACGGAGCGATTGTCGCTGCTCGCTCCGTAGTGACAAGAGACGTCGCTCCAATGACGATTGTCGGGGGGATTCCTAGCCGCATGATAGGCGCGGTTCCGCTATAATCCCCGTCGGAAGGGGGCGAATGAGTAGAGGAGAGTCCAATTCATTATGCTCAAGCGGACTATGACCACACAAGCCTCCCTCATGAACCAACACCTGCTGGAAGATTACCTCCGGCATGTAGGCGCGACGCTTCCCGCTGAGGAATTCTGCAAAGTCGTTAGCGATTACTACCATGAGATCGAATCTGTTTATTATGACCAGGTTCATCAGGAAATCTTTGAAAATGAAACGGTGGTTGCCTGGCGCGCCGCGTTGCAGGCTGCCAAACCCTTCCTACCGAATCGATTGCGGGTCCTCGATATCGGTTGCGGCACTGGATTTGCCGCTCAGACGGTGCTCCAGACCCTAGGTAGCGACCGGGTAGATCAGATGGTTTGCATAGATCCCTCGCAGCACATGCTAACAATCTGTGAGAGGAAGCTCGCGCTCCATCCCTGCGCAAAGCGCTTTCTGCACGCGAACATTGCTCAATTGCTGGAGCAAAACTCAGGCTTCGACCTGATTGTGAGTAACTCTGTATTACATCATGTTTTTGCTCTTGGCGTATTCCTTCGCGACTTGGATCGAGCCTTGGCCCCCGGCGGGATTTACATCTGCGGACATGAACCATCCGAGCGTCATTACAAGATTACCGAGATCAAAAAATGGAATCGTCGCTTTAACTGGTATATGCGACTTCGCGGAGCCCTAAAGGTCAAGCGTACGCTGAAGCGCGCGCTCTCGGGAATGGGTATAATCGCCCGCGCGACGAACCTTTCAGAGAAGGTCAATGAATCCCTGCTTGCCGAAGGTCATGCCACTACACCATTGGCCGCGAACGCCATACAAAAAATGGTGGATATCCATGTGCCGCAAAGCTACGGAGAGTATCTCTGGGGACAACCGGGCTTCTCCCCAGAGACTTTATTGATTCAATACCTGCGGTGTTATACCACCATTTTCAATGCTACGTACCATCACCTCAAAGCTCCATTTCATCTGCTTGGGTGCTACTGGCGGCATGTCAACAATCGGCTGAAACGGGATTATCCTGATGGAGGAGCCGATATCATCATGGCGTTTCGCAAGAGTTCCTAACGATAGCGACCGGCACATCAGATGACTTTAGGGTTCGATCAAGTCAAGAGTCATATCAAGCAAGTCCGAAGGGGGCTGTATCTGGCGAGCGGATACGGCTTCCGCCACTGCGAGGAAATCGGCCCTCGGGCTTCGCAAGCGCGCGAGGCATTTGAATATCGAGAACTGATTGGCCAAACATTTCACACAATTCAGGGCCATAGGGCGCGCGAGTACCTGGCAATGCAGAGCTACATTCCTCACGTTGATGGTGTCATTGAACTGAGACCTGTTTTCTCCTGCAGCCTTGCGCTGGCCAAATTTGATGTTCGAACAGGGTTGCTGGCCACTGCCAACAACCGGATCGTCCTCGAATCCGGGGTTGATTTGGCCCGGATACAGAACAGTCCCATGTACGGCTCTGCAAAACGCGATTTCAGCCACCTGCCTGGAACTTATACCTCCATCTGGGGCCTATTCACGCACAACTACGGCCACTGGATGATCGAATGCCTGTTGCGCCTCTATGCGCTTCACGCTGGCTGTTGTCCGGGGGCCAAGGTGCTCATGCCGAAGGATCTCACCCCGGTGCAGGAAGAAAGTTTCCGGGCCTGCCTGCCCAACAACACCGAGGTGGTTTATCTCCCCCGCCGGAGCCGGGTGCGCGTGGACCGCTTTATTTTTCTAGCCCCACCGACGGGTGGTACCTCGTTCTATTTCGCTCCTGCAGCGCACCTTGACTTCACGCGCCGCAGCATCTTTGAACACCTTAAACTGACCAGACAGCCAGCACGAACCAACCGGATCTTCATCTCGCGCAGGAAGGCCGGTTACCGTTATATGCAAAACCAGGACGAAGTCTGTAGTTTGTTGGAACACTATGGATTTAAGGCTCACGATTTGGAGGATCTGACTTTCGCCGATCAGGTTGCCCTTTTCTATGATGCCGAGATAGTTGTGTCACCCCACAGTTCTGGCCTGATCAATCTGCTATTCGCTCCCAAGGGCACCAAGGTACTCGAAATCTCCGCTCTCGCGCCGGAACCGTCTTTCTTTAGCCTCAGTCAGGCTTTGGGACAAAGGTACTACTATTTATTCGGCAAGGAGGCCGACAAATCTCGCGTCTTCCCGCGGCGTAGCGAGGAACCGCAACGGTTACGAGACTTGATCAATAGCGACTTCAGTGTTGATCTTGAGGAATTGAAATCAGTTATCATGGAGATGGACAATGACTGATCCGGGCTTACAACTGGAGCGCCAAGGTGTCGTCTATGTGGCCACCGGTAAGAAGTATTACGATGAGGCTCGCATCTCGGTCCGCAGTCTGAAGGCGACGAATAAGCTCCGCGCCGCCATCTTCACCGACCAGCCAAAGGGGGATGCAAACTTTGATATTCACATCCCTGTAACGAGCACCGGTGAAGGTTTCATGGACAAAGTGGTTAACCTGAAAGGCTCCCCCTTCGAGTATACCCTTTTTCTGGATACCGATACATTTGTCTGCGCCGACTTGTCGGATCTCTTTCTCCTGTTGGATGAGTTCGATGTGGCGGCGGCCCATGATCACTTGGTGCGGGAGGTGTATGCTGTTGCCGGGGTGCCGCAGGCCTTCCCCGAGTTCAATACCGGCGTTCTGTTGTTCCGGAATAGTCGTGTTTTCCTGGAGCTCCTCAATGAATGGGTTCTGACGCTCAAGAAGGAAAAGGAGTCATTCGCGCAGAAAAAGGTTCTGGGAAAGGGTTTTCCCGACCAACCTCCTTTTCGCAAGACAATTTATGGCAGCGGGCTGCGAATCGCCACGCTGCCGCCGGAATATAATTGCATGTTTCGCTTTGCCGGATCGGTGGTTGGCGAGGTGAAGATCATGCACTGTGCCAGGATCGGATCTGGTTGGTATACCTACGAAAATCTACAACGCACGGCGCAGCTGCTTAACAGCCGGCGCACCGCCCGGATCTTCTGCAACGGTGAGCTTTTCGCATTTCAGCGTAAGGCAAAACCATTCCTCCCCGCTGTGTTTGACAGTTACCAACAATATCGCATTGGGAGGCTTTTTCCCCGCCTTTGGCAGCGACGGCTTGGCAGGCTTATGAAAAAAATATCCGGTTCCACGGTGCCGGATAATGGCAAATGAATTGGCTCGATTCCAATTCTTGGACGGCAGTTAACCGCGCCGGTCCAACCTTTGGAGTGAGGGTGGTGCTCAAACTGGCTGTATGAAAGTTGCCTCCTTGTGGACGCAGGTCACCGAAGCACGTTCTTGTCCTCTGTGCGGCGGACATTCTCACGCCGTGCTGAGCCAGCGCATGCAGCATGGCTTGGATTTAACCACCGTCATCTGCAATCAATGTTCGCTTGTCTTTACGAATCCACTGCCGCCCCGTGAAACTTACGCACGATTTTATCGGGATGCCTGCGCTGATTACTACGGCCATATTACCCCGAAGCCATTGTTCGCGGAGTCGGAAGGGGAGCCGGCTCAGTTTGCCGCAAAATTCAATTTACTGGCCCGTAAAAGGACGCTTTCGGCAAGTCGCCTTCTAGAAGTCGGGCCGGGTAATGGCCTCTTCCTCTGGTGGGCCCAGCGCCGAGGTTGCGAAGCGCTTGGTGTCGAACCTTCGACGGAGTTTTGCTCTGTTCTCGGCGCGGCTGGGCTCCCCTACATCAAGGGCGTTTTGTCCGATGTGCGGCCCGAAACGCATGGCTTGTTTGATATCATCTTCATGTCTCACGTGCTGGAACATTTCTACGACCCAAACGAGGCCCTTCAGCATTGCCGTACGCTCCTGAAACAAAACGGAATGCTCGCCGTTGAGGTGCCCAACATTCACAAACCGTTTCGCTCGTTGGACCGATATTTCTTACGTTACGTGCATCCATCCAACTTCTCTCCGCGAACCCTCCAAGCCCTTCTGGAGAAGAACGGTTTCTGCTCGTTTCACACGGATGAAGGGGGAAATAGCTGGCGGTTGCCTCAAAACCTTTTCGCGATTGCCGAAAAGAATGAGACGATTTCTGAACCAGTGTTCTTCTTTGCTGGAGAGGCGGACAAAGTTCTGAAGGCCCTGCTGGAGTATCGGCGGACGTGGAGTTGGCAATTGGCACCGGAATACCACGCTCGAAGACTGGCGGTCAGATTTGGACGCCCTATCAAAAAATATCTGATGCGTTTCTGGGGGGAGTAAGGGGAGAATCCAGAATAAATGGAGCTCAAGAGCCAGGTTATTTCGTTGGGATGGAATCCCGCTAGCGGCAAGTTCTGGGAAACCCTAAGCTGTGATCGCCCCAGGATTGCGTTTCTTGCCCCTCCATTGGATTCGATACCCAGCGCGTCAGGCAATGCCATCTACTGCCTAGTCGAGCGGTTGGTGGAGCGGCTTGGCGCGGGCGCCGTGGCCATGGCGATCGCGCCAGACAACAACGCTGCCGCGGAGACTCCGATTCGTGACCGCTTACTTTACTACCACCACGGCCTGAAACCTTCAGTGATATTTCGACTGTTGCCGTATCGTGCTAAAAGACGGCTTTTTGGATCGGGTGCTCCGGAACTGCGAACATATGGCCGTAGTGCTGGGGCAGTGTTAAGGGCGCTGCAGATTCCTGCGGTCATGATCGAAGATACCCCCATTCTTGTTCCCCCGTTAGCCAGCGCGGCCGGTCCAAGGGTCAAACAAGTGCTGCATCAACACTGCAATGCTATCCCGGGAATGGCGCCCGCGGAATTTCAACGAATGTGCCGATCCCTCCACGGAATTGTTTTCGTCGCTCAGAAAGCGCAGCAGGAAGTCGTGAGGCGCCACGGCGAGTCCGGCGTAGCGTCTCGGGTCATCTACAATGGCGTTGATTTGTCACATTACAGTCCAGAAAAATGGGCCGCACCGGCAGCGGATATAAGACAACAATTGGGGATTGCGACTGACTGCAACGTGCTCCTGTTCGTGGGCCGTCTGTTGCCTGACAAAGGCGTGGCCGAAAGCGTGGAAGCATTCAACCGGGCCGGAGTCGGCAACTCGCGAATGCTGATCGTCGGGGATCCGGAGATTCAGTTGTTCCGAAACGATGCTTACCTGCACCGTCTGAAAATTGCGGTGGAGAATTCGGTGGGCCGCATCCGGCTGATCGGAAAGGTTGCCCAAACCGAACTGCCCAAATGGTATGCGGCGAGTGATGCTGTGATTGTGCCCTCGATCGGTTCCGAAGGTTTGCCCAAAGTTATCACCGAAGCGCTCGCCATGGGCAAGCCGGTGATCGCCAGTGATCGCGGTGGATCTTGGGAGTTGCTTCGGGAAGGGCAAAATGGCTGGCTCATTCGCGACCCGTCCGACCTCGACTCCACGGCGCAGTTGATCAAGGCGGTCTTGTCGGACCGGCAGGCGCTGCTTAACCTTTCGACCGGCATTCTGGATCGGGATCGCCCCTCGATGTGCGAAGAGCGCATGGTGAAAGAGTTTGCCGACACACTGGCCGACTGGATCGGACACAATCGTGGCGGTTGATGCGATGACCCAGCCTCAAACCATCCTCTGTCTCTTCCCACTCGGGTCTGAATTGCGGCAGTTTGGTCATTCTGGCCTGTTCGCCCGGCTTTTGGATCTGGGTTGGCGAGTGATAGTCGCAGCGAAGATCGCGGATGAGGATCTACGGGCACAGCTTGATAACAGGGTTGTACTCACGGAGTTGCCGATGGAACGGTTGCCGTTCGGATTGACGCATTTGACGACGAACGTCCTGGATCGAGCCCACGCCGAGTGTGAGCGCCGGAGTGGCAAATCGGGTTGGCAGTATGGAAAACTGGTTGGTCGTAACTGGAAACAGAGGGGCTTGTATACGGCGCAGGCCGTTTTGGGCAAGGTCTCGTCTTTTTCGCAAGCCGCTCAGAGGTGGATGGGCATCAAGGAAGCCTGCGCGATTCGCAATCTTAGCTCCGCAAAGTGTGAAGCATTCCTACGCTGTGTTTCACCGGATGTGATTCTGTTGAATGTGCCACGCTGTGACGCCCTACTGCCGCTGCTGTCTACCGCCCGGGCGCGCCAGATTCCGCTCGTTCTGTTGTACCACACTTGGAAAGATGTGGTGGCGCAGGGTCGAGTCAATTTCCCCTTTTCCCGTTGTGGTGTCTGGAGCGAGAAGATGCGAGAGGAACTTCTCCGGCAAAACCTTGGAATTGATCCTCGGTCTGTCAGCTTGACCGGCTGTGGTCATTTCCAATGTGTGGGTAGGGCTGACCTTCTCCTGCCCGAACGCGAATTTCGGGAGATCCTGGGAGCAAAACCGGACTCCCGCTTGATCGTCTTCCCTGCATCCTCACCTTGGATGGTGCCGGAGGAGGAGCGCTATATTCACTTGCTGAAGGGCACAGTCAGAAATCTGGGATCAATCGGGGAAGTCCAAATTGTGGTGCGTATGAATCCCATGGATGAAACCGGTCGGCTGGCTGAGGTTTTGCGGGCGGATGCTCCGGAGATCATAGTGTTGAAGCCAGACTGGCGCTGGGACAAGAAGCGCAATTGGTGTTTTCAGCGGCGCAGTGACCAAGTGTTGTACAACAGTCTGCTCAACTATTCATCGGCCTGCGTCGGGATGCCTTCGACCGTGACCGTTGAGTGTGCCGTCGCCGACGTGCCGATTATCAACATTGGCTTCGATTTGCCCGGCCCGGCTGTTCAGCCCGGCGCGGTGCGGAAGTTCTGGGACGCAGACTTTTACGAGGAGGTGCGACAATCCGGCGCCGCTAATCTGGTGGCGGCCCCGGCAAATCTCGCCGCCGCCGTTGCGGAAGCTCTCGCCCAACCAGAGTTGAGTCGCCAATCACGCCAACAACTGCTGAAGCGGCAGCTTGGCATCGCGCCGCATGCGGCAGTGGATGCGGCCGTGCAGGTCATCTTGGAAAGCTGCTCCAGAAGTGGTGTTGCTCAGCCAAGCTCCCCCGAGTTCATAGAAGTTCAGGACTGAGTTGCGAAGGAAATATCTTTTCCATCTGGAGTAATCTGCTTCCGACAAAAAAGGCGCACGGTTGAAACTGGTCTATTTGTGTAACGAGTACCCGCCCGCTCCCCATGGCGGACTGGGTACCTTCACGGCTGTCCTGGCTACCCGCCTAGCGGCGCGGGGACACTCGGTTCATGTGGTGGGTCTGTACCCATCTGCCCAAACCGAACGCGAACATTCCGCCGGCGTCGCGACCACCCGCCTTCCAGCCAACCGGTTTGGCATGTGGGGCTTCCTGATCAATCGGCGGCGGATTTCGCGCGAGCTATGGAGGATCAATACCGCAAATCCAATTGATGTCCTGGAAGGCCCCGAAATGGCTTTGAGCCAAGTCCCAAGCCGGTTTCCTTCGACCAAACTTATCCGGATGCATGGAGGATATCACTTCTTCACCTTGCTTCTAAAAAAGAAACTCCGTTTCACCCGCGCCTCAGTTGAGAAGGCCTCATTTAGGAATGCGGATTCCCTCTGTGCGGTCAGTCGTTTCGTGGCTGGAGAAACGTCCAGGCTTCTGGGGTTGGCCGGTCGTCCGGTGGAAATAATTCCTAATCCCATTGACACGGATTTGTTTCGACCGCGCCCCGAGGTGGCCGAGCAGTCGGGATTGGCGGTATTTGCCGGGACACTCATTGAGAAGAAGGGTGTTTCTCAGTTGATTGACGCAGTGCCGTTGGTCAGTAAGTCCATCCCCAACTTTCAGCTCTGGCTGGTGGGCCGGGACACCCTTTGGCCGGGTACCCGGGACTCGTTTTTGGAGCGGGTGTTGAGCCGCCATGACGAAGCCGTGCGCCAACGCGTTATTTACAAGGGGCAAGTTCCTAATGAGATGCTCCCTTCACTCCTCGCATTGGGCGAGGTGCTCGTTTATCCATCGCACTTGGAATCGCAGGGAATCGTCATTGGTGAAGGGATGGCAATGGGCAAGGCAGTGGTTACCACCCGTACCGGTCCCGGCCCGGAACTCATTCGCCACGCTGAAGATGGCCTGCTCTGTGATCCGTTCGATCCTGAGTCCATCGCCCGACAGTTGATCACTTGCTTCAAAGACGCCGAGCTTCGTCGGCGGCTGGGACAAAACGCGTGCGCCCGCGTACGCGCGGAGTTAAGCGTGGATAAACTCGTCGCGCACAATGAGCGTTTCTATCGGCAGATTTCATGATTTCGGACCGTAACAAAGCCGCTCGGGAACGCGGGTTGGCTCCCCACTTCCGGAGGGAAATGGGTCTGTGGCCAGTGGGCGCTGCTTTTCTCGGCGGCCTGCTGCTCCATACGCTGGGTAAGGTAGGGCAGGGCATCGCCCTGCTGGGCCTGCTGTTTCTGGTTCTGCACCTGTTCAACCTGACGTTCCAAGGGCAACGCGGTTCCTTTGAATCCGCCCTGATCTTGGGCTGCCTGGTGAGCGCTCAAGTATTCATCCGCGATTTTGCAATGCATGGGTTACCGGCAGGCTACCTCGCCTTGGAATACCTGTTGATCTTCCTCGGGCTCGCCAGCTTGCCTTCCTTGTTCGCTCGAGAAGCCAAGCTGGTTTTTTCCGCACCCGTCCTGTTCCTGCTGTGCATTTGCCTCTGGGACTCGCTCGGCTTGCTCTACAGCGAGGATCTTTGGCAAGGACGGATTATCACCTGTCTGCACTGGGCCGGGTTGGCCTGCTTGCTCCTTGGCGCGGTGTCCTTTGCGAGTGAGGACAGCCGTCGAGGACTACTTGATGCCATCATTCTGGGGACCTTTCTATCGCTCGGCGTAATGCTTCGGCAAACGGCCCGGGCTTCGTATGGTATCGATCTGGATTCAGGATTTCGTTTTGGCCACGCATTGGTCAGCGCCGTACAGGTCGGCACCGTGTTGACCACCGGCATGCTCGCCTGCCTCCTGAAATTGATAAGAGGTTACGGAAAACCGCGCGACGCCTTGATTCCGTTGGCGCTGCTGGCGCCTTTCTGCATCGCCACCTTCAGTCGGGGGCCACTGCTCGCCTTTTTCGCAGCCGCTCTTTGTCTGTCGCTGTATCGTCGACAGTCGAAAGGATGGTGGAAACTTCCGGCCGCTGGCCTTTTGCTAGCCGGTGCGGTGTTTGCCGTCATGTGGGCGCTACCCTCCAATTTTGACAGCCGGTATCAGGAACTGCAAGGAGCCGATGAGCGCAGCAGGATTTGGAATGTGGTGTTGGAGATGTGGAAGGAAAGTCCGATCATTGGCTACGGCCCCGGAAGTTGGTTTGTCGTTTACCCGCGTTTCGCCGCCTATGCGGTTCGTGCCCCAAATAGCATTTCCGATGCGCACAATTTCCTCGTGCAAGCGGCGGCGGATGGTGGATCCGTTGGTGTCGGGCTCTTTGTTCTTTTCTTGGCTGCGTTGATGTATCGCATCGCGCGAGCCCGGTCAGCCATGGGTCTGTCCCTATTCGTCTTTGTTGTCGTGACGGCTTCCCTGGCAAACTTTAAGTTGAGCGTTCTGTTTCTGTTGTTGGGTGCTGGGTTGGGAGAGTGTTTGGTACCGGTCAGGGTGTTGAGGCAAAAGCCTTCTTCAATCGGCAGCAGTGCCCGCCAATCGCAGGCCAATGCCGTTGGTCAACGCTTGCTTCCCCGCCGATTGCTTTTTTCGCGGAGTCGCCACCCTGCAGCGCCTCTTTGGCCATGATCAAGCGCTGTGTCATTCCGCCCCGACGGTTGGTGGTCTTTTCGGGCTGCGCCCACTACTCCAAAGCAGGGCAGATCGTGGCGCATGGCGGTTTCGTCCGGGAAATCGAACTGTGGGCGCGAATCTTCCCCAAGGTCCTGATCATCACTGTCGCGGGAACCGACGAAGCGCCTGCGGATGCCATTCCGTATTTGGAAACCGGCGTGTCCTTCTCGCTGCTCCGCCCTGCTGCACCTACCACCGGGTTGATCGGTAAGGTTCGGTTGGTCGCGCTGGCCGCCCAATGGGTGGCGGCCGGCTGGCCTCTGCTCCAAGCGGACGATATCATCATGGCTCGCGGCCCCGACAGCCTTGGATTTCTCGGGGGTGTTCTCGCCAGAATGAAGATGTTGCCCCGGTTCGCCAAGTACGCCGACCAATGGCAACCGTTTCCGGGAGAACCCTTGGGCTACCGATTGCAGAAGGCGTTCTACCGTGGCCCCTGGTTTGGCGGGCGGGTTCAGATCTATGGAAATCGCGATCCCCAGCGGCCGCACTTGGTGCCATTTTTCACCTCGAGTTTCTCCGAAAAAGAGTGGTTGCAGGCGGGGGAACACATCGATCGAACAAGTGATGTCCCGCCCTGGCGACTTTTGTTCTGCGGGCGCTTTGTGCCGGCCAAAGGCGTTGACCTGCTGTTGCGCGCCTTCAAACTTTTGCTCGAATCCGGTACCGCGGCGGAGCTGGACTTGGTCGGGGACGGGGAGGAAATGCCCGCATTGGCTAGACTGAGCCGATCTCTCGGAATTGAGGACCGGGTGCTCTTTCATGGCTGGTTGGGCCGCGATGCTCTATTGCAACAATACTGTCGCGCTCATCTCTTTGTCTCTCCCTCCCGCAAGGAAGGTTTTGGCAAAGTCATCATTGAAGCCATGGCCTATGGCTTGCCGGTCCTCGCTACGGAAGTGGGAGTCTCCCGGTTTCTGGTGAATCCTCCCGAATGCGGGGTGCTGGTAATGGCGGATTCGCATCAACGTCTGGCAGAGCAGCTCATTCAAATGGCCAGCCAACCCGGGACGAGGCGGCTGATGGGCCGGGCGGCGCGAGTCCGGGCCCGGCAATTTCTGTTTGAGAAGCTGGAACATCAATATCGGAAGTTTCTCATGACCCATTGTGGAATGTCATTCAACTAATTCCGGCATGCCGTTGCGAGTGATGCAGGTCGTGGACAGTCTTGCTCCGGGGGGAGCGGAAAGATTTGCGGTTAATCTGGCCAACACCCTGGCCGATCAAGGTCATGAATCCCATCTTTGCAGCACCCGTGCCGAAGGTCCTCTGGCCGCGATCATCAAGCCCGAAGTGGGCCGCCTGCGGCTCAACCGATCCCGCTCCTTGGATCCTTTGGCATTCGTTTCTTTTGCGAAGTATTTAACTCGGCACCGTATTCAGGTTCTACACGCCCACAGCAGCGCCGTGTTCATTTCCTTGATTGGATCGATATTCTCTTCGTCCAGCCCACGTATCGTCTGGCATCTCCACCAGGGGAAACTGACCCGGAACGCAAGGGCACCGCTGCTCATGAGTTTGGTTTCCCGGCACGTCGAGGCGGTCGTTGCGGTCAGTCGTCCGCTGGCTGATTGGGCGATTGAGAAGCTGCAAGTGCTACCACGTCGCGTCCACTACATCGCCAACTTTGTGCGAATCTCATCCTTAAGCAGGACCGAAGTGCAGCTACCGGGCATCCCCGGGTTTCGGATTGTGTGTGTAGGCAATCTTCGACCTGAAAAGGACACTCTCAACCTTCTGGAAGCAATGACTCATGTACTATGCCAGTTCCCTCAGGGGCACTTGCTGTTGGTTGGAGGTTGTGGCGATCGAGTTTACGCGGACCGGGTCAAAGCGGAAGTGATGACCCGCCAAATAGCCCATGCGGTAACGTTCCTCGGTCCGCGCGACGATGTTCCTTATCTCCTCCCGTCCTGCGATGTCGCGGTCATGAGCTCCGTGGCGGAGGGGTTTCCGCTGGTCATGCTGGAATATGGTGCTGCCGCCCTCGCCACCGTTTCGACCCGGGTTGGAGCGTGCGCCGAAATTCTCGAAGACGGTCGGGTGGGTCTCGTGGTTGGGCCCTCCGACCCGGCCGCGTTGGGCGCCGCGATCATTACCCTGCTGAGGTCTCCTGACCTTCGGATGCGTTTGGGGGCTGACTTCAAAGCCAGAGCCGAGCGGGAGTATGATGAAAAGAAAATCGTGAACGAAATGACGGAAGTTTATCGCCATGCGCTTTGTGCTTGAGCCCCTACGAACGTCGGCACATGCACTGTGACTAGGGCTGAACCCGCAGTTCGGTCGGCGGACGCGGCCCCGCTTGTGCCCGGGGCAGTATCACAAATGTGTTGAACAACGAAGCCGTGTGGACGTTGGGATCAAAACCAGGCACCCCGATTATACCCGAAAGTTCAGTTACATTGGTGTTGGTCAGCGGGATTTCAACAACGGGACTTGCGGCGCTGTAATTGGTTATAAGCACCGGCGTCCCAAAGTAGTCCTGGACGTCCCGCACTTCAAACCGCTGCCCATTCGTCAAGCCCGCGCCTGACAAGTTGACGCTTACCGTAATGTTGGATTGCCAGTTAAACACCGCCAAATTAGCCCGGCCCAGTTCGTATTTGTTGGTGCGTAACATCACCGCGTTGGCTGTGGGCATGTTGGTGGTGTAGGCGCTCTTCAAATCAAATCCGTGCGACTTCTGCCAATAGACAAAGCTCAGTTGGCCATTGGTACCGTTGTAGGGAAGCGCGGGCTTATAGTAAAATGGCGTATAATTGGTACGGAATATCCCGTGATCATACCACGGTCCGGCTTGTTCAACCCCTCCGTAATAGGCATTGCTATTGATTGTGTAGGAGAAGGGCGATTGGGTACCTGGGTAGACCTCAATAAACTTTCCGCCCATGCCGTCCGCTCCCCTGCCACTACCAGCAGCCCATTCGTTGCTGAGGCCGGTGGTGATGGTCGTGTTTCCCACCACCTGAAGATTTTTCCACCGTTTCAGCCACACCGCCGCCGTTCCCGTCCCGGGACTGGAATGGACGTAGTTGTTCGAGTAAATCAACGTGCCGTGCTGCGCTAACGAATCGGAACTAAAATAACCCATCGGGGTCTTGCCGCACCGATACGTGAAATTGTTCATGACTGTGGCATTAGTGATGGGATTGTTCAAACACTCGACTTGGATGCCTTCACCGTTGTTGAGGAAAACGATGTTGCCATCAAATACAAAGTTTTGAACCTGACCATTCTCCGCGTAGGCCTTCATGCCGGCATTTAGACTGCCGCGTGAAATGTTGTCTGAAACAAGATAGGTGTTGCTGCTGCTATTCTGGAGATACAGTGCGGAGCCGCGAACCCACGCATTTGTTGGAAAACGGGTTCTGTTATCGAATTCATAGATCCCCACCCCCCAAAGGATGCAGCCATACACTTCACCGCCGCCGCCGCCAATGCCGGGATGCCCGGAGTCGCGAACTACCAAGTTAACTGCTTTGTGCCCTCGGGCCGACATAATCAGACCGGCGGGGCGCTGATCGTAGGTATTAAGCCGAGGTCTAGAGCAAGTAATCTCAAACCCCCAAAACGTGACCCAATCGCTCGGATTGCCGCAGTAAATGCCTCCGTCAATTATCGCCCGCTCGCCCGGATACTGGCGCAGGAAGATGGGACTGTTGGATGTGCCCACAAGTTTGCATCCCAACACATACGGCCACGCCGATGGCAAATAGGTGGCATACGTCCCGCCTAGCAACCAGATGGTATCCCCCGGTTTGACCACATAATTGAGATTCTGTATCTTGGTATTGTCTGCCAAGGCTGTCGCGATATCCCAAGGCAGGAATCGGCTTCCATCCCCTTGCGGCGTTCCGTTAGGAGCTACGAAAAATTCCCCTGCTGCAACTCGCACGGCCATGCCAGCATAGAGTGCGATGATGATTACGATGTTGATAAATATGGGAGCCATATGTCTCATTTCCTACGTCCGACTATTGTTGAACAAATCGCGTACCGAAGAGTCAAAGGAAATCATTTGGACGCTGGCGACACGATTGATTTGTAGTCTTGATGCCTGACACGGACAAAACTGTGAGGGTCGAAGCCCGGCATCTCCCGCTTGTCGCGAAGGTGCATGCGCGGGCCTTTCCGAAATCCGCCTTGACGTGCCTGGGTTCGGAGGCAATCCGCCGCTACTATGAATGGCAGCTGCACGGTCCCCATGAACACCATTTCATTGCCGTGTTTAGCAAGGAGAATTTGGCGGGGTTTGCGGTCGGCGGCAGGGCGCGAGGGGCCTTGGCGGGTTTTGTGTCGAAGAACAAGTGGTTTCTCACCACCCGAGTTCTGCTGCAGCCGCGGCTTGTCTTCTCCGAGCGTGGGCGGAAGGCACTGAACTCTGGCCTGCAAGCTCTCCGCAGGTTGCGCTTGCAGTCCGAAACGCCGCCGATCAGGAGTGTCGAATCCCGAAGAAGTTTCGGCATCCTTGCCATTGCTGTGGATCCCTCCTACCAGGGCAAAGGTGTCGGCGTGCAATTGATGGAGCGCTTTGAGGAAGTCGCCCGGGAGCATCATTTCACGTGCATGCATCTGAACGTAAGCGTCAATAACACTCAAGCTATTCGCTTCTACGAGAAGCTAGGTTGGACTAGGAGTGGCAGCAGTGCCATTTGGAGTGGTCTGATGGAAAAGCATTCCTCGTGACTGCAGCCATTCCCGCATCCGTTCATTTCATCGGCGATTTCCCACGAGCCCTGAAGTGAAGCCCGATTTCCGGACCAGCGTTTAAAGTTTTTTGGGTCTGATCAACGCCAAGAAGATCAGGGCAACGAAGACCCGAACAAAGAGAAGGCGCCACAGTGCGGAGTTGAATCTCGCTAGCGCCCATGGTAAAGTACAACGCAACGGGGAAACTGCTCTGGATGAATCCAGTCCTTTACCTTCGCGAAAAGCACTTTTCCATCCTTCATGCAGCCATAGTGGCATTCCTCCTGCTTTCAAAGACTGGATTCTCGCCCCCATATCGCTCACACCAGCTAGTCCATCCATTCTACTCAGAATGAACAGGTTCGAACGCTCCATTCCTTCGGGAACCGGATGGTAGTGAATCAACATGCTAAGCGGTTGATAAGAATCAGGTAAGGACCTGTTCCGGAGTGCCCGATCTGAGGATTCAAGTGAAGCAATCTCCTAGCAAGCGGCGAGCCTTGTTCATAGGTAATTTTCTTTCGGGCCAAATAGGAGGGCGGAGTGTGTGTGAGGATCTGGCCGAAAGGCTTCAGAAGATCGGTTGGTCTGTCAGCACTAGTTCTTCAAAGTGCAATAGGCTGCTAAGGCTTGCCGAGATGGCATCTGCGGTGGTGCGAAAAAGAAATCACTACGACGTGGCGCAGGTAGATCTGTATAGCGGTCCAGCGTTCCTTTGGGCGGAGACTTCGGTCCGTTTACTGAGGTTGCTTCGAAAGCCCGTGGTTGTCACGCTGCACGGTGGAGGCTTGCCAGAGTTTGCGCGCCGTCACCCGAAGCGGGTCGGGAGCCTGCTGAGGATGGCGAGTTGCATCACCTCCCCCTCTAAATTCCTTGGGTAAGAACTTGGGTTCCTGGGGCTAAAAGTCCACCTGATAGCGAATGCAATAGATGTTAGCGCCTACCGCTACACGCAGCGTATTCACGCCGGGCCCCGGTTTGTCTGGCTAAGGGCGATACATAGTATTTACAATCCGCGACTGGCGGTGCAAGTTGTGGCTGGTATTCAGAGATCACATCCCGGAGCGTCGCTCCTTTTCTTTGGGGGTAACAAGGACAATCAGGAACACTTAGCGTTGACAAATGAAATTCATGATCTGGGCTTGAATAACATGGTTAGGATGATGGGAAAGATTGAAAAGCGTGGTGTGCCAGAGGCCCTGAATCTAGGCGACGTTTTCCTTAATACAACAAACGTTGACAATACTCCGGTCAGTGTTGTTGAAGCTATGGCATGTGGGCTTTGCGTTGTCAGCACGAACGTTGGCGGAATGCCCCATTTGGTCCGTCATCGACATAACGGTCTGCTGGTTAATCCGAGAAGTTGTGCCGAGATGGAAGGTGCTGTCCGGGAGATCTTGACGGATGATGATCTGGCATCGGCGCTCTCAGAGAATGGCAGGCGAACGGCGGAAGGCATGGATTGGAGTGTAATTCTGCCGGAGTGGGATTCCCTGCTGTTGCGGTTGTCCCATGCGCGGCAATCTTCAGCTGGAATCAACGGGGCGAGTTAGAGTATGATGACGCGCGCGGGCGAATCGAAAGAGGCGGTTGAGTCGGGAAGCCAGTATGGATCAACATGTGCGTCGATGCCCATGTTGCGATCATGCGGTAAAGGGTCGAGCTGCAACTATCTCGGTTACAACATGTACAGGACATTGCGTGACGCGAATACGGGAGCTCCTTGACGGCAGATGTGGCGTCGGGGCCGGCTCTCGGGGGTACTTTGCGGCGCAGGCTCAGGAGAGCGAGAATTGCGGTAGGCATGATTAGCAGATGAAGAAGTGGCTCTATGACCGGGTCCCCGCGGTCTGCCGGGGGTGGGCTGCCAGCCTGCGGGGGGCACAGCTCAACCGACTGCGCTACGGGCATGACTTGGACCGATTGGTGCACGAGGCCAACGAGCGGGAGTATTGGAGCAACGAACAATGGGGGGAATACCGGGCCCTCGGACTAGACGACATCTTATCCCGAGCACTTCAGGGAGTGCCGTTCTACCGTCGGTATCGGCGCCAGGCTCCGGAAGTCGATTGGAGGAGCGGATTTGTTGGGCTCGCAACGCTGCCGGTGTTGAGGAAGGAGATGCTGCGACGGGAGCCGGCGTCGTTCTTGCATGACGAGGCCGTTCGTGCACGCATGTGGAGGGAGCAGACGAGCGGTTCGACAGGCACTCCCGTCACGTTGTGGCAAAGCCGAGATGCAGTGAGGCAATGGTACGGACTGTTCGAGGCCAGGTGGAGGCGCTGGAATGGTCTCACGCGAGCTAACCGATGGGCCATCTTCGGGGGGCAACTGGTGACCCCCTTTCGGCAGCGGAAGCCCCCATACTGGGTCTGGAATAGCGCGATGGGACAGTTGTATTGCAGTACCTACCACTTATCGGCAGCAAGTGCGGCGGCCTACGTCGAGGCTATCAAGAAGTACCGGGTCGAATACATTTGGGGCTATGCCTCCGCGATAGCCGTGCTCGCACGGTTTGTTCTGGATCAGGGAATCCAGGTCCCGCAAATCCAGCTAGCGTTAAGCAACGCGGAACCACTCTATAGCCATCAACGAGATCTTATCCGGATGGCGTTTCAATGCCCCGTGAAGGATACGTATGGCATGAGTGAGATGGTCTGCGGAGCAAGCGAGTGCGAACACGGAGGAATACACCTGTGGCCGGAAGTGGGCATATGCGAGGTTCTTAATGATGGGTTGGAAGGACCATCGAGAACCGGGGAGGCCGGGCAGCTCGTTTGCACAGGGCTACTCAACCGAGAGATGCCGCTGATCCGCTACGTGACCGGCGATGTCGTGATGCTCGCTGACAACGCAAGCCGCTGTAAATGTGGGCGAACCTTGCCCCTGATAGAGAGGATCGAGGGACGGAGTGATGATCTGATTGTTACCCCGGACGGACGTTCGGTGGGTCGGTTGGACCCCGTTTTCAAAAGCAATCTGCCCATTGTGGAGGCGCAGGTCGCTCAGGTGGAACACGATCACATTGTGGTGAGAATTGTGCGCGGCGCCGGCTTCGGCGATGCCTGCGAGCACTCCCTGAGGGTCGGCCTAGCGGAGCGGTTGGGAGAGATGAGGGTCTCGTTTGAGTATTTGGATGCGATACCACGAGGAAAGAACGGCAAGTTCAAGGCGGTTGTGTCGTGCATCCCGACGGAGAGCATGGATCGCGGCTCGGTTCATGCGCCTGGTTGAACAACGCCGACGACGCCGCCGAGGGTAAATGAGTGGGTCTGCTCTCAGCATACGTTTGAGCCGGCCAGGCATTATGCTGGACTGCGAGAGTGTGGAGCTGTCATGGAGGATCGGGGCGCTAATACCAGGCTAGAGGGAGCAGGCTTGCGGGAACCTCTGGTTTCCGTGATCTTACCTTGTAGGAACGAGGAGAGAACTATTCAGCAGTGTCTTGACTCTATCCTTCGTCAGGAAGTTCCCGACGGTGGGTTTGAAGTCGTGGTGGCGGAGGGAGATTCGGACGACGGGACGCGTGTTGTCCTGGAGCAGATCGTGCAGCGTGATCCTCGCGTGCGCGTCGTTCGAAACGAAGGAAGAATCGTGTCCACAGGGTTGAACAAGGCGCTGTGTGTGGCGCGGGGTAGTGTGATTATCCGCATGGATGCCCACACGGAGTACGCGCCGGACTATATCCGGCAGTGCCTTTCTGTTTCCGAACGGACGGGATGCGACAACGTCGGAGGCCCTTGGGTGGCCGTCGGAACCGGACGCATAGGCGCGGCCATCGCCGCCGCATTCCAGTCCAAGTTCGCAGTCGGCGGCGCCCGAGGCCACGATCCCAACTTCGAAGGCCCCGTCGACACGGTGTATTTGGGGGCCTGGCCTAGGGCGACGTTCGCCAAATTTGGGGTGTTCGACGAGGAATTGGTGCGGAACCAGGACGACGAGCATAACCTGAGAATCGTCAGGGCGGGTGGAAGGGTTTGGCAGTCCCCGACTATCAAGAGCGTTTACAGGCCGCGCGGTTCGCTGTCAGCCTTGTTCGGGCAGTATGGCCAGTATGGCTATTGGAAGGTGCGCGTGATCCAGAAACATCGGCTTCCGGCTTCTTGGCGGCATTTGGTGCCCGGTGCCTTCGTGCTGGCTCTGTTAGTTATTCCTGTGCTGAGTCTGGGCCTGAGGGCGGCCTGCGGTGTGGACGAGGGCTTAGTGGCTGCGTTGTCGCGTGGCCCTGAATTTGCTGCGGCCTGGGCCTGGGGCATCTGCTTGTGGACCGGTTTGCTGCTGAGTTATGGCGTTGCGGTCTGCGTGGCATCGGTATTCACCGCACGGCGGGCGGGATGGAAGTTGGTTGGAATACTGCCGGCCGTGTTCGGCTGTTATCATTTTGGCTATGGGTGGGGATTCCTGCGGGGCGTCTGGGATTTTGTGGTGTGGCGTAAGGGCGCAGGCGAGCGGTTTCGGCGTCTGACCCGGTAGGACCAGGGGACTTATGGATTGGCTCTATAGCGTGGGTCTCAAGCTTTTGTATCCGACGGCCGCGGCGGCCGTCGTGCTTGGACTTGCCCTTGTCTTTGTGAGAAAAGCCTTTTTCAGCCGGGCCTGTCTGGGTCTTGGGCTGGGGATTCTGTTGGTTTGTGGAAATGGCTGGGTCGTGCAGGGAATGGTGCGGTGGCTTGAAGGAAAGTATCGGACTCCCGATGCAGCAGTCTCTGCCGATTGCATTGTGGTATTGGGGGGAGGGACGGTCCCTGGCATTCCACCAAGGTCGATGGTGGAGGTCAGCGAGGCAGGGGATCGGGTTCTCTACGCGGCGCGCCTTTTTCGAAATGGGAAAGCCCCGCTGGTGCTCTGCACGTCCGGTGTCGCCGCCGGCGGTCTGGCCTTGCGACCGCCCTCGGAGGATATGGCTGAATTGGTTGAGTTTTTCGGTGTTCCGCGGGCCTCCATCCTTCTCGAAACAGCGTCGGGTAACACCCGGGAACATGCCAGGAATCTGGCTCCGGTGTTTCGGGAGCGTAAATTTAATAGAATTCTGCTGGTGACCTCGGCGATGCATATGCCCCGATCGATGGGCGTCTTCCGAAGGTATTGCCCTGATGTCGAGTTCATCGCCGCCCCAACCGACTATCGAGCGGCCGAGCGTCTGCCCGGTCCTTGGTACCGGGAATTGACAGGTTTGATCCCAACCCCGAGTCATTTTGTAGGGTTCTCCGAGGCGGCTCACGAATACCTTGGGATTGCGTACTACCGACTTCGGGGATGGATGTGAGGCAGGACGGGCTCGGACGGATTTACTATGCAAAGGATTCCCTTTTACCGACCCAGTGTCGGGCAGGACGAAATTGATGAGGTGGTGGCCACGCTGAAGGGCGGGTGGCTGACCACCGGGCCCAAAACCAAGCAGTTTGAGTCAGAGTTCGGCGCGTACATTCGCCAACGGCATTCCGTGGCGGTCAACTCCTGCACCGCTGCACTGCATCTCGCCCTGGAAGCTATCGGCGTCCAGCGGGATGAGGGTGTCCTCGTCCCGACCATGACTTTCGCCGCCACCGCCGAGGTGGTGCGGTACTTCGGTGCTCGACCCGTTCTGGTCGATTGCCGCCAGGACGACTTCAATCTGGATGTCGCAGACGCGGAAAGACGGATCGCCGTAGAACACGCGGCCGGCCGTCGGGTGGTCGCGATCATGCCGGTCCATTACGGTGGGCAGATCGGCGATGTCGACGGAGTTCGACGCTTGGCCACGCGCCATGGCCTCAAGGTGATTGAGGACGCCGCCCATTGTTGTCCCGCCTACTGCTGGGACGATGGCATGGCCTCGGCGGAGGGACTAGGGATCGACAACAGTTCCGTGGGCGCGACCGCCAGGGTTGGAACGGGGCGAACGGACTCGTTTGCTCCACCACCGGCGGAGAGCGGAGATGGAGTTCGACCAGGCGGGTGGCGGTCAGTGGGGGCGGACGCGGACATCAGTTGTTATTCGTTTTACGCCAACAAGACGATCACCACGGGTGAAGGGGGCATGGCGTGCACCAATCACGACGCGTACGCCGATCGCATGCGGATTATGTCGTTGCACGGGATCTCTCGTGACGCTTGGAAGCGATTCACCGCCGAGGGCTCCTGGTACTACGAGATCATCGCCCCGGGGTTTAAGTACAATCTCACCGATATCGCCTCCGCCATCGGTATTCATCAGGTGCGGAAGGCGGATCGGTTGCACCGGATGCGCATGGCTCTGGCGGCGCAGTACCAGGCTCGCCTCGCGGATCTCGAGGAGATCCTACTTCCAACCGCTCGTCCGGATCGGGTGCATTCGTGGCATCTTTTCCCGATTCGGCTCAGGCCTGAGAAGGCCCGGATTGAACGCGTTGAGTTGATCGCCGAGTTGCAGCGGCGCGGTATCGGGACGTCCGTGCATTGGTTGCCGTTGCACATGCATCCCTATTATCGGGAGACTTATGGATATAAACCCGAGGATTACCCGATCGCCGCTGGACTTTATCCGGGGCTGGTGACGTTGCCGTTGTACCCGGATATGGGGGAGGACGCCGTGGATCGGGTGTGCTCGAACCTTAAGGAGTTGGTGGGGGGAGGGTAGGCGCTCTGAATGGTTTTCGCGTTCTACATGGGCCTACGGCCGGCCCCTCACCCCGGCCCTCTCCCGTGGGGAGAGGGAGACTTCGCCCAGCGGGTTTCGGAGGGATGGATAGGGCGTTCGCTCGAGTGGGTTGCGACGGCTCGTGCGGTCGGGCTTCAAGAATGAGTTGCGGGTGATACGCGGCTCCATCTCCCTTCGGGAGAAGCTTGGGGGTGAGGGGTCGGTGAAAATCCTGTGGCTGAATTTGGCGACGGCGCATGGAGGGCCAGTGGTTCAGAGTTGAACGGGTCACGGGACATGAACCGTTGAGCGAGTAAGTTCGCGAGCGGCCCTCACCCCGGCCCT
>Ga0105048_10002646_pt1 | contig 29153 bp, 20 predicted proteins | sample MAT05_FD_78382 | JGI IMG/M metagenome (GOLD analysis project Ga0105048, IMG submission 78382) | Freshwater microbial communities from Lake Fryxell liftoff mats and glacier meltwater in Antarctica - MAT-05 | ecosystem: Environmental > Aquatic > Freshwater > Ice > Liftoff microbial mat | place... | reverse complement strand
CAGCCAACACGTCGCGCAAATGCACGCCTTCAACCGAGCGCGCTGAGCCTTTCCAGCAGTCGCTTTCACCGTGCGCGGGCGCCAACGCAATCACCGGACGCTTATGGCGTTCTTTGAGTTTGCTGGCGACCAAGCCGACCACGCCTTCGTGCCACAGCGGATCCCAAACCACCAAACCGGCGGGCAGATTGAGCTTGTTCGCGAAGCGCTCGCCAATCAGCGCGCTGGCTGAATCGACCATCGTTTCCTGTAAATCGCGTCGTTCGCGATTCACTTGATCAAGCTGTGTGGCGGTTTCTAGCGCGCGTTCAGAATCCATACTAAGCAAACACTCCACGCCCAGACGCATGTCCTCCAAACGCCCAGCGGCGTTGATCCGTGGCGCAATCGCAAAGCCCAGATCTTGCGCGCTGGCGCGCTTCGGGTCGCGCTTCGCCACTTGAAACAGCGCTGCAATTCCCGGGCACATTTGCCCAGCGCGGATGCGCTTGAGTCCCTGAGCTACCAGCACGCGATTGTTGTGATCCAACGGCACCAAATCCGCCACCGTGGCCAGCGCCAACAAATCCAGCAGCTCGGCCAAATTGACCGCTTCGGTGTGGGCAATGTCGCCAGTCTTGAGCAATTCCGCGCGCAGCGCAATCAGCAGGTAAAACACCACGCCCGCACCACACAGCGATTTGCTCGGGAATAGATCATCGTTAAGGTTCGGATTAACGATCGCGTTGGCGTTCGGCAGCTCGCTGCCCGGCAGGTGGTGATCGGTGATCAGCACGCGCATCCCGAGCTCGCGTGCACGCGCGACCCCTGCGTGACTCATCACGCCCATGTCGGCGGTCATTAGTAAATCGGGATTGAGCCCGCTGAGCTCCTCGACCAGCCGTACGCTTAAGCCATAGCCATCGGTAACCCGATGCGGCACCCGGAAATCCACCTGGGTGAGCCCCAGCTTGCGCAAACCTTTCAGCGCAATCGCGCACGACGTAGCGCCATCGCAGTCAAAATCGCCGACCACCAGCACGCGCCAGTGTTCGCGCCGTGCAAGCACCAGCAATTCGACCGCCTCGCGGATCCCGCTGAGCGTTTCTGGCGCATGCAACTCGCGCAAGGAATAGCGCATCGCCTCGGGCGATGACACTCCACGGTTGCTCAGCACCTGACGCACGGCGCGTGCATTGCGTCCAAAACGCGCGAAAGGGTCCGTCATTTCAGGCGCTTCCAGCTTGCGCAGAAATCGAGCTGAAGATCCGCTTCGCCCGCACGCAAAAACCACGCGGCGCTTGAGCGGCGCCAGCGCAAAGCGCTTTGCAGGGGCGCAAACAAAAGCGCATCAAAAGTCTGCAAATCACGCACCGCACGCAGGTCGATCCAAGCGCTAGGCTCACGCAGCGCCAGCGGCAACAGGTTTGCAGTCCTAATCGATAAGCAGCTCGCGCCACGCGCCCACGCAAACGCCAGCGGATCGTCGCTGAACAACGCTTGGTAGGGGCAATGGGCAACGTCGACAAACTTGCCGCCACCGCTGAGCCAAATGCCGTTGATAGGCGTGGCGGTGGCTTGCAGCGCAATTTCAGCCTCACTGAGCAAACGCCTCAGCGCGCGCAATGGCTGCCCGAGCGGCAAAAATGCGTGCACATCGGCGCCAAGCGCTTGTTCGGGGGCCGCGCCGACAAAGTCAAACGCGGTCGGATGCGCCGCGAACAGCGCGCCATTTGCACCTCGCTGGAGCGACCAGCCGTCACTCAAAAACAGCGGCTCGATTACCGCAAAAAACGCCGCGAGCTCAGCGTCATCGAGCGTGAAATCACACTTCATCAAGCGCAAGCTCAAGCCGTCCGCGCGCAAATTGACGGGCGTCACCTGCAAGTAATAGCGCTCATCAGGAACCTGCCCCGCAGCAATTGCGGCGAGCGCGGCGCGGCCCTGATCCGGCAAACGCGGCGGGGCTTCGAAAGTCGCCAAGCGCGACCGGCGCAGCAGCTTTGCAAGCACGCTGCCCGGCTCAATCAGCGGGTACGGCGCAAGCTCAATGGCGATCACGCCGCGTAGCTAACTTTGACAATCTCGTAGGTGCGTTTGCCAGCGGGCGCTTGAAAATCGATCACGTCACCCTCGTTTTTGCCAATCAACGCGCGCGCAATCGGCGAGTTCACTGATATCAGCGCACGTTTAATGTCAGCCTCCAGGTCACCGACAATTTGATAGCGCGTTTCTTCGCCTGAGTTCTCGTCGATCAGTTCAACCGTCGCGCCAAACACGATGCGCGTGCCCGCGTTGAGCTTGCTGATGTCGATTACCTCGGCCAGCGACAGCGTGCTTTCTAGCTGCTGGATACGGCCCTCGGCAAAACTTTGCTGCTCCCTTGCCGCGTGATACTCGGCATTTTCTTTCAAATCGCCGTGCGCACGCGCCTCAGCGATAGCCGCCGTAATGCGCGGTCTAACAACAGATTTAAGATTATCCAGCTCCGCTTTTAATAAAAGCGCGCCTTTTGCGGTGATCGGTGGGCGGGTCATAGCGTACCAATGCGAAACAATCGATTAGCTGACGCCCGCACAATGCGGCGCCAGACGGCGGAATGTGGTGTCAGGGCTTTTTCTTCGTAGCCATCGAAATGATGAACAACAAGATCACCGCGCCAATGATGCTGGCGATAAATCCAGACGCCTCTCCAGGCTCGTAGAAGCCCACGAATTTGCCCAACGCTGTCACCAGCAGTGAGCCGCCGACGCCGACCACGCAAGTCAAGATCCAACCCATCGAATCCTTACCCGGTTTCAAAGCGCGCGCAATAAACCCAACAATCAGTCCAATAAAAATTGCATACAGCCAGCTCATGGTAGTGCCCAACGGCGAATGGAGTCAGGAAGATACACGCATCGATATGCTGGCTGCTGGTAAAGGCAATTGCACATGGCACGCGAAGGCTAAGAGACCCGCTTTACTCTTGTAGCCTCGGGATGTTTGCGATTCGCAGCTTTCCTGCGAGTCGCCAAACTTTTCAGCTCATTGCACTACTGCCCATTGCAATCCGACAGGGTTGGCAAAGACTTTTGCAGTACGAGCGTGCCGGAAAGGCCCGCATTCTCGCCACCGGTAAAGACATAGTTCATACGCACTCGTCGGCATCGCTCACTCAGCGTCGCGCCGTTCGGCTCAAAAACGACTGTGGCCGTTCCCACCACTGCACTTTGCGGCTGCGGCGCTCCTGAGTTAAAGATGCCACCACTAACCGCGCGGATCTGCATCGCAATCGTGCGGTCGTTCGCGCGGTAGGTCGACGGGGACAAGGGTTCAAGCGAAAACCAGCGCAGTCGATCGGCATCGCCAGCGGCGTTCAAACCACCTCGAGCGAACGTGTACCAGCCCCCAAAGGCGAGTTGCAGCTTCGGATTGATTTCTAGTGACACACCTTGGCCGCTTAGGTTCAAGTCGAAGTACGATCCGGAGTGCCCAAAATCAGAGGGCAATGGGCTGCCGAGGCCAAATTCAAAGCAGCCAAACGGCTCGCCGAACCTGTTTAAATCAACCACGCTTGAACCCAGGTTCCCAGACGTAAACTGGAAAGTGATGCGCGCTCTTGAACAGCTCAGGAACTGCACGCTGCCCGTCCCGATGATGGATTGCGTGGGCGCTGGAGCGGCCGCCAGGTTGCCGCCGCTCAAACTGGAGAACGCTAAGCTTGCCGTGTTTTGTCCCGCCGCAAGTGCGCCTGAAAACGCAATCCAGCGTTGGCTGGATGCCGCGCCAGCGGGGTTGCTGTCGTAGGTAAACCAAGCGCCAAAAAGATCGGCACTCCCGTCGGCCTTCGGCAAAATCTCAAAAACCATGCCTTGCCCGAGGGTGGCCGGATTGAACCATGTACCCGTCAGACCGCGCTGGGCCGCGACGAACCCAAGCTCGCGACTCCTGCCGATGTTCACGGCCACAGTGTCAGTCGAGCCATTGGCGTCGCCAGGAACCAGGTTCGTCGCAGAAGTCGTGTATCCCACCGCGCTGCCATCAGCTGAAAGCGCCGGCACTTGACTTGCGCCGTTGCCAGCTGCTCCGTTTAACCCTAGTGATTGAAGGACCAGTTCACCGGTGCTTACCCGCTTAACCACAATGTCGGTGGTGCCGTTGGTGTCGTTTGGGATCAGATTGGAGGCGTCGGTTTGGTAGGTCACCAGCTGGCCGTCGCCCGATAGCGAAGCATTCCGGCTATCACCATTGGCTTGATTGCCGGTGGACGACGTTGACACTCGAATCAGCTGCCGTACCTTCACGCCGTCAAGCTCAAACCAGAACACGTCTACTGCGCCGTTTGTGTCGCCGTTATCGGGCGAAATACCCGGCAGCAAGTTAGATGCAGCAGACTCAAAGACACCGTAGCGACCGTCTTGCGAAAGCTGAACGCGAGCACTGTTGCCATTGCCAGCGGCACCCGTCATCCGATTCCGACTGACCATCAGCTTAGCTTTTGAAAAAGGCAGGTCCGCGATGATCTGCGTCACATTCGGGGCCGTTAGGGATCCCGGCACATCAAGGTTTGTCGCGCACGACACAAATGCCCGCACTGAGCCGTCGCTCGACGCTACGCCTGAGGTGCTTCCGCAATTGCCGGCCTGACCGCTTGCCGATTTTGAAACGAGCTCCGTTTCGTTACTGAGCAGATTCCGCATGAACACATCGCTGGTTGCGCCGTTGGAGTCAGGCGCAAGATTGGTCGCGACTGAATCAAACAGCAGCACATCAGCGTTTTGCAGGTAGTAAGGCCTGGAAGACAGGCCGTTGGCATTTGCCCCGGCGGTTGAGCGACTGACAATTCGCGCGACGCCGTTACGCACATCAAACACCTGATTTGAACTGGCACCCACGAAAGCCACGCTTAAGCCATCTGGGGAAATCACTGACTGCGCATACGCTTCAGTGACGCCAATTGAGGTTCGTGCGACGTCGCTGACTCGGGAAAGCGCGCCCGTCGGGAGCTTTAAAAACACATCCGCATTTGGATTAACGTCACCCGCAACGAGGTTGGAAGAAGCGGATACAAACGCGCTAGCCGAACCGTCGCGCGACAGGGAAATACGCTGACTACCGGCATTTCCAAGCTGCCCCGCAACGATTCCAACAGGCGTTGGCCTCTCGACCTCACGCAAACCGGCCCCGCTACTGAGGAGAGTGGATCCAACGCCGATCAAGTCAAAAATGGTGTTCGACGCGACCAAGGAATTCTGTTCGTTTGCCGAAAAAAGATTGGCCGATGAAATCGAAAAAAGATTGCGCGAGGGCAGAACCTGACCGTTGACGCTGACGGCCGAGAAGTCACCACCTATAAACAACCGATCGTCCACCGCGGAGAGCGCATAAAACACCGGCGTGACAGCACCCGTTGGGGCGAAGCTCGGCTCCCAACTGCTGCCGTTAAAGCGCGCCAGGGATCGATCACTCGCCGCATAAATGCTCCCCTGAAACGTCGCGGTATCAAACACAACGCCCGGCAGTCCGCTTCCTAGAGGGCTCCATTGAGACCCCGTCCACGCTGCAATATTTCCAGCGTTTTGAAGGGGTCCGGCGCGCGTAAACAATCCACCAACCAGTAGCGTTGTGGCTGATGGCTTCAAAGAAAGCACCGCTGCGAACCCTTGGCCCGCAACACCGTTTGCGCCTCCATCGCCCAACGACAGCCACTGCTGTCCATTAAAGCGCGCGACCCGAAGTGCCGTGATCCCGGCTATCGAGTCAAAGAACCCCCCGGCGTACAGGACGTTATCGAAAGAGGCTAAAGCACGTACCGTACTCGACGCACCGGTTGAAACCGACTCCCAAAGACCATTGGATGGATTCCACGCCGCAATCTTGCGCGCCGTCAAACCGGCCGCGCGATCAAAAGAGCCGCCCGCGTAGATGCGCCCCTGGTATTCAGCCAGCGCATAAACCACGCTGTCCGTGCCGTTGGAACTTGGTGTGCCCATTGCGTTCCAGCGCGTACCGTCCCATCGCGCGACGTTCCGTGCGGCGACCGAACCTGCTGAGGAAAACACGCCGCCGGCATAGATGTTGGTTCCGGAATTCAAAAGAGTGAACACCACCCCGTTTAGGCCGTTGCCACCGCTAAAGCCGAGCTGCTGAAAAGTGGAACCATTCCAACTGGCGAAGTTGGTTAGGGGCAAATCGCCCGCATCGACAAACAGGCCGCCAAAATAGACCGCATCAGCCGAGGTCGCAAAAACTGCGCGCGCTTCACTGTATTCCTCCGTCGACTCACCCATTCCAGAGGTGAGCGCCGACCAGCTGCCGTTGGCGAAAACGGCGGCCCTCTCAGCCGAAACGCCACCAGCAGTCGAGAATTTACCTGCGGCGTAGATTCTGCCGGCCACATGGTGCACCGCTGAGACGCTGAGATTAAACGAGTTTAGGAACGCAGCAGCCGTTATTCCCGTTCCCATCGTTGAGAATTGCCGCTGCGCAAGGTTGTAACGGGCCACATTGTTCGCACCGACGGCTTCGCCAATGTTGATGAATCGTCCGCCGACATACAAATCAGTGGGCGAGGCGCTTAAGCTGATCACTTGGCCAGGAAACGGGTTGTTAGGCTCGTTGCGCGTGCCTTGCGAGACGTCTCGCCAAGCAGATCCATTCCACGCCGCGATTGACGATACTGGCGTGGTTCCTGCTGTCCTGAAGTACCCCCCGACAAACACCTCGGGCCCAGCCGCCACAATGGCTCGAACGGCATCGTTATCGAGAGAGGGAGTGGCATTGGCGGCTCCTGCTCCGAAATACCCAGAAATTCCTTGCGCAAGAGCTGCCCAGACACCCGCTCTTAACCGCGCAATGTTGCGCGCGGGGACGGATCCGACTTGCTCAAAAGCCCCGCCAATGTACAGATCTGCGCCAGCGGAGGAGATCGCGTTGACCGACACTCTTCCGGCGCCTGCTACTGAACCCAGGGACTGCCAGCTGAAGCCGTCCCACCGGGCAAGTCGCACGTTGCTGTCTGGGCCGGTTTCAGAAAACTCGCCGCCAACGATCAGTGCCCCATCATGAACCGCGAGCGCATTGACTGGGCCGTTAGTGCCATTAACCCCGCCCGACACCAGTGGAATGAATGTGCTTGGCGGAACGAACAGGACGATATTGTTGGCGGCGACTTCACCGCACGCGCTAAACCGCCCGCCGATGTACAGGCGTGTTGGCGATCCCGGCACCGGGCTAAAAGTTCGGATTTCGCCATTGCAGCCAAATGCGACAGTCAATAGATTCGACGGCCCAACCACTTTTGCCCGTAGTTGCAGTGCAATTTCGCTAGGTTTCGTAACGGCTATCTGCTCAAGCGGCACACGCTTGGAGCTGCTGCCCACTGTATTGACAGCCGTAGGATTCGATGGACGCTGAACAGCGCGTTCAAGCGTTTGTGCTTGCTGCTCAGGGAACCCGCCGCTGCTAGGCGTGATCTGAATCGGGCCAGATGAACTGCTGGCAAAAATGCTTATTGAGCTTGCGGCGAAAACCGCGCCTAACAACAAGCCGGACATGAGTGAACCTACACGCATAACTCCCCCTAATCGTTTGTTCCGAAATTTGAGCGGCTCCAATCCTTAAACTGTTGAGCCTTTCACATAAACTTTGCGCGCTTTCAGTGACCGAATCAAGTCAGTTGGGCGCACTCTTAAAATTTCTGATGGGATAGCGCAATACCGCTACAAAAGCGAAATGTCCGCGACACGCAAGAAGTCAACCCGCAGCGCATTTAATAAGGCGAGGCGGTTGTGGCGTAAGCGGAGGTCGTCAGCCATAACCATCACTGACTCAAAAAACGCATCGATCGGTTCGCGCAGCTGGCTTAAACGCTGCAAAAGCGCGCTGTATTCGCGGCGCTCGGCGAGGGTTTGCACCTCGAGGTGGGCTTCGCGCCAGGCCGCATAAAGCGCCTGTTCGGGCGCGGTTGCGAGCGCGCTTGGGTCGATATCCGAGGGCGCCGGGCCGTCGAGCTTTTTCAAAATATTGCCGATGCGCTTGTTGGCGGCGGCCAGCGCAGGGGCTTGTGGGAGTGCCGCGAATGCGCGCGCGGCTTGAATGCGGGAGTCGAAATCTTTGAGCACGCGCACCTCTAGCGCGGCGACCGCATCAAACACGCGCGCATCAACGCCAGACTCAGCGTAAAAACCGCGCAGACGCTCGATTACAAACGTGGCCAGTTCTTGCGGATCGACGGTGCCCGCGTGCGCGCACTGCGCTGCGGCGCGCGTGAGCAATTCAAGCAAATCAATTTCAACGGCGCCTTCAATCAACGTGCGCGCCAGGCCCAAACCGGCACGACGCAGCGCAAACGGATCTTTGTTGCCGGTGGGCTTCATGCCCACAGCCCAGATTCCCGCTAGCGTGTCGGCGCGCTCGCCACATGCGAGCAAACGTCCGAGCGGCGACGGCGCAATGCCATCACCCGCGAAGCGCGGCAGGTAGATCTCATCAAGCGCGTTCGCCACCTGCGCCGGTTCGCCCTGCAAAAGCGCCAGACGCTTGCCGAGCGTGCCTTGCAGCTCAGGAAACTCACCCACCATGCGCGTCATCAGATCGCATTTCGAGAGCTGGGCCGCGCGCAGCGCGAGCTGCGCATCCACGCCGAACGCCGGCGCATACGCTTGCGCCAGTGCCGCTACGCGCTCGGACTTTTGCCAGATCGAACCCAGCTTGGCTTGAAACACAGTGGCTTCGAGCAGCGTTCGCAAACCGGCCAACGGCGTGCGCGCATCGGCGTCAAAGAAGAACTTGGCGTCGGCAAAACGCGGGCGAATCACCCGCTCGTAGCCTCGACGAATTTGCGCCGGGTCGAGCGATTCAATATTCGCCACGCCCACAAACTGCGCGCTTAAGCCACCTTGCTCGTCAAGCAGCGCAAAAAACCGCTGGTTTTGCTGCATGGTGAGGACCAGCGCTTCCTCAGGCACCGCCAGAAAATCGGCATCAAAGGTACACAGGATCGCTTGCGGCCACTCGACCAAATTGCTCACCTCGTCGACCAAGTCCTGATCGAGCTTGGCGCTTAAACCGGCCGTTTGGGCCGCCTGAGTGACCTGCGCCATCACGCGCGCGCGGCGTTCAACGGGATCGACCAACACGCGTGCGGCGGCGAGTGCCGCGACATAGCTTGCGGCCGACTCAATGCTGATCGGCGCGGGATGATGAAAGCGGTGCCCGGCGCTTAAACGACCCACCGGAATGCCAAAGACTTCTCCCGGTGCGATCTCAGTGCCAAGCAGCACGATGACCGAGTGAATGGGCCGCAAAAAAGCGTGGGCGGAGGCACCCCAACGCATCGGTTTAGCGATCGGCAGGCCTTTCAAGACCGTCGCGACGACGTCCGCGAGCAGGGAAAGTGTGCGTGCGCCAGGTTTGCTCTGGCGATGCACGTACCACGCGCCTTTATCGGTCGCCAAAAGCTCGAGCAACTCAACGCTGACGCCGGCGCTATTGGCAAATCCACGCAGTGCCGGGCTCGGCGAGCCATCCGCCAATCGCGCTCCCGCCTGTGCCGGTCCTCGACGCTCTAACACCTGCGCGGGCTGCTCGTCGGCAACCGCATCGATTACCACGCTCAAGCGGCGCGGCGTGTACAGCACGCGGCTCGCGCCGTGCGCGATACCGAGCTTGTCGAGCGCGCCGAGCAGGCCTTGCGCCAAGGCGTGGGTCATTGCTGCCAGCGATTTTGCTGGCAGCTCTTCGCAGCCAATTTCGACCAGCAGATCGAGGGTCCGAAAAGTGCTCATGCAGCCACCTTTAGACCAGGAAAACCAAGCGCCTCACGCTGCGCGAAATAGGCTTCAGCAACGCCTTTGGCCAGCGTGCGCACGCGCAGGATAAAACGCTGTCGCTCGGTGACAGAAATCGCACGGCGCGCGTCCAGCAAGTTGAAAGCGTGCGACGCTTTCAACACATAGTCATACGCGGGCAACGGCAGCCCCGCCGCGCTCAAACGCTTGCATTCACTGTCATAGAAATCAAACGAGCGGAACAGCTCGGTGGTATCGGCCTGCTCAAAGCTGAATTTCGACATTTCCACTTCGTTTTGCTGGAACACATCGCCGTAGCTAACGCGCCCCAGTGGCCCATCGGTCCAGGTCAAATCAAACACGTTATCGACATTCTGTAAATACATCGTCAGGCGCTCCAAGCCGTAGGTGATTTCGCCCATCACCGGCTTGCATTCAAGGCCACCGGCCTGCTGAAAATAGGTGAACTGAGTGACCTCCATCCCGTTGAGCCACACCTCCCAACCCAAGCCCCAAGCCCCGAGCGTCGGCGACTCCCAGTTGTCCTCGACGAAACGCAAATCGTGGATCAAAGGATCCAAACCCAGCGCTTTAAGCGAATCCAGATAGAGCTGCAAAATATCGCCCGGCGACGGCTTCAACACCACTTGGTACTGGTAATAGTGGCCCAGCCGATTGGGGTTCTCACCGTAGCGTCCATCGGTCGGGCGGCGACACGGCTGCACGTAAGCCGCATTCCAAGGCTCAGGGCCCAGCGCGCGCAGGAAAGTCGCAGGGTGAAACGTGCCCGCGCCTACTTCGGTATCCAAAGGCTGCAGCAGCACACAGCCGCGCTGCGACCAATAACGATTCAGCGTTTGGATCACATCTTGGAAGCTTGGTCCGGCCATTGCCTGCAACTTTGAAAATCAGGAGGGCGCGGAGTCTAGCTGAGATGCCTGAGCGGCTGATGCTGATAAGACGTAGCGTCTGCATCCATCAGCAACGACTGTTTTCAAGCCCTTTTTCAATCGGCATTCAAAAAGGTCTGAAACTTGGATTCGCAGGTTAGCCCTCCAAGCCCGTTTAACCCCTCGCAAACTTCTCCGGGCGCAGCACGCGCACAGTGCGGCAGTACAGCACGATGTGGTGGTGGGCGAAGTATTGGTCGGCGATCGCAGTGGCGAAGGTATTGACCGTTTCAAAATCACCGAGAATTTCAATTCGGATCTGCTCGTCGGCCCAGTCGCTGACTGCTAGCGAGCCGAAACTTTCAGCGGGGCCTTCGCTGATTGAAAAGCTCAAGCCTGCCTTTTCTAAAGCAAGCGCCAGGCGCTCCTTGAGAGGGCGCTCGGCGAGGATGGTCAGGAGTTCGATGTCGTGCCAGCTGTGTTTCGTCATGACCACCACGCAGCCAATTTGGCGTACAGCGGAATGCCTAAGGCCAGGTTGAAAGGAAAGGTAATGCCGAGCGATGCGGTGATGCACAGCCCGGCATTGGCCTGCGGTAACGCCATGCGCACCGCCGCGGGTGCGGCAATGTACGACGCGCTGGCGATCATTGCGCCCATCACTGTGGCGCCGCCAGGACTGAGCCCGGCCCAAACGCCGAGCGCGACGCCGAGCGCGCCGTGCAGCACCGGCAAAATCACCGCGTAGGCCACCAGCCGCATGCCGAGGCGCTTAAGATCGCTCATGTGCTTGGCGGCGAGCATGCCGAGCTCCAGTAGAAACAGCATCAGCACGCCTTGAAAGAGGTCCAAAAACATCGGACTGACCGTGCGCATCCCATCGGCGCCTGACACGAACCCAATGGCCATGCCGCCACCTAATAGCACCATGGTGCGGCCGCGCGCGGTTTCGGAGACCACCTCGATTATCTGGCGGCGCGAACTCGCACCCAGTGCCAGCACCACGCCGAGCACCAGGGCGGGCGCTTCCAACACCACTAGCAGTGCGGTCAACACAGCGTCCACTTGGCCAAATTCGCGCGCGGCAAACTGTTGGGCGGCGATAAACGTCACCGCCGACACCGATCCGTAGTGCGCCGCTAGCGCGCCACTGTCCAGCACGCTGACTTTAAGGAAATGACGCGCGACCAGATACGCGCTCGCAGTGGTGAGCACGGCACCAAGCAAAATCATTAATACCGGCAGCAGCAGCTGTGCGATGGGCACCGCAGCGAGCGCCACGCCGCCTTTAAGGCCGATCGCGAGCAGCAGGAAAATCGACAGCGAGGCATGTAAAGCGGGCGGAAAATCCAAATCACTGCGGATCACGCGCGCCAGCACGCCGAGCGCGAACGCGAGCACGATCGGCGAGCTTAAATTGGTGATCAGCAGTTGAGTTTCCATCGGTCGAAACTATAGCTTGAACATCAGTGCAATCGGCATCGGCCGGCAGTCGCTGGGCGAAAACTCAAGGCAACTCTTGGCATTGCGAATTTTCCAACTTCCATCACTCAGCGGTTAGGCTGGATTTCTTCGGCGGCAAGGCCAAATCGGCCCACACCAGCCGGTGGTCGCTGGCCTCGATCCAAGCGTGTTCGGGTGTATCGGTGGCGGGCCAGAACACGCCGCTGTTGAGCACATTGAAGTGTCGTGAGGGCAATACGTAGTCGACGCGCAGTTGGCCTACTTCTTTGCCGAAATTTGAGGTCGCCGATTGATTCGCGTCGCGGCTTTGGCCGGGCTCAATCGGGTTGATCAAGCCGTGTCGGGTGAGCTGGTGGATGGCCTGTTGAAAGCTGGCGCCGGCGCTGGGGTCGGCGTTGTAGTCACCGACGATCACAAAGGGCTGATCGGCCTCGAGACCGCCTTTGCGGCCGCGATCGTCAACCAGATAGGCGCTACGATCAGGAGAGATATAGTCGGCGAACAAACGGATTTCATCGAAGTTGCGGCGCCCGTTGCGATCCTCAGGGCCGTCGAACACCGGCGGCGTTGGGTGCGCGGCGAGCAGGTGAAAACGGCCGTTGGGCGTGTCGATGGGAATGTCCCAATGTGATTTTGACGACAGGCGCAGCTGCGACCAGACCGCGTCTTTTTGATACCACTCCCCGTTGGGCAACTGTGGGCGCTGCGCGTTGGGCATTTGGCTCCAGCGAAAGCGTTGAAAAGTGCGCGCTTGCGCCTGATCAATCGGGAATTTTGAGAGCACTAGCATCCCGTATTGTCCCGGGTGTCGGCCGTAACCCCACGCGTCTTCAGCGCCCGACGCTTGCCCGTTTCCGTCGAGATCCAAGTTAGAAGCAACGCCGGTATTGACGGGCGCTATGAAGCGATACGGATAGTTAATTGCGGCGTGGCCCATCTGCAAATAGCGCTGCTGAAATAGCGCAGCGGCGCGGTGCTCGCTGTCGAAATCGAGCTCGTTGAGCAAGATCACGTCGGGGCGCACGCGCTGGATGATGGCGGCGAGTTTCAGCGCCTGCGGGTCGCGGCCTGCTAGTCGGGCGATTAACGCACCCGCGCTGTCCGCGTTGAGCGCCAAATTGAAGGTAGCCACGCGCACATGCTTCGGCGGACTGGGCAAAGTGGCGCATCCCAACTGGATTGACAGCAGTAAGCTGACCATACCTAACTGCAAGCCTCGCACGTTGAGCGCACCTCGAAACAATGAGCGCTCAAGCCTAGCAGATGCGTCTTTCGCGCCAACAGCAGCCGTCAAAGCTCATGCGCCCTCACGGCGAGCAGCGCAACTCCTCGCTGGCAATCTGTAAGGTGCCGCTGTCGGGCCACGCCCCAGTCAACGGCGAAGGCCAGCTCACCGCGCTTTGGTAACTGGCTTGATTCACGCTTAAAAACCGCCGGGTCAGTGTGCCTGCTGGACTGGGCAGCGGCTCGGTGCGCGCGCAGCTCGGGCAAAAGCCGCTCAACGCGGCCATTTGAAAAGGTGTGTCAGCGAGCGCTTGGGTCGAACTGCCAATCGCCCAGCGCGGCACTCCGCTTGCGTCATAGGCAAATAGCGTGCTGAGTTCGGCCTGCGAGGTGACGTAGAAAACCACGCCGTAGCCGGGTCGCTCGGGTCGAAACCACGAGCCGCTATAGCTCGTCGCAACGCCGTTGACGCGCGGGCACGCGGGCGCTAAGGCGATCGGTTGCAGCGTCTCGAAACCTAATTCTCCATTGAGCTGCCATGCGAAGCGCAGCTCGTTGGGCGCAACCAATGTGAGCTGCGCGCGACCCACGCGATTGCCAGTTGCCATCGTTCCATCCCAAGCGGTGCGGGTGATCGGCACGTCCCACACGGCTGCGCGCGGCGCGATTTGGTCGTTGAGGAAATACCAAACCGACGAGTTGTCTTCCAGATAGGTGAACCAGCCGGCGACCAGTACGCCGTCTTTGCGCGTCAGATTCAAGCCGCTGCCCGAGCGCGTTGCGTTAAACCAAGGGCCATCGGCAATCACTGGGCTGGCTGGCACATCGCCAAAGAGATTTGAATAACTGACACGCGCCACGCTTTCCCCCAGGTTGCGCACAAACAAATGCCAGCGCTCGCCGGGGCGCGCGTCGGGGAAGCGGATATCGCTGTTGCTGATCGGCGTGAAGGCGCTCGGCGTGGCCACTGTGGGCACCGCGGGGCCCGCCGGGACGCTGCTCGCGCGGCTGAAAGCGACGCTAATTTGATCGGTGGCACTGCCCGGCTGGAGGCGCAAATTGAGCTGGTTAGAAACCGGGATATCGACAATAAACTCGCGCGTTTCAGCCGGGCTGATCGGCAGCACGCCGCTTGATGTGAGGCTCAGTGCGCTGGGCGGATCGCGAAACGGCGCCCCTCGATTGAGCTCAACCACGGTGTAGGCCATCGCTTGGCTGGCGCCGGGAAAAGCGTTCCAACGGATCAAGCCGAAGTTTTTAGCGTTTGCGCGCAACTCAAGTGGCGCATCCCACAGCACGCGCAGCGCAAAGCTGCTTGAGCGCACGGTGCGACCCGGAATCAGCGCGCTCAACGATCGATTCAGCTCGCCCACGGGTCGAAAAAAGCGATAGGTCACTTGGGCGTCGGCCGCGCTTAGGTTTTGCAGCACCAGTCGATGCACGGAGCTTGCGTTTTCGAGAATGCAGGTGCGCGCGTTACGTGCCGGATCGAGCACGCAGCGCTCCTGGCTGGCGCTCAGCGACGTCGATCCGCGCGGCTCAAGCACGTAGGTGCGGGTGTTGCTGATTCCGCCAATTTGCTCGATCACCAGCGGCACCTCGCTACTTGCGCTGCTCAAGATTTCGCGCACCACCGCACTGCCTAGGTTCAAGCCGTCGTAGGGATCATTTGGCGTGGCGTCGGTCGGCGCGGTCAGGGTGAACTCGGTGGCCGGACCGAGCGCGCTGGTCAGTACCGAGGCTTGCGTCAAAGGCGCTACGCCGCTGATCACGCTGTCCGCGCGGCCAATCGACTGGCTGGCATTCAGCGTGATGCGCTCTGGGAACGAGCCGGGGTCGACATAGGCGCTCAACGTCAGCGCGGTGGGTGCGATTGCTGCATCAGTTGAATCGATCAACACCCGCTCGCTCACTATTCGCCCGCTAAAGGCGGGATCGTCGACGTTGAAGCTGATTTGCAGGATTTGCGTGCCGCCCGCGCTGAGGTTGAATTCCGCTGGCAGCACGCTCACGCGCGGATTGGCGCGCACGCGAAAGCTGCCGCCTGCGCCGAGCGCGGCCACGCTGCGGGTGCCGCTGCATTGCGCGAAACAGCGCGTCCAGTGCAGCAAACTTGAGTTGATATTGCCCGGCACGCCGCCGCGCTGCGGATCGGCTTGCTCAAATTGCAGGCGCGTGACCGGGAAAAACAGGCCGGCGCGCAGCGCTTGATCGACGCGCACACGGCCGGCGCCGCGATCGATCCCGCCAGCAGCGGTCACGCCGTCGGTATTGCGCATCGCCGTGGGATCCGCGCTTGACAGCAGCGCACCTTCCAGCTGCGCGGGGGCAAAATTCGGATTGCGCGCTTTTAGGAGCAGCGCCGCACCCGCCACATGCGGCGCAGCCATTGAGGTGCCGGATTTGAAATCGTAGTTTTGATTGGTTTGGATCGCCGCGAGAATGTCGCTGCCAGGGGCGCTGATATTCGGCTTGAGCACCTCGGCTGCAAAAGGATTCGGCCCGCGTGAGGAGCTTGAGGCCATCCGGTCGGCATAGCTGTCGTTTAGATCACGGCTCTGTCCGGAGATCGCTGCGCGCGCTTCAACTTGCGCTGCTCGCGTGCGGTCGTACCACTCCAGCAGGCGGCTGGCTTCAGAGGCCGGTAGATGCACGGCTGGCAGAAAATGGTCGTCGCCGTTGATGCTCTCGCCGTCGCCAGGGGTGTTGACCAAGATCATCCCGCCCGCGCCGGCCGCAGCCAGATTAAAGCCTTTGGCCACGCGCGCATAAATGCCGCGTTCGCAAATCACGATCTGGCCTTGAAAGGTATTGGCGGCAAACGGATTTGACACGCCCGTGGGCGGGAAGTCTTGCGCGCTGCCCTGCCCGCACAGCGCCGAGCCGAACTCGCGCGCGTGCACGATGCGCCGCGCGGGCAGCGCGCCGGTCAAGCCCACACCGGTTAGCGTGCCAGGTGCGACGACGGTCGAGCTGGTTAGGTTAATGAGCCGATTGATGAAGCGCCGGTTGTGGGTGGAATTGGCCACGCTGAGCACCCACGGTGCGTTCGCTGGGGAAGCCATGGTGCCGAGCAGGGGGCCGTCGTTACCGGCTGACACAACCGCTAAAACGCCGGCAAAGCGCGCGTTCAAAAAGGCCCGCGCGTCGTCGTTTTGATTGCTGCGCACGCCCAACCACGGATCGCGCGCGTCGCCGCCGATCGAATAGTTGATGACATCCACTTGGTCGGCGGTGGCGCGATCGATCGCGGCGATCAAATCCGACAGCGCGCAAGTGCCCGGTCCGCCGTCATCGTTTCGCACGCACGCCTTGTAGGAAATCAGCGCGGCGCGAGGTGCCACGCCTGACACCAAAATAACTTGCGGGGTCGGGCTGGTTTGATTGACTAGATTGATGGAGTTGGGATTGCCCACCGCGATCGACCCGACATGGCTGCCGTGCCCGGTTAAATCTGAGCCGTCGCTGCCTTCATTGGTGAAGTTATAAATGCCGATCAGCTTGTCGTTGCACACCGCGCGATTCTGCGTGCACAGCCCATAGGTACGGCCGCGCGGATTGCTGTGATTGTAGCCGTCAGACGCCACATCGGCGAACGCACGGTGCGCGGCATTGATGCCCGAATCGATCAAGCCAAGCACGCGGCCTTCGCCTCTGGAGCCTGCGTTTGCCTGCGCCCAAACGCTGGTTGCGCCGATAAAACTGGGGCCCGCGTCGCTGTGCAAGCGCTGCGTGCGATCGGGCATCACACTTGCCACACCGGCCACGCTGGCCAACGCTACTGCTTCCTCTTTACTCAACACAACCGAAAATCCGGCGGCAACGTAGCGGTATTCGTGACCAATCGCGACTTGACGTTTGGCTGCCTGGTTGAGCGCTTTGAGCACGCTAAGCTGCTGGCGATCCAAGCGCTCTATTGCCTGCACGGTGGCGGGCGCCTCGCTTGAGAATTTCTCACCGATCGGGGTCGCGAGTGCGGCGGGAGGCGAGTGGAAGGTGACGATATACACGCTGGAGGACGCGTTCACTGCTGCGCTGAGCGCAAGCAAGAACAACAATCCAGAAATTCTCAAACTGGAAATCCAAAAGCAAAAGGGCACTAGCTGCATTTTGCAACCTCAAAAAGGATGTGGTGCGGGCAAACCAAGCGGTATCCTTGGCCGCTTGCCTTCAATCTCGATTAGCGTGACCACCGCCAACGCCCTACTCGATGCCCGCGATCTTACCTTCGTACGCGACTTCGAACCGCTGTTTGAAGGCTTACATATGCGTGTCCACACGGGCCAAGCGTGGCTGCTCTCAGGTCCGAACGGGGCCGGAAAAACCACGCTTTTAAAGGTGCTCGCCGGGCTGTGGCGCGCTGATTCTGGCGAAATCTGGTTTAGCGGTGAGCGTGCCAAGGCGAACAGCTGGCCGCGCGAGGCGCTGATCTATCTGGGCCACGGCGCGCAATTAAAAGCCGACCTCACGCCGATCGAGAATCTGCGCTGGATCAGCGCAGTCCATGGCGCAATCGCCCAACCGGCCCAAATTGACGCGGCGCTTGAGAGCTTGGATGCCGCGCATTTTGATGCCCAAGCGGTGCGTTCTTTATCCGCAGGACAGCGCAAGCGCGTGGCGATGAGCGTGTTGCAGCTGGTGGATCGGCGCCTGTGGCTGCTCGATGAGCCGTATGCAAACCTCGACCGCGGCGGCGTCGCGCTGATCGAGGGGCTGATCGATAGACATTGCGCCAACGGCGGGGCGGTGGTTTTTTCAGCGCACGGCGAACAGCGCGCTAGAGTGGCTCTCAACGAACTCAAGCTTGGGCTCCAATGAGCGTACTGCGCGCCTCAGTTGAACTGCTGCGCCGCGACTTGCAACTCGCGTTTCGCAGCCGCATGGACGCCCTCCAGCCGGTGCTGTTTTTTGTGCTGCTCGCGGTCTTGGTGCCGTTTGGCGTCGGCCCCGAACCGCTGCGCTTGCAAACCATTGCGCCGGGCATGCTAATGGTCGGCACGCTTTTATCGACGCTTTTGTCGCTGGACGCGCTGTTTGTGCGCGACGCCGACGATCTGAGTCTCGATCACTTATTGCTCGCGCCCGTGCCACTGGCCGCACTGACGTTCAGCAAAATCGTCGCGCACTGGTTGACCAGCGCAGTGCCGTGCCTGCTTGCCTACCCGCTGCTCGCGACACTGTTTAACTTAAGCGATGGCGCATGGTCGGCTGGGTTTTTGGCCTTGCTGCTGGCGACGCCGACGCTCAGTGCGATCGGCGCGATTGGCGCTGCGTTGACCGTTTCAGTGGCGCGCGGCGGCACGCTGATTGCGCTGCTGGTGCTGCCTTTATATGTGCCCGCGCTGATTTTTGGCGCCAGCGCAATCGAATCTGCGCAAGCGAATTTGGCGATCAGCGCGCAGATTTACTTTTTGAGCGCATTGGCTTTGCTATCACTGAGTTTGAGCCCGCTGGTCTGCGCGGTTGCCCTGCGCTTGAACGCGCGTTGAGGAGATGACTTTTAATTTATGAACCGGATCGTTTTGTACTACCACAAGCTGTCCTCGCCGGAGTACTTCTACCGCTTCGCGAGCGCCGTATTGCCGTGGGTGTTGCTACCGTGCGTGGCGTGTTTTGCGATTGGACTTTATGCGGGATTAGTCCTCTCGCCGCCTGATTATCAGCAGGGCGACACCGTGCGCATCATGTACATCCACGTCCCGGCGGCGTGGATGAGCCTGTTTATTTACGTGGTGATGGCGTTTGCTGGCCTGCTCGCGGTGGTGTGGCATACCAAGATTGCCGAATGGACCGCGATGGCATGTGCGCCGATTGGGGCGATGTTTACCGCGGTCACGCTGATTACCGGCTCGCTCTGGGGCCGCCCAACGTGGGGCACGTATTGGGCGTGGGATGCGCGCCTGACCGCTGAGCTGGTGCTGCTGTTTTTGTATCTCGGCGTGATTGCGCTGTACCACGCGATCAACGATTCGCGCCAAGCCGCGCGTGCGGCGTCACTGCTGGCGCTGGTCGGCTTGGTCAACATCCCGATCATCCATTTCAGCGTGAAGTGGTGGAACACCCTGCATCAAGGCGCGAGCGTGCGCCTGACGGGTGCGTCGAGCATCCACGAAAGCATGCTGTGGCCGCTGTTGATCATGGCGCTGGCGACCAATCTGTATTTCGTGGTCTCCCTGCTCAATCGGCTGCGCGTGAAAATCCTTGAAGCGGAATCGGGCAAAGCGTGGGTACAAGCGCTTGAGAGCAACCACCATGAATGATTTTCTGCACATGGGCGGCCACGCTTTCTACGTATGGACCGCATACGGCGCGGCGGTCGTGTTGATCGTCATGGATTTCCTGCCCACCATGCGGCGCATGAAAAGCTTGCGCGCGGCCATCGCACGTCGCCGCAAAAAACGCGCCCAACCGCCCGGGCCGGCTTAACTCGCCGCGCACTGCCCGCGTATCGCTCAACTGCTTGCCCTAGCTCTGGGGCAGTTTGAAAAACCTTAAGCGAGCGAGTCGAGGGCTAGGCGCCCCGCGCGCAGGAACCGCAGCGGACATGGAGTCTCGTTAAGGATTCCGAGCACGGAGCAACTTAGCCATCGGCTCGCGCAGTAGGTTTTTCAAACTGCCCTCTGGTTTCCCAGCACATTAACGCGCTTGCCGCCTTTGCCGAGATACGGGGCGTAGTGAGCGTTGATCAGGGCTAAGTCGGTTGGCATATCGCCGCTTAAGTGAAATAGCGGCCCCATGCCGACTATGCGGCTGGGATAGTCGAAGTGGCACAGAATCAGCGGAACTTTGGCGCCTTCGGCGATGCGGTAAAAGCCCGTTCGCCAGCGCTCCACCGGCTTGCGCGTGCCCTCGGGTGCGAGTGCGCACCAAAACGTTTCGCGCCGGTTGAATTCGGCGATGGCACTTTGTACTTGACCGCGCGCGCTGCCGCTGCGGTTAACCGGGATGCCGCCGCCCCAGCGCGCCAGCCATTTCAGCGGGCCGCGAAACAGCGAGTCTTTGCCCATCCAGCTGACATTTAAACCCATCGCAAGAACCGCGGCGAAACCCACCACGGCGTCCAGATTCGACGAATGGGGCGCGGCGATCACGAGCACTTTGGGCGCTTGCGGCAGCTCACCGATCACGCGCCAGCCGAGCAATCGCAAAACGCTGCGGCCTAGCCATTTACTCAACGCATTCCCGCGCTGCGGAACGGCGCCGCGGGCTCGCAGCGTGAGTTCGCTCAGCATCGCGCGCGCGACGGCTTGCGACGGAGCCCGCTGCGCCATCAGTCGTCGTCGCGCACGGAGCGCTGCCGTTTGACACCCGCGTCATGCTTTTTGGCGGTCAAACGGCGCTCTTTGGAGGCTTTCGACGGCCTGGTCGCGATGCGTTTTTTCGGAACGCGGGTGGCTGCCAAAATGATCTCGCGCAGGCGCCTTTGGGCATCTTCACGATTCGCGGGCTGCGAGCGAAAGCGGTTCGCCTCGATGACCAGCTCGCCTTCTTTGGTTAGGCGCGAATCGCTGCTCGCCAGCAGGCGCGCGCGCACGTCTTCTGGCAAATTCGGCGACGTGGCGACGCTAAAGCGCAGCTCTACGGCGCTCGATACTTTATTGACGTTTTGCCCACCGGGCCCTGATGAGCGCACAAAGCGCTCGATCAGTTCATCGTCCGGGATGCTAATGCGCGGATTGACGATCAGCATGCTGGCGCGCCCTTCAAATCTTTTCGCGCAGGGCCACCGCGCTCAAGCCCGCTAGCTTGAGCTCCGCGCGCGCTGATTCAAGCAGTGCCGCGCTCGCAAACGGGCCTACGCGCACGCGATGGAAGGTCTTGTCGTCCACGCTGACCTTTTGTACGCTAGCTTGCACACCGGCAAGGGCTGCTTTGGCTTTCAGGCTGTCGGCGTCTTTTAAGTTACCGAACGAGCCCAGTTGCAGCACAAAGCGAAAGCGGCCATCGGCCAATGCGGTGGGCACAACCGGCGCGTCGCTGGCTTTTGGCGAGTCTTTTTCTGGCAACACCACCTGCATTTCTGGCAGTACGGTGTAGAAATCAAATTCTTGATCGGGCTTCGGTGCTGGCGGCGGTTTGGCGCTGATCACCTGGGTGTCGTTGGATAAATCCGGCGCTCCTTCGTCGGTGCTGGCGGATTGACCTGCGCTCGACTTTGGCCCCGGCAGCCAATCGCGCCAGATCGCCAGCGCCGAAAGCGCAAGGCCTAAGAGCATGCCGACGATCAGCCAAATCCAACCCGGCAGCGCACCGCTATTGCCGCTCGCGCGCACTGCCTGGCGGACGTTGCTGCGTTTTTGCGCGTTGCCTTTGGCGGCCATTTACATCCGCTCCGGCGCGCTGACGCCGAGAATCTCAAGGCCGTTGCGCAGTACCTGCTTGGCAGCCAATGACAAATTCAAACGCGCGTTGCGCAGCGAATCGTCGCTGATCAGCAGCTTGTGCGCGTCGTAAAAGGCGTGGAAGGCATTGGCCAAATCGCGCAGGTAATAGGCAACCACGTGCGGTGAGCGGCTTTCTGCCGCAAGTTCGAGCACTTCTGGATAGCGCGTCAGCACTTTGATCAACTCAAGCTCCTCGCGACTGTCAAGCAGGCTCACTGAGGAATCACCGAGCGCGCGGTTATGGGTCAGCATTTTCTCTTCAAGCTGGCGCATCACCCCGGCAATGCGCGCGTGCGCCATTTGCACGTAAAAGACCGGGTTGTCGTTGGACTCACTTTTGGCCAAATCGAGGTCAAAATCGAGGTGCTGGTCGTGGCTGCGCATCACGTAGAAAAAGCGGGCAGCGTCTGAGCCCACTTCTTCGCGCAGCTCGCGCAGGGTCACAAAGGAGCCTGAGCGCGTCGACATTTGCACCTTCTGGCCGCCACGAAAGAGCACCGCAAACTGGATCAGCTTCACTTCGATGCGCTCCGGGTCAGCGCCGAGGCCCTGCGCACAGGCTTTGAGCCGCGCGATGTAGCCGTGGTGGTCCGCGCCGAGCACATACACGAGCCTGTCAAAACCGCGATTGAGCTTGTTGAGCAGGTAGGCCACATCGGATGCAAAGTAGGTCGTCGCGCCGTTTTCGCGGACTACCACGCGATCAAGGTCATCGCCAAACTGCTGCGCCTTGAACCATTGCGCGCCATCTTTTTCGTACAGCAAATCAGCGTCCGCGAGGCGCTTGAGCGCGCGCTCCACATCGCCATTCGCCGCCAAACCGCGCTCTGAAAACCACTCATCGAAAGTCACGCGGAACTCAGTTAAATCCTGCTTGATGTCATCAAGAATCGAATGCAGCCCTGCATCAAACACGCGCCGAAACGCGCCTTCGCCGAGCAGCGTCCTGGCGCGCACGATCATCGCGTCGATAAAGCGCTCTTTGTCACCACCGAAACTTTCATCGAGCGGCAAGCTGTCTTCAACGCTTAGCCCGCTGCGGCGGAACTCATCCCCGTACTTACTGCGCAGCGCGCGCGCCACGTCAAATATGTATTCACCTTTGTAGGCGTTGTCGGGAAAGCGCACGCGCTCGCCGCATAGTTCAAGGTAGCGCAGCCACACCGACGCGGCCAGGATGTCCATCTGGCGGCCGTTGTCATTGACGTAGTACTCGCGTTGCACGTTAAAACCGCGCGCTTGCAGCACGCTCGCAAGGGTCGCGCCGTAGGCCGCGCCGCGCCCATGGCCCACGTGCAATGGGCCGGTTGGATTGGCGGAGACAAACTCAAGGGTGATGCGCTCGCGTGAATCCGCGCGGTTGCGCCCGTACTCGCGGCCCTGATTGAGCACGTGCTTGATGGCTGATTGCAGCGAGTGCGGCGCTTGGAAAAAGTTGATGAATCCGGGGCCGGCGATTTCTACGCGAATAACGTGCTTGGACGCCAACAGGTGCTTGACGATTTGCTCGGCGAGCGTGCGCGGCGCGATTTTGGCCTGCTTGCCCAGCACCATTGCGATATTGCTCGAAAAATCGCCGTGTTCGCTCGAGCGGGTGCGCTCAATCATGATCGACGCGGGGATCGCCACATCGGTCAAACCCTTGCGTTTGAGGTCCAACAGCGCTTGGCTGATCAATTCTTGCAGGTGCGCTTTCACAGTGCTGCTGTAGTCGGAAAAAAGGGCGCGAATAGTAGCATCGCGCTGACGCCTAGGCGCTTGCGGCGCTGTCAAGTCCGAGTTAGCCGACACACTTAAAGCAACTTCTCAAAGCCCTGTGCCAAAGGTCAGATCACGCATGGGAATTTGGGCTTATCCACAGCTAATGTGGATAACTCTGTGGAGGAAGTCCTCGAATAGGGCCTTGACAGGGCGCTGTTTCGGGCTTCGGAGCGGATTGCGCAGCTTCTGCCCAATCGATATAAATACGTTGCATATCAATGGCATAAGATATTTATTCGGTTAGGCCTGCGAGCTTTTTAGGGCGCTTACCCAAATTGCTTTATTTGCTGTGAGTAAAGCTGCACAAACTGGCCGAAAGTCGGGCTGACACGCGCTTGTCATGGATCTGTCATCGCACGTTCTTACGCTTCCGCGCCTCGAGTGCGCATCTGCGCCTTCTGCCCTTTTAATTTAAGACGAGTCTTCTCGCCATGTCCTGTCCTATTCGCCCGCCATTTTTCAAGCCGCAGCCGCTGTATTTGAGCTTGGCCATGCTGCTCAGCCCAGCGCTTTTGACCGCGCCGGTCATGCTCTACGCGCAGGCGCCGAGCGCTCAGAACACCGCGCAGATCGCTATCAGCGGCGTGATTCGCAACGCTGACGGCGCGCCATTGGCGGGTGCTAGCGTGCTGGTGATGGAGGCCTCTGCGAACGTCGATACCGATGCGCAAGGCCGCTTCGCGCTGACGCTGGAAGCGGGCAGCTACACATTAGTAGCGATGGCCGACGGCTATGACTCCAGAACAATTGAAGGCCTGGTGGTTAATGCGGCGACCCCCGAGCAGCAAATCACTCTAGAAACACCGCCGCCAGAAGTGCCGGAAAGCGCGCCGGTTGGCTCAGAAAACGCCACCCAGATCGAGGGCGTGACCGTCGAGGAGCGCTTTGTCGAGGGCGGTTTGAGCTTGGCCACCGATGAGAAAAAAACCTCAAGTGCGGTGGCCGAGGTGATTGGCGCTGAGCAGATCAAACGCGCTGGTGACACTGACACGGCGGGTGCATTAAAGCGCGTTACCGGCCTTACGCTGGTGGATGGAAAGTTCATTTATGTGCGCGGTTTGGGCGAGCGCTATTCCTCGGTGCTGTTAAACGGCGCGACGGTGCCATCGCCCGATCCGACGCGCCGCGTGGTGCCGTTGGATCTGTTCCCAACCGACATCATCGATTCGATCGCGGTGCAAAAATCCTACTCGGCTTCGATGCCGGGTGAGTTTGGCGGCGGCACTATCAGCTTGCGCACCCGCAGCGTGCCGTTCAAGCCGGTGGCGCGCGTGTCCGGAACGCTGGGCTTCTCGCCGGGTGAGACTTTTCAAGACGGCTTGGGCTACGGCGGCGGCACCAGCGACTGGTTTGGCTATGGCAACCAGGTGCGTCGCCTGCCTGAAGATCTAAGCGCAGCCACGCAAAACCGCAACTTCCTGCGCGAGCAAACGCCGGTATTTCCGCAAGGCTTTAGCCCCGCGCAAGTTGAGCAATTCGGCGAATCCATTGCCGCGCGCGGCTACGACACGAAGAATCAAAAAATCGGTGCCGACGCGGGCTTTGGCGCATCGGTGGGTAACTCTTACTCGTTTGGTAGTGAGGAGGATTACAACCAATATGGCTTCTTGTTCTCGATGCGCTACAACTCCGACTGGAACCAGCTTGATGAGCAACGTCGTGATTTTCGCGCTTCCAACGCGGGCTTGGTCGAGCGCAACCGCGCCGAGGTCCAGCGCACGCTGCAAAACATCGAACTCTCGGGCTTTTTGAGCGCAGGGCTGTTCCTAGGCGAGAACCACCAGTTCAAGGCCACCACCGTATTCGCCCGCTTGACCGATGATGAAACCAAAATCACCACTGGGGAAATCGAAGCGCAGCCGCTGCGCGAAACCCAGTTGCGCTGGATCGAATCACAGCTGCTCAGCCAGCAGCTCGCCGGCGAACACACGTTTATCGATCTCAAAAATTTGAATTTCACCTGGACGCTGACCGGTGCAACCGCCAAGCGAATTGAGCCAAACACACGTGCTTATCGCTACGACCTGGACACCACAACCAATCAATTTATCCTGTCGCGTTTTGCAGAATCGAACTCGCAGCGCTTTGGTCAGCTGGATGACCACTCCAAGAGCCTCGATTTCGCGTTCAAGCTGCCGATCGAGCTAGAAGGCGGTTCAACGCTTGGCCTATCGGTCGGCGGCTCGGCCACCAATCGCGATCGTGAAGCGGATTTGCGCACCTTTGCGTTTGCCACCAGCGGCGTGCAGGGCATTCCTGAATCGGTGTTTCGCAACCCGAATCCAAGCCAAATTTTCACCGCGGCCAACATTCGTCCCACTGGCTTTCGACTGTTTGAAACCACCCGCGCCACGGATAACTATCAGGCCGATCAGTCGCTACGCGGTGCTTTTGTCGAGATTGATTGGACGTACCTAGACAAGCTGCGGATAGCCGCTGGATTGCGCCGCGAGACCAACGACCAATCGGTGAATACCTTCTCGATCTCCGATCCCAATGCGCCACCGGTGGTGTCCACGCGCGACGAAGGCGATAACTTGCCCGCGTTGAATGCCACGTACTTCTTGAGCTCAAGCAAACAGCTGCGGTTTGGCTTTTCGGAAACGCTATCGCGCCCAGATTTCCGCGAACTGTCGCCCGCGCCGTTCCTTGATCCGGTGCAAGACGTTGACACCATTGGCGATCCGAACCTCAAAACCACCGCCTTGAAAAACTACGATTTGCGCTACGAGCAGTATTTCTCAGCATCCGAAAGCTTCTCGATTGCGCTGTTTTATAAGGATTTTTCGAATCCCATTGAAAAGCTGCGGATCGGCGGCGGTTCGGGCGTTTTGCAGCAGCTCGCCAATGCCCAATCGGCGAATAACTACGGCATCGAGCTGGACGTGTTCAAAGGCCTGGGCTTCCTGAATAAATCCGCAGTCGGCGATTGGGGGATCGATTTTGAACGCTTCTTTGTCTCGGCCAACTATTCGCGGATCAAATCGAAAATCGACTTGGACCCGATCCAGGCCGCGTTCCAAACCAACCTCTCGCGCGCCATGCAGGGGCAGTCGCCATACGTCAGCAACGTGCAGTTTGGCTACATTTCCAAAGACCGTGCGCGCGAAGCAACCGTGCTGTTCAACCGCGCCGGCGAGCGCATCGCGCAAGTGGGCGTGCAGGGTCAAAATGACATTTACGAGCAGCCGTTTAATCAGCTTGATCTGACCTACCGGCAAAAATTATGGGACGACTGGACGCTGCGCGTGCGCGCACGCAATTTGCTCGATCCCAAGGTGCAATACACCCAGGGCGGCTTCACTACGCGTGAATACACGCTGGGTCGCGAGCTGAGCTTTTCGCTGGAATGGGCGCTGTAGTCGTCGCAAGTACCCCAAATGACTGAACCCACTGCTACCACGCCGCGAGAGTTCGTCGCGGCAATCAAAGAGCCCGACAAACGCCTTGATTCAGAGCTGTTAATGGCGCTGATGGCGCGCGTCAGCGGTGCGTCAGCGCAAGTTTGGGACGGCGGGATTTTGGGCTTCGGCGAGGCGGGCCAGCCCTATCGAATGGGTTTTGCGCCGCGCAAACGCGAACTGGTGCTGCATTTTCCGCGCGGCCTAAACGACGCATTGCCGATCCTTGAGCGGCTCGGCAAATTCAAGGCTGGCGCCGGGCGGCTGTACATCAAGCGCCTCGTCGATATTGACCTGGCCGTCTTGCGCGAGCTGCTTGAAGCGGCATAACTGCCTTTAGCGAATCAGAACCGCGCGATCCCTTGCGAGGAACCAGCACGGTGCACGCAAAACCGTTAATGATTCAGCCGTGCGGCTAAATGCCTCATAATCTGCGCCCGAATTTCTAACTACCCGGTATTTCATGACGATTGTTCCTGGCCAACGCTACGTCTCTGCCGCCGAACCTGAGCTGGGTCTGGGCACCGTACTAAAGCTAGAGGGACGCAGCTTGCGCATGTTGTATGCATCGTGCGGCGTGATACGCCAATACGCGCTGCAATCCGCGCCGCTTACGCGCGCAGCGTTTGATGAAGGCGATGAGCTTTCCGCGCATGGCAAACGGTTCAAAGTGATCGCAGTCAAGCAGGTCGATGGCTTGCTGGTGTATTCCAACGACGAGCGCGATGTCTCGGAAGCCGAGCTTGACGATGTGCAGAGTTTTGCGACCGCCGATGCGCGCATGCTGCTCGGGCAGATCGATTCCAATCGCGCGTTTGGCCTGCGCTTGCGTGCGATCGAGGCAAAAGCGCGCGCGCGCTTAAGCCCGACGTGGGGTTTTTCGGGCGCCCGGGTCAGCTTGATTGCCCACCAGCTGCGCGTTGCGGAAGAAACCGCGCGCCGCCGGCCGCCGCGCGTGCTGCTCGCCGATGAAGTGGGCTTGGGCAAAACCATTGAAGCGTTCTTAATCATCTCGCGGCTGATCGCCACGGGGCGCGTGTCGCGCGTGTTGATCTTGCTGCCAGAAAGCTTGATCCACCAGTGGTTTGTGGAGCTGCTGCGGCGCTTTAACCTGCAGTTCGCGATCTACGACGCGGAACGCTGCGAGGCCATCCAGCTCACCGATCCGAAACGCAACCCGTTTGCCGACGAGCAGCTGATCCTCACCGACATCCAGTTCCTAAGCGCCAATCGCAGCCGCGCGCGGGAAGCGCTGCTCGCCGGATTTGATTTGGTGATCATTGATGAGGCGCACCATTTGGAGTGGACCGAGGCACAGGCAAGCCCCGAGTACCAGCTTGCTGAAGCTTTTTCGCTGGCTTGCGACGGGCTGTTACTGCTCACCGCCACGCCCGAACAGCTGGGCCGCACCGGGCACTTTGCGCGCCTGAAGCTGCTCGACCCGGCGCGCTATTGCGAGCTCAACAGCTATCTCGCGGAGCAAGCGCAGTACGCGCCGATGTCCGAGCTGGTGGGTCGGCTGTTGGATGGCCGCACGCTGGCTGCGGTCGATCAGCAGAGCCTGCTGGACAAGCTCGGCGCGGAAGTTGAACCGACGATTAGCCTGGCCGCCAGCGGCGATGAACGCGCAATCGATGCGGTCGTGCAAATGCTGATTGATCGCCACGGCACCGGACGGGTGATGTTTCGCAACCGGCGCGCGCAGCTCGGCGGATTCCCGCAGCGCATCGCAATGTTGGCCCCGATTACGGCCGATTTAAGTGACGAACAGCGCGCCGATCTGAAGATCGAATTTCAGTCCGACGTGACCGCGCATCCGCACAAGCTCACCTTTGATTTCTCAGCCGATCCGCGTTTGAAATGGCTGCTAAAACTGCTCGAACAGCGCAACGGCGAGAAGGTGCTGCTGATCTGCCGCAGCAAGGAAAAAGTGCTCGCGCTAGAAGAAGCCCTGCGCACGCGCTCGAGCGCCAAAGTGGCGCGCTTTCATGAGCAATTGGGCATCGTGCAGCGCGATCGCAACGCCGCGTACTTTGCCGACCCTGAAGGTGCCAATCTGCTGCTGTGTTCTGAAATTGGCTCAGAAGGGCGCAATTTTCAGTTCGCCCACCATCTGGTGCTGTTTGATTTGCCGCTCGATCCGGATTTACTCGAACAGCGCATCGGCCGCCTTGATCGAATTGGGCAAAGCGCCGATATCTCGATCCATGTGCCGTTTATCGAGGGCAGCGCGCAAGAGGTGCTGGTGCGCTGGTATCACGAAGCGCTCAACGCATT
>Ga0105048_10002645_pt1 | contig 29154 bp, 14 predicted proteins | sample MAT05_FD_78382 | JGI IMG/M metagenome (GOLD analysis project Ga0105048, IMG submission 78382) | Freshwater microbial communities from Lake Fryxell liftoff mats and glacier meltwater in Antarctica - MAT-05 | ecosystem: Environmental > Aquatic > Freshwater > Ice > Liftoff microbial mat | place... | reverse complement strand
TCGTCACGCGCGGCAGCATCTATTCGGTCGACAAGACGCGCGCTGACTTCCACCAGCCAACGGGTTACAACATTGATCTTTGCAGCCACGTGAAGCCGGCCGCCGGCGACACGCCAGTGTTCCTGCAGGGTTCCGTCGTCGATTACAACCAAGCCGAGTGGGCGATCAACGAGGGCGTGTGCGATGGCATTGAGATGACGCGCGCGCAAATCGCCGATCCCGATTTGGTAGACAAGGCGCGCAACGGATCGCAAGCGCGTCCGTGTTTGCGTTGCAATCAAACCTGCCAGGTGCGCGACGTGCGCAGCCCAATCGTCACCTGCGTTGGCGAACCGACGAGCGGCCGCGAAACCGAAGACCCGGATTGGTATGCCGCTGCCGCGCAACCGCGCGACGTGCTGGTGGTCGGCGCTGGCATCGCCGGTCTCGAAACTGCGCGCGTCGCCGCCGCGCGCGGCCATCGCGTGCGAATCATTGATCGCGCCGATCACATCGGTGGTGTCGCAGCTCTCGCAGGCCCAGGCGCAGCGCTCGTCGAATGGCTCGGCCATGAGCTCAGTAACGCCAACGTGAAGGTGCAATTGCAAACTGAGTACACCGGCCCGGAAGCAGGCGAAGTAGTTGTGCAGTGCACGGGCGGCAGGCAGGGAGTTGCCACCTACGAGATCGCGGCAGGCGCGATCGTGCTTGACGTGATGGATATCTATCGTGGAGTGCCGCTGCCCGAGGGGCCGATCGCACTCTTCGATCCGATCGGCGGCCCGATTGCGATCGCGCTCGCCGAACAGCTTGGCGCGCGGGCGATCCTCATCACGCAAGATCAGATCGCGGGCAACGAGTTATCGCGCAGCGGAGATCTCGCTCCGGCCAACGTGCGCCTCGCCCAGCTCGGTGTACAGATCGAACGGCGCAGCATCTTGCGCGCCGCGCGCGCGGCTGAGTTTGAGCTACAAGATCGCTTCAGCGGAGAACGGCGCACCATCGCATGCGCCGCGTTAGTCGACTGTGGCTTCCGACTTCCGACGGAACCGATCGCGGACGCGGTGGCGCAAGCTGGCGACTGTGTCGCGCCGCGCACGATTTACGAAACCGTTTTAGAAGCGCGTCGAGCCGCGCTTGCGTTGTAAGTCTCGGACCTCCGCGACTACGGGAGATCTAGGTAGTTCTGCCGGCGACGCCTGGACACTGCGAGAAGCCCGACGCCAGCGAACAACAGGATGGCGACGACCTTCAACGGGTCGCTGACCGCAGAACCAGTCCGCGGGATCACCCCGTTGTCGTCCTTAACTTTGCCCAAGTCGAGCGCGGCCCGGTCATGGTCGTCCTCGTCGCCAGTCAGGTGATCAATGGTGACGTCATCGGTGTCGACGATCGCGTCGTTGGTGAGGTTGCTGTCGGGCGTGGAGTCGTCGTCGTGCACGTCGTCTATCAGCACGCTTGCGTTGTACTGGTCGTACTGGGAGGAGCCATCAGCGACGATCTCGGCGAGGTTGACATACGACGCGAGGTTCGGGTCGGCCATCTTGGCCACCACCGTGAGGGTGACGATCTGGCCTGGTGTGAGGTTCGGGAGGCTCCAAGTGACGTAATTGAGTGCAGCCAGTCCGCCGTTGTCGGCGGACACGAAGGTGAGACCGGGCGGCAGCTGATCGCCGACCGTGACCGAACCCGAATCGACGTTGCCCTGGTTCATCACCACAACACGGAACGCGATGTTGTTGCCCTTCGTGTACGACTGGCCGGCAACCACCGTCTTCACGAGCGCGAGGTCGTATTCGATGTTCGCGTTGATCGGCGCGATGTCGTGGTCGTCCTCATCGATCGAGGGATCGTTGTGCTGAGCGACGGGCAGTTGGGTCTGATCAACGACCACGTCGTTCGAACCATTCGTGTCTGGCGTGGAGTCGTCGTCGCGCACGGTGCCGTCGGATGGCGACTCGTAGCCGCTCGAGCCGTAACCGCTCGAGCCGTCGCTCGTGATCTCGGCAATGTTCACCCAGGGGCGCTTGGAGAAGTCAGTGATCCGTACCGTGACGCTGATCGTCTTGGTGGCGCCTGCGGCCAGGCCGGTGAGGTTCCACGTGACATGGGAGCCGTCAACGCTGATGGTGCCGCCGTCGCTGGCGAAGGTGGCCGTCAGACCCGCGGGGATGGTGTCCTCCACTCTGTAATTGCCTGAGACGACATTGCCCTGGTTGAGTACTTGAATGGTGAACGTGGCCGGGTTCTTGCCGGCGATGGCGCCCGGACCCGTCTTCACCAGTGCCAGGTCGTACAGCACCGGTGCATCAACGAACGCCACGTCGGCGTCGTCCTGACCACCCGCAGCGGCACCTTCGGGGCCGCCCGCGATGGTGACATCGTTCGTGGAGTTCTGGTAGGTGCCGTACCCGTCGGGGCCGGTACCCGACGACGAGTTGTCGTTGGTGGTGTCTGTGTCCGGCGTCGAGTCGGCATCGGTCACGATGATTGTGCCCGTGGAATAGGTATCTGCAGAGTCGGCGCTGATCTCGGCGATGTTCTTGAATGGCCGCATCGTGATGTTGACGATCGCAGCAGTGATCGTGACCTGAGTGACGTCGCCGGGGTTGAGCCCGGTGAGGTTCCACGTGACGAAGCCCGCTGCGCTGCGGTCGCCACCGTTGCTGGCCGCAGTGGCCTGCATGCCGGCGGGCAGGGTGTCGGTGACGATGAAGTCGCCGCTGGGCACGCTGCCTTGGTTCAGCACCGTGATGGTGAAAGTGACCGACCCGTCGGGCGCCATGGTGCTTGACGAGACGGTCTTGGCCAACGCCAGGTCGTAGCGCACGTCGACACCCACGTCGGCGATGTCGGCATCGTCTTGTCCGCCATCCTGGGGCCGGTCGCCGTTCTCCACCCCGGCCTCATTGATGAGCAAGTTGTCCGAGCCGGTGCCTGGCACCGGCACATCCAGCAACGGCGGATAGGTGCCGTCGTTGGCGGTGTTGGTGTCGGGCGTGGAGTCGAGGTCCTCCACGTCGATGAGAGATAGACCATCGATGCCACCCGCGTCGTAGTCGTCGGCTGAGTCGGTGCTGATCTCAGCGACGTTGCGATATGGCCGACTGGTGATGTCGCTGATCGTCGCCGTGAACGTGCGGGTGACACTGGCCCCCGGGGCGAGGTTGTTGATCGTCCAGGTGATCATGCCGCTGCTGACCATGCCGCCACCGGCATTGAGCACAGTGAGCCCGGTCGGCAATGTGTCGCGCACCGTGAACACGTGCGACTGCACATTGCCCTGGTTCTGCACGGTGATCGTGAACTGGATCGTGTCGTCGAACTGGACAACAGCCGGACCGTCGTTCACCTTGATGAGCGCGAGGTCGTAGACCACCGAGTAGGTGAGATCCGCGATGTCGGCATCGTCCTGCGGGTCGCCGTTGTTGCCCGCGTCGCCGATGGCGAGGTTGTCGATGCCGGTGCCCGGCGTGGCCAACAGAGGCGGGTAGGTACCGTCGTTGGCTGGGTCCGAATCCGGCGTGGAGTCGGCGTCGGTGACTGTCAGCGTCGTTGTTGAGTAATCGCCCGCCGAGTCAGCGGTGATCTCCGCGACGTTGCGGTACGGCAGCTTCGTGAAGTCAGAGATGGTGACCAAGAACGACCGGGTAGCTGTGGTGCCGGGCAGCATGTTGCCGATCGACCAGGTGATGGTGCGATTCGTCGCGTTCCACACGCCGCTGCCGGAAAGCGGGAGTACCGGCTCGATACCCTCGGGCACCCAGTCGGTGACGGTGAAGCCATGGCTGGGCACCGTGCCCTGGTTGGCGACCGTGATGGTGAAGGTGGCGGTGCCGGTGTCAGGTCCGTTCAGCGCGAGGTCGGTGGCATCGACCACCTTGGACAACGCCAGGTCGTACACCACGTCAACGTTCACGTCGGCGATGTCGGCATCGTCCTGCGAGTCGCCGTTGCGGACGCCAGCATCACCGATCACCACGCTGTCGATGCCCGTCCCCGGTGCCGAACCGACAGCCGGATACGTGCCGTCGTTGTTGGGGTTGCTGTCGGGTGTGGAGTCGGCGTCAGTGACGGTGGTGCCTGCGACGTTGTAGCTGGACGCACTGTCGCTGCTGATCTCGGCGATGTTGCGGAAGGGACGCAGCATCAGATCGGTGACCTGCGACACGATCGTGATCGTGGCGGACGCGCCCGGGTTGAGGTTCGACACCGTGAACACGTAAACGTTAGGGGCTGGATTGCTGGTGGGATCGGGAACCGATGACTGGAAGGTCATTCCTGCGGGCAGCACATCGCGGACGGTGAAAACACCAGCGGGCACCGTGCCCTGGTTGACCACGGTGATGGTCCACGTGACGTCGCCGTCCGGGGCGACGGTGATGGGGCTGGCCGTCTTCACCAACGCCAAGTCGTAGGTCACCGGTACATCGACTTGGGCAAAGTCGTTGTCGTCCTCGTCGTTCGCGATGTCGGTATTCACGTCGGCGGCCGAAGTGCGATCGATGACAAGGTCGTTAGGGCCACTGCCGAGGTCGGTGCCGCCGCCGGTGTCGGCGCCGGTATTCGCATCCGGCGCGGAGTCCACGTCGGAAGTCGCGTAGGTAGCGGACGAATCACTCGAGATCTCCGCCCAGTTCCTGAACGGCCGCTTGGTGAGGTCGTTCACCGTGGTCGTGAACACGATCGAGGTCGTAGCACCGGGCGCCAGGCTGGGCATGATCCACAGGTACACCTGACCCACATGCGATGCCGACGCCGGGGTAGCGCCGGTGAACGTCAACCCGGTGGGCACCGTGTCGGTGACCGAATAACCGCCCGAGGCCACGTTGCCCTGGTTCCGCACCGTGACGATCCAAGTAACGGTGCCGTCGTAGGCGACGGTCGGCGCACTCACCGTCTTCACCAAAGCGAGGTCGTACAAGATGTCGGAGCTGAGCACCGCCTGGTCGCTGTCGTCCTCGTCGCTGGCGATATCGGTGTTGACATCCGAGACCGACGTGCGATCGATGTTCGGCTCAGCAGTACCAACGGAGTTCGTGGGGCCGGTGCCGGAGCCGGCACCGGGGTCATCGCCGAGGAAGGCATCGGGCACGGAGTCGGCGTCAGTGACGGTGCCTACGACGCTTGTGTAGTAGTCGGAACCGTCGGAGGAGATCTCCGCCCAGTTCACCCACGGCTTAGTCGACTGCGCAGTGACAAGGGTGACGACCGTGATGGTGGCCGTCGCTCCGGGGGCGAGGTTCGGCATGTTCCACGTGAGGGTACGACCGGCGCTCGATGTGGCCGACGGGGTCGTGCTCTGCATCTGTAGGCCGCCCGGCACATTGTCGGTGACGGTGTAGCCACGTGAATCGACGTTGCCCTGGTTCTTGACGGTGATCGTCCAGGTCGCCAAGCCGTTGGCGCCGATCAGGGGCGTGGGCGTGACGGTCTTCACCAGCGCGAGGTCATAACGAATGGAGCCGACGACCTCCGCGTAATCGTTGTCGTCCTCGTCGTTGGGCACGGTGTCGGGAATGCTCGCCAGGCTGATGTTGTCGATGACCTGGTCGTCGGGCCCTGTGCCCGAGCCGACACCGGCGTCGTCGCCGGTGTTGCTGTTTGGTGTCGAGTCGAAGTCGGTGGTGCTGTAGGTGCCCGACGAGTCGGCCGAGATCTCGGCCCAGTTCCGGAATGGTCGCTGCCGCACGTCGGAGATCGTGGACGTGATCACGATGTTGGCAGTGGCCCCCGCGGCGAGCGAAGGCATCGTCCAGTGGTAGGTGCGACCAGCGCTGCTGGTCACGCTCGGTGTGGCGCTGCCGAAGGCGACGCCGAACGGCAAGGTGTCGGTGACGGTGTACGCGCCGGAGGCGACATTGCCTTGGTTGACGACGCGGATCGTCCAGATCACCGTTCCGCCCTGGACGACGGTCGCGACGTCGGCGACCTTGACGAGCGCGAGGTCGTACTCCACACCGAAGTAACGGGCGGGGTCGGTGGCACTGACTGATGCCGGCACGCCGGTCTTACCGGTGATAGTTGTCGTGCCGTCGTCAAGCGCCGGCACACCGGTGACCGTAGCGGTGTTGGCGTACTGGCCGGTGATTGCCACTCCGGACGCGGTGCACGCCACGGTCTCGCCACGCGACAGCACATTCGCCGGAGTCAGCGCGTCGCTGGAGTTGGCCCAATCACACACGGGGACGGGGTTCGGTTGGCCGCTGATGGTGACCAGGTCGGTGAGCGAAATGTTCTTGAGGTACGAGTTGCCGTTGTTGGTCATGTTGTAGGTCCAGGTGACCGACTGCCCCTTGGGGATGTTCGGGCCGGGGACCGTCTGCGCGTCGTTGCCGTTGACGTACTTCTTCAGCAAGATGCTCGGACGCGGAATCCAGATGCCAGCGTCCCAGGTGGGGTCGGACTCGGACTGCGGGCCGGGGTCGTTGCCCAGCGTGACCGCAACTGTGTCGTAGTAATTCCCGATGCCATCGGTGCCAGTCGGAGTGCGCGGGATGTCGGAATCGTTGTCGGTGTTATCGATCGTGGCCGCTTGGTCGGGCTGGAAACCGGTCTGGTCGCGCGGCGAAATGTAGCCAAGGCTGTCGGGCATATAGAAGCGCAGGACATAGTCGCCGTCGAGCAAATTCTCGAACAGGTAGTTGCCATTGGCGTCTGTGAACGTGGTGTCAATCAGGGTGTTGCCCTGGTACAGGGCAACACGCACAGCGCCGATGCCTGGTTCGCCCAGGTCCTGAATGCCGTTGTTGTTTGAGTCCTCCCACACCCGGTTGCCGATGACGTTGAGCGGCGACACCGCGGCCACGTGCAGATCGACCTTCGGCGGCTCGGCGCCGAGGCGACCGGGGTCGGGTACGCCGTTAAGTTGGTCCGCAGGGATGCTGACGCCATAGGCGAAGCTGTTTGAAGCGCGCGGGCAGGTAGGCCCGCCTTCTCCGGCTTGTTGAATGCCATCACCGGCAATTCCCCCGCCAGCACCGTTGTCGACCCAGGCAGCCGCCTCGGTACGGCTACCGACGAGCGTGGTGTTGCCCGGGTCGCCGCCGGGGTAGGCCGGGGTGCTCTCGGGAATCGTGCAAGATTGCAGCTGGTCGTAAGGGCTGGCCGTCAGGTTGGGTGTGTCGTAGGTCGGGTCGAAGACCGGTGCCACCATGTTGAACTCAAACTCAAGCGAGGCGCCGATCGCAATGCGGCCCGAATAGGTGAGCCGGATGGACTTATACGAGGGCAGGCTGGCCAGGTTCGGGGTGGTCGTCCATGCTGGCGCGGTGCACGAACTGTTCGGACCGAGCACCTCGGGACGGCATGGGTTCGTTGCCGTCGAGTACTCCGCTGTCCATCCGACGGGCGCGGTGATCAGCGAGGTGAGATAGGGAGCAAACTCGGAGCCGCGCTTGGTCGTCACGCGCACACCGGTGTCGCCGATGTAGGGGAAGATGTCGACGAACTGGGTGTTCTGCACCTCAACGTTGCCGATGTTCTGTACCGACACCTTCCAGGTGATCTGGCCACCTGGCGTGGTGGTACCGGCCTTGTTGAAATCGACGTCGAGCGCGCCACGCACCAACTTCACCGATTGCAGTGTGGCCGTGACGGGCACCAACACGGTGCGGGCTGCGCGACAACCGGCCTGCACACAGTGACCGAAGACCGACCCATCGGCTTCGGTGAGGTTCGCGGTGTTCGTGTAGTACCCGGGCAGGGTCGGGGTGTCGTTGATCGTCGGGAAGTGGAAGGAGTCGGCAGTGACGTCATAGGTGACGACTGGAGCCGACTCGCCAGGGTTGAGCGTGCCGGTGTACTGCAATTGAATGAGCGTTCCCGAGTTGGCAGCGTTGGGGGCTGTCGGGGTGCAGCTGCTCGGCGTTGGCCCGGCCTCGATCGTCCAGCCGTTGGCGGGCAACGCCACGCCACCGGCGCGAAGATTGCTGACGACCAGATGAGCACTGTCGGGCACGCAGTCGGTGATCTGCGGATCGACGAGCACGCTCGTGGCATCAATGTTGTTCGCTGCCGTGAGCGTGTAGGTAATGGTGCCACCAGGCTCGAGCGTGCCGGGCGCAGACTTGCTGATCGACGGATGCGGCTGCGGCGTCTCCAGCAGCACGCTCGCGCACGACGAGCCGCGGCTCTGCTGCACACCGGCCTGCACGGCCGAGAGAGCCGCGCAGTTGGTGAGTGTGAGTGTTGGCTGGCCCGAGACCGTGCCGATGAGGTGCAGACCAGAGGCCGACCAGCCCCTTCCGATCGCTGGCGTGGACGGCGAGACAGTGGTGAACACCCAGCGCACATACCTCACACCGGCGAGGCCGTTGGTGACGGTCGTGTTAGGGGCGGTGGCGACCTGTGTCCAGGTCGTGCCGTCGGGAGACGTCTCAATCGACGCGGTGACAGTGGCGACCGCGCCAGTCCAGGTGCCCGTATCGATCTGATCGAGTGCGAAGCCGGTCGGGAAGGCGCCATCGCTCAACGTCGCCGTCGAGAAGGCCGTCGCTTCCGCATCGCTGGTGTTGGATGCCCCCAGCGTGTAGGTGACCACGTTGTCTGGTGCGGCGTTGTCGACGTAATAGTTGCCACCGGTGTTCTTCGACGGAGAGAAACGGGTGACAGGGCCATTGAGCGTCAGCGTCGTTGTGGCCGGCCCGATTGGATGTTGACCGTTCACATCGTCGATACCAACTGCCGACACGCTGTTGGTCTTCGTCGCACCCACCACGTTCGACAGATCGCCCTGGGCAAACTTGTTGACGAAGTGCACTTGGAACGCGATGTTGAGGCAGCCTTGCGCGTCGCGCGGGGGCAGGTTCTGCTCGTCGATGTTCCAGACAATCGTCCCGCCCGTGCCCGGCACCAAGGTGGGCTCGGTGGCGGGGGGTACCGGCGGGTCCTCCGTGCTCGCTGTGCCGGCGGAGTACTGCCCACCGAACGGCAAAAGCTGCACCGGCGTTGCCCCGACCGGCAGGGTGTCGGTGACGGTGTACGAAGCCCATAGCGGACGGTTTGTCTGCGGGCAGATCTTCACGGTGTACGTGAGGTCATCGGTCCCGGCGGCGTTGAGCAGCGCCGTCGAGGGACCACTTTTGCTAATGGCCGAACCCGCTGCGAGTGCGTTGATGTAGGACGTGGCTGTGGTGGACTGGTCGTCGAGTTGACCTGCCAGCGACACATTGGCGATGTTGGTCACGGTCTGCGATGTCGGCGTGAACGGCACCACGCCGTAGGGCACGCGCAACTGCAGCACAACGGCACCGCTGTCGCCGGCACACAGTCCGTTGTTCGGGGGACTCACCGGTGCGCAATTGGCGGCAGGCGCGGCATTCCACGTGACCTGCTGGTTGGGCACCGAACCGCTGAGCCCTTGGAACACCCAGTCGTTCGGGACGAGGCTGCTGGCGCTGACGAACTCCAACTGGTTGGTGTTGCCATAGATGTCGATGAAGGTGGGCAACGCGTCGCTGATGACGGAGTCGGCGCAGTTATCGCCAACATTGATGCCCGAACAGTCGTAGCTGATGGAGTAGGTCAATGTGGCTCCCGGCAGGGCCGGCGCGGCGAGCGTCGTCGTCGGGGCGACATTCTTGTCGAGCAGGCTGATGGTGCCAGCGGCCGACGCGACGGGCACCGAGACGGGTGATGCGACGACGACGGTCGTGATGAGCAGCAACCCTGCCAGGGCAGCAACGAAGCGGCGCTGGAGGCGCGGTAAGCCCGGCCTGCGGTGCATCAAGATGGACTGAGTTTCTGTTGTAGCCATTGGTTCGTCGCCCGTTCGTAAGCACTTCCGCTGCGTCGTCCATGTGGACGGCTCAGGATGTTCTTCGGCAAGAAACGGGCAACATTCAAGAAATTGTTTAGAAAGTTTCCGCCCCCTCCTAAAGGAAGCATGTTGGTGGCCGTCGCGTTGCGGGTGTCTGGACTCTAGGTGCAATCTTGACGAAGAGTTGACGAACCGGTGCTAGGCGCCAGCGGCTCGACGTTCGACGCGCAGCACGCATCGCAGGTTGTTATCAGGCATCGGGATCAGCGTGTCGAAATCGCCTGAAGCGCCGGGAGCCACCGCGAGGGCCTCGGTCTCGACGAGTGCCCGCGTCGCGGCTGCGCCGTCAAGCAGGCTGATGTAAATGCGGTAGTCGACCGCAGCGGAAGTTGGATTGGTGGCGACCCCGGTCACCTGCCAACCGTCACCGACCTGATCGCACGTCTGGTCCGTGACATCAACCAACGCCCCGACGTACTCACCTGTCGCTGGCGGGTTGGCTACGTCGGTGATGGCTGGAGCCGTGGTGCTCGCTTGTTCCTCAGCCGCATGGTCTGTTTCGTCGGTCGCCGCATCATTCTTCACCGACGAGTCAGAGCAACCGCCCAGCGCCACAAGTACCGTCGTTAAGAGGCAGATCCGCCGAATGTTGTTTCTCACAGGGGAGGCAACTCTAGGTAGTACTGCCGGCGCTTCGAGGCGATGAGGAGCGCGACGCCTGCGAACAACAGGATGCCGACGAGCTTCAGCGGGTCGGTGAAGTCGGAACCGGTCCGCGGAAGTTGCGGTGGCACGGCGCCTGTGACGAGCACGATGTTCGAGGTGCCCGAAATGCCCAGCACACCAGATTCACCGGCAACATAGGCGGTGTTGCTAATAGAGCGCGCTGTGAGGTCGGCCTGAGTCACGGCGTGCGTCGCAGCACAAGTCATCGACTGTCCGGGGGCCAACGAGGCTGGCGCAGCCGGTGAACATACACCGACTACGGCATTCGGATCGGTGATCACCACTTTGGTCAACGTGGTGTTGCCGGTGTTGAGCGCCGTGATCGTGAACGGGATCAGTTCCCCGATGGCACTAAAGGTCGTCGCCGTTGTCGACTTGGTGATCTTCACTGCCGGACTCTTCGTGGCGGTGACCGTGACCGTTCCCGTCTTGGTGACTGGCGGACCGACCGGCGGCTTGCCGGTCGCGGTTGCGGTGTTGACGATCGAACCATTGTCAACATCAGACTGCTTCACCGTGTAACTCGCCGTACAAGTCAGCGTCGCCGCAGGCACCAACGACGCACCTGGGCACGACACCGCCGACAAACCTGGCAACGGATCGGCCACGGCGATAGCGGACAACGTGACGTTGCCCGTGTTCGTCACCACAAAGCTGTACGTAACGATCTGACCGGCAGCCGACACGGAGGTCGGCGAGGCCGACTTGACCACGTTGATCGCAGGGCCTGACGGCGCATCAACCGTCGCCGACGATGTCTTGGTAACCGGCGCACCCGTAGGTGGTGTACCGGTCGCGGTCGCGGTGTTCACGATTGAGCCAGCATCGATGTCAACCTGCGTCACCGTGTAACTCGCGGTACAGGTCATCGACGCCGCCGGGGGCAACGACACACCGGGGCACGACACCGCCGACAAACCAGGCAACGGATCAGTCACCGCGACAGCCGTCAACGTGACGTTGCCGGTGTTGGTCACTAGGAACGAATAGCTGACGATCTGTCCCGCGGCCGACACCGACGTCGGCAACGCCGACTTGACCACGTTGATCGCAGGCGTCGTAGGCGCGTTGACCGTGACCGAATCGGTTTTGGTGACGGGCGGCCCAACTGGCGGTACACCGGTCGCTGTCGCCGTGTTGACGATCGAACCGTTATTGACATCAGACTGCGTCACCGTGTACGACGCAGTACACGTCGTCGAAATCGTCGGCGCCAACGTCGACACCGGGCACGACACAACCGACAAACCAGGCAACGGATCAGCCACGCCCACAGCGGTCAACGTGACGTTGCCAGTGTTCGTCACCACAAAGCTGTACGCGACCGTCTGACCCGGGGCCGACACTGTGGTCGGCAACGCCGACTTGACCACATTGATCGACGGACCCGCTGGAGCGGTCACGGTCACTGACGATGTCTTCGTCACGGGCGGACCGACCGGCGGCATACCCGTCGCAGTTGCGGTGTTCACGATCGAACCGTTATCGACATCAGACTGCGTCACCGTGTAACTCGCAGTACACGTCGTCGAAATCGTCGGCGCCAACGTCGACACCGGGCACGACACAACCGACAAACCAGGCATCGGGTCAGTGACACCGACGGCGGTCAACGTGACGTTGCCCGTGTTGGTCACAACAAAGCTGTACGCAACCGTCTGCCCAGCAGCCGACACCGTGGTCGGCAACGCCGACTTCACCACATTGATCGACGGGCTTGGAGACGCGTTCACTGTCGCCGACGACGTCTTCGTCACTGGCGGGCCAACCGGCGGTGTGCCCGCCGCGGTCGCGGTGTTCACGATCGAACCAGCATTAACGTCGGACTGCGTCACCGCGTAACTCGCGGTGCACGTCATGGTCGCCGCTGGCGCCAACGACGGACCCGGGCACGACATTGCCGACAACCCGGGCAACGGATCAGTCACCGCAACAGAAGTCAACGTGACGTTGCCCGTGTTCGTGACCACGAACGAGTAGGCAACAACCTGCCCAGCAGCGGTCACCGTCGTCGGCAACGCCGACTTCACCAAATTGATCGAAGGCGTCCGCGTCGCAGTCACTGTCGCCGACGACGTATTCGTCACAGGCGGGCCAACCGGCGGTGTGCCCGCCGCGGTCGCGGTGTTCACGATCGAACCAGCATTCACATTCGCCTGGGTCACCGTGAAGGTGCCGGTACAGGTCATCGCCGCAGCGGGAGCCAACGTCGAGCCCGGGCACGACACAACTGACAGACCAGGCAACGGATCAGTCACCGCAACAGAAGTCAACGTGACGTTGCCCGTGTTCGTGACCACGAACGAGTAGGCAACAACCTGCCCGGCAGCGGTCACCGTCGTCGGCAACGCCGACTTCACCAAATTGATCGACGGCGTCGGTGGTGACGGTGGCGGGACACACGCCGTGTTGTCGTTCGGCGTCGTGTCTCCGGATGCCAGATTGATCGCGTTATAAAGTCCAGTGCCAACGCCCACGCAAGACGATGCGGCCGTGTAGCTAGCGAACGTGAAGAAGATCGTCACCGAAAAGGTATGTACGACACTCGGTCCAATGGCGACGCCCGCCGCTGCGAGGGTGAAGGGGCCAGAACCACTCACTGAACCGCCAGTGGGCGCACCCGTACCAGCGGTCGTCCAACTGGCACTACTGATATTCAGGTTCGGAGCGAAACTGGCCGTGTCGACCAGCGGCCCGTACGTTGTCGGCGCGATCCCGCTGTTCGTGACAGTGACCGAGTACGACACCTGATACACGCCAGCCGCGTTCGGGCCAACAACTGTGCCAGCTGTCTTGGTCGCGCTGACCGAGGGGAGACCGGTGTTGGTGTAGGTGCACACAATGCTCGCACCGTCGTCGGCTGCCGCGATAGAGAATCCGTTCGCCGGCGTGCCATCACTGGCGCCAGTGCAGGCGAGCCCGGTTGAATAATTCGCCGCGCTGCCAACGTTGAAGGTCTCTGTCAGAGTCAGCGTTTCGCCGGCGTACACGGTCACGAGAGTTCCGGTGTCGACCTCGGTGGCCGTGTTGGCGACGGAAACCAGTGAGGGGTTATTGGTGCCACCCGTCGAGCCGAGCGTTACCTGGTTACCAACCTGGCCGTTGACCCACGACTTTACGAACCTGATCTGGGCGCTCTTGCGCGTGTTGGTAAAGGTGCAAACAAGATCGACTCCGCCCAGGACTGCGCCGGAAGCGATCGTCAACACACCGCCGACCAGCGCAGTGCTGACGGGCGTGTTGCTTTCATCAGCACAAACGGCTGACGTCAGTTTGTAGTTGGTCGGAATGGTCTCGGTGATGCTGGTCGCTGTGTTGAGCGCGGTCAGGGTGTAGACCCCGGAGTCGGCAGGGTTGGCGACTCCGGTGTCGAGCGACAAGTTGGCCGGCAAACCGTTGGTGCCGCCAGTGAAACTGAACGTGCCGGTGCCACCAATCGACTGCTTGCGGATCACGATCGTCGGCAACTTCTCATTTGTGAAGCGGCACGAAACGTTGGCGCCCGGCGTCACAGCGAGCGCCACTGAACGAGCTCCGACGTTGGGGGTACCGATGGGGGCACCGACACCGTCGGTGCAAGCAATCGCAGTCAGGACCCAACCAGCGGGCAACGGGTTCTCAGTGATGGTGATGTTGCGGCTGAGTATGCCCGAAGCGAAAGGCACGTCGAGTGCTGCCGAGCCCGTCCCGGCGGCCGTCGTAGTCGAAGGCGTCGGATCTGGCGTGTTCCCAGTACCGGTGGTCGTGTAGCTAAATGTTCCTTCGCCGCCGACCGTGTTCTTGATGATGGCGACGTTGGCGTTAGCGATGTTGGTGAAGGTGCACCCGTAGTCGGCGCCCGCCACTAGGGTCACGGACAACTGGCCCGTGCCCAAGTTGGGGGTATTGGCGTTGCCAGCCGTGCCACCCGGAAGGTTGGCGCAAGTGATGTCTGCGAGCCGGAAGCCGAGAAGCGCTAGTTCGGTGACCGTGTAAGTGCCAGGAACCAAGTTGACGAAAGTTCGCGAGTCGGTCACCGGCGGATTCGGGTTCAACGTGAACGTAGATGGCGAAAGTCCACCGGTCGACGTGAAGTTGAAGGCACCGCCGGCACCGACACTGGTCTTGGAGATCGTGAGTCGGGCGAGTTTGGTGTTCGTGAAGGCGCAAGTGATCACCGATCCAGCCTTGACGTTGGCCGCCGGAATCGTCAGCGTCGCGCCAACCAGCGTGCCAAAGCTGCCAACGTTGCCGGTCACGGCGCTGTTCGCGTCGGTACAAGTCGCCGTATTGAACTGCCAGCCAGAGGGAACTGTCTCTGCGATCGTGACAGCGCTATTCACCGCTGTCGCGGAGAACTGCGGCGACAGGGCCGGGGTTCCGGCGACGGTCGTCGTAATTGTCGACGTGACTGCTGACAGGTTCGTCAATGCGTAAACGAATGGCCCAACGCCACCGAGACTGGTCTTGGAAACGGTGATCAGCGCCTGACGCGGCGTGTTAGTGAAGGTACACGTGATGTCATCGAGGCCTGTCGGCGTGACAGTGAAACTGGCTCCAGCGCCCGAAGGCAGAACCGTTGTCGAAGTCGCGTTTGTGTTCGTGCACGAAATAAAGTTCGTGTACTGACCGAGCGTGCTGACAGAGCCCGCTGCCATCACTTCGCTGAGTGTGTAACTGCCTGCGGAAGCCAGAATTGTGCCCGTGGTCGCGGTCGTGCCCGCGCCAACCGTCGAGGCGGTCCCAACCGTCGTGACGCCGTTGACGATTCGGACCGTGAATTGATCAGCAGCATTTACGCGACTGGCGACGGACTTGATCAAGGTCAGTCGCGGGTGGCGAACCGTTGTTGACGCGGTGCTCGAGTCGTTCGAGTCACCCGTGCGCGGGTCGGTGACGGTGGCGGTGTTCGAGACAACCGCTCCATCCGCAGCGCCCACCAACACCGTCTGGGTGAACGTGAGAATCTGCTGACCGCTTGCTGGCAATCCGGTCGCGCAGGTCACCGTACTGACCACGAGCGAACATGCGCCCGCAGGCCCAATGGCGCTGACCAGCGACGCCGAACTGAGAGCGGTAGACGGAAACACGTCGCTAACGACCAATGGGTTAGCGACGGTTGCCACCGGCCCATTCATTGGCCCCGGACCGTTGTTTGTGACCGTCACGGTCCAGGTAATCGTTCCACCGAGCCCGACCGATGGCGACGGGCTCACCGTCTTGGCCACGGCCAGGTCGTAGCACTGGATCACCAACGGAGTGGCGACGGTGTTCAAAGTTGGGACGCCGATGATGTCGGTTGTTCCGGACAGAGTCGGGCGATCGGTGATCGTTGCGGTGTTCGTGATTGTCGTGCAGGGAGCGGTGTTTGAGATGACCTGCTCGTAGACGATGGTCAGCGACTCGCCAACGTTGAGGCCGCGAGTTCCAGAAGAGGCGGGCGGTGTGCCCGGCGTTCCGGCGGCCGGCGCATACGGGCGACTGCAAACCGTCGAGGCCGGCATCGGCGAACCGACGGCTACACCTGTGCACGTGACGGCACCGCTGAGCATGGTCGTATTCGATCCACCAGCGGCGGTAATTGACGCGACGCGAAAGTCGGGTGCTGGCGTTGCCGCGTTAGGACCTGTCGGAAGAGTGTCCGCCAGGGTGATCACGTCGCCGCGCGTCATCGGGTCGGGGCCACTGTTGGTGATCGTGACTGTCCACGTCGCCCGGCCGCCTGCCACAATCGGCGATGTCGCAACCGTCTTAGTCATCGACAGGTCGTATTGACACGGGACCCAGTCGATAGTGACCGATCCATCGCTGCCGTTTACGCTTTGAGCAGTTTGTGCGGTGTTGCTTCCTGAGATCGCTGTCGGGGCACCGCCCGAAGCGACAGGCGAAGTTCCGACCACCCAGCTCGAGCCACCGCCGCCGCCCGCACCAGTGACCGACTGGCCAACCGTCGAGGCGCCGCCACCGCCACCCGTGTAACCGGCGCCACCACCACCAGCCGAGTCGAAGTTGGCATCGGGGCCACCGCTACCACCACCACCAGTTCCGACAGGGGGTCCACCGCCGGCCGAGCCGTCTTCAGCGGTGCCCGCTGCTGAGTTCTGACCACCAGCACCACCAGCGGCAGCCTGGCCACCTACGCCGCCGCCGACAACGTTTCCTGCCGGGTTGTCGATACCGACCGAGCCGGTTGTGCCGACACCTGCTGTTCCGGCGCCGACTGCCGTGCCTGCGGCGCCACCGTTGCCGGGAAGCGGAGTGCCAGCTTGGTGCGCGGCACCGCCGCCGCCACCACCACCGGCGACAATTGTCGTGATGCCACCGATTGCGACAACTGAGCGACCGCCCCCGCCAGAGCCGCGATGATCGTTGACGATCGTTCCGCCAGCACCGCCGCCGCCAACTCCACCCGTTCCGCTGTTCTGGCCACCACCGGCAACGCTGCCCGAGTACGACTGACCCGGTAGCACCCGAACGGTCGCAGCGACAGTTGCGGCCGCGCCACCGCGACCACCATTGGCTGCCGCGAGTCCACCGGAGCCGCCGCCGCCACCGGTGGCCGAGATCTTCGCGCTACAGGTTCCGTCGGGTACCGACCCGCCGGTGAGCGCACCTGTTGTGGACTGGGTGACGTTGGCCGCGTTGCCCGCGGGGTTCGCTTCAACATCTCCCGGCGCCTCGACGAGCGTTACCAACGGAAGTCCGACGACGATCAACGCCATCGCAAGCACACTGCGACCAGCGCGTGAGCGCTTGTCGTTCAATGTTTCCGTACCAGTTGGGGAGTTCATCGCTTGCCGCCTTCAATCGATTGCGACGTCGCTCTCGTTTCAGCCGAGAGTCAAGGTCGTTGTGTAGATCACTTGAGATTCTTTTTCGGCCGCGGTCCGTCGCACCTTGACGAAATTCATCAGAATGTTGAACGATCTCTGCACTCACCCACACGAAGGGCTCCGCGCGAGCGGCAGTGGCGTTCCGTCACGTGGCCTACGAGCTGATTCAGTTGCGCGGTTGGCGCTTCACAGTCCCTCCGGTCGACCTGTAAGTGGCGCCCAAGCGCGAAGACCTCGCGAAACGCTTCGACAAACGCCTGAAACAGGCGCCAGCGCGCGGAGCGATCGTGGCCACCCAGGTGCGCGCCACGCCCACGCGGTGGCCGTCGCGTCCGGCGCCAGCGGCCAGTCGCGCAACTCCGTCAACAGCGCGTCCGCGACCCGCCGCCGAACTGCGGCTCGACCTCTCCGACAGACTCGGTCGCGACGTTTCCTACAAGCTGCTGTGGGGCAGCGCGTTGTTGTTGTGGGTGCGCTCACGCTGAGCTGACTAGCAAGTAGGTTTGAGTTCCGAAATGAGCGCTGCATCCAGGGACTCGGGATCGGCGCGGCCGGCGGCGGTGCTGTGGGACATGGACGGCACGCTGGTCGATACCGAGCCGTACTGGATTGCTACCGAGTACGCGCTGGTCGCCGAACATGGGGGCCACTGGAGCGACGAACATGCCCGCTCGTTGGTCGGCTTCGACTTGCGCGACGCGGCCGCAGTTCTGCGCGATCAAGGCGGTGTCGACCTGCCGATCGATGACATTGTCAACCGGCTCCTCGATGGGGTGATCGAGCGCGTGCGCCATAAAGTGCCCTGGCGACCAGGTGCCCGAGCGCTGCTGATCGCACTGCGCAAGCAACAGATCCCGTGCGCGCTGGTGACGATGAGCTGGAGCCGCTTTGCCGACGCGGTCGTCAGTGCGCTACCTCCTGGCTCGTTCGACGTCGTGATCACCGGCGACGAGGTGACGCACGGCAAACCCCACCCCGAGCCCTACCTTGCCGCCGCCGCCGCCCTAGGTGTGCGGGCACAGGATTGTGTGGCCATCGAAGACTCGCCCACCGGCGTACGCAGCGCGGTCGCTGCCGGTTGCCGCACGTTCGCGGTGCCCAACGTGGTTGATGTTCCCGATGGTCGCGGCTACACAGTCGTGGGCTCGTTGCACGAAATCGATCGCACGGCACTGGGCCTGTCTGGCGGGCTCCGCGCTAGCGGGCGCGCTGCCCATCCATATCGCACGCGCCGGACACTCGCTGCGCTGATCGCCGCAGCCGCTATCGCGGCTGGTGTTGTATTCGCGACGCGAACCGACGACCCTCCCCCACTGGAGAACATCCCGATCAGCGGTTGGGCACCGTATTGGGTACTGGCCGATGCCACCGCCGCCGTCGCCGCGCACGGCCGCGTGCTGCACGAGGTGTCACCCTTCTGGTACGCGGCGACTGGCATCGCGGCGATCACCGTCACCGGCAACATCGAGCCGTCGGCGATGCAGGCGCTCATCGACACGGCACGCGCCACCGGCACGCGCGTCATCCCCTCGATCGTGGACGGTCTCGGCAAGACCGAAATGGCCTCCCTGCTCGCCAACCCAGCGAGCCGAGCGCTGCATGTGAAAACGATTGTCGACCTAGTCATGCGCGAGGGCTTCGATGGCATCGACTTGGACTACGAGGGCTTCGCCTTCGTCGACGACTACGCGACATGGGAGACGACCCGACCGAACTGGGTCGCATTCGTCACCGAGCTAGCCACCGCGCTGCACGCCCACGGCAAGTTGCTGACGGTCAGCGTGCCCCCGATCTACGACACCAAACGCAACCCTGAGAGCGGCAATTGGGTGTACGACTACGCGGCGATGGGCGACGTTGTCGATCGCATCCGCATCATGGGTTATGACTACTCCGTCGACGAGCCCGGTCCAATTGCGCCGATCGGCTGGCTCCGGGGTGCAATTCGCGCAGCGAAGAAGGCCGTCGAGGACGACAGCAAGTTGGTGCTCGGGATACCTCTCTACGGTCGCAACTGGGTGATCAACTCCATCGGCACCTGCCCCGCCGACGCCGAGGGCACGGTTCCGATCACACACAGCAGCGCGGCTGCGCTGATCGAAAAGCGCAATGCAACCCCCGTCGCCGACGAGGCCAACAAGGAAGTCACCTTCACGTATCAGCTTGAGGTCTCCGACGGCGTTACAACGTGCACTCAAACGCGCGAGGTGCACTACGTCGACGAGGCCGGCAGTCGGGCACGACTCGATCTTGCTCGCGCCGAACGGATCGGTGGGGTTGCGTTCTGGGCGCTCGGCTTCGATAGCCCAGAGACATGGGCAGCCGTCGCTGGCGTCGAAACACCCAAAGTGTGATGAAATGGTTCCATGGGACACCCGGTCGATGAAATGCAGCGCGCTCAGCTGGATTCCCGCCGCATCGAGCTGAGCGACCCACTCGGCCACATGTACAGAAACGATCTGGGCTGACATGGAATACCACTTCGCGACTATCTGGGAATCGATCGCCGACGTACTTCCCGACTACACCGCCGTCGTGCACGGCGACCGCCGGTTCAGCTGGGCGCAGTACGACGAGCGTGCGGCGCGAGTCGCCGCTGCATACACGGCCGCTGGCCTCGGCCCGGATTCGAAGATCGGCCTCTACCTGTTCAACGGCAACGAGTACCTCGAAGCCCATTACGCGGCGTTCAAGATGCGCGCCGTGCCGATCAACGTCAACTACCGCTACATCGACGAAGAATTGGTCTACCTGCTCGACAACGCCGACGCCGAGGCGCTGGTCTTTCACTCGTCGCTCGGCGACCGCGTCGAGCGGATTCGCGCCCGGCTGCCCAAGCTGAAGTTGCTGATCGAAGTCGACGACGGAGTGGCGGGGCAGGTGCCGACGGCGCAGCGCTATGAAGAGGTCGTCGCCAGCCAGCAACCGCTGCCGCGCATGGCCCGCGAAGAGAGCGACATCTACATGATCTACACCGGTGGCACCACCGGCATGCCCAAGGGTGTGATGTACGACATGGGTGTCCTCACCCGTTCGTTCGCGTCGCTGGGGTTTCCGTTGCTCGGCGCAGCGCCGCCGGTCGATCCGGCCGAGATTGCACCGCTGATTCGAGACACGGCGGCCGCCGGTCGGCGCACCATTAGCCTCTCGTGTGCGCCGCTGATGCACGGCACTGGCGTGTGGCTCGGCGCCATGATTCCTCAACTGCTCGGTGCGGAAGTTGTCACGCTGTTGGGCCGCTCGCTGGATGCCGACGAAGTGTTGCGCACCGTGCAAGCCGAGGAAGTCACCAATATGACGATTGTCGGCGATGCATTCGCCAAACCGATCATCGCCGCCATCGACCGGGCAGCCGCCGCTGGCGCGCCCTACGACCTCAGCAAGCTGCAAATGATCATCTCCTCGGGCGTGATGTGGACCGCCGAGGTTAAAGAGCAGCTCATCGAGCGCATCGAGCACGTCATCTTGCTCGACGCGATCGGGTCGTCGGAAGGGTCGATGGGCACCAGCATCTCGATGAAGGGCGTGCCGCCGAGCACGGCCAAGTTCACGCGGAATCCAACCACGAAGGTCTTCACCGACGGCGACCGCGAGGTGCTCGCTGGCAGCGAAGAAACCGGCATGGTCGCTGCCGCCGGGATGGTGCCGCTCGGCTACTTCAAGGATGTCGAGAAGTCGGCGCGCACGTTCCGCACCATCGATGGCGTGCGCTACTCGTTCCCCGGCGACATGGCGATGGTCGCCGCCGACGGTTCGCTGATTCTTCTCGGTCGCGGCAGCCAAGTGATCAACTCCGGCGGCGAAAAGATCTTCCCGGAAGAGGTCGAGGAGGCAGTCAAGCGCGTGGATGGCGTCGTCGATTGCTTGGTCATCGGAGTCGACGACGATCGCTTCGGCCAAGTCGTCACTGCCGTCGCCTCGCTCGCCGGTGGCACTGAGGTGACCGAAGCGCAGGTCATCGCCGATGTCAAGAAGGACTTAGCGGCCTATAAGGCGCCCAAGCGAGTGATTTTCGTCGATCAGGTCCCCCGGGCAGCCAACGGCAAGGCCGACTACAAGGCAGCTCGCGACCTGGCTGGTTAACGCAGTTTGGCCTGGAGGAACTCCAGCACGCGCTGCACGCTCGGTTCGTGGCGCTGTTCGGTCAGCACACTGTGATCGTTCTTCGCGTTGCTCGGGATCTCGACCGCGATGAAGGAATCGCCGAGTAGCTCGCGCAACGTGTCGAAGCGGGTACCGACCAATTTGTCTTCGGTGAAGCGCAAGCCAAGCACCTGGCAACCTTCGGCGGCGCGGCGGGCGACGGCGAGCGCATCGTCAGGCGACAGATTCAGGTCGGCAGCACGCTTGGACCCGAGCATCGCGAGCGGCAGCGACGGTTGGCTGAGTACCGGTGCAACCACCGTTTCGTCGACCATCATCGCCAGCGCGAAGCCACCGCTGAAACACATACCGATGGCACCGACACCTGGGCCACCCAGTTCCGCGTGTAAATCGCGTGCAAGTGCCCGCAACCATCCGATGATCGGAGACGTATGGTTCAGCGCCCAATGCGTGAACTCACGAGAAATACACAGTTGCAGTGACGACTTGGCCAAGTAGCCGTTGCTGAAGTCGCGGCCAGCAGTCCCGAGCAGTGATGGCATCACCACGGTGAACCCGGCCGCGACAACGTCGCCGGCGAAGGCGGCAACCTTGGGCGTCACGCCGGGCAATTCGTGCACAACGATCACGCCTGGTCCGCTGCCACGGCGATACACATCGCGGGTACAGCCAGCCGCTGTGAACGAGGACTTCGCCCACTCGCTCAGCACCGTGCCGTGCCGCTTCGCAAGATCGTTCACGTGATCGTTCACGTAATCGTTCACGTAATCGTTCACGTCAACCTGCCCATCGCTTCGAGTGCTCGCTCGGCGAGACCTTCTGTGGCCACCTTGAAGGCCAGAAAACCCTCGTCGTCGGCTTGGCGGCCCATCGCACCCTGCATGTAGCGCGCGTACACGCCTTCGCTGATGACGGCGAGCCGCCAGCAGCCGAAGGCAACGTAGTAGTCGATACCCGACACGTCGCGGCCTGTGCGTCGGGCGTAGCGCAGGACCAATTCGGGATAGGTCGGATACCCACCGGCGGGTGTCGGGTCGTTGGCGCGCATCGTGCCGAGTTCGCCGTGAAACCAGTAGACCCCTAGATAACCGAGATCTGCCAAAGGGTCGCCCAGCGTGCACAGTTCCCAATCGAGCACCGCCGCAATACGCCCGGTAGCGAGGTCGGTCAGGCAGTTGCCGAAGCGGAAGTCGCCGTGGGCAATCGAGACGCCCTGCTGTTCGGGAAGTGCTTCGCGTAACTGCCGCGCGACTTCGTCGATGGCGGGAAGTTCACGGGTTTTCGATTGCTCCCATTGCGTGCTCCAACGTTTCACCTGCCGCTCGACGTAGCCCTCGCGCTTGGCCAGATTGCCGAGGCCGACAGCGTCGATATCGACGGCGTGCAGATCGGCAAGCACATCAACAAGATCCTCGCCGGCGATCTTCCGCAACGGCATCGGCAACTCGGCACCACGTTCGGGACTGTCGAGCACGACACCGTCGACGTAGCCCATCACGTAGAACGGCGCCCCATTGACGGCTTCGTCGGTGCACAACCCGAGCGCCGGTGGCACCGGCACCGAGCTCAGCCCAACGGCACTGATGACGCGGTACTCGCGGGCCATATCGTGCGCAGTCGCGAGGACATGGCCAAGCGGTGGGCGGCGCACAACAAAGCGTTGGTCATCGGCACCGGTGACGCGATACGTGAGATTGGAACGGCCACCAGTGATGAGGTCGAATGTGAACGGTGCTACTGCACCGGCAACATTGGCAACCATCCAGTTGCTGACTGGTTCGATGTCGATGCCCTGCACGGGCCGCAACCGTAGTACGTCGGCCCCGAAAACAAGCCGTGAAAGCAAGCCCCGAGAGCTGGAGGGTCAGCCGGGTCGGCCGATGCCGACGACCTTGTTCCAGTTGACGCTGGTGAGCTGCACCGGTACCGATGGCGATGAGGCGTGAATCATTTGTCCGCCGCCTACGTAGATGCCGACGTGACCAATCGGCGAGTAATAGAAGATGAGATCCCCCGGTTGCGCTTGGTCGATGGGCACATGCGCGGTGCCGTTGAACTGCCGCCCGCTCTGATGGGGCAGCGACACGCCAGCTTGTCCCCACACCCACTTAGTAAGACCGGAGCAGTCGAACGCAACGCCCGGCAACTCGGCTGCGTATCTGTAGGCGACGCCGATCTGGCCGTAAGCGGCCGACACGGCAATACCAGCACTACCCGAGACCGACGGAACGGTGCCGGTGTAGCCACCGCCACCACCGCTAGTCGCGCCGCCTCCACCGCCACCACGCGGCGTTGCTGTAGCGCCGCCACCGCCGGTGTTTGTGGTGCGGGTGCGCTGCGCTCGCGAAGCCGCTGCCGCCGCACGGTCTTCCGCAGCCTTGCGCAGCTTGGCTGCGCCGAGGTCTTTCTCGGCCTGCGCGTACTTCGTGACGTACACCGCTTCCAGGCTGGTCAGATTGATCTTCTGCTGATCAAGCGACGCAATCAGCGCGGTCGCCTCTTCCTGCTTGCGCCCCAGTGAAGCGCGCTCGGCGGCAAGATCGTCAACGACTGACTGAAGGTCGTCCATGTCGCCTTCGCCGGTATTGATCGCAAGCGCAGCAAGCGCCGAACGTTGGCCGGCCTCGCTATAAGTCGCAGCGTTGGAGAAGATCGGGCTCAGCCCCAGCGAGTCACCAGAGGTGAAGCGCTTGATCGCAATGTCTTGCAGCAGGACTGCGACGTCGCCCAATGTGGCCGTCATCTCGTCGACACGGGCTTGCGACTCGGCAATCTCGATGACCAGTTCGTCCTGGCGATCGAGGGCGCCGGCATAGTCCTCGTCGAGTTGTCCGAGTTGATCTCGCAACGAATCCAGTTCGTCGAGCACTTGCTGCACCTTGCGCTGGGCGTCGCCGACACCATCAGCCTGCGCGACACCGGCCGTGACGACCTGTGGCCCAAGCAGCAGGCCAACCGCAATGACGCCGATGCCCAACAGGCTGGGGCGACGGTTACCGGTGGAGGGTTTACGGGTCAACACGGGCAACAGGCTACCAAATATTACGAATGCATTGCGAAGCACCAGGTGTCTGAACGGCTTCTGAACAGACCATTACTCCCACTCAATGGTCCCCGGAGGCTTGGAAGTGACGTCGTAAACCACCCGATTGACGCCCCGCACCTCGTTGATAATGCGGTTGGAGATGGCCTCCAGGACGTCGTACGGCAGCCGGGCCCAGTCGGCGGTCATCGCGTCTTCGCTGGTCACGGCCCGCACGATGATCGGGTGGGCGTACGTGCGCTCGTCGCCCATTACGCCGACCGAGCGAACCTCCGCCGCCAGCACCGCAAAGCTCTGCCAGAGCTCACGTTCCAAGCCCGCCGCTGCAATTTCGTCGCGCACAATGGCGTCGGCCTGCTGCAGAAGTGCGACTCGCTCGGGCGTGACCTCGCCGAGAATGCGCACACCGAGGCCTGGCCCGGGGAACGGCTGACGCATCACGATCTCGTCGGGCAGGCCCAGTTCCCGACCCAGCTTGCGTACCTCGTCCTTGAACAGGTCGCGCAGCGGTTCAACCAGCTTCAACGTCATATCGGCGGGCAGGCCACCGACGTTGTGATGGCTCTTGATCACCGCTGCCGTGCCGTCGCTGCCGCCACTTTCGATCACGTCGGGGTACAGGGTCCCCTGGACCAGAAATTTGGCGTCACTGAGACCACCGGTGTGTTCTTCAAAGATCCGCACGAACAACTCGCCGATGATCTTGCGTTTCTGCTCGGGCTCGGTGACACCAGCGAGCTTCTCGAAGTAGCGCTCACCGGCACTGACGTGGATCAGCTCGATGCCCATATTGCGCTTAAACGTCTCGACGACCTGATCGCTCTCGTCCAAGCGCATCAGGCCGGTGTCGACATAAATGCACACCAGTTGGTGGCCGATCGCACGGTGCACGAGAGCCGCGGCAACGGCGGAATCGACGCCGCCGCTGAGCGCGCAGATCACGCGCTCGCTGCCGACCTGCGCGCGCACCGCCGCGACCTGATCTTCGACGATCGAACCCATCGTCCACGTCGGCGCACAACCGGCGAGGTCGTGCAGAAATCGCTGCAGCACCGCCATCCCGTGGGGCGTGTGCGCCACTTCCGGGTGCCACTGCACTCCCCAGATCTTGCGCGCTACACATTCCATCGCGGCGACGGGCGCGTCGGGCGTTGATGCAGTAGCGACGAACCCCTCCGGCGGGTGCGTGACAGCGTCGAAGTGACTCATCCATACGTCTTGCTCGACAGGAGTGCCCTTCAGCAGCGCGCTGTCGCTGTCGTGTCCAGGAGCAACAGAGCGCGTGAGGCGGGCGCGGCCGTACTCGCCTCGCATTCCTCTGCCGACGATTCCACCGAGCTGTTGCGCAATCAGCTGCACGCCGTAGCAGATGCCCAGAATCGGGATGCCAAGGTCGTAAATCGCAGGGTCGAGCGCGGGAGCACCCTCTACGTGCACGCTCTTGGGTCCGCCCGACAAGATGATGGCGGTCGGCTGTAGCGCTGCGACCTCCGCAGCAGTGATGCGGTGCGGAACGATGTGCGAGTACACATTCAGTTCACGAACCCGACGAGCGATTAGCTGCGCATATTGCGCGCCGAAGTCGACTACCAGCACGATCTGCGTGCGTTGCACGCCGGTCGTCACTTGTTGCGCGAGTCCATGTACTTTTCGCGGGCTTCGCGATGCCCCTTTAGGCCGGAACCAATCATGCCGCCCGTGCGAATCTCTTTGACGATGTCTTCGAAGTCGCTGAACTCCTCGTAGATGTCGTCGGTGGGGCCCAACTTTTCGAGCTTTTCGAGCTTCTCGTTGAGCTTGCCGATGCGCTTGCGGAACTGCTCGAATTCTTTGTCGAGCTCCTTGCGAGTATCTTCTAGATCGTTGCTCATGGCCTCCACCGTAGCCCGCCGCCTGTTACCTGCCGTTCTCGTGCTCGCATTTCTCGGCGCGTGTAGCGGCGAAAACCCGTATCAATCGACCGCGACGGCGGAGACCAGTCCAGCCCTTACCGGAGACAACCAGTTTCTGCCGGTGCGCGAAAACGCGAGTGACTGCATCGGCCTCGTCGAGCGACCAGATTGCGGCAGCGAGTCCAAGGGCGGATGGCGGCTGAACCTCACCTTCGGTGTGCTGCTTGCGGGCATGAGCTTCATCGGTTGGCGAGTAGTTCGCGGAGTGCGAGCCCGCGATGCGGTCGTGAATCGAAACCGTGACGCCTGACGAGTTTCGCTCTAGCGGTTACGCGTTGATCGATTGGATCGCAGAGTACCTGGAGAACGTCGAGCGCTTCCCGGTCGCCAGCCAAGTGCAGCCCGGCGATGTCCGTGCGTCGTTGCCCGCGCATCCGCCAGCAGCAGCGGAACCGTTTAGCGCGATGCTCAGCGATCTCGACGAGTTGGTGATGCCGGGCATCACGCACTGGCAGCACCCCAGCTTCTTCGCCTACTTCCCCGCGAACATCAGCTACCCGTCGATCCTCGGCGAGCTGGCTGCGGCCGGACTGGGCGTGCAAGGCATGAGCTGGGTCACCAGCCCGGCGTGCACCGAAGTCGAGACGCTGATGATGGACTGGATGCAAGAACTGCTCGGGCTGCCCGAGAGGTTCCGCAGCACCAGCTCGACGGGTGGCGGTGTGATTCACGGCTCAGCCAGTGAGGCCGCGCTGACATCGATACTCGCCGCCCGCTGGCGCGCGACCGGTGGCGCGATCAACGTCACCGGCGACACCACCAAGCTGGTCGCCTACGCGACGTCGCAGGCACACAGCAGCGTCGAGAAAGGTCTGCGACTCGCCGGCATCGGAACCTCGCAGCTGCGAACGGTGCCCCACGGCGACGCGTTCGCCATGAAGGCCGATGAACTTGCGCGACTGGTGGCCGCCGATCGTGCGGCTGGTCTCACCCCGTTCTGGGTGTGCGCCACTGCGGGCACCACCAGTTCGCTCGCGTTCGACCCCATCGCACGTATCGGCGCGATCGCGCAGCGCGATAGCCTATGGCTGCACGTCGATGCCGCGATGAGTGGAATTGCCGCGCTGGCGCCGGAATGCCGCTGGGTGAACGACGGCGTCGAATCTGCAGACAGCTTCAGCACGAACCCGCATAAGTGGATGGGCGTGAATTTCGACTGCACCCTGTTCTACATCGCCGATCGTGCTGCGCTGCTCGGTGCGCTCAGCATCTTGCCCGAGTACTTGCGCTCGGCAGCGGCCGAGAGTGGCGCCGCCATCGACTACCGCGACTGGCAAGTTCCGCTTGGGCGTCGTTTCCGCGCGCTGAAGCTGTGGTTCACAATTCGCGCCGGTGGCGTTGACGACGCCATCGCGATGATTCGCCGACACATCGCGCTGACGCAGGACCTCGCTGCATGGGTCGCGACCGACAACCGCTTCGAGATCGTCGCACCGCACCCGTTGAACCTGCTGTGCGTGCGGCTCATTGCAGGCGATACAGCGACCGACGAGTTGATCTCCGCCGCCAACAACAGCGGCAAGGCGCTGTTCACGCGCACGGTTCTCGATGGCAAGGTCGCGTGCCGCATCTCGATCGGCGGTCGCCTTACCGACACAACGCACGTAGAAGCTGCGTGGCGATTGTTGCAATCGCTCGCCGCCGGGGGTTGAATCGGCAACACGCCCGCCATGGGCGAAAACAAGGAGCACTTCATGCGATTTCGATTCGCAGTGCTCGTTGCGGTCACGAGTCTCCTGACCGTCGTATCACCGGCACATGCCGGTCCTGGTGCCGCCACCGATTGGGCTTTTGTGTCACGGATGGCATTCACAGTTCCACTCGCAACGTTCAGCACGACGCGCGTAACCGGTGACCCCTGGTTCGATTGGAGTACCGACGGTTGTTCGGCACCACTAGTCGGCGACACCGGCCGCTCGTTCGACTTTCGCGAGGCGTGCGTGCGTCACGACTTCGGCTATCGCAATCTCCAGTTGCTCGAGAATCGTTACGGCAGCGGACGCACTTATTGGAGTGCCACCAATCGCAAGCGCGTCGACCGACAGTTCCTCACCGACATGAAGGCGCATTGCCGTGGCCGCTCATTGGTTCTGCGGCCGACGTGCAACTGGTGGGCCGACGTCTTCTTTCGCGCCGTTCGCATTGCGGGCGGCCCATAGTCGTTAACTAACAGGGTCGTGATGCGTAACTAGTCAGCGATCAGATTGCGGGTGGTTCGTCGCCTTCGATGCGATGGGCCACCCGCAACAACTGATGCAACATCCGCGCCGTCGCGCCCCACACCATCTCGTTGTCGACTTCAAAGAAGTAGATCGGGCGTTCACCGGCACGTCCTGTAACAGCCTGCAGCGGCCACCATTCCTCGCGGAAGACCCCTGGTTTGGTGAGGTCGTGCAGTGGCACCCAGAACGCGCGGTCAACCTCGCTGGTGCAGGCCTGCAACTGCATCAGCGACGCGACGCGGCCGACAATCGGCACAATTCAACTGCGACTGACATAGGTACCGATCGGGTACAGCTCGCCAACGACCGTGACTGCCCCCGCTGGAACGCCGACCTCTTCATGCGTTTCGCGCAACGCTGCGGTGCGCGAGTCCTCACCAGGGTCGAGCCTGCCGCCAGGGAAGCAAACCTCACCTTGATGACTGTTGACCGTCAGCGACCGTCGTGTCAGCAACACTTCCGCGCCATTCGCACCATCGGCCAGCAAAATCAAGACTGCCGACGGGCGAACGTTGATCATGTCGTCGGTCACCAGCACAGCCGGCGGCAGATCGGC